>Ga0056909_1000742_pt1 | contig 25366 bp, 22 predicted proteins | sample EBPBio102011_DNA_FD_62115 | JGI IMG/M metagenome (GOLD analysis project Ga0056909, IMG submission 62115) | Wastewater treatment Type I Accumulibacter community from EBPR Bioreactor in Madison, WI, USA - Reactor 1_1/10/2011_ DNA | ecosystem: Engineered > Bioreactor > EBPR > Anaerobic-Aerobic >...
GGGGCGGCGTGGCCATGGGTTATCTTTATGAGCATCCGCTGGTTAAGGCGATCGTTGAAAGCCAGAACCGGACGGCGCGATGAGTCCGTCGGTCAGAGCAAACATTGCGGCGTCAGACAAATGTCAGCTCAATGGGGCTTGAGCCGGGCGCAGTTCCACATTGCGACGATCGCTGACAGGACGCCGATTCACTTGCCGCCAATCATGGCTGCACAAGGAGTATGATTATGGACCAAGATCTTTCGCGCCGCCTGAAGGACTTTCTCAACGGGCCCTTCCCGCAGATCGAGGGATGGTGCAACCCCTATATCTTCCAGCTTCTCCAGCCCATCGCCGAGTTCCAGCGCAGCGTCGGCCTTGCCGCCCCAATCTGCGAGATCGGCGTGTTCAAGGGCAAGTTCTTCAATGCGCTGGTCAAGACCTCTCCGCTGCGCGAAGGGCATCATGCGATCGATGTCTTTGATCTTCAGGAATTCAACCTGGATTATGCCGGGGCCGGGAATCTCAAGGCGTTCAAGGACAACATCATCAGATCGGGCGAAGACCCGGAGAAGATGGTATTCATCGAACGCGACAGCACGACCTTCCGACGCCGCGACCTAGATGCGATCCGTGATCGCGCGGGCGGTTTCTCGATCTTCAGCGTCGACGGCTGCCACCTGGCCGAGCACACGATCAACGACATCCGCATCGCGATGGAGTTGACCGCCGATGCCGGGGTGATCTTCGTGGACGATTACTTCAATCCCAGTTGGCCCGGCGTGCATGAGGGCGTGTGCAAACTGTTCCTCACCGACGCGCCGCTATATGTGCCGCTCGCTTACACTGCGAACAAGCTGGCGCTTTGCCACATCGGCTATCACCGTCGCTATCTGAGCTATCTCAGCGATTTCATCGGCCAGCACTATTCCGGCGTGCAGATCAAGAAAGTCAGCCAGTTCGGCTATGAAAGCCTTGTGCTTCTGCCCGCGCAGGGCGGTGGCGGCGACACAATCATCGCCTGAAACGCAGGTCAGCCCGGCGGTATGTGATGAAGACGCTAGCCTTCGTGCAGCAGACCCTTCGCATTCCGCCGGAGCAGGAACAGGCCGCTCAGAAGCAGGACGAGCGATACACCACAGACATAGGCTGTCGAGACGTAGTGGTCATCGTAGCTGGGATAGAAGCCCGCCCTCATGCGACCGACGCAATGGACCAGGGGGTTGTACCACAGCCATACCTTCAAATCGGCGGGCAGCTTGTCATACATGAAGAACACGCCCGAAATGATGAAAAGCGGGCGAGAAATCAGAGACCAGGCCACATGCCAGATGTGGAAGCGCATGAAGAGATAGGCGTTCAGCGTGCCAAGGCCCAGACCGAACAGGCTGACCAGCGCAAGGCTTTCAACGATATGCCCGATGTCGGGCACGGCGCGCGTCTGATAAAAGAAGATAATGCCGCAAATCACCAGAACGAAAACCATCAGCTCTGTCAGCGCATTTACCAGAAACCGCGCGACGATCGCGTCGACGAAGGTCACCGCCGGAAAGGTGAGCAGCGGCTTTGAGAAGACCAGCGCCGTCCCCACCCGGTTTGCGATGGTGGTGAACATCGCGAAGGGCAGCATTCCGGTGGCATAGAACAGCTCGAAACTGGTGCCGATGGGCGGCTTGGCGAAAAGGAACGAGAAGGCGAAGGTCAGAATAGCCACGCCGGCGACCGGCTCGAAAATCGCCCAGAAATACCCCCCGGGGGACTTGCCATAGGTGGACGCCATCTCACGCAGCATCAGCGCGAAGATCGAGCGCAGACTGGCGAAACGCCGCTGCCTGACGATCCGGGGCCTTGCGGCCTGCGCGTATGTGAAACTGCTGCCCATGGGCCTTCCTGACGCTGCCCTGCCGCCATCTACCACCCTCCGCCGCCAGCGGGCAAGCGCGCAACACAATCTGGGCGCGTGGGCAGGCACTAGCATTTGCGACAGGGGATGCTAGTCTGGGGCCGACGATCCGCCTTCTGGGCAGACCGAAGATTGCACTATCGGGCAGAGAGCTGAATTGGTTGAACGTATTGCCCAATCGGGAGAGATGTCCGACAAGCCTGCCTTGACAGGATCTGTTGGCAGACTTTCTGGTCCGACGATGTCCATGCCACGCACCGACACCCCGGCGCTGTCAATCGTCGTGTCGCGGCAAGGCGCCGAAAAACCGCCCGGACCACCGCCCCTGCGTCACCTTCCCGCTGCCGCCCACCAGGTCGCACCGGTCCTGCGCGCGCCCGCGGTTACCGTGCCCGTCATAGACGAACCGGGCGCAATACGCCACTTGCCGCCAGCTTCGTCCAGCCGGATGCGGCGGCGCCATTTCGGGCTGATGATCAGTTTCGTCGTGTTGGTGGTGTTGCCCGCGCTGGTGGCCGCCTGGTATCTCTGGACCAGGGCCGCCGATCAATATGCCTCGACGCTGGGCTTCTCGGTCCATCGCGAAGGGACAACCCCCGGGCTGTCGCTTCTCAGCGGTCTTTCCAGCCTTTCGGGGTCCAGCTCAGCCGATACGGACATCATCTACACTTATCTTTCCGGCCAGCAGCTTGTCGCCGAGATCGACAAGAAGCTGGATCTGCGGGCGATCTGGTCCAAGGCGGAAGGTGATCCCTATTTCACCTTCGACACCACGGGTTCGATAGAGGATCTTGTCGAATATTGGGAGCGCATGGTCAGCGTATCCTATGACAGCACCACCCATCTGATCGAAATTCGCGTGCTGGCCTTCACGCCGGAAGACGCCCAGCGCATCGCCCAGGCGATCTTCGACGAGTCGACGGTGATGATCAACCAGCTGAACGACATCGCCGCGCAGGACACTGTGCGCTTTGCGCGGGAAGAGATGGACAAGACGCGGGCCGACCTGGTCGAAATCCGCAACAAGATGACCGAATTCCGCAACAAGAACCAGTTCGTCGATCCGGCGGCTGATCTTGTCGCACAGAATACGATCCTGGGGTCATTGCAACAGGAACTGGCTGCCTCGCTGATCGAGCTTGACGTGCTGAAGGAAACCTCGACCCCCAATGACCCGCGCATCCCGCCCGCCGAACGCCGGATCAAGGTGATCGAAGACCGTATCCAGGTAGAGCGCGGCAAGATGGGTGACGGGTCGCAAGGCGACAGCAAGGAAGCCTATGTCGCCATCGTAGCGACCTTTGAGGCGCTGACCGCCGATCGGGTCTTTGCCGAAACCGCCTATCAGGCCGCACGAACCGCCTATGAGGTGGCGCGGGCCGAGGCGAGCCGGCAAAGCCGCTATCTTGCCGCCCATACCGCGCCGACACTGGCCGAGACCTCGCGCTTCCCGGAACGCGGAACGCTGTTTGCCATCGTTTCGGCCTTTCTGGTCATGCTCTGGTCGATTGGCACCTTGATCTATTATTCTCTGCGCGACCGGCGCTAGTCCGTCAGCAAGGACGCATTCCATGATCCGGCTGGTCAATCTGACCAAGACCTACGAGCTTGAAGGCGTGCGCAAGACGGTGATCGAGAACGTCACCTTGAACCTGCCCGCCAATACCTCGATCGGCCTTCTGGGCCGCAACGGTGCCGGTAAATCGACATTGCTACGGATGATCGCGGGCACTCAGGCCCCGACCTCGGGCAAGATCGTTGTCGAAGGGTCGGTGTCTTGGCCTGTCGGCTTTGCGGGCAGCTTTCACCCTGATCTGACCGGCGGCCAGAATGCGCGCTATGTCGCCCGCATCTACGGCGTGGACAGCGATGAACTGGTCGCCTTCGCTAAAGATTTCGCCGAGCTTGGCTCGCATTTCAACTTGCCCCTGCGGACCTATTCTTCGGGCATGGTGTCGCGCCTGGCCTTTGCCATCTCGATGGGCATCGCCTTTGACACCTACCTTGTCGATGAAGTGACTGCCGTCGGCGACGCCGCCTTCCGGCAGAAATCGCATGACCTGTTCCGCGAGCGCATGAAGAATGCCGGAGCGATCGTGGTCAATCACAGTATGCCCTCGATCCGCGAACTTTGCACCAAGGCGATCGTGCTGGAGCAAGGCCAACTGATCTGGTTCGAAGATATCGAGGAAGCGATCCGCTATCACAACAAGAACATGGTGGTGCGGTAGGGGCCGACTGGATCGCCCCACCCATCACGCCAGATCGAAACTGCCGACAAGCGCCTGAGCGTCGGACAGACCTAGGATGCAAAGGCTGTTTCCCATACCGAACACCAGGGTGACGCTGTTCTCGTTCACATTCGCGACCGCAGCCTGAAGCAAAGCCGCGATTGCGGCTGGGCTGCTATCGGAAAACAGTGGATCGAGGCGAAGGCGATCCTCACCCACGGCAAAGGCCAGGATGCGGTCATTGCCACCATCGAAAACAAAGCAGTCCGCCCCCGCTCCGCCATCCAGAGTATCCGCCCCCGCCCCGCCCACAAGCGTGTCGGCGCCGCCGCGCCCGACGAGGTGGTCGTTGCCATCAAGTCCGCAGATCCAATTCGCGCCATGATCCCCGAGAAGTTGATCTCCGTATTTGGACCCGGCAAGCTGTTCAACAGCCTGAAACGTGTCACCCGCGGCCTCGCCCCAAGTCCAGGAGGGCGACAGAAGATCGGCGCGGACCGGGCCGGTCGCGTCCCAGAAATAGGCCAGGTCAATACCTTCACCACCGTAGAACCGATCCGCGCCCAAACCGCCTGACAGGCTGTCATTGCCAGCGCCGCCATCCAGCGTGTCGCTGCCGCCGCCGCCGAGCAACTGGTCGTCTCCGGCCCGACCGACCAGATAATCGTCCCCCCAAAGACCGCTGATCCAGTTCGCTGACGTATCGCCGAGCAACTGGTCATTGTAATTCGTGCCGGCCAGATTTTCGATTCCTTGGAACTGATCCCCGGCTGCATCGCCCCAAGTCCAGGCGGGCGCGTAGAGATCGGCACGGACGCCCGCCATGGCATCCCAGTAATAGGCCAGGTCAGTACCCTGCTGCCCGATCATCAGATCGGCGCCCGCCCCCCCGGCAAGACTGTCATTGCCATCGCCGCCATCGAGCGTGTCATTCCCTGCACGACCGACAAGATAGTCATTTCCCGCCATGCCAAGGATCGTATTGGCATCGGCGTCGCCCAGAAGCTGATCACCGAAACTCGACCCGGCCAGGATCTCGATGCCGATGAAGATATCCCCACCCGCATCGCCCCAAGTCCAGGCAGGCGCGTAAAGATCGGCCCGCACCGCCCCTGTCGCGTTCAAGTAGGTCACCAGATCGTTGCCCGATCCACCATCCAGAACGTCCGCCCCCGCGCCGCCGTCCAGCGTATCGTCACCGACGCCACCGGCAACAGAGTCATTTCCGCCGCGCCCGGCCAGAAGATCGCCGCCCCCACTGCCCACGAGCCGGTCGGCCGCATTGCCACCCCGAAGCGTGTCGCCGAAAGCCGAGCCGACGATGGCTTCGATACCCGAATAGACCTGCCGCGATCCGCTGGCAAAGGCCCCGACGCCGTTGAGAAGATCGACATCGACTGGTTCCCCGACCGCCGAAAAGTCGATCGTATCAAAGCCCGCATCGCCATGGATCGTGTCATTTCCAAGTGTTGCGAGGAAAGTGTCGGCATTTGCGCTGCCCCCGACATAGTCGCCATACGGCGTCCCCAGGAAGGCGCCAGTGCTCGTCACAATCACGGACCTGGCGTGCCAAAGCGCAAAGGGCAATGCTGCCTGCACCTGGGCAAGGCTGAGCGGCAGGCCGTTCGCGCTGGAGATGTCCAGAATTTCCGTCCCGTATGTGACTCGCGCGCCCCAGACGGTCGAGGTGACAACCAGTTCGGACAGATCCAGAAGCGGTGCCCAGCCCGAAAGATCCAGCCGGTCGATCCCGGGCTGGAAATCGCGGATCGCGTCCGCCGCGCCATCGGCGGCCAGCACGAAAAGGTCGGCCCCTGCCCCGCCGTAAAGCTGATCGCTGCCGGTTCCGTCGGCCAGGATGTCATCCCCCGCCCCGCCACGAAGCAGATCGTCGCCCGCCCCGGCCCAGATCAGATCGTCGGCGGTGCCGCCGGCCAGGTCATCCGCCGCCGCCGTGCCCAGCAGGGGCGCGCCCAGCGCGGTCAGCGCCAGAGCGAGGCGGGTGATGCCACCGCCCTCGCCGCCCACGAAGATCTCGATCCCCGCGACCGTCGGCTGCACCGCCAGCGCGGTGATCGCCTCCAGCGCGATCCCGGGCGTGTCGAGAATCTGCGCGCTCAGGACGAGTTGGCCATCGGGCAGAAGCTCAAACAGGCTCAGCCCGCCATCGCCCCCGCCCGCCAGCACGAAAGGACGGCCGTTGAAGCTGAAAGTCTCGACCGCGCCCACCCCCTGGAAGCGGGTGTCGAGCGTGTCGATCAGATGATCGCGCAGGGACAGCGTGCCCGCTTGCGAAACGGCAAGCACAGTGAGCGAGGAGGACGATCCCGATCCGACCACCAGAAAGCTGGTGCCATAGGCGGTCAGCGCCTTGACCGCGCCAGGGTCAGCGATTCCCAGGCCATGCGCCGCGCCGATCCTGTCGGCCAGGCCCAGTGTCCCGTCCGCCCCGATGCGCAACAGCGAAACACTGTCGGTCACGGGTGAGGTCACCGCCAGAAACTGGCCGCTGCCGACCGTGATCCGGGTCATGTTGGCGATGTTGACGCCCTGACTGTCATCGCCGAGCGCGAGATCCTGCAGCAGTGTCAGGGTGCCGTCGCCAGCGATGCGATAGGCGCAGATCGAGCCGTCATTGGCGCGCGCGGCATAGACATAGGTGCTGCCGCCCAGCACCACCACCTCTTGCGCGGATGTCACGCCGACCGGCCCGCCCGCGGGCCGGAATGCCCCGCCGATCGTGCCCGCCCATTCGATGCGATAACTGACCAGCGTGGTCTGGTTTGCGCCGCTGACCACCAGATAGGGCAGATTGTTCACCTGGATCAGATCCAGCGTCGGCGCGACGGGTAACTGGCTGGTGACGTTGAAGGACAATTGGTCCGCCACCGTCATCGCGCCGTCAATGTCAAAAGCCACCACCCCGCCGCCTGCGCGGGTTGCGGCATAGAGCATCCGGTTGCCGCCCTGCGTGGAGATCAGCATGTCGCCGATGCCCGAGATCATGTTCAGCGGCAGAGTGGTGAAGGTCTCGACATGGGTGAATTGCGGCATGGCCTGCCCCGGAGCTGCTGTTCCCGGTTCCCCCTCATAGCGCCGGGAAAACGCCAGATGATGAACGGGACCGGGCCGCCCTCAGGGATCTGTCGCGGATTTTCGCAAGAGTTGAACGATTGCGCGCGCCATCGCTTTGCGCCATCACGGGTCCCAGGCAAGGGGCGGGTCGGGCGCGGGACGTGACAGAGGTCGTGACCATCGTGATGGCAACGCGCAACGGCGCGGCCCATCTGCCCGAACAGCTGGCCAGCATTGCCGCGCAAAGCCATGCCGCCTGGCGGCTTTTCGTTTCGGATGACGGGTCGATCGATCAAACACTTGCGATTCTTGAGGAATTCTCGCGCGACCATCCGGTTCAGATCGTCGCTGGCCCCCGCGGCGGGGCGGCGGCCAATTTCCTGTCAGCCTTGTGCCATCCCGACCTGCCACCCGGTCCTGTGGCGCTGGCCGACCAGGACGATGTCTGGCTGCGCGGCAAGCTGGCGCGCGGGTTGCGGCGTATGGCAGCGGCGCCTGGCAACGGCCCGCTTATCTATGCGGCCGAGAGCCTTCTGGTCGATGCGGCGTTGCAGCCCTTGCGGCGGTCCAGCGCGAATGCGGCAGAACCGGGATTCGCCGCAGCGCTGTGCCAGAACCTCTTTGGAGGTCACACCACGATGCTGAACGCCGAGGCGCTGGCGCTGGTGCGGGCGGCGGGGCCACCGCAGCGCCTCGCCTATCACGACTGGTGGCTTTACCAGCTTGTCGCCGGGGCGGGCGGGCGGCTCTTGCTCGACCCTGCCTTGGTGGCGCGCTACCGCCAGCACGGTGCGAATGCCCTGGGCGGGTCAGGCGGCGGACGTGGCGCTTGGCGGCGGATGGCCCAGGGGCTGGATGGCACCTGGGGCGCGCAGATGAGCGCGCAAGCAGCGGCCTTGCAGGCGGTGTCCCGGCTGCTGACGCCAGAGGCGCGCGAGGTGCTGGAGGGGTTCCTCGATGCGCCCAAGGGCGGCCCGGCCCGCGCCCTGCGGCTTTACCGGCTGGGCCTGCGCCGGTCGAGCAGAGCAGGCACCGCGCTTATGCTGGCAGCAGCCTGCCTCGGTCGGCTCTGATCAGCGTCCGATGCTGGCATAGGCGACGAAACCCGCCGCCTGCGCTTCCTTGGGATCATAGATATTGCGCAGGTCCACCATGCGGGGCTTGGCCATGCCACGGGCAAGCTTGCCAAGGTCAAGTGCGCGGAATTCGTTCCATTCGGTCAGGATCACCACCAGATCGGCGCCCTTGGCCGCCTGATAGGCATCGCTGGCCCATTTCACGCCCGGCAATAGCGCCTCGCCCTCATGTCGGCCCTGCGGATCGCAGACCCGCACCTTGGCCCCGGCGCCAATCAACGCGGGCACGATGGTCAGCGAGGGCGCGTCGCGCATGTCATCGGTATTGGGCTTGAAGGTCACGCCCAGCACCGCGATCTCGCGGTCGCGCAGGCTGCCATCGCATTGATCCTCGATCTTCTCGATCATGCGGCGCTTGACCTCGTCATTGACCTTGATGACGGTCTCGACGATCTGCATCGGCACGGCATGATCCTGGCCGATCCGCGCCAGGGCCTTGGTATCCTTCGGGAAACACGATCCACCATAGCCCGGCCCGGCATGAAGGAACTTGTTGCCGATGCGGCCGTCCATGCCCATGCCCTTGGATACGGCCTTCACATCGGCGCCAACCTTCTCGCACAGGGCGGCGATCTCGTTGATGAAGGTGATCTTGGTGGCCAGGAAGGCATTGGCCGCGTATTTGATCATCTCGGCGGATTCGAGGCCGGTATAGACGACCGGAAATTCGCGCAGGAACAGCGGGCGATACAGGTCGGCCATCACCCGCTTGGCGCGTTCGGATTCCACACCCACCACGACGCGGTCAGGGCGCATGAAATCGTCGATCGCTGCACCTTCGCGCAGGAACTCCGGGTTCGAGGCCACGTCGAACTCGGCATCGGGCCGGGCGGCGCGGACCACCTTTTCCACCTCGCGGTTGGTGCCGACCGGCACGGTGGATTTGGTGACGATCACCGCATAGCCGGTCAGCGCCCGGCCGATCTCTTCCGCCGCCGCCATCACGAAGGTCAGGTCGGCATGACCATCGCCCCGGCGCGTCGGCGTGCCGACGGCGATGAACACCGCCTCAGCCCCATCGACCGCCGCCGCAAGATCGGTGGTGAAGGACAGCCGCCCGGCCGCGACGTTCTTGGCCATCAGCGCATCGAGGCCCGGCTCGTAGATCGGCACCTCGCCCTTGTTCAGCCGCTCGATCTTGCGCGGGTCCTTGTCGATGCAGATCACATCATGCCCGAAATCCGAGAAACAGACGCCCGAGACCAGCCCGACGTACCCCGTTCCGACCATTGCAATCCGCATGACCCGCTCCTGCCGTGTTTGCGGGCCTAGCTAGACCGTGCAGGCGCAGAATGTCAAACGTGCCGGTGCTTACGCCGCTATCCCGACGCCCGCCGCCAGGCCGGAACAGTGCCAACGCCCATCTCGTAGAGCACGATCAGGTCGCTTGCGGTGGTGGTCGAATTGGTCGCCACCACGCCCGCGCCAAAGGCATTTGCGCTGGTGGTCGGCAGGTTGGTGGTCAGGGTGACATCCATCACGGGCGTGGCATTGGCGTTTTCATAGACGCGGAACCGCGCGGCGACGGCGGCGGCATCGACCTCGATATCAAAGGTGTAATGGCTGTTCGCGGCCAGCGTGTAGGTGGTGCCATGCGTCGTGCGCACCGAATTCGCCGCCGTCTTGGCGCTGACCTGATCGGCGGCGATCTCGAAATAGGCGCCGTTGTTGCTGTCGGCATTGCTGGTGGCATTTTGGAAGCCCAGCCGCACCGTGTTCGAGGCGGTCGCCCGCCACAGGCATTTTCCCCGGAACTTGCGGCTGGCCGCGCCGAAATAATCGCTCGCCGTGGTGGTGGTGTAGCGATAGCCGCTGTTCGCCGTGGCCGAGGAGCGCAGGAATACACCAAAGGGGTTCAGCCCATTCAGCGCCGCCGCCGGGATCGCGGTGGAATTGGTGCCCGAGGAAATTGCCGCGCCCGAGAATATCCCGACCGTGGCCGAGGTCGAGCCGAAGCGGGCGACCGACCAGAAATCCGCCGGCCCCAGGCTTCCCCCCGCGCCCAGCGTGACCGTGCCCCCCGCCACGCGCAGCCGCACTTCGCCCGCCGTCGTGTTCAGCCACAGCGTGCCATTGGCGGGGCTGGCCGGATCGCTGGCCTGCCCGCCCAGATGCAGGGGCTGCGGCAGGGTGACCTCGCCCGTCGCGGCGGCGGCGCTGAAGGCGGTGTTCCAGGCCACGCCATCGGCCGAGACCTTGACCGAGAAATCACTGCTGCCGACGGTTCCCATCTCGGCCCGGCCCGAGAATCCGGTCTGGAACAGAAGGCTGGCCGTGTCGCCCGCCGCAGCCTTGTTGATCTTGAGCTGATGCCCCGCGCCCGCATGGTTCAAAAGCACGGCGGGCGAGGTCACGGAAAGCCGGTTGGTCGCATCGGGCGTGGCCGAGACGCCCAGTTGCGCGAATAGCCCCGGCCCCTGCGACGGCGTCACCCAGGCCAGCCCGTTGAAAACCGCCGTGGCCCCTTCGGCCAGGATATGGGCCTGCCAGCCCGGCAGCGGCGTGGTGAACTGCCAGCCGGTCGCCGTCATCAGCGCGATCTTGCCATCCTGCCCCGCCCAGTCGACCAGCCCCCCCGCCGCGACGATGTGGCGATCCCCGGGCGCGGCCAAAGCGGGCGGTGTGGTCTGGTTGCGGTCGATCACCGCCAGTTGGACGGCCAGATCCAGCATGGCCAGCGCCTCGTTATGGGTGACATGCTTCTGCGCCTGGGCGGCAAGGATCAGGGGCAGGCCAAGGATCGTCGTGTCATCGGGCATGGAAAACCTCCGCAGGATCGCCTTGACCGGCGACCCTAGGCGGACAAGGCTAACGGAACGTCAGAGCGTCGCGCGCGCGTCAGGCTCGGGGCGCAACAGAGGCGCTGGCTGCGGCAACGGCGGCCTGCCTGCGTCCGCGCCGCGCCTCGATCATTGTATTGGCGCTGACCGCCGCCACGATCACCGCGCCTCCGGCAATGACCCAGGGGTCGATCCGCTCGCCAAAGACCAGCACGCCCAGAAGGCTTGCCCAGATGATCTGAAGAAAGACCACCGGCTGCGTCACCGCCAGCGGCGCGGCCTGGAAGGCGCGCGTCATGGCGTAATGCGCCGCCGTTGCCAGCAAGGCGACCAGCGCCAGCCACAGGATCTGCGTCGGACTGACCGGCACCCAGACCCAAAGTGCCATCGGCAATAGCCCCAGCGTCACGGAAAAGGACATCATGGCCACCACGACACCCGCCGGAACGACAAGGCTCAGCCGCTTGGCGCAGATATAGGTGGCGGCGAAGCACAGGGTCGCGGCAAGCTGGGCCATATGGCCCGGGCTGATTTCTCGCAGCCCCGGCCGCAGCACCATCACCGCGCCCAGCAGCGCCACCCCCGCCACGGCCAGCCGCCGCGCCGAAAGACCTTCGCCCAGAAGAAGCCCGGCAATGATCAGCACCAGCACCGGATTGAGAAAGCCGATCGCCGACATATCCGCCACCGGCACCCGTGCCATGGCATAGAACCAGAACAGCACCGCTGCCACATGCAGCACGCCGCGCAGAAGAAACAGCCGCCAGATCGGCGCTGGATAGGCCGTGCGCAGCATGCCGGGCAGCATCGGCAGAAAGACGAATACGCCAAAGGCAAAGCGCAGAAAGGCCGATTGCGCGGCGGGCAGGTCGGTGCCCAGATGCTTGACGATGCCGTTCACGCCCACGAAGGCCAGGGTGGACAGAACCATCCAGGCGACGCCCTGCGCCGGTCTTCCCAGATCTGTTCCGCCCGTCGCCTGCATGGCACGGACATGCGTCGCCGCCTAGGAAAAGGCAAGCCCCGCCGCCAGAAGCCACATCGTCATGCCGACGCCGATCTCTAGCCAGACCCAGGCCTGCGGCTTTGCGAAGATCGGGGCCAGCAGCCGCGCGCCGAAGCCCAGGGCGGAGAAGAAGCTGAACGATCCCAGTGCCGCAGCAAGATAGAAAGCCAGACCATGCGGCTTGTACTGCGCCGAGATCGACCCCAGCAGCGCCACCGTGTCCAGCCAGACATGAGGATTGGCCCAGGTCAGCACCAGACAGGTCGCGATCACCCGGCCCAGCGGCACCGCCGCCGCGCCATTGGCAGGCTTCAAGGCCTCGCCGCCCTTGCGGGCCGCGGCAAAGCGCATGGCGCCATAGACGATCAGGAAGACGATCCCGCCCCAGCGCATCGCCTCGCCCAGCCAGGGCACGAAATGCGATGCCGCGCCAAAGCCCGCGACGCCAAGCCCGATCAGCAGCGCATCCGACCCTGCGCAGATCGCGACGACCCAGCCGATATGTTCGCGCCGAAGCCCTTGGCGCAGAACGAAGGCATTCTGCGCGCCGATCGCCAGGATGAGACTGAGTGAGGTAAAATAGCCCGCAATCGCCGCTTCAAGCACCACTCACCCCATGCAGTATCAGTCCAAATCAACGCCTGTTTTCCTAGCGGGCGCAGCAAGAATAATCGAGTTAATCATCTTTCATCTGGTTAAGATGCTCTTAATTGATCTTTGATTCCCATCGCCCCGGATTGCCGTGAATGCCTGATTCCGCCCAGCTTGCCGCGCTTTCGGCCATCCACCACCATGGGGCTTTCGACCGGGCCGCCGCCGCCCTGCATGTCACGCCCTCGGCCATCTCGCAGCGCATCCGGGCGCTGGAAGAAGCGCTCGGCACGCCGGTTCTGCATCGCGGCCCCCCCGCCAGCGCCACCGAGGCGGGCTTGCGCCTGATCCGCCACCATGACGAGATCGCGCTTTTGGAACGCGAACTGGCGCAGGACCTGCCGGGGCTGGTGGCCGCCCCGGCGCGGCTTCGCCTTGCGGTCAATGCCGACAGTCTGGCCACCTGGGTCCTGCCCGCGCTGGCCGCCACGCCCGGCTTTCTTTTCGATCTGGTGATCGACGATCAGGATGTCAGCCAGGACTGGCTGCGCCGGGGCGAGGTGGTGGCGGCGATCACCGGACATGCGGGTCCCGTCCAGGGCTGCGACACGCTGGCCCTGGGCGCCCTGCGCTATCGCGCCACGGCCAGCCCCGATTTCGCCGCCCGCTGGTTCGCCCGGGGCGTCACCGCCGAAACGCTGTCGCAGGCCCCCGCGCTGAACTACTCCGAGAAGGACCGGTTGCAGGAACGCTGGGTCGCCCGGCAAACCATCGGCGAGCGCCAGCCCGTCACCCTGCCCAGCCATCGCCTCGCCTCGTCTCAGGGCTTTGTCGAGGCCTGCCTTCTGGGGCTTGGCTGGGGCCTGAACCCCGAACCCTTGGTAAAACGGGCAATTGCTGAAGGAGAACTGGTCGAGATCGCGCCCGACAGCGCGCTGGATGTGCCGCTGTTCTGGCAGTTCACCCGGCTTGCCGCCCCGGCGCTGCGCGACCTGACAGCGGCGATCCGGGCGCAGGCCGCGCAGGTTCTGGTGCCGCGCGTTTAGCCCCGAGGATTGGCCAGTTACAGCGTTTGAGAATGGACCTTCCGTCCGGATCACCAGCGGATGCGCTTGGGAAAGACGAACTCGTCATTGGCCGCCGGGCCCTGCCCTCCGCTCAAGGCAAAGGTCGCCGCGCGCAACCGGGCGACGATGCCGCCCTTCTCCTCGCCCTGCATCGCCATCGGCTCGCCCACCGCCAGCCGCACCGCCCGGCCCATCCGCCGCGTCGTCTCGCGGAAGATCAGCGCCACCCGCAAGGGATAGGACCAGTGGCTGACCATCTGGAACAGCCGCGAATTCTGGCCATGGACAAAGACCGGCAGCACCTGCACCCCCGGACGCATCGCCAGACGCGACACGAAAGGATGCCAGGCCGCATCGGCGGCCCGGCGTGAGAAGGGCTTTTTCACCGTGGCGACGCCGCCCGCCGGAAAGATCACCACGACATGACCCTGATCCAGCCAGTCGACCGCCAGCCGCCGCGTCTCGGCGCTTGTCCGCCGCGCCTCGGCCCCCGCGCCGAAATCCACCGGCAGCAGAACATCCTTGGCCTCGGTCGGCTGGCACAGCAGCGAATGGACCATCAGCTTCACATCGGGCCGCACCGTCGCGATGAGATGCCCGATCATCAGCCCGTCCACGATGCCGAACGGGTGGTTCGCCACGACCAGCAGCCCGCCTTCGCGCGGCACGCGGGCATAGGAACCGGCGGTGAATTCCGGCCAGAGGTCCAGCTCGCGCACGGCGGCGGTGAAGATCTGCTCCTGCACCACCTGCGGCCGCTGCCGCCAGCGCCGGTACAGCCGCTCCAGCTTGTTGCGCCCCGAGGCGGCCTCGATCAGCCGGATCAGGCGGCGGCGAAAGCGCGACTGGCCGACATGGGAATAGGTGAAGACCACATCATCCGGCGGTGCGGGGGGCTGGGCCAGGACGGCCAGCGCCGTTCCCGTGTCGAAGTCTTCCGCCCGCATCATCCCGGTCATGTCGCACCCCCGCGCTTGGCAGCCGCGCCCGTCCGCAGCGGCTGGCGCGAGATATGCCGCGCGCGCATCACAAGAGAATGACGCCTCCGCGACAGGGCGCGGGCCTCAGGCCCGCAGGGCCGCCGCCACCGCCGCCAGCGCCGTCTGGCCGATCTCATCGGCGCGGCCCGCGCTGTCGGCCTCGGCATAGACACGGAACTCCGGCGCATTGCCCGAGGGGCGCAGATGCAAAACCTCGCCGCCTTCCAGATGCGCGCGCCAGCCATCGGTGCGGCCGACCGAGACGACCGGGGCAAGACCCGCTGCCGCCATGAGGGCCGCAGGGTCGGCCTCGACGCGCGACAGGAATGCCGCCGAGACCGCGGGCTCGACCCCTTGCAAGCGCAGCGTGGCGGTAAAGCGGGCGGGCAATGTCGCGACCAGCCCCGACAGCGACAGGCCCCGCGCCCGCGCTGCGGCCAGCGGGGCCAGAAGCGGCAACAGGCAGTCGCGGGTCATCAGCGGGGCCAGCGGCCCCGTCGGCCCCTGCGCCGCAAAGCCCAAGAGGAAGCCGCCATTCGGTTCATAGCCGACGACGCGCGCGCCCGCCGCCTCTTCCATCGCCGCGATGACATAGGGCGATCCGATCTTGGTGCGCCGCACCGAAAACCCGCCCATCAGGTCGACACAGGTATTGGCGGAAACCGTGGTGGCCACCACCTCTGCCCGCAGGGCCTGCGCGGTGAGCGCGCCCAGTACATCGCCCGGCACCAGTCGGCCCGTCTCATCCGCCATCATCGGGCGGTCGGCATCGCCATCGGTCGAGATCAGCGCATCCAGCCCCTGCGCCGCAACCCAAGCCCGGAACGCCTCGCGCCAGGGAGCCTCGACCGCTTCGGTATCGACCGGCACGAAGCTGTCGGACCGGCCCAGCGCCACCGGAACCGCGCCGCAATCGGCCAGAACCTGCATCAGAAGATCGCGCGCGACCGAGGAATGCTGCCAGACCCCGATGCGCAGGCCCGCCAAAGCGCCGCCATAGGCCCGCAGATAGCGCGCGGCAAAGGCCGGGGCGGCCGCCGCCCCGTCGGACCAGCCGCCCGCCCTGCCCGCCGGAGCGGCGCCCAGACCGGCAAGAATGGCGGCCTCGTCATCCTTGGTGATTTCGCCCGCTGGCGTGTAGAATTTGAGACCGTTGCGGTCAGCCGGAATATGGCTTCCGGTCACCATCACCGCCGCCGCCCCCGCCGCCATGGCGGCCATGGCCAAAGCGGGCGTCGGCAAGGCGCCGCAATCGGTGACATCCAGCCCCTCGTCCCGCGCCGTGGCCACGACCACCGCCGCCAGATCGGGCGACGAGGCGCGCAGGTCGCGGCCCACGAAGACCGCGCCGCCGGTCGGGCGGGCGCGCAGGAAGGCGCGGACATGGTCGGCGACCAGATCGGCGGTCAGCTCGGTCACCAGACCGCGCAGACCCGATGTTCCGAACTTGGGTGCCATGCCCGCCTCCCTTATCCGCTCAAAGCTGGGCGGCGACCGCTTCGGGCACGTCGAAATTATGCGTCACGGCCTGCACGTCATCGTCTTCTTCCAGCAGGTCGATCAGCCTCATCAGCTTCTGCGCCGTCTCGAGGTCAACCTCGGTGCGGGTCTGCGGGCGCCACACGAGCTTCGACTCGGTCGATTCACCCAGCGCCTTTTCCAACGCGTCCGAGACGGTCGAAAGGTCTTCGACCTTGCAATAGATCCAGTGGCCGTCCTCGTCGCTTTCGACGTCATCCGCCCCGGCCTCGATCGCGGCCATCATCACGTCATCGGCAGACCCGGCGCTGGCGGGATAGGTGATCTCGCCCACGCGGTCGAAGCCATGGCTGACCGAGCCGGTCTGCCCCATATTGCCGCCCGCCTTCGAGAAATAGCTGCGCACATTGCTGGCGGTGCGGTTCAGGTTGTCGGTCAGCGCCTCGACGATGATGGCGATGCCACCGGCGCCGTAACCCTCGTAACGGATTTCGCTGTAATCAGCCGCATCGCCCATCTGCGATTTCTTGATCGCGCGGTCGATCACGTCCTTGGGCATGGACTGGGCCTTGGCCGCCTTGACCGCCAGCCGCAGGCGCGGGTTCATGTCGGGATCGGGCATCCCCATCTTGGCCGCAACGGTGATTTCCTTGGACAGTTTGGAAAACGACGCCGAGCGCGCCTTGTCCTGCTTGCCCTTGCGGTGCTGGATATTCGCCCATTTCGAATGGCCTGCCATGGCCTCTTACTCCGGTCATTTTTCGATAATGGGCTGCCTTACACCGGCCATGGGGGAACTGGCAAGCCCGGCCGCCCCGCGACCCGGACCCTAACGCCCGCGCAGCCGCAGGAAGATAGCAAAGATCCACAGCACAATGCCCAGACCGGCCACGCCACCCGCGACCTGCCCGATAGTCTTCATCACATCGGCCTGGGTCAGCCCCTCGGCCGGGGGCAGGCCGTTATGGGTTCCCCAATAGAACAGCCCCGCCGCCACCGCGACGGGGACCGCACCAGCCATGAAAAGACGTGTCGATCTGCGCAAGACCCGGCCCCCCTGCCCCCATGCCGCGTCCGGCCCCCGGGGGCCGGTCGGCGGCCCTATCCCTCGACCGGCGCGGGCGAGGTGAAGACGAAATCGCTGCCCGCCGGATCGGTGATCACCACCTCGGCCTGCGGGGTCAGCACCCCCTCGGCGCCCAGGGTCAGGAAGACGCCCTCGACAAGCTGCCGCAGGATATTGGGCTTTTCCTCGACATGCACCGCATAGCCATAGCCCGGACCGCAAGTGTCCATCCGGCCCGACGGCGCCTGCGCCCAGTTCACCTTGCAGAGCGTGCCATCGGTCAGCCGCAGCGACAGATGGGTCGCGTCCAGTCGAACGCTGTCCGGCTGCACGGGTCCTTGCAGCGCCGCGCAGGCGGCCAGCGGAAGGAATGCAACGGCAAGGGCGGGGAAAAGGCGCATCAATTCACCTGGGGAAGAACGGGGGTCAGCGGCCACAGAAGCGGGATCAACAGCGAAACGACCAGCATGATCAGGATGTTCAGCGGCAGGCCGATCCGCACATAGTCGGTAAAGCGATACCCGCCGGGACCGTAGACCATCATATTGGTCTGGTAGCCCACCGGCGTCGCGAAGGCCAGCGTGGCCGAGAACATCACCGCCACCGCAAAGGGCCGCGGGTCCAGCGCCAGGTTTTCCGCCAGCTTGATCGCGACCGGCGTGTACAGCACGGCGACGGCATTGTTCGACAGGAACTCGGTCAGGATCAGTCCGATCAGATAGACGGTCAGGATCAGAAGGAAAGGCGGCAGCTCCCCCATATAGGGCGAGGTCGCATCGACGATCATCTGGACCGCGCCCGATTGCTCCAGCCCCTCGCCCACAGCGATCATCGCGAAGATCATCGCCAGAAGCCGCCCGTCGATGAAGGAAAAGGCCTCGTCGCTGTCGACGCAATGGGTGACCAGGATCACTGCGACGGCCAGGAAGGCCAGAAGCATGATCGGCGCCACATCCAGCGCCGAAAGAACCACCACCAGCAACAGCGCGGCAATGGCGATGGGCGCCTTGGCCCGGCGGAAAGGCCGGATAGACGGGCGGGTGACATCGACCAGGTCCATGTCGGCGGCCAGGCGCTGGATATCCTCGACCGCGCCTTCCAGCAGCAGCGTGTCGCCCACCCGCACCACCAGATCGTCAAGCTGCCGCCCGATATTCTGGTTGCGGCGATGCGCGGCCAGCACATAGACGCCATAGCGCCGCCGCAGGCGCAGATCGCCCAGCCGCTGCCCCTCCATCCGGCAACCCGGCCCGATCAGCACCTCGACCGTCTCGGTCTTGACCGAGGACAGCTTGTCGACCGTATGCACGTCCTTGCGCTGTTGCAGGCCCAGAAGCTCGGTCATCTCGGTGCGCAAGACCACGCGGTCGCCCGCTTCCAGCCGCACCGGCGCCAGATCGCGCCGCAGGCTGGCATCGCCGCGCAGCACGTCGATCAGCCGCACGCCCTCGCGGCGGAAGAGGTCGATCTCCTGCGGCGATTGCCCGATCAGCGGGCTGTCCTCGGGAATGGCGACCTCGGTGAAATACTTCATCCGGCGCCGGTCGCTCAGCAGCGTGCCCATCGACTGACGGTCGGGCAGCAGGCGATGCGAGAAGAGCGCAAGGTAAAGACCGCCGACCACCGAGACCGCAAGGCCCAGCGGGAAGATCTCGAACAGGCCGAAATGCGCCAGCCCCTTGTCATGCGCCACCCCGTCGACAAGGATGTTGGTCGAGGTGCCGATCAGGGTCATCATGCCCCCGAGAACGGTCATGTAGCTGAGCGGGATCAGCAGCTTGGATGGCGACATCCCGATCTTGATGGCGATCTGCATCACCACCGGGATCATCACGGCCACCAGGGGCGTGTTGTTCATGAAGGCCGAGGCCACGGCGACAAAGCCGAATAGCACCACAATCGTCAGCACAGGCCTTTCGCCGACATGTCGCTCGGCCGTGCCGATCACCATCTCGACCGCGCCTGTCCGCACCAGCCCTCCCATCACCAGAAACATCAGGGCGATGGTCCAGGGGGCCGAATTCGACAGGATCGAACCCGCCTCCTTGATCGGCAGAATGCCAAGCACCATCATCGTCGCCGCGCCGCCGATGGCCGTCACCTCGACGGGCATGGCTTCCATCACGAAAAGGGCGAACATGATGACCAGGATCAACAGGGCCATCCAGGGCATCGCTTCAGCAGGCAGGGTCAGGCCGAACATTCAAGTCCTTGCTTAGGGTCGCGCGCCCCCGCCGGCGATCTTGCCGGAGAACGCGGCTGCACCAATGCCACACCAAACAGCATGATAACAAGCGCAAGCCACAGGACCGGAGAAAACCTTTCGCCCAGAAGCAGCATCGCCCATAAAACGCCCGCTCCGGTGACGACATAGCTGGTCTGCGCCGCAAAGACCGCGCCCGCCCGTGCCGCCATCCAGACATAAGTGGCGTAAAGCAACGCATGAAGCGAGGACGAGGCCGCAAGCGCCAGCTCTGGCCGGCCAAGCGGCAGAGGCCAGAAGAACTGGCCCAGAGCCAGCGTCACCGGCAGGCACAGCAACAGCCCCGCGACCGAGGCGCCGAACATCGCCTGCACCGGGTCCATCCCCGCCATGCCATAGCGGGCGACATAGGTACCCTCCAGCGCATAGAACAGCGGTCCCACCAGGGCCAGCGGCAGAAAGGCCACCATGGCGCGGTCCGGCAGGCTCGCCCCGGGCAGGGCGATCATCGCCACGCCGCCCAGGCCCAGCAGAAGGCCGATCAGCCGACGGAACGAAAAACGCTCGCTGCGCAGGATCAGCGCCAGCGGAAAGGCGATCAGCGGCACGGTCGAAATCAGGATCGACATGATCCCGGCAGGCAGGCGGGTGACCGAGACATAGAAGGCGGCATTGGGCACAAGCGTGCCCAGCACCGCGACCACGACATAAAAGCGCAGCGCGGCGCGGCGCAGCACCAGCCCCCGGCCACGCGCCAGGCTGATCGTGCCCAGCACCAGAACGCAGACCACCAATTGCCAGAAGATCAGCCCGAAAGGTCCATGGCCAGATGAGGTGGCGATCTTGCCCAGGGGCTGGGTCGCGCCCCAGCCGATCCCGACCGACAGCAGGATGGCCGGCATGGCCCCGCGGCGGTTCACGGTGCGGCCTCCTGCAGGCGTCCGCCCTGCCGCACCATCGCCACCCGCAGCGCCCGGCCGGTCTTGTCATCGGTCTCGACAAAGACGCCCGACAGGGTCGCCGCGCCATTGGCCGGCTCGAACCGCGCCTTCGACATGCCGGTGACAAAGCGGCGCATCGGCTCCAGCTTCTCCATCCCGATCACCGAGTCATAATCGCCGCACATGCCTGCATCGGTCAGATAGGCCGTGCCGCCCGACAGGATCTGCGCATCGCCCGTCGGCACATGGGTATGGGTGCCTACGACAAGGCTCGCCTGCCCGTCGCACCAATGGCCCATGCCCATCTTCTCGCTGGTCGCCTCGGCATGGACATCGACGATCGCCGCCGTGACGGCCCGGCCCAAAGGATGCGCCTTCAAGACCGGCTCAATGGCGCTGAACGGGTCGTCGAAGGGCTGCTTCATGAACACCCGGCCCAGCACCTGCACGACCAGGACCTTGCGCCCGCCCGGCGCGTCAAAGACCCGCGCGCCATGGCCGGGGGCGAGTTTGGAATAATTGATCGGCCGCAGGATGCGCGGCTCCTGCTCCAAGAGCGGCACGATGTCCTTCTGGTCGAAGGCATGGTCGCCCAGCGTCACCACATCCGCCCCGGCCGCCAGCAGGCCCTTTGCATGTTCCGCCGAAAGCCCCATGCCGCCCGTGGCATTCTCGCCATTGACCACGATGAAATCGAGGCCCCAGTCGGCGCGCAGTTTCGGCAGCCGCTCCGCCACCGCCGCGCGCCCGGCCCGCCCCATCACATCACCCAGAAACAAAAGCCGCATCGCATCCGCAGGGCTCCCGCCCGCGCGGCCCCCTGCCCCTTCATCTTGGTCAAAATACTCTGCGGGGGCCGGGGGTGCAAAACCCCCGGGGGCCGACCACAATCCCTTTCGCCTTAGGCCCCCGCCCCCGCCCCTGCAAGCCCCGCGCCGACGCTTTCCCGCCGCAAACGGCCCATCCCCCCTTTGATCGGCGCATCGGCCCGCCTACCTTGGCCCGCATGCAGGCCCTTCCCGCCCCCCTTGCCACCTGGATCGCCACCCGAGGCTGGCAGCTTCATCCGCATCAGACGCAGATGCTGGCGCGGGCCGACGAACCCGCCAGCCTTCTCATCGCGCCCACCGGCGGCGGCAAGACGCTGGCAGGCTTCCTGCCCACATTGGCCGAACTGGGCGCCACCCCGCCGCCCGGGCTGCACACGATCTACATCTCGCCGCTCAAGGCGCTTGCCGCCGACATCCGCCGCAATTTGCGCACCCCCATCGAAGGCGCGGGCCTGGCGATAAGGGTCGAGGACCGCACCGGAGACACCCCGGCCACCCAGCGCAAGCGTCAAAGGGTCGACCCGCCGCATATCCTGCTGACCACGCCCGAAAGCCTGGCGCTTCTGCTCAGCTATCCCGACGCCCCGCGCCTGTTCACCTCGACGCAGCGCGTGATCCTGGACGAGCTGCACGCCCTGGCCGAAACCAAGCGCGGCGACCAGCTCATGCTGCTTCTGTCGCGCCTGCAAAGCCTGGCCCCCGGCCTGCGCCGCGTCGGCCTGTCGGCCACGGTCGAGGACCCGCCTGCCCTGGCGCGTTTCCTGTCGCCCGACACGCAGATCCTTCTGGCCGATCCCGGCCCCGACCCCGATATCGCCATGCTGGAAACCGCCGAACCGCCGCCCTGGGCCGGTGGCGGCGGCCGCTATGCCATTCCGGCCATTCTCGCCCAGGTCCGCGCCCACCGGACAAGTCTGATCTTCCACAACACCCGCGCCCAGGCGGAACTCTTCTTCCGCGATCTCTGGATGGCCAATGAAGACGACCTGCCCATCGGCATCCATCACGGCTCGCTCGCCCGCGAACAGCGCGAACGGGTTGAGCAGGCCATGGCCGAGGGCCGGCTGCGCGCGGTGGTCTGCACCGGCTCCTTGGACCTTGGCATCGACTGGGGCGATGTCGATCTGGTCATCCAGGTCGGCGCGCCCAAGAACGTCAAACGGCTGGTGCAGCGGATCGGCCGTGCCAATCACCGTTACAACGCGCCGTCAAAGGCGCTTCTGGTGCCCGCCAACCGCTTCGAGGTGGTGGAATGCCAGGCGGCGCTGCAAGCCGTGCGCGACCACGACCTTGACGGCGATCCGCGCCCGGACGGGCCGCTGGATGTTCTGTGCCAGCATATCCTGATTGCCGCCTGCGCCGGGCCTTTCGCCGCGGATGCGCTTTTTGCCGAGGTCATCACCGCCGGTCCCTATCGCAACCTGACCCGCGAAGCCTTCGACGCCACGCTCGATTTCGTCGCGACCGGCGGCTACGCCCTGCGTGCCTATGACCGCTGGCAGCGGCTGAAACTGACCGACGGGCTGTGGCACCTGCGCGACCCGCGCGCCGCCGCGCTGATCCGCCAGAACCTGGGCACGATCATCGACACCGAGACGCTGAAGGTGCGCCTGCGCGGCAGGGGCGGCGCGCCGTTGGGCGAGGTCGAGGAGTTCTTCGCTGCCTCCCTTACCCCAGGCGACACTTTCCTGATGGGGGGTGAGATCGTGCGCTACGAGGGCCTTGACGAAATGACGGTCGAGGTCAGCCGCGCCCCCGGCCGCCCGCCCAAGGTGGCGGTGTTCGGCGGCACGAAATTCGCCACCTCCACCCAGCTTTCCGACCGCATCCTGCGGATGTTCCAGCAGGGCAGCTGGCCCGAATTGCCGAAACACACCGCCGACTGGCTGGCACTGCAGGCCCGCGTCTCGCGCCTGCCGGAACCGGGGCGGCTTCTGCTGGAAAGCTTCCCGCATGAAGGGCGCGAACATCTGTGCATCTACGGCTTCGCGGGCCGCAACGCGCAGCAGACGCTGGGTCTTCTGGTCACCAAGACCATGGAAGAGGCGGGCCTCGCCCCCCTGGGCTTTGTCGCCACCGACTATGCCACGCTGATCTGGGGGCTGGAGCCGGTCACCGACCCCGCCCCCCTGTTTGCGCCCGAAACCCTGCGCCACGGCCTTGAGACCTGGTTGCAGGGCAATGCGCTGATGAAACGCAGCTTCCGCAATGTCGCGCTGATCGCGGGCCTGACCCCGCGCAACCATCAGGGTAACCGCAAGAATGCGCGGCAGGCGACCTTCTCCTCCGACATCCTCTACGACACGCTGCGCCGCTATGACCCAGACCACCTGCTCTTGCAGATCACCCGCGACGAGGCGATGCGCGGCCTGATCGACTTCTCCCGCATCGAAGGTCTGCTCGCCCGCATCCATGGCCGGATCGACGTTTTGCGCCTGCCCCGCGTTACGCCGCTGGCGGCGCCCCTGTTCCTGGAACCCGGCAAGGTGCCGATCCACGGCGCCGGGCGTGAAAGGCTGGCCGAAAGCGCTGCGCAGGCGCTTATGGCGGTGGCAGGTCTGGCCGAGGCTCCAGTCCCCCTGTCCGGTCCGGCGCGTTGAGGACCGGCCCGCTTCTGGGCCTTCGGCGGGACCATGCCGCCTCTCCGCGCCCGCCAACAAGAAGGTGAAAGCCAGACTGGCCTTTCTGCGCTAGACTGTCAAAAAAACACGTCGAGCAGGACAGATCCATGAACCGCCTTTCCCAGCGCACCGCCGGCGCCTGCCTTGTGCTTGCGATCCTCGCCAGTTGCGGCCCCCGCCACACGCCGCAGGAATGCATGGAGCGCGCGATGTATTTCGAATCGAACCGCTCCAGCCGCGACGGGATGATCGCGGTGGGCTCCGTGGTGATGAACCGGCTGGAATCGGGCCGCTATGCGCGGGATGTCTGCGGTGTCGTCGGCCAGAAGAACCAGTTCGCGCCCGGCGTGATGACCAAGAAGATGAACCTCCGGACCGCGCCATTGATCCCCGAAGCCGCCAGTGCCGTTCTGGCGGGCGAGCGTCACCCGCTGATCGGCAATGCTCAGTTCTTCCATACCGCCACCTACCGGGCGGGCTACAACAACATGCATTACGTCCTGACGACCGGCGGCAACGCCTTTTACGAGAAGATCGATCCCGAACGGGTCACCCAACCCGTCCCCGTGCCCCCGACAGAGGGGCTGACCGGCCCGCGCCTGTCCGCCCTGCCGCCGCCACCTGCGCCCTGGCTGCAATGATGCCTGCGCAGCGGCGCGACTTTGGCGCGTCAGCGCGCGCGTCCGCCCTTGCCAGCGGCGCGGCCTTCGGGGCAGATCGGGCCCATGCACCATGTCCTGACCCTTGGCCCCGAAACGCTGCACGCCATGCCCTCGGGCGCGCTCTACTGGCCCGCGCGGGGCGTGCTGGTGGTCTCGGACCTGCATCTGGGCAAATCCCTGCGGCTGGCCCGGCGCGGCGGTGCGCTGCTGCCACCCTATGAGGGGCAGGCGACGCTGGATCGGCTGTCCGCCGAAATCGCGGCGCTTTCCCCCGCGACCGTCATCTGCCTGGGCGACAGTTTCGACGACCTCGCCGCCGCCGATGAATTGCCGAGGTCCGAGACGCTGTTTCTGGCGGGCATGATGGCCGGGCGCGACTGGATCTGGATCGAGGGCAATCACGACCCCGGCCCTCTGGCCCTGGGCGGCAGCCACCGCGCCGAAGTGCAGATCGGCGCGCTGACCTTCCGCCACATCGCCGCAGCGCAGGCGCAGCTGGAAATCTCGGGCCATTACCACCCCAAGGCCAGCCTGGCCGGGCGCAGCCGCCCCTGCTTCCTGGCCGATGGGGCGCGCATCCTTCTGCCGGCCTTCGGGGCCTATACCGGCGGGTTGCGCTGTGACGCCCCGGTGCTGGACGCGCTGATGCGCCCCGGCGCGCTGGCCGTGCTGACCGGCGCCAGGGCGCTTGCAATCCCGATGCGGCTTTGACGCCTTACGCGGTCAGGCCTTCTGGTTCTGGGAGGTGGTTTGCGCGGCATGCGGCGGTGAGGGTATTGGCGAGGAGGCAGGCGATGGTCATGGGTCCGACGCCGC
>Ga0056909_1000752_pt1 | contig 24989 bp, 22 predicted proteins | sample EBPBio102011_DNA_FD_62115 | JGI IMG/M metagenome (GOLD analysis project Ga0056909, IMG submission 62115) | Wastewater treatment Type I Accumulibacter community from EBPR Bioreactor in Madison, WI, USA - Reactor 1_1/10/2011_ DNA | ecosystem: Engineered > Bioreactor > EBPR > Anaerobic-Aerobic >...
CCTCGGCGCTTTCATCTCCGGCCACCGCATCACGGATCCGGGCCACCCGATCGCGGTAGACCTCGGCAAGCCCGGGGTGCAGCCGGGGCCGGTCGGGCGGCGCCGCTGCCACAGCAGCCCGCAGGACATCCGCCCGGTGCTCGAGTTCGGCGACCTTGGTCGAAACCGCGCCGCCGCTCGCGACACCGTCAGCCAGGGCCTCGACAAGGTTGGCGATCTTGCGCTCGACCACTGCCAGCTCGGTTCGCTGACCGGTCCGCGCGCCAGCCTCCTCGGCGGCGAGCCGGCTCCATTCCCGCGTGAACTCCCGGGCGAAGACCTCCGCGAGTTCCGGAGCCATCAGCCGACTGCCCAGCGCGTCGAGCACCCGTGCTTCCAGCGGGCTGCGCCGGACCCGGGTGGTGTTGCGGCACCCGGCTGTCCTGCGGGCGCGGCAGGCGAGGTAATCCTTGCCGACGGGTGTAAAGAGTGCCCCGCAACATCCGCAAACCACCTTGCCAGTCAGAAGGTAGTGCGGGCGGCGAGTATCCCAGAATCGTGCCCGCCCCGTCGGGGCCATTGGAGCGGCATCCCTGGCAAGGCGCGCCTGCGCTGCGTCCCACGTCTCGGGATCGACGATGCGGTACTCCGGCACGTCCTGGATGACGATGTCCTCCGGATCGTTCGGTCGGCGGTGCGCCCGACCGGTATCGGGGTGCTTATGGGTGCGGCGCCGATTCCAGACAAGCCGGCCGACATAGATCTGGGCCCGCAGCATCCCGTCGCCCCGGCGGGCTCTGCCGCGGATCGTGGCATCGTACCACAACCCACCATTGGGCCCGGGCACGCCCTCGGCATTCAGGGTGCGGGCGATCACCATGGGGCTCAGGCCCCCGATGTACTCGCGAAAGATACGGCGGATGACATTTGCTTCGACAGGATGGATCTCCCGCAGCCCCCGCTCCGGCTCGCCATCTGGACCCAGGCGGCCGCGGATCGCGCGGTAGCCATAGGGTACGCGGCCGACCGAACGACCCTGTCGAACGCGCCCGGCGAGGCCGCGACGCGTCTTGTCGGCGAGGTCCTTGAGGTAAACGGCGCCCATCGTGCCCTTGAGGCCGACATGGAGTTCTGAGATCTCGCCTTCGGCGAGGGTGACGAGGCGAACGCGATCGAAGTCAGCCTGCTTATAGAAAGCAGCGATGTGTTCGAGGTCCCGGGAGAAGCGATCGAGGCTTTCGGCCAGGACGACATCGATCTGGCCCTTCCGCATGGCCTCGCGCAGGGCCTGATAGCCTGGCCGCAACGACGTGGCGCCGGAGATGGCGGCGTCGTGGAAGGAGCCGACTACCGTCCATCCCTCACGGTCGGCACGCGCGGCGCAGAGACGGAACTGGTCCTCGATGGAAGCCTTGTTTTGGAGGTCGGAGGAGTAGCGGGCGTAGAGGGCGCAGCGCAGGGACATGGGGCATCCTTCCCAGTGGCGGGGGAGCCCTCCTTGGCTGTTCCCGGAGTGTGATCGGTGGTGGCCTGCGCTGTCCAGACGTCCCGTGCGGCCTGGCGGGCCAGGGCGCGCACGAGGGCGAGCAGGCGGTCGTCGACCGGTGCGGCCACATCGTCCAGTGACGGATCGGTCGGCGGCGGTAGGGGCGATGCTGGGCGAGACGTGTCGCGCATGGCGACACCCGGTCTGGCACGGCGGCGAAGGGCAAAATCACGCCGTTCCCGATCGCGGTACGCCTCGTGCACCAGTCGATGCCTGTGCACCACGTGCACGTGCTCGGTTCGCGCCGAACCGCCGTCCGTTGGCCTCATCGGTCAGCAGGACGTCTGCCTCTCAGGCCTCGGGACCAACGGCAGCTCTGCGCCCAACGCAGTCATGGTTACATATCTGAGCCGCACTCGAAAGCGGACGTCTCGCTGAGCTGGTCGGCGTCTCGGCTTGATAGTCCGGCTTCCTCGGCGGCCGCGATCTTGGCGACCTGCCTGCCTGCCTGCCTGCCTGCGGGAAATGGATAGGATTTTACCGCGAAGCGGGGGCGGAACGTCTTGTGGCGTCGCGTGCCGCCTGGATACTCTGCGGCGCAAACGCTGACGCGCCGCTGAACTTGCGCACAACCGGCGGCACGCACATTCACGCACCACCTGAGGGACCGCATGGCCATGCAACGACGGACGCTGACGGCGGCTCTTGGCTCACTCCCTTCCCTGTTGGCGAGCGCGCCGGGTGATGCGCGGGCGCAGGGAGCGAGTGTGGCTGGCAGCCGTGCTGCACCGGATGTTCCCGCTTCGATCGCAACGCCGGACCGTGTCGATTCCTGGCTTGGCACGCTGCACTTCAATGACGGCGTGCCGAACGCGGCGACCGCCGAGAAGCTCTACGAGAACCTCGACCGCGCACGCGCCTTCGATGCCTTCGTCAACACCTTCCAGGGCGTCAATGCACGGGCCATCCACCGTGGCTTCCTCGACATCGGCGTCAAGGACAACGAGATCCTGATCTTCTCGGAACTGATGGACGCGAAGTCCCTGTTCCTGACGGCCAATGCCGACACGGTCTACTTCGTCGGCATGATCGACCTGTCGAACGGCCCGATGGTCTTGGAGACGCCGCCCGAGGCACTCGGCACCATCGACGACTATTGGTGGCGATGGGTGATCGATTTCGGCGCGCCCGGCCCCGATCGCGGCCTGGGCGGGAAGTACCTGCTGCTGCCGCCCGGCTATGACGGGGTCGTGCCCGAAGGCGGCTACTACGTTGCCCGCTCCCGCACCACACGGGTGCTGCTCCTCGGCCGGTCCTTCATGGTCGACAACGACCCGAGGTCGGCGGTTGAGGTCATTAAGCGCCACACCAGGATCTATCGCTATCAGCCTGGCGGCATGGGGACGTCCATCGCCGAGTTCCTCGCCGGCCGCGCGCCCCTCGCACGCCTTGAGGCGCCGCCGGCGCAGGTGTTCCACGAAGGCAGCGGGAAGGTGATGAACACCATTCCGCCGGGGGACTTCAGCGCCTTCGAATTCCTCGACGAGGTCGTGCAGCAGGAACCGGCGACCGCACTCGATCCGGAGCTCATGGGGCCTCTCGCGGCCATCGGCATCATCAAGGGCAGGCCCTTCGCACCGGACGCGCGCATGAAGCGCATCCTCACCGAGACGGCCGCAATCGCGAACGCGACGCTGCGCACCCTGTTCACTGCGCCGCGCGACCCCGAATGGGCCTATTATCCGGGCTCGGCTTGGCAGAACCCACTCTTCATCAGCGGTTCGGAGTTCGAGACGCCGATCCCCGACATCACCCGCGAAGGGGTGCGCGTGCATGCGCCCACCGGCTACCGCACGATGAACATCCGCAGCATGTTCTTCTACGGCATCACGGGCATCACGCCTGCGATGTCGATGCGCCTGCCGGGCATCGGTTCGCAGTACCTCCTGGCCTTCCAGGATGCGGCGAAGCGCCCCTTCGACGGGGCAAAGCACTACCGGGTGACATTGCCGAAGGATATCCCGGAGGCGAAGTTCTGGTCCTTCACCGTCTATGACAACCAGACCCGTTCCATGCTGGACACGCCCCAGCGCTACCCGCGTGCCGGCAGCCAGTCCTTCCCCTCACCGGCCGCCACGGCGAACCCGGATGGCAGCATGGTGATCCACTTCGCGCCGACGCAGCCGAACGGCGTGGCCCGCGGCAACTGGATCCAGACAACACCTGGCAAGGGATGGTTCACCATCCTCCGGCTCTACAGCCCGCTCGAGCCGTTCTTCGCCAAGACCTGGCGGCCGAGCGAGATCGAGCAGGTCGCCTAGGCTCAGGACATAGGGCCTGCCTCGAAAGTCGCCGTGAGGCGACTTTCGAGGCCCGGCACCGGCGCCAAGACCAGACCGTCGGCTCACGGCCACATCCCGCCGGGCGGCTCTGCGCCCACCCCGGTCACGCGTTGACGGTTCGGCCATTCCCGAGAGCGGACATGCGCTCACCGAAGCGGATGGCGCGTGATGGCGAGGGTGATGCGGCACGCGCGACGGTGAGCACGCTCGCCGTATCCGAGCCGTCGCCAGCGCCACACGCTGACCCGTATCGAGACCGCGTGAAGCGATGCGTGCTCTTCATGAGCCCTTCGCGGCCGATGCCAGCAATTCCGGATAGATCTCGGCCAGCCGGTCGCGGGCGCGATTGGCCAACCCCGACGAGACGATATGCACGCCTACCTCGGCGGCGGGAAAGAGGTCGTTCGACGAGCCCGAACCCCAGTTCTGGCTCGTAACGACAGCGTTGTCCGGCATCCAGAGCAGGATCTTGCCGTGGATCGGGATCTTGCCGGAGTTCGCGAGCTCGATGCCCTCCGCCATGGCCTCCTGCTGGACGGTGCGTGCCTCCGTCTTGGTCATGGGCTTGTTGGCCTGGGACCAAAGACCGCTGACCTCGACGCCCCGGTTGGCGGCCGCCCGCGCCGGTAGGACGGCACCCGTTCGAGCGGTCGCGCCGAGGCGATGCGTCGAGAAGAACATCTCGCCGGTCGCCTCGCCACTCGCCCTGCGCATGATCGCCTCATGGGCAGAACCCACGAGGAGGGTCACGCTGGAGTTCCCGCCGACGCCCTGCCCGAACCGCCGAAGGTCGCGCGCCTCGAGCGCGAGTTCGTTAGCGAGCTCGTTCGCGAAGTGCCTCCGGCCGACGATGTCCTTCATGATGGTCATGAGGTCCGCAACGGCGAGCGGATGCCGAAGTACTGCCGAGACCTCCGTGTTCTGGAACGGGGAGGCGAGCCAGTTGCAGGAGCTCACGACCCCGGTCCACCGCCCGTCCGGGCCGTCCGCAAGGACAATCTTGGCATGGGATCCCGTCGTTCCCATGCGCATCCTCACCAACCCCTGCATGACCTGATCGGCGCTGATCATCGAGACGATGTTCTTCGCGCTCGTCACGTTCCTCCCGCCTATCGGATCCTCGGCCTCCGCTCCGAAGAGCAAGTCCACCGCGACGCCCCGCGCGCATGCCGCCCGCACGGCGTCCCGGACCGCCGCGAACCGCTCATCGTGGACGAAAGTGGAATGGATGATCACGCGCCTGCGCGCCCCGGCCAGGATGTCCTCCAAGAGCCTACGCTGGACGCTGCCGCCGATGACGAGATCCTCGGGGCGGAAGTTGCATCGGACGGGCTCGAACGTGTCGGGCCTAACATCGCGGGTAACGGGCGCGACCGGCTGTAGGCTCACATGGCGCTCGGCGGCCTCCGCTGCTTGGATCACCATGCGGCGGAGATCCTTGCCCGCCGATGGCGGAAGGCGCGGCACGCCGTCGAGAACGGGAACGGCGAGGAAGACGCCGGAGTTCGTGAAGACGCTGCTCCCGTCGATCCGGAGGAGCCTGCGGTCGCCGCCCCGCTCCACGATGTCGGCAACGAGTTCCGGCGTCACTTGATAGGATTGTTCGCCCTCCTCCCCGCTGAGCGCGACGATCGCCGTGGCTTCCGAATTACGGCGGCGCGCATCGAGGATTGAGGGGGAGATCGTCTTCACCTCACGGCTGAGGAAGCATCCCCCGGCGAAGCGCTCGACGATGAGGCTGTACCATCTCGTCTTCTCGTTCGGGAAACGAGGAAGTGGCGTACCGGCGTCCACCAATCCCTTACCGACCGGGCTGGCCCGAAAGCGCGTCTCCCCGTTCTCGACCACGACCTCCATCAGGCGATGACGCATGAGCCTAGCGAGACCGGCGACGACGACTTGGCGCGGGAGTGCAGTCTGCGCGGTCAATGTCTCTAGGGTCCAGTCGTCCCTCGCCAGGGCGAGCATCAATGCCTCGTGGATAACGCTCCAATCCCGGGTTTCATCCGTCCAGACCCGGCACCTGACCCGGTGGGCGGGAACGGCGACGAGAACCCTCATGTGCGTACCTCTAGGTCCTGCGGCGATACGATCTTGGCGCTAGGGATGCCGTCGGGACCGACCTCCTTCGTCAGGCGGCGGATCGTCGTCGTAACCGTCGTGATGAAGCCGAGTTCGCCCTTCGCCTCCGGGCTCGCAGCGCCCCGGACGGCCTCGTCGAGGAAGTCCATACTGGTCACGAGAATGAGCTTCGACTTCGCCCGGCTGAGGAGGACGTTCATCCGTCGCTCGTCGCGCAGGAAGCCGAGGGCGGCCGGACCGACGCGCGGATTGTTCCGCACGAGGGAGATGATTACGACGTCGGCCTCGCCGCCCTGGAACGAGTCAGTCGTCGCGACGAAGCCCAGACCCGCTCGCACGGGCGCGAAGCCCTCGATGGAGAGGGCCCCCGACAGCCGGGCGGCAGCGACGGCCTGCTTCAGTTCGACGACTTGGGCACCGTAGGGCGAGAGTATCGCGAGGGTAGGCGGAGCCTCGACGCCTGGTCTCGGCCGGAGGCGGCGGAGCACGTTGAGGACCGCCCTTACCTCCCTCGGATTATGCCACCGGGGTCGGCTCCGCTCCATTGGGTCCCCGCTTCCGGTGACGCTGACGTGCGGAAGATCCACGACGACGAGTGGAGCGGCGGGAAGCGGGTCCTCGGCGACAATCGGCGCGGGCTCGTCGTAGGCGGAGGCGATACGCGCCGGCGCGGTGATGAGCCTGCCGCCGTAGAACCCCTCGGAGACCACCGTCGCGATGGCAGGGTGCATACGGCGCTGCTCGTTCAAGATCGTCGTCACGCGACGATGCGAGGGATTGGAGCGTGCGCGCCGGTCATCCTCCTCCGCCACGAACTTGAAGGGCTGGATGAGGCGGAGCGCGACGCCCCGAATCCTTTCCAGATCCGCGTCGGACGCGAGGGTCGTCGCGAGGTCCTCCACCTCCCCCTCCGGAAGCAGGTTGCCCGCGAGGTCGGCGGCCCTGGAGAGCACGTCCCTGCTGAGGGCGTGATCGCCCAGGAGGCGCTCAAGGGTGATAGCATCGAAAGGTGGCAGTTGGTGGTGGTCCCCGATGAGGAGACGCTTCCCGGACAGGGCGAGTGCCCCGACGAGTTCCGGGCCCGTCGCCTTCGCGGCCTCCTCGACCAGGACCAGGTCGAACTGGCTGCGATCCGCGACCATGCGCTCTACCGCTGCGGAATTCGTGGTCGTGACGACGACGTTGGCCGCATCCAGCAACAGGTCGGACGTTGCCCGCACGTCCCCGCGCAAGCCAGGCTCCGTCCCGGGTGACCCTCCGGCACGCGCGGCGGCGACGCCGACGGCCTTCATCACCGCCTCCAGCCTCGGAACCCAACCCTTCAGGACGGTCGATTGGGCGAGGGGGCTCGCGCGCAGTTCGTCGAGCATGCGTCCGACCTGCGCCAGCGTGTCGAAGTTCCCCGCATCCCGACGCTCCGTCGATGTCCGGACCACAAGGGCGTCCGTCACATCGGCCTTCTGAAAGGCCTTCCCGACCGCATCCTGCAGGTTGTCGAGCGCGTCGTGCCCCTGGGCGGTCAGCAACACGCGGGACGAGGGCTCGTCGTTGAAGTAGCGCCGCACCACCTCGGTTGCCAAGTGCGTCTTCCCCACCCCCGGTGGGCCGACGACGAGGTAGGCGGGCGAGGTAGCCCACACCGCGTCGAGCGCGTTCCTCTTCGCCTCATCGAGCTTCTCGTACGCGGCGTCCCTGTCCGGCCGCGCCCGCACGGTCCGGCGCGTCAGCCAGATGTCGGAGAGAAGGTCGGCCAGGCCCGGCAGGTCTGCCAGGGCCGCGGCATTCCGTATCCGACGCGCAATCACGCCCTCCGTACCGGTGTCCTGGGACGGGCGAAGGAACAGCCCACGCGGGGTCTCCGGCTCCTCGTCGACCTCGAACCGATAAGTCTTGAGGCCGCGCCATTCGCCGGGACCAGCGTAGATCGCCTGTACGTCCGCGCGCCGGTCGCCGCCGAGCGCGCCGCTGGGACCGAGGAACCAGCCCTCGTCCTTCTCCTGACGCTCCTCCTCGAAACGCCGGTAGAGGGTATCGACCGTGTTCGACAGCCTGAGGGCACCCGCCATCCTGTCCCGATCGCTGCCGTCACGGGGACGGACGTCCAGCACGAAGCCGCCGCCGTCCCGCTTGGCGGTCTGAATGACCTCGACCGGAAGGGCCTCGAGGGCCCGGGTGACGGCTTCGGCTGCCTGGATGAGCAGGAGTGCCCGCCGAAGGTCCCCGCGCGGGTCGGGCCTCCCGGTCTGGTCCGAGGTGATAAAGATTCCCCAATCGAGCGCCGCCGGTCCGAGCTTGTCGCGCTGCTGCCAGGCTTGCCGCAGCGAGGGCATAATCTCGATGGGCTGTGCGACCCGGTGGGTCTCGACCCGCCACGGCGGCGCTGAGCCCTCCTCGCGCAGCCGCGCCTTGCGGCAGTAGGCCAGGTCCCAGGTCGAGGTCCCGTCCGCGCGGTTCGCCGGGGCGATCTCGTAGACCATTGTCGGGGTCACAAGGACGAGGATTCGTCCATCGGCGGGCCCGCCAACCGGAACCAGCAGATCTACTCCCCCGGCAAGGTCGGCCATGGCCCACTCGGTCTGCGACCGCAGGTCATCGGCCTCGATGGAACCGCTCGTCGCCTTCGACGCGGCGTCGCCCAGGCCAGCATATTCCGAGACGTGGAGGATGAACGTTCCGCTGCGGACCGCTCCCTCGCGGGCGAGGCCACGCACGATGTCGTCGATGGCACGCGTCACGACGAGCGCATCCACGGGCTCGGTTCGGGCGGGGGATACGAGGCGGCGGATGATCGAACGCTCCGCCGGGTTCGGTTCGGGGGCATCGCCGACGGCCGACAAGCTGCCGCCCGGCGACAGGCGTAGGCCGAGGAGCCCCGCGAGCATCTGGCCGAAGTTCTTCCAATCCGACGCGAAGGAGTAAGCAGCGACGACCCCGGTAGGGTCGGAGACCTTTGCCTTCGAGCGCGCTTCCGTCGGGGCAGCGAACCACAGGCTCCATTCGAATCCTGTGAGGCGGAAGTCCGGCTCCTCCGCGCCGCGCGTCATCACGACATCCGGCGCGATCTTGCCGTGGATAAGGCCTTGGGCGTGCAGGAGGCCGATTGCTTCGGCAATGCGGCGCATCGAGCGCCACATGATGGACCTGCTGCGAGGTGCGCGGACATTGCGGCTCCAGTGGGTTGCCGGTGCCCGCTTGAGGAGTTCGGATAGCGGCTGACCGGCGTCTTGCAGGACCGCCCCGAACTCCTGTTTGTCCTCGACAAACTCAAGGACGTCTACGATGACCTCGGATGCTCCCGCACTCGCCATGAGCCTGCGGACCTGTCGCTGCTCATGCAGCCAGAGCGCCCGCAGATCTCCGTCAGCGGCATTGCCCGTCTTCTTCCAGACACGCAGGGCACGCTCAATCCCGACGGCCTTGTCCACGACGGGAAAAACCGCCGACCGCAGAGTGGCCTGATCCGCCGATACGAAGGCAGCACCGAGAAACTCGAAGCGATCCTCCAATGCCGGGAGGGCGGCTTTGCGCTTGGACTTCGTCTCCTGGCGTCGTGCCACTTCTTAGGCCTCGGTCATTTACCGTATGGTAGGCGAATCGGTGATCGAGGGATATCGAGGAGTTCCGATCCCGAGCGCTTCATGGCGAGCGGCCGACCCGACCCGTCGGTCACGCTTAACCGTGACTCGGCGTCTCAGGTGCCGGGCACCTCGGTTCGGCGACGACGAGCATGCCGCCTTCATGCTTCATGATCGGATGGCGCTCAGTTGTGCACTTGAGTGCAAAGATAGCAGATCCATCAATCCAGCGCACCGAGCCTCGCCAGGCGCCTTTCCATCGCGTCGTGCAGCTTGCGCAGTGCAAGCTGGCGGCTCCCCATGAGGTAGTGCTTCTCGGTCGTATCAGCACCGGCATGGCCGAGCAGCGCCGCGGTGTCGCGCGGCCGGTCCGGATGCCTGAGCGCGAAGCCGGTCGCGGCGGAGTGCCGAAAGCTGTGTGGCGTGATCGGTTGTCCCAGCATCTCGGCCGTGACGGTCTTGATGCGTGCCCTGACGCCCTGGACCTCCAGGGGCTGTCCGAAGGCGCCAATCCAGAGAGCGCCGTGGTCGATGTTTCGTCGACCATGTGCCAGCAGGATCGGGCGGACCTGCGCGATGTGGTGGTCCAGGTATGGCACCAGACCTTCCGGCACCGGCCAGTCATCGGATCGCTGCGTCTTCGTTTCATCGGCCTCCAGGCGCAACCACCACGCCGCGCTTTCCGGGTCGCGGCGCAGATGATCGTCAAGGTGCAGGGCCGCGAAGTTCGAGATCCGTACCGGCGCCGCCGCACACAGCGCCACCATCAGGCCGGACTGCCAGCCATCGAGATCGGCAACCACCTGATCTTCGCCAAGGCTGCGGTCCATCCTGGCGAGGCCGGCCTCGTAGAGGACGACCGGATCGGCGATGCGTCGCGGCATCCGCGGTTCCCGTCGGGCATGGGCCTTGATCCGATCAACGATCCGATAGGCTTCGGACGGATCCCAGCCAGGGTAAAGGCTCCGGATGAAGCCAACCACATTGCCCATGGCAGTGGCGAGGCTCGAGTACCGCAAGCGCTTCCCCTCCGCCGACGCGAAGGCCGCGAGGGAGGCGGGCGTCGCGGCATCCAGCAAGGCAGCGGGCGAATTGATCACCACGCCCTGCATCCGGTGCCAGTTCAGGAACCGCCCAGCGTCGAGTTCCACCTGCCGGCGTCGGGCGGCGCTCCACCGCGATGCTGGTGCCGCGACCTCAAGAAAGCCGGCAGGCTGCTGAGCAGCAATCCAGGCATCACGCAGCAGGGCGGGCCAGTCGGCATAGCGCAGGCTGCGTGGATAGACGCGGACTACGGCGCTCGGAGCGCTCATGACCGGCGCCCCCTGCCACGGCGCTCAAGAGCCTGGTGATAGAGCTTCCTGCTGCGCTGTACGTTCAGCCGGCGATAGTGGGTCTCCGTGGTTGCCACGGTCTTGTGCCCCAATACGTCCTTGACCAGGCCGACCGCGCCGGGGTGCTCGGCCTCCAGGATCTCCCCGACGAGGGAGCGCACCGCGTGCGGATTAAGGTCGACCCCGATGTGCCAGGCGGTCAGATCCGTGACCGTCTCGTAGGCCCGATCCGTCGGCCAGTGCGATCCGTCTTCGCGACAGAACAGCCAGTCAGCGTCCGACCCGCCCGCATGGATGAGTCGATATTCTTTCACATAGCGACGGAACAATGCCGCGGTGCGAGAACTGAGCTCGGCGCGGATTTCCTCGCCATTCTTGACCTGGCATCCGGTGACGATCACCCAGACGCGCCCATCGGGTTCGTCGATGATGTCACTGCCGAGGCGCAGCTCCGTGACGTTGCCCTGCCGGGACGCCAGCTCGAGGAGCAGCGATATGAATAGCGCGGCGCGGACCAGGCGGGCCGAGGTGATGTCAACCTTGCCGCGCTTGCGCGCCAGGGCGTCGAGCTTCCTCGGCAGCGCGATAAAGGCATCGACGCGCTCCGGCGTCATGGCCTCGAGGCGGCGCAGTGTCCGGTCGCCCATCTGCCGGGGAGCGCGGGTCGCCTTTTCCATCGTATCCAGGCGCGCCTGCTGGTCGACCGGCAACCGGACGTGACCGGAGGCAGCAACCCGCAGGATGATGGCCAACTGGCCGACATGGCCACCCTGCCGGCGACCGGTGCGCTCAGCCACCCTGGACAGGATGGCCTTCACGCGATCAGGCGCGACGAGATCGGCCAGGGTCTTCAGCGCCCCGGCGGGGATGCCGGAGGCGACGAGTTCGCCGGCAGCGCGACGCAGCGCATCCGTGTAGTTGGATCTGGTCCGGGGCTTCAGCGGCGGTCGGCCATCTGCTTCCAACCAGTCGTCCGCACCCCGTGCGACGAAAGCCCGCGCGTCGGCCTCGAGGGAGGGAGGGTAGGCCGACCAGGGGGGGCATCCTTCCGCTCGCCGCGGCGCAGGTACCGGCAGGGGTTGCTGTGGCCAGCCCGGCACGGTGCTTCGAGCCCGTGCCCACGCCTTGGTCACCTGGCGCTCGGTCTTGTCAGCCCGGCTCTTGAGGCTGGTGTCCCGCACCAGGGCGACGAAGCGCACAACGTGGCCGGGGCGGACATCGTCGGGTGCGATGCCCAGCTCAGAACAGAAATGGCAGAACCGGCTGAGCGGCGCCCAGGCGTCGAGCTGCTCCGCGCGCTCCCGCAACGCGCGCCATGAGGGGGCGAGCGGCGTACGCGACTTGCCGGGCATGACAGCCACGCCGGCGATCCGAAGCGCTCGGCGCAGGTTTGACTGGAAGGCCGAGAACGAGTTCGCGCTCGCGAACCCCAGCATGGCGGGCGTGGTCTTCTCGAGCTTGCGCTGCAGGCCGGGAATGTCGACGGCGGCGTTCACCGAGGCGCGACCGATCAGGGCGATCGCGATGTCGACTGCGCGAAGAAGGTTCATGCGGACCTTCGGCGTCAGCTCCGACGCCGCCAGGACGGCATCCTTCACTTGCCCGTAGGTCGGCATGGCTGCAACGGGCGTAGCCTTGGGTTCAGCAGCCGACTGCCGGTCGGTCGATCGGGAGAGGTTGGTCATGCTGGTCCTCCTGAGGACGAGTGCGGCCACTGCGGCCAGGCATAAGGAGGGTGGGGAGGTTTACCCTTGTTGAGCCGGGGGAATGTGTTGATGCCGGGCTGGACAAGGGCGGACAGACGACGCCAGCGTCGGCCGCCATTCGCTCAGTGGCCGCGCCGACGTTCGTGTCGCGCGATGAAGGCCGCGAGCTCCTCGGGTCGAACGAGCAGTCGGCCGTGCAGCTCGACGGCGGGCAGCAGGCCCTGCGCGATGTAGCGGCGGACGCTTCGCGTTGACCTCGACAGGTGCTGCGCGACCTGCGCGACGGGCAGGAGCTTCGGCGGCTTCGCGTGGGTAAATGGTGCAGAGCGTGTTTTCGTGAGATTCGACACTTCAGGCGTCCACAAAGGTGTGGGCAGCAGTGTCTTTCAGATGCCGCAACGCAGATCCGCCATGAGGTGACAATGGGACACAGCCCGTACCATCACACGGTCAGGCGACTACCTGACCGTGATGAGTGCAGTTGGAGGCCCGAACGTCGACTGGCGAGCCAGAGGACGACGCTGCACTTGAGTGCAGCGTTTGATAAGGCGCAAGCGACTTGCGTAGAGAGCGCTCGGCACCCGTGCGTCCAGAAGATGCTGCGTGCCTGCCGGGGCTCCCTTCTCGATCGAGTTTTGACATGGGGAACAACGATCAGAAGGTCGCTCGGTGCCGCCCCCAACGCCCGAGAGGTGACGGCGCGGGAGAGGTTGACGGTCGACGGTGCGTCATTGCGCCGCAGTGGCGGTAGATGAGCATGCTGCGGGCATCGTCGGCTGCCTTGAGGTGCGTCCGACAGAGATGAGCGGTGGACCAGCCTTACGCGCCTTGTTCGCGGCACGTCGTCCGCGGAAGAAGCTCCATCATTCTCCGTCGCGGCGGACCGGGTCGCAACCCATCTCGCGCAGGGCCTATGGGAGAAGCGGTCAGTGGGCTGGCATGTGAGAGGCCGACGGTGCATAGAGGGCGCCGCTTTCGTGTGCCATCGCGGCGATCATGATCTCGCGCGGGGTCATACCTTCTTCTCCTTCTTGCTGACCTGAGCGAAGAAGTCTTCGAACACGAGCGGCTTCTTCTTGACGAAGGTGTCCATCGAGAGCTCCGCCGGTTCCTCGGCGACCTCGTCCTTGGCCGTGGCCGCAGGAGCGAGCGGCGGATCTGGCGGCTTCGGTACTGCCGTCGGCTTCATCTTCGCCTTGGCCGCCTCATAGGCGGCATTCGCCTTGGCCATCGAGAAGCCGTTCTCCGAGAACTTGGATTCCGCGGCGATCTTGTCGGCCTCGGCCCACCACCCAACCAGCGTCTCAGGCTGACAGGCGAGGGTGAAGGGGTCAGGCTCGACCTTGAACATCCAGCCCTTGCTGTAGGTTCTCTTCGCCCAGGGTCGGAACTCGTCCCAATACCGCAGAACGCGTTCGAGCAGGCGATGCGGCGGGGCCGGTAAATCCTTCTGGCGGACAAGGCGCTTCCACACCGCCATTGTCTTCATCGACCAACCTGGCGCGAAGACACCGCGCTGCTTGTGCCACTCCCGCCAGACACCCAGCAGCAGCTCCGGCTCCGACCCAACCACCGGCTTGCCGTTGAAGGCGGCAACCATGTTCAGCACGTCTTTCGTGGTCGCCACTTCGGCCTCCTTGCCGACCAGTGCACTCAAGTGCACGACGTTGTGCGGGGGACTATTCCGTTGATTCAGTGAGGACAGCGTCTCAGGGGTATCAGGAGCATCATCAGCTTTACTTCTCTTCCCTGCTTCCTTGCTTCTTCCCTGATCCACCTCTGCTTCGATTCGCCGAGCCGACAGGCGAGGCCTCGCGAGCGCAAGCGAGCGACCATCCGAAGGATGGTTCTCTTCATCTATCTCTTCGATTTTCTCTTCATAGATAGATGGGCTGGTTGTGAGCCCTTTGATGGGCTGGTTTTGAGCCTATTGGTGGGCACGCAACCCCCCACCCGCGGGCACGGATCAACACGGCGATCTTGTTCTTGAACAGCCCCTTGCCGCGCTCGATCCAGCCGAGTTCTTCGAGCTGCGCGAGGATTGGCGTCCACTGGTTCCGCGTCACGTTGGCGTCTTCCAGCCAATCCTCGCGTGCTCGGGCGATCCAGGGGTTCGGGTCGCCGGGCTTCATGTGCTTGGCGTGCGGCATCAACCGCCACACCTTCCACAACACAGTCGCGGCGCCGAGACTAAGGCCGAGATGTCGGCCCAGCTGCGTCGAGGACAGTTGGAGAAGGGCGCGAGGCCCCTCTCCTTCACTGGCTGTGCGGGTCATTCGGGTTCGGGGTCGCCCTCGTGTTTCGGCGGGTCTTTCGCCTCAGGCGCATCTGCGCCGGCCGGAGCGCTCCGACTGTTCAGCGGCGGGCGCATCGCACGCCTCGACGGACAGATCAAAGTTGCTGCACTCGAGTGCACGGCTGCCACCTAGCGTCAAGAACAGTCAAGCGCTACACCGGCGCGCCGTGCTGCGTCAACCACGAGTCCCGAGCCCCAGCACAGTTCGGCAGATCTCGGCCAAAGCCCCAGCGCGGGCTTCGGGACCTGCGCCGCGCGGCGCGCCGTGTGCCTCGAGCGCCCGTCGCACCATCGACGCCTGCCGGGGCTTGAGGACGAACTCTACCATCTCGAGGCTCGGACCGCTTGGTGCTGCACCAGCCGCGACGGCCTTGGCGGATTGCGCACTGGCCCATCTGATCTCTGACGACGGCACCTTCCGGCTGCTTCGAAGCGCCTCCGCTGCCAAGGTACGTGCCCTTGTCCACCCCAGCGTCGTCGCATCGGCTTCCGACATGAGGCCCGCGTCGATGGCCTTGGCGATCGTCGCCAGATAGTACGCAGACCTTCGGGCCAGACCGGTTTCCTTCGCGGCCGCGTCTCGATCCGCGCCGGTCACCTGCGCGAGGATGCGACCGATGGCGATCGGCGTCGCGCGCCGCTGGGCCGCAAGTTCGGCAAGGTCAGTCAGGGCTCGTTCGAGCGGTGTCTGACGGGTGGCCTTCGGCTTTGCGGACTGGGATCTGCTTGACATGCCGCCAGCATGCCGCATTGCCGCTTACCGAGGAACGGCTCGCGCGCCGCCATCGGGGTGATGCGGATGGCTATACATCGGCGCCGGTGGCCAGCGTCATATGGCCAGATGAGGGGTCGCTAACCAGCCGTCACGTCTACACGACCTCGACATCGGCCGGCGGCACGTCTCCGGGGACGGTCCGGCATTCGAGCATGACTGCTTCGCCCTGTTCGATGGCCTCCGGCAGGGCGGCCCAGACGCTCTCTGCATAGTGCAGGTGGATCTGCGCCTTCTGCGCACGGCGGAGGGTGATGGTCACCTCCCAAGGCACGGTCCCGAACCGCGCGAGCTCGGCATCCGGCATGCCATGCAAGGTCGTCAGACGTCCGATCTCGGCCTCGAGCTCGCGGCGGATGAAGGCGGCGCTGCGGATCAGGGCCCGACGGATCGCCAAATCCTCCTTCTTCTGCCCGCCCTGCCGCGGGCGCAGCACCGGGTGGTGCGGGTCACGCTTACGCTTCCCGGTCATGCCGCGGATCCCTTCGGCATCTTGACGACCGGCTTGCCGGTGCGCGGCGGATACAGGTGCACCAGGGGGATGTAGGCGTCGATCACCAGGCGGATGCGCGCCGGCGCGTCGATTGCCGCCACGCTGAGCCGGAAGCCTGGTCCGACGCGATAGGCGACGCCCTGCCGGAGGATGACCTCCTTGCCGGCAGGATCAAACATCACGGCGGCGGTGCCGTCCTCGATGATCTCCTTGAGCAGCCAGATATCGGTGGCGTCGATCCGAACACCTTCGCCGACCATGATGTCGCGGGTCAGAGCCATGTCGCTCTCCTGATGAAGTGAACAGGATGAGCGTGAACAAAATCCGGCGGAATGCGATTGGTTTATTTCAATTATTGATAGATATTTTCCTTTGTCCGGCGACATTTTGACTTAGAATCGTATCATATCGACGAAGCGAAATTCTTCTTCAGATTAGATCGTCAGGATCTTCTGGCCGCTCGCCGAGCCCGGCCTCACACAACCGGCGCAGCGTCGTTGTCCGCCCTCGCGCCTCGGGCCATCGCACCAGAAGCAACTCTGCCAGCAGCTCATGCCAAGCGGCGCGCAGCACATCGGTCGCGGCATCGACCTTCGGCAGCATCCGGCGGAGGACGGGCTCCTCGCCCGGGCGCGGCGTATATTCCAGGATGCCGTCCGCCGGCCGGCGGAGATCGACGTACATGCCAGGCATGCGTACCGCGAGGCGGGGAAGACCCAGGGAATAGCGATCCATCGGGGTGGGGTTGTCCTGCCAGGCGACGCCCATCTCGGACAGCAGCAGGGCGAGCAGCCTTTGGTGCCAGGCAACGAGATCTGTCGGGCCGGACCGCCGCGCGGACACGTTCCCCAGGATGACCCCGGCCAGGTCCGTCAGGGTGATGGGCTCATCCTCGTCGGTAAGGTCGCGGCCGGGATGCAGCTCCATCTCGCGTGGTCTCCGCCGAACCGGGTCAAGATATCCTGATTCCGGATATTGATCGAGCGTTACCCCGCCACCTTGCGCAGGGTGCGGATGATCGCCGCCGGGTCGGCGCCAAGCGCCTCGGCCACCTCGATCAGTTCGATGACATCGAGGCGCCGCTCGCCAGTCTCGTACTTGGAGACGAAGCTCTGCGGACGCCGCAGCAGCTTCGCCAGCGCCACCTGCGTCAACCCCGCGGCGTTACGCTTTTCGATCAGGATTTCCTGCAGCCGCGCCCGGCGGGGCGAGCGGCGCGAGCGGGGCATGGGCGGGCCGATCCGTCTGAACCGGCCGCCTCGTTACAAACCTGATGTAGAATAACCCAAAATGGGATATATTGGACAGGCTGCCGCGCTTGGTAGCTCGTCTCGGCAGTACGGGTGTCCTTCCGATGGAGGTAGCGTGCCCCTGAACTTTCGACGTCGGATCAGGCTCGCCCGGGGCGTCCATCTGAATCTCAGCAAGAGTGGCGCCAGTCTGAGTGCTGGTGTGCGGGGCGCAACCGTCAACGTCAGCAGCGGCGGGCTGAGAACTACACTCAGCGCCCCCGGTACGGGGCTGTCGTATACAAAGACAGTTCCGTGGGGGTCGCCGGCGGCACGCGCAGCGACCATCAGGAACCAGGACCTCGTCGCGGCATTGCGAGCCATGGCCCAGGTCCAGGACCCCACCATCAAGGACGACGATCCGATCACCCTGACCGTGACGTTGCCGCCAATGCGGCCCGGCACCGAGGTCGTCTCGCCCGTTGTCCGGCCCCAGCCTCAGGGCGGCGGCTTCCTGTTCTTCATCCTAATCTTCCTGCCCATGTTCATCCTGTGGATCCGCATCCTGCGCGCGCTCTAGGTTCGGGAGGGCTCGTCGCCGTGACCGGGAACGGTCTTCAGCTGTCGGAGGATCTGGCCAGCCGATTTCTCGTCATTATGCTGGATGGTGGAAGCAGTGAGCCGGAGCGGCGCCGGTTCGTAGCGGGGTTCGACAAGGAAATTCTGAAGGGCTGCGCGGCACTGCTGGCGGACGCCTCGACGATTTGGCGATGGGGCCAGCTCGAAGGTGCGAAGATGCCGCCTGGGTCCCCCATTGGTTCCTACGAGGTCTGGACCAGGCACGTTCGTGGTCCACTCCTGGCTCTCGGCTGTCGCGATTCCGGTGCGCCATACGCCGGATGAAGGAGCAGGATCCGGAACGCGACAGAATGACGGAACTGTTCCGCCTCTGGTGGCTCATCCACGGCTCGATGCCAATCGTGGCCAACGACCTCGCGCCGGAAGTCCGACGCCTGCTCGACCCGCACGATCGAGGGCGTCAGGTCGTCGTCGCCGCGCTTGTTCAGTGCGTCGGCACGCGAATCGGCTCACTGCTGATGACCGCGGCAAAGCCTCCAGGTCGATGGAGCGCGACGAACTACGCCCTACGCGATGAACAGCCCGGTGGTGGCGAGTATGTGGATTCTCGGTCACTGCGCTCGGATGGCGGAAAGCATAAGGGCCATTGGAGGACATAGACGATCAGTGATTGCGGAGGTAGCGCACCGGTGGGAACCCGAATCCAACCTCCTCTGAGTACTCATCCGGTGAGTGCAGCCTATCCGGTTCCATAGGCCTACTCCACACTGTGCAGCCTCACTTCACACCAGGTTTCGTCTCACCGTCTTGTCCAGCGCCCTTCCGAGCGAATCAGCGACATCTGATACTCGTAGCGGTCTCCCCGGTACAGCGCGGTCACGTACTCGACTGGCCGCCCCACCTCATCGAACACGATGCGGCTGATTCGGAATGCCGGAGAGCCCGCGGGAACGCAAAGCAGCTGTGCATCATGGCCGAGGACGGCGCAGGCTGAGAAGGACTGCTCCGCGCGCGTCACATTGATGCCCAAGCGCCGGAAGATGGCCTGCAGGGATATCTGCTCGAGATCCTTCATCTCGAAGCGATGGCCGATATCCGCCGGTACGAAGGTCTCGATGAGGCTGAGCGGCTGATCGTCCTCGTGCCGGATGCGAAGCGCGCGCTGGACCTCGTTGCCCGCGGGAATCTCGAGTGCCGCAGCGACTTGGCCCGTGGCCGCGACGTATCCGAACTCCGCGACGGTGACCGAGGTCCGGTCGCCCAGGATCAGGAGGTTCTCGAGCAGGTCTTCCATCGACCCGCGCTGCCGCTGACGCGAACCTTGGAAGCAGGCCGTCGTCGCCTGGCCGCGGCTGCTTCTGGCAAGGCCGGTCGCGACGAGTTCGGCAACGGCCCGGCGGGCCGTGATGCGTGACACGCCGAACAGCTCACCAATCTCCGCTTCGCTCGGCAGGCGGTCGCCGTTGCGCAGGATGCCCGCCAGGATCTTCTCGCGGATCGCCGTGTAGACCTGGAAGTAGCGTGGGCTTGGCGATGCAGCATCGATCCGGGAGGAGGCGAACATGCCCGCGAAGGCATTCGCCTTGGCAGCGGCCTCATCCTGATTCGGCGAGGTCGGCTTTACGCCGGCCTCCCTCTTCCCTTGTCCCCTCGCTGCGCGCCCGACCATTCGTTCCGTCCAAACCGCCTGATTCGTAGGACGAAGATTAGTGCAATTCGAGCAACGGTCCGAAGCCCTGGATCCTGTCCGGGATGCCTGCCTGCCGAAGCCCGTGCCAGTAGGTAGCGGCATTCACCGCGATGACCGGCTTGCCGAGCCACCGGCAACCCTCCGCGGCCACCTCTGCCATGGCGATGTTGGCCCCGAACTGCACGATGGCGGCGATGTCGTCACCGTCGAGGCGACGCAGTTCCGCGCAGAGCTTGGCCTTCGACAGATGCGCCAGGGCAATGGGTGTCTCGTGCGCCACACCCGGCGACCGACGGGCCTCACCCGTAATGCCGACAGCGCGGCGGACCTCGATGCCGCATTCGGCGAAATAGCGTTTCACCTGCTCGAGCCCGGGTGGCCGGTACGGCGAGATGACTGCAATGGGCCCATCGACCTTGAGCACGGCCAAGGCCGCCAGCAAGGCATCCGATGCCAGGGTCACCGGGCAGGTGCTGCGATCCTCGATACGCCGCCGCAGGGCTTCGCCGCCGGCGCGGCCGCCCCAGATCGCCTCGATCGAAACGCCGACGATCAGATGGTCGGGCCGCGCAGTCATCACGCGCTCCACCGCCGGTTCGACCGCTCGATCGATCGCGTCCACGACGCCAAGAAAGTCCTTGTCGTCACGGACCGTCGCGTTTTGCATGAACATGCGCGCGACATGATTGGTGACCCCGGGCGGCCGCATCGCCTCGAACTCGGGCTGGACGCAGGTATTCACTGAGGGCGTGATGACGCCCATCACGCAGCGGTAGCCGAGCGTGTCCGTCATGCGCCTGTCCCCCGCTTCGGACCCGCGACACCGGGCTGATGGCCAAGCGCATCCGAATACTTCTCCATCGCCTCGGGCGGCAGGTAGGCTTCCTCCAGGTCTCGGATGCGGCCAAAGCCCGCGAAATCGTGCAGGTTCCCGGCGGGGTGGGCGTTGAACTGCACGTCCAGCGCCTTCTGCGCCGCGATGCCGTGCTCCTTAAGTTGCTGCGCGACGTCGTGAAGGGCGGCGACCGTGGCGCGCAGCGTCGTGCCCGGAAGAATCACGACGGAGACGCCGAGCTCCGCAAGCTCCGCCTCGGTGAAGCGAGGAGAAATGCCGGTCATATTGTAGAAGATCGGCCCCCGGACCTCGCGGCAGATGCGCTCCACCTCGGCGACGTTCGCCGGGCCTTCGACGAAGGCGAGGTCGGCGCCTGCCTCGAGGAACGCATTGGCCCGGTCGATCGCCGCATCCAGCGTTCCGCCATGGGCTCCCCGAGCGTCGGTCCGTGCGATGATGACGAAGTCGGGATCGAGCGCGGCACGCGTGTCGCTCGCCGCACGGATCTTCCTGATCGCTTCATCGAGGTCGATGACCTCGCGGCCGGCAACGTGGCCGCAACGCTTGGGGCTCACCTGGTCCTCGATGTGGATGCCGGCCACGCCCGCGCGCTGGTACTCTTCTACCGCGCGCACGACATTGATTGCGTTGCCGAAGCCCGTGTCGGCATCGGCGATCAGCGGAACGCGCACGGCGCTCGCGATCAGGCGCGCGTTGAGGGTCATCTCCGTCAGCGTGACCAGCCCGGCATCGGGCAGCCCGAGCAGCGAAAGGGACGTACCGTAGCCGGTCATGTAGATCGCCGGAAAGCCGGCGTTCTCAAGAACACGCGCACTCAGCGCATTGTAGCAGCCAGGCAGCACGAGGGGGCGGCCCCCCGTGAGCAGTGCGCGAAACCGGGCGGTTGGCCGGCTGGAGTGGCCTAGGCCGAGACGCATATCGTTCTCCTGTTTCCGATGCGGCGGGCCGTGCCGCCGATGCGTTATGGGCGCGCGGCCCTCAGCGGAGCCGCCCGAAATGGACGAGCATGTCGCGCTCCATCTCGGAGAGCCGCGCCACTTCCGCGGCGACCCGCTCGGGCGTGTCGAGGGATGGATCCATCGCCGAGCCGATGCGTTCGAATTCCGCGCGAAGGGCCGGATCCGCCAGGGCGACGGCGAAGGCCTCGGCCAGCCATGCCCGGCGCGCCGCCGGCACGCCCTTCGGCAGGGCCACGAAGCGCCAGGCCTGAATCACGATGCGGTCATTGCTCATGACCTCGTTGAAGGTCGGCACCTGCGGCATGGCCGCGATCCGCGAGGTGCCGGCGAAGGCGATCGGCCTGATCGTGCCCGCATCCACATGGCCGCGGATATCGGCGAGGAAGCTGAAGCCGATATCGAGATTGCCGCCAAGCACGGCAGTGATCGCCGGAGCGCTCCCCTGGAATGGAACCTTCAGGAGGCGGCTTCCCGTGGATTGGGCGACGAGATCGGCGAGAAGCTCCGATACGCCGCCGGGCGCAGCACCGACGCGGGTCGTGCCGGGATTCGCCCGCATATGCGTCAGGACGTCCGGGAGGCCGCGTTGCGCGAACGGACCGGAGGTGGCGACGAACCAGGCGATCGGGTCTGAATTGATGAAGGCGATGGGGTCGATGTCGCGGCGCGACCATCGGCCGTTCGCACGAAGCATCTCGTCGGTCCAGAAGTTGTTCGACAGGATGCCGACGACCTGCCCGGTCGCCGGCGCCTGGGTAGCGAACCAGGTATGCCCGATGAGGCCCGCGCCGCCAGTCCTGTTGGAGACGATGACGCGTTGCCGGGTCGCCTGTTCCAGCGCGCGCGCGACCTGGCGCGCGACGATGTCCATGCCCCCGCCGGGCGGGTAGGCGACTATGAGTTCGAGCGGCTGCGCCGCGAGTTCGCTCGGTCGCGTTTCCTGCAGGCGAGCCGCCCGATCGCTCTGCGCGAACGCAGGCGCCACGATCGCCGCCAATCCCAGAAGTCCGGACAGTATGGCCTTGAGCATCTGTAGGTCCTTCGCTGCCTGTGAAGCGGAGCCGTTCGGGTCAGTGCAACTCCAGAAGGGGGCCGAAGCCCTGGACCTTGTCTGGGATGCCTGCCTGCCGAAGCCCGTGCCAATAGGTCGCCGTGTTCACCGCGATGACCGGCTTGCCCAGCCAGCGGCAGCCTTCCGCAGCCACTTCCGCCATGGCGATGTTGGCGCCGAACTGGATGACAGCCGCGACGTCGTCGCCATCGACGCGACGCAGTTCGGAGCAGAGCCTCGACTTCGGGATATGCGCCAACTCCAGCGGCGTATCGTGCGGGATGCCATGCGCGCGGCGAACCTCGATCCCGCATTCGGCGAAATAGCGCTTCACCTGCTCGAGCCCGGGCGGCCGGTATGGTGCGAGGACCGCAATTGGTCCATCAACCTTCAGCGCGGCGAGGGCGGCAAGCAGCGCATCCGAAGCAAGCGTCACCGGGCAAGCGCTGCGATCCTCGATGCGACGCCGCAGCGCCTCTCCGCCTGCACGACCTCCCCAGATGGCCTCGACCGAAACGCCGACGATCAGGTGGTCGGGGCGCGCCGTCATGACGCGGTCCACTGCCGGCTCGACCGAGCGGTCGATCGCCTCGACGACGGCCAGGAACCCCTTGTCGTCATGGACCGAGGCATTCTCGATCAGCATGCGGGCGACATGGTTGGTCACGCCATGCGGGCGCATCGCCTCGAATTCGGGCTGGACGCAGGTGTTCACCGAAGGTGTGATGACACCCATGACACAGCGATAACCCAGCGTGTCGGTCATCGACGTCAGGCCTTTCGATCGGTTGAGGGATGGACGGGAATGGCCTTCGGCTTCCGTGGCCTTGCGACGGTCGACATAGGAGCGGGTCGCATGTCGAAATCCTCCCAATCCTGCGCGGGCACGGCCACGCGACGACATGAGATATTCATATGACATATGCTCTGGCGCAAGAGGGCACACCAGAGAGCGAAAAACCCCCTATGCCTTCATCTATGGCCCTGACGGCTGGTAACCCGGTAGCAGGCAACTGGCTATAACTTGACATGAAATTATAACAGGATGATCGTGCCGCCGGGGAAGGTAGCGGGGCACGGCATTGCGGCGATCGCGATGCGCCGGCACTCCGCCGAGGTGGGAGTGCCGCATGTCCGCAGCGCCATCGCGTCTTTTCGAGCCGATCTCATTGGGGTCGAAGAAGGCCGCCAATCGAATCATGCGGCTGGCAACGACGAACAACCTGGCCGAGAACTACCGTGTCTCACCACGCATGATCGGCTTCTACGCAGCCTCGGCGCGTGGCGGCGCAGGCAGCATCGTGACTGAGTCGCTGCGGGTGCATCCCAGCGACACCCGCTCACCTGCCGCACTTGCGCTCTACGACCGGGCGGCCATCCCCGGCATGCGCCAACTCGCCGAAGCGGTGCAGCGGGAAGGTGCGCTTCTGATCGGGCAGGTGAATCACGGCGGGCGACAGAATCTCGGTCGCGGCACGCCCGTGCTCCTGGCGCCGTCCGAGGTCGGCTGCCCCCGCAGTGGCGGAACTCCTCACGCCATGACCAGTGCAGAAGTCGAGGAGATGGCCGAGGCCTTCGTGACGGGAGCCCTGCATTGCCTCGAGGCCGGGCTGGACGGTGTCGAGGTGCATGGTGCTCAGGGGCATCTGATAGGCCAGTTCGTTTCTCCCTACAGCAATCATCGGGACGATTGCTGGGGCGGTTCCGTCGAGAACCGCATGCGGTTCCCGCGCACCATCCTCGCAGCCATTCGCCGTCGAGGCCCCGCGGGCGCAATCATCGGCTATCGGCTGGGGGTCGAGGAATTCACCGAGGGCGGATTCGGCATCGAAGCCGCCGAGGAAGTCGCATCCGCGCTCACACGCGATGGGTTGGTGGACTACCTCTCGCTGAGCCAGGGCAACTTCAACTCCATCGAGACGCATCTTCCCGATCGCCACTATCCGCCGGCGCCGTACCGGGATCTGCATCGGCGCATCCGGGCCGTGTCGCATGGTGTGCCCGTCATTGCCGGCACGAGGGTCCAGACACTGGAGGTTGCGGAGCAGCTCCTCGCCGACGGCGTGGCTGATGTCGTCGGCTTCTGCCGCGCCTTCATCGCGGACCCTGCCTGGCCGGCGAAGCTGCGCGGTGATCGCCGTGAACCGATCCGCCATTGCATCGCCTGCAACCAATGCTGGGGGTGGATCTCGGAAGGGCAGCCGATCGCCTGTGCGATCAATCCTGAAGCAGGGCGCGAGCACGCGCTCGGGCAGCCGAAGCGGGCCGAGACACCCCGGCGAATCGTGATCGTGGGCGCAGGTCCGGCCGGGCTCGAAACCGCGCGCGTCGCGGCACGCCGGGGCCATGCAGTGACCGTGATCGAGCGTGCCGAGGCGGCAGGCGGCAGATTGCGGGAGGCGAGCCTGGCGCCAAACCATGGCGAGATCGGCGGCCTGGCGGAGTTCCTGCACGCAGATGCGTTGCACGCCGGTGCCGATCTGCGCTTCTCCGCTGAGGCGGGGGTCGAGATGATCGCGGCGCTCCAGCCGGATGCGGTGATCCTCGCGACCGGGGCGGC
>Ga0056909_1000757_pt1 | contig 24860 bp, 24 predicted proteins | sample EBPBio102011_DNA_FD_62115 | JGI IMG/M metagenome (GOLD analysis project Ga0056909, IMG submission 62115) | Wastewater treatment Type I Accumulibacter community from EBPR Bioreactor in Madison, WI, USA - Reactor 1_1/10/2011_ DNA | ecosystem: Engineered > Bioreactor > EBPR > Anaerobic-Aerobic >...
ATACCCGCGGCGGCCCGATCCGCCGTCTTGGTGTTCATGGCACGGAAGATGGTTTCCAGCACCTCGTGGACGTTGCCGCCATCGCGCTCGGTCATCGTGTCCACGGTGGAGGTGAACAGGCTGGCGCCGGGGAAGATGTCGGTGTCCTCGGCGAAGAAGCAGAAGATCAGGCGGGCCATGAAGTGGTTCATGTCCGGCCGGCGCTTCTCGGTGGCCCAGGTGGGATTCTCGCGCAGCAATTCGACGTACAGCTTGTTCAGGCGACCCGTCGCCCGAACGTCGATGGGGTTGTCCTTGATCTCCTTGATCGTGGAGATGCCCGCCAGCGGCAGGAAGAAGCCGAAGTGATCGGGGAACTGGGGGAACTCGCAGGCGATGGCTTCGCCCGTAGCCAGTTCTTCGGCTTCCAGGGTCATGCCGTCTGTGGCCAGAACAAACTTGGCCTTAGCTTGGCCCGTCTTGGCGCTGGCCTTCAAGGCGGTGAGGGTCAGTCCCACCTGGCCGGGCTCGGCTACGGCGATATGGATGTGGTTGCGCTGCAGTACGCCGCCCGGCACATCGGAGGCGTTGCTGTCGCCCTTGCGTAGGCGCTGGATGGTCGTCGCCTTGTTGCCGAACGCGGTCAGGAACTGGAACGGGAATTCGGCGGCTTCGAACGCCTTTTCGGCTAACTCGGACAGTGCCTGTTCAATCTCAACTGCATTCATCAACGAGCCTGGAAGTGACGGTTTGGCCCTTGAAGGCAGAACATCCCGGTGGCTGCCCCGCTCGGCGAATCGCCGCTGTGCGCATCGGGCTGCCCTAGTCAGTCCTCGGAAAATCAAGGGCTTACGCCCCGGGCGAAATGCCCGGGGCTAGCTCGAATGATTCTAGGCGCTATCGCCGCAGACCGCGAGAATCGCCTCATTGATTGCCGGACGCATCATGAGTGTCTGAGGCACCACCTCGCGGGAGCCATCGGGCGCCTGAAGGTATTGAAAGCACACACGCGTTCGGCCCGGCTGAAGGTCGGCCAGCAATTGATCCGACACAACAGCAACAAACGCATCGGTGCAATTCGCCACCAAGATGATTATTGAATGCAGACCATCCTTCGTTGGACTCGGCAGAACCGTCAATCCCACAAGGAGCGCATTATCAACATGAATCCCCTCGTTCCACGTGTCTGCCAAACGCAGGAAGTCTGGATCGATTGCCGCGAGGCGTCGCTCGTGCGGCTTTCCTGCATGGATTCGAACCTCCCCGCCGATCGCTTCGATGGCATGGACCGCTGCATTGACGGCTAACCAGTTCGAGTCGCCTTCCAATGGCTCCAGTGCTTGCTCCCTTCGAAACGCAGCAAAGTAGCGGTCGTGGACGCGGTGTGCCCCAGTGGCCAAGGATTCAGCCAATACCAACGGATGCTGATTCACTGGTCCGTCGACTTGCAGGTCAATGTGGATCGCATTGTCTTCAAATCGAGCCCAGTCACTGAACCGTATGCCCTCAGGCATGACGCGTTCGAGCGCTGCAAGTAGCCGATCAACGCGTGCTTGCAGAACACGTTCAATACGAACTGAGTCAGGATCTTGCAGTAACCCGTGCGCCGATATCGTCATAAAGCTCATGGAAATCTCCTTCTAGAAGTTTTTGCCGCGCATGGTTATGCCGAGGGCACGCAGCGCGGCGATGCGTCCCGGGAGAAAGGGGTTGGGCCTTTGCCCGAACAGATTCGATGGATCGACCAATGGATCGACACTGAGTTGATAGGCGATTCGAAGAGTCGCCATGGGCACGCCTTGCGTGCGTCGATAAGAGGTCGGAATACGCTCCGATAGCGACCGCTAGTGGCGATACGCCTGTTGTACCCATGACGCGATCGTGTGCGCAAGTGGTCACGCAACGACCTCTGCCAGCTCGATAGCCCGTTGCAGTGCGAGCCCGTCCGTTCTTCCTAATGCTCCCGCCATATGCCGCGCGTACGTGGTCAACAGCATCCGGCAGTCGGCATGACCCAGAATTCTTGCGATGTAGGTGGGCGCTTCCCCCGAAGCCAACAGCAGGGTTGCGGCCGTATGCCTCAATTGCTCTGGCGCCCGCTTCTTCAGTCCTGCCGTCGAAAGCATGCGAAGCCAATCCCGCCGGGCAAAGTTCCGCGTATCGAGTGGATAGCCACGAGGCGTCAAGAAGACATAGCCACCTGTCAAGCCAGTTTGCTCAAACTGGCGCACCAAGGCCGCATGGGCCGCAGGAATCAACCCAATCGTTCGCTCGGAAAATTCATTCTTGGGAAGCACATCGCGACCAGCAACGCGTGCCTGACGGATCTCGATTGTGGCGGCAGACAGATCGACGCAATCCCATTTCAGACCATTGGCCTCACCGGAGCGCAATCCCACCAATCCACGGATCCACACATAGGCTTCCAAGTGGCTTGGGGCTGCATTCGCCAGTCGCGAAAGCTCCGGAAGCGTGAAGGGCTGAATCGGCGTCCGTCGCGTCGGCAATCGACGCAAGTCGAGGCAGGGATTCGGAATCTCGAGCTGTCGCTCACGTTCAGCGAAGATGCGGCCCAGCGTCTGCAGCACCAAATTCACTCGCGCGGGTGATCGCAACGCGCCACTGGCCATCGGTTCGCGGACCAATCTTGATCGCAGCGCTAGCACCTGCGCACGTGTGAAGCCGTCGATTGGAACACCGCTCAACGCGGGGACTATATGGCGGCTGAGGATGCTCCGCACGCCATCCGCAGTCGTCGACCGCCAGGCAACCGAGGCATCGTCGAACCACGTCTTAGCAAAATCCTGCAACGCCGTTGACGCTGCGACAGTCCTTGACTGTATCGGAACAATGTTTGACATCGCGGCGAACTCCGATAGGAACACGACCACGATTGCGCATCTGCTTGTTCATCAAAGTTGGGTCAACTTTTATCCTTTTCTGGAGAATGGCTGTGGCGTGAAAAGGGCATGTTCATGGCAAATCACGCGGTAGTGCATGATGGAAACTAGCGCCGCCGCTTGAATCGCGTCGCCCAAGCCCGGCGCACTTGCCATGTCCGGTCGGGACAGTGCCACCCGAATACCCTTCTCATCGACCTCAATTTGCGGCGCCTCTACGATCTCGATACGAGATGCCACGCGTGCAAGCACACCAGCGACTTCTGCCGTGATTTCTGGTCTCCCCTTCATCTGCATGATCGGTGGCGCTCGACAAATCGTCACCGTCCAAGACACATCGAAGACTTGCTTGTGCAGAAACTCCAGCAAGGTGCATGCATGCTCCAACAGCAATCCATTCGGCGCCAGCGCCGGTGGCAGCTGCAGGGCGCGAAAGATCTTGTCCGGATTCCGGCGTAGATATTCGAGCTGCCGCTTGAAGATGCCCATGGCCCGTGCACTCTGTAGAAACCCTACCTCTTGGCACCAGGGAAACAGTCTGCCGATTGACTCTGAATCCACACGTTCGCGCTCATGCTCGACCACAATGTAGGCGTGTTTCACCTGTTCGGTATCGATGCCGATGTTCCGCGCAATCGAATCCGGTGGATCACGCTTCCACAAGGCGCGCTGCAAGGTAAAAGCTTCGAGCAGGTTGAGAGTTTCGATGGACCGTTTGAATTGATTCGACACGCCGATTGCTCCAGACACTCGATTCACGAAGGGGATTTTTTGCGCCATCGCATCTGGCGCACGCTTGCTGGCCTTATGTTCCATAGACTTGCCCACACGGCATCAGATAGGCGCGGTAGGCAGCGTTCAGTGGCGTCGTGAATCAGCCATTCGGCAACGTGCAGGTAGTGACAAGTGGTCACGGCGCCATCCAAATGACCCAGCAACGCAGCGATTACAGCGGCGTGATGCTGCGGCAGTGTGCGATGCGTCAGGGCATGCCCATAGCTCTGCGCATGCGACGGCAAGAAGAACGCCGCGACTGAGGCACCTTGCAATGATTCCGGCAACATCGCTTCTGGTGCTAGCAAGCGCAGAGACAGCATGCTGGCGGCACCGTGCCGAAGATGATGAAACACAAGTGCCTCGTCGCCCGAGACCTCGCGCATCAGTCGCTGGAGTAGATCGTGTACCCAACGCTCCGGCGGAACCTGCGGGTTCAAAGGCTCGCCGAACAGCAAACTTGCCTCTGGTCGCTGGCAAAAGTGTCCGCTGCGGACATCGGAATCGAACTGCAGGACTTCTTGCAGCACATCGCGTGGCAACAGGAGTTGTAATGGCAAAGCCCGTTCGCCGTTAACGGTCTTGCTGACGCGCACCAGCAGCGTGGCTTCGGCAAAGGTTCCATGACCCAATCGACGGATGGCATCGATCGGCAACCAGGCCAGTTCCCCCCAGCGCAGACCACACCAGAAGGCCAATTGGAAAAGCGCCCGTAATCGACGGTGGTCGTAACACTCCGGTTGCTCGCGGTACATGCGCGCCAATCGCGCCAACACCCGGGCATATTCTGCGTGAGTCAGAAGGTTGGCGTTTGGCGTGCCGCCTCTCGGCGGCAGCCCCCACCAGTCGACGAGATCGATGGCCGGTGCACCGAACCTTTCGGCAAAGATCAGGAATTCCTGCAGGGCGATCTGTGTGATTTCGGCGCTCCTGAGGGGGCGCAACTCCCGGATGGAATCCAGACGCGCCATGAGGGTGTTCTCATCCACCACCCTAGGATCCAGATCACTAGCCAGCTGCACGAACCACGTTGCGAAACTCCCCAAGTATCGCTGCATGCTCGAAGGCTTAAGAGCCTTACCCCTCAGGTCGCGTCGTTCCTGTCCTGTGGCGTGATCCATCCAATACGCGAGTATCACGACCCAACCGCCCACGTCGCCATGCGCATCGAACCAAGCTGCCAGTCGATTACGCAGAACCCCATGTGCAACGCGGGCATCATTTGGCAGCCTGCTCAGGCAGCGGCGTAAGCTTGCCAACGCACGCAGCTGCAAGCGCTGGTCCGGGTGTGGTGAGTCTGCTTTAAATCGTGCGCCAACGCTGCGCGGGCCACGCCCCATCCAGGGCGTGGCATTTGCACACCGATGTCCCAAGAGCCGTGAAAAGGCGGTATCGGGCAACGATTCGCACCGGTCAGCTTCACTGGCTAGGTCGTACACGAATGGCGAGAGATGTTGGCGCCAGAACGCCCGTGCAGGCTTCATCAACGCGCGTACCGTCGCTGGAAGTCCCGGCTCATCCAACACATCGCGTATCGCCGCTAGCGCAGCATCATTGTCTTGTCGATCACGCACCGCATCACGGACCGATGCCCAATGGGTGAGCATTCGCTCAGTCAGTACTCCCACCTTCCAACGGCGACATCGAAGGTCAGTGTCACCGCGACGCAGTCCGTGCGAATGCGACATCGTGATATATGCCCCGTCGACCATGATTCGGTCCGGATCAGTCAGTGAGTCGATCAACGGCGTCGCAAGCAGCGCATCGAACAGCACAAGTGCTAGCACCAGTGCCCCATGGACAACCAACGGATCATGCATGGCCAGCAACGCCGGCAGGTTCCGAGCTAGGCGCTCCCGCCATGCGATCGTCAGCTCGACCTGCGGTCCGTGTTCAACTTCGATCCGTGAGAAGGCCAGCGCATGCTGCGCCATGACGCCAAGCCCATCGTGCTGCCAAAGACCCGTGGCACGTCCGGTGCGGAGTACGTGGTCAACGGCGTTGTGCACGTTGATACGGTGCTGTGCGTCGCTGATGTCCGCTAGCGCTTTCCGGATCGCTGTACGCATAGGCCCTGGGAACTCTGCGTCGACTTGCAAGGCCAACACTTCGTTGGCACCCACACGCTCGAGCAGGTCACGTGCTGCATGGTGGGCACGCACCCGCACCAGCGCGGTGCCGGCTAATCCATGTGGTTCGCGCAGGTCCAACACCTCATGCAACGTGAGTGGTGGAGTTGTCATGCGGACCTCCGCAGCTGCGGGAGACCCAGTGCTTGCGTCATGGCCTCGAGCGCCGCGAGGGCGATGGGATCCACCTGCGCGGGGGCAATGCCCAGTTGCGGCGCACCAGGCTCGCTGCCAAGTTGCGCATGCCCCATCCACCCATCGAGAACAGGACCGGCTACGGCGCGAGCACTTAGCGCGCTCCGAAACCACTGCCGGGACGCATTCTTCGGTAAAGCAGACAGGGGCAACGGCGCGCGCAGTTCACTCCATGTCGCCGCACGCCACTGACCCTCGCCCGTGATCGAAAACCACAGGGGCGGTTCCTCCGCCCAATGAAGAACGTTCTTCAATCGAGCGCGATGGCCGCGCCAAACAGCGAGCGCACTAGATAGTGTCGAGCACACAGGAACCATGCGCGCTGCCGACCGGCCCGCGCCACCCGGCCGCGCCTTGTCGTCGATGGCTAGGACGTCCCCGGCATGCAGGAGTCCATCGAGCGCATGCATGAACGGCCGAGCACCGGTGCACCACAGAGCGATTTCGAACACGATGGCCTGCAAGCGTGCATGGTGGGCGGCACGCACCGCCATCGTCGGGCGCCCGGCGCGGCCAGAGGTCGGAACCGCACACAGCGCCGCCATGTACGCAGCCACGGCTGCATCCGTTGGGTGCCGCTTGGATCCGACGAAACCTTCCACGGGCGTGATCGGCTGCGAAAGCGGACCCGGCATCCCAAGACGCACCGCGATCCAGCGCAGCGCCCCGAGGTGCCACCGCCCCACTTCTACTTGTCGCGCCGAATAGTAGTGGCTTGCCGCGCCAGTGCCGCGGGTACCGTGCCCTGTCAGCAGCGCCGCTTCCGCGGTGCCGACATTGGTGGCTGCCACTGCCTCGCGAAAAACTTGCGGCAATCGCCGTAGCGTGACTGGCGATCCCGTCGCGGCGGCGTGCGTGATGAGCCAATCGCGGGCGGCGAGCACGTGCGTACGCGTAGCAAATGCCTGCTCTATACCGCGTTCGCCAACCCAACGCGTCACATCTTGCGCAAATGGCAGCTCAGGCGGCAGCATCAATAAGACATGCGGTACCGACGGGCGGCAGGCATCGGCGTGTTCTGGCGATGGCATCGGCAACCCGTTGGCTGCAGCGGTCGGCACACATAGCGCCAGCGGCCGGCACAACATCCCGATTTCGTCAGGCGCCAGGTGCTCATACGAATCAACGATTCGCCAACGCATGAGTTGTCCGGCCGGCACGCCAGCGTAGAGCAGCGCAACAACTACGGCACGCACCGACGCCGGCACATCCGCCTGGTGCAAGGCATGGCCAAGCGCCGAGATCGTCCCGTCCGTAATGGCTTCGATCCTTCCGACGCGGCCGACCGTGGCTGCCGTGCGCGCTGCACGAACCTGCAGGCGGTTCATAGCAAGCCGCGGTCCACGCCCCAGCACGCGCTGGATGCCAGGGAGCGTGTGGGCCATCGTGGTGAGGACTTCCTCCGGTTCGCCATCTGCATCGACCCGCACCACTAGCTCCTGCGGCATGCCAGCGTCTCGTGCCCGATCCACCGACTCATCAATTACGCACGAAGGCCCAGGCACCAATGCCGGGGTGCGATCCAGAAGCGGCGTAGGAGCAGGCAACGGGAACTCGGCGCTGGCCTTGGTCAGCCAATCAACGAGGCGCTGGACATAACTTGGCGTCGTGGCAGCGATGCCCGGCTGGTGCGTCAGCGTCGCCGCAGCGGTGGTCAACGCCACCATTAGATCGTTCTCGTGTGCACCCAAGTGCTTGGCAACCTCGCCCTTCAGCTCGCTCAATCGGCGTAGACCGAGGCCGGCCTCATAACGTTGCTGCTGCCGGGTGGTGTCGCCCTGGCAGTACAAGCCCGGGTGGGCGATGGCATGGTTGACCACCGCCGCCAGGGTTCGCGTCGCCAACGGCACCCGCGGCGACGTGCGCACCCAAATAATCAGCGCCGCTGCAAAGGGAGCACGAGTGAGCAGCCCTTCCAGATTCGGTGGGAGGGTCGGGTTCTGCGGCGCGTCCAACGCTTGGATCGGCAGATCCGGAACCTGGGCGGCCAGCCGGCCCAGTGCGTGCGCCGTCCAGTCCAGTTCATGAGGCTCAGCCATGTCGCCGCAGAACAGCTCGGCCAGTGTGCGGGCACCGAGCAGCGCATCGGCGTGGTTCGAATCAGACAGCGTATCGAGCGAATGGTGCATGGGCCGGCGTAGGTAGTGGAGCCGGCACTTACTGTATGCCTCGGAATCGTCGCCGTTTTCCAGAATTACGCATGAAAAACGCCGTGAATCCGGAAAACATGCTCGCGGTCGATGTCTACCGGGTCTCCCCCGCCGCGTGCGGCATGCGCCCGGAAAACCTCCCCTGCGCGTCGACTGGCAGGTGTCGGCGACGCGTAACTCCTCGCCGCGTCTACAAAACGATTGACGCTGGTTTACGCACAACCGGGGTCACATCGCCCTAGTTGTAAAGGGCCAATGGGCCCACCAAGGCACGCCCAATCGCGCCGTTCGATCGGCATAGAGGCCAAGCACGCACGCCAAACCCAATGCCACGCATGGGTGGTCGAAATTCGGAGCGACGTAAGCCCATGATTAGTGCAGATTGCCAAGCAATTACACACTGATGGCAGCTGCACGTGACATTGACAGCACCTATTTTGACCGTGTCTGCCAAAGATCGTGCCCGACTCGGCGTATTTGACCATTTCAGCTTGAGTGACCAAATGACCGTTTCGACAGTAGGACTTACTTCCTCGTCTTTTGAGTGAGAACGCTTCCTGCCAAGCTGCGTGTGTTCTTGGAGGTTCGGCCGTCATTGAGTGCATTGGCAGCAGTTGTTGCAGACTTGGCAGAGGATTGCTTGGCTGTACCTGCTTGGGCTAGAGCACTGCCTGCGAGCGACTTGGCGACTTTGCTGGCACCTCGGTCGCGCAAAACTGCAGATGCGGTTTTCGTAACCTTCGGGCCCGATTTCTCATTGGACATGATCTGATCTCCGTGATTGATGGCTATCAAGCAGCCCGTTTTAGCGGCTGCTGCAGCTCTGCAACGTCGAGCGTGAAATCTAGGGGTATCTGGATCGGTTCAGTCGGCTCGCGCTTGTCGTTGTAGACATCAACGTCCGTCTTGAGCTGCAGGCAGTCACCTACGATTTGCTGGCGGCGCTGTGCGAACGATCTGACGAAGTGGCTGTGCGGTGCGTTGGGGGCATCCATATCCGCCCATAGAGATAGCGTTTTGGTGCCTCGCTTCTCGGTTGCAGCGTGCATCGCCCGGTAACGCCGCCCGTGCTTGTCGGTGCGATATTCTTCACGAAAGACCTGAGCGATGTCGGCGGCGATCGCATCGATCACCGTCTTGGTGTTGGGCTTGTGCAAACCGTTGCGCCAAGCCCAAGAGGCGACTTCATGCAGATCAAGCGGACCATCGGCACCTGTTTCGGCGCGATAACGCTCAACGTAGTCCTTCACTTGATTGGAATAGGCTGACATTTGATCGTCTCCGTCAGTTGGATTGGACAACACCCCAGCCATCCGTACGAGCAGAGCTGGTGACAAACGCACGAACCTTTACTTGGTGCTTGCGGAAAAGGTCGAACCGCTGCAGGCGACGCTGTAGCTGTCCAACGACCAGCCCCGGGTGAACGTTCAACCGCTGGGCAAACAGCATCACCCGGTCTTCCTTGAAGAATGGCGCGACACGAGCAATAAAGCCGGTGAATTCGGCCTGATCGACACTGAAGTCCGCACCAGCAACGTTCGCTACACGTTCTTCCTCAGGGATCTGATCGCCGGTACTGCCATCGATCTCTTGGTCGATGATGAAGCCGCGATCCTGTCCGTGCCCTTGGAGCACGTGCTCAATCTCATGTCGGAGAACGAACCAGAAGTTGTCGATGCGATCAAGCCGCAGAGTCAATGCCACGACCGGCTGGTTGTGCTCCAACCAGAAGCAGGCCCCATCGATCTTGCTGCCTGCAATCGGCTCAACGATCACGAAGCGCACGCCACACTCCTCCAGGATGCGTGCCACATGGCGCGTTTCCTCAGGCGCCGTACGCAAGGCAGAGAGTTTCGGCAGCGCGTCACGCAGGCGAGCTTCCTCGTATCGCGGGGTCAGCAATTCCGCAGCCACCGCCCTGGCGCGGCACAACCATGCCAACTGGAGCATGCTGGCGTCCTCTTCCGGTGCCGACTTCTTGGCGGCGTGACAGAACGCGATCGGTTCCGACAACGAAGTGATCCGGAAGAAGTCCCGGAACTGTTGTTCTAATACCTCGATGTTGGCACTGGCCACGATCCAACCGCGCTTGATCATCTCCCTGACAGGAAAGCGACTGTAGAGCGCTGCCTTGCGGGCAATCAGATCATCTGCAGGGCGAACGCGTGAGAGCTGATACTGGCTCTCCAGGTTCATCCAGACCTCCGGCCCCGTACCTAGCGACTCACCCAGCTGGATTGCGGTCTCGGGCGTGATGGCCTTCTTTCCGGCGATGATTTCGTTGATCAGGCGAACCGGGCGACCCATGATCTCGGCGAGCTCGGTTTGGGTCCAGTTGCGCGCCTCAAGCTCCTCGCGCAGGAACTCGCCGGGAGCGAAAACTTCAGCAAGTGTATTCATGGACAGTCCTCACCTAGTGGTAATCCGAGATCGAGATGACAACGACCTGCTTGCCCGTGTCGTCCTCTTCGATGCGCAAAATCAATCGCCATTGCGCGTTCAGCCGCATGGACCGTTGGCCCATGCGATCACCTTGCAGCTTTTCGTAATGCAATGACTTCATGGCATAGAACGCTCTCTCATCCACCGACGCTCTGATGAACTGAATGCGCTTCCTGAATGCCTTGACCAAGCCACCGTCCAGTCCTGCGGTGTATCGCTCGTCTGTCGCCAACCGCTCCAGAGAGGGGTCCTCGAACCGAACTTCCATGCCAAGAAAAGCCTTCGATTGATTCTTTTACACTAAGTGTAAAAGGGTCATTTTAATTTTGCAATAGCGATCCTCGCTGGCGAGTTAGCGCTCAGAAGTCGTGGTTTCGTTGAACTGTCACAATCATTCCAGTATTCTGGAAGCATGGACAATGATAACGCCGTCACCGCGCTAGCCGCACTCGCTCAGAACTCACGCTTGGCCGTCTTCCGCCATCTGGTGGCCCTTGGCCATGAGGGTGCATTTCCGGGCGAATTGATCGAGTACCTGGATATCCCAGGCAACACATTGTCTTTTCACCTGAAGACGTTATCGCACGCGGGATTGGTGACCACTGAGCAACAGGGGCGCAACATCCGCTATCGGGCGGACATTGATCGCATGGACGCGTTGATCGGATTCCTGCGTGACCACTGCTGCAGCGGCCAACCCGAGCTTTGCGCACCGGCAGCATGTGAGCCCGCAAGCAAGAAGGCTGCAAAGCGGTGAGCACATCCGCGCCCGCATCGTTGTCCAGCCGCATGGGCGGTTTCGAGCGCAACCTGACCTGGTGGGTGCTGGGGTGCATCGTGGTAGGTACCGCGCTCGGCTATGCGGCGCCCGGCGCGTTCCAGCAATTGGCCGCGATCGAGGTCGCCAAAGTCAACCTGCCGGTCGCCGTGCTGATCTGGCTGATGATCATCCCGATGTTGCTGAAGATCGACTACGGCGCGATGCGCGAGGTCGGTCAGCATTGGCGCGGGATCGGCGTGACGGTCTTCGTCAACTGGATGGTCAAGCCTTTTTCGATGGCGTTGCTCGGCTGGATCTTCATCCGGCACCTGTTCGCCGATTGGCTTCCCGCCGACCAGATCGATTCCTACATTGCCGGCCTGATCCTGCTGGCAGCCGCGCCGTGCACGGCGATGGTGTTCGTGTGGAGCAATCTCTGTGGCGGCGAACCGAAGTTCACCCTCAGCCAGGTGGCGCTCAATGACCTGATCATGGTGTTCGCCTTCGCACCGATCGTCGCCTTGCTGCTCGGGCTGTCCTCGATCACGGTGCCTTGGGACACGCTGCTGCTGTCGGTGGGCTTGTACATCGTGGTGCCGGTCATCCTTGCGGCCTTTCTGCGCCATCTGATTCTTGCTTCAGGCGGCGAAGCGCGTCTGCAGGCTGTGCTGAAGCGTCTGGGACCGATCTCCCTCGGCGCACTGCTACTAACCCTGGTACTGCTGTTCGGTTTCCAGGGCCAGCAGATCATCCGCCAGCCGCTGGTGATCGCGCTGCTCGCCGTGCCGATCCTGATCCAGGTCTATTTCAACGCCGGCTTGGCCTATTGGCTCAACAAGCGTTTCAAGGTCGCCCACTGCGTTGCGGGCCCCTCCGCGCTGATCGGTGCCAGCAACTTCTTCGAGTTGGCGGTGGCCACCGCCGTCGCTGTCTTCGGTGTCCATTCCGGGGCCGCACTGGCCACCGTGGTGGGCGTGCTGGTCGAAGTTCCCGTGATGTTGTCCGTTGTTCGCATCGTCAATGGCAGCCGGCGTTGGTACGGCGAGCCTGTCTCCCCACTTCCCTGACCCCAGAGGCATCCCCATGAAAGACAGCTACAACATCCTGTTCCTGTGCACCGGCAATTCGGCACGCAGCATCATGGCCGAAGCCGTGGCCAACCAGATTTCCAAAGGCCGACTCAAGGCCTACAGCGCCGGCAGTCACCCCGCAGGCCAAGTGCAGCCGATGGCATTGGAAGCCTTGCAGGCAGCCCGTCTCAGCACCGATGGACTGCGCAGCAAGGCGTGGGAAGAGTTCTCCGCTGCGGATGCGCCGGTGATGGACATCGTCATCACGGTCTGTGATCGCGCCGCCGGCGAGGCCTGTCCCGTATGGCCGGGACAGCCGATGACGGCACACTGGGGCGTGGACGATCCCGTGCAGGTGGAAGGCGACGACACGCGCAAGCGCAAGGCATATCTGGACGCCATGAACCTGCTGCGCCACCGCATCTCGTTGTTGCTGAGCCTGAAGCCGGAAGCGTTGGACCGGCTCAGCCTTCAGAACCGCATCCGTGACATCGGCCGCGAGACGTCCATGCAGGATGTTGCTTGATGACCATCAAGGTAGGCATCAATGGTTTCGGCCGCATGGGGCGGCTGACGTTGCGAGCCGCCTGGGACAAGGGCGCGCTCGACTTCATCCAGATCAATGACCCGGCGGGGGATGCTGCGACATTCGCGCATCTGCTGGAATTCGATTCCGTGCACGGACGCTGGAACCATGCCGTCGAAACCGACGGCGATGTTCTGGTGATCGAGGGTAAGCGCATTCCCCTGACGCGCAACAACGACATTTCAGCCACTGACTGGTCCGGTTGCGATGTCGTGATCGAGTCTTCCGGCAAGTTCCGCAAGCCGAACGTGTTGCAGCCCTATCTCGATCAAGGCGTGAAGCGTGTCGTCGTCACCGCACCGGTCAAAAGCGATCCCGCGCTCGACATCGTCATGGGCATCAATCACGACCGTTATGACCCCGCGAAACACCGCATCGTGTCCGCGGCATCGTGCACCACCAATTGCCTGGCACCCGTGGTCAAGGTGATCCACGAGTCATTGGGCATCCGGCATGGCAGCCTGACCACCATCCACAGCCTCACCAACACGCAGGTGATCGTGGATATGCCGCACAAGGATCTGCGTCGGGCCCGATCCTGTGGAAGCAGCCTCATTCCGACTTCGACCGGCTCGGCCACCGCGATCGCGGAGATCTTCCCGGAGCTCATGGGCCGATTGAACGGCCATGCCGTCCGCGTGCCACTAACCAATGCGTCCCTGACGGACTGCGTGTTCGAGGTCGAGCGCCCGACCACCGTCGAGGAAGTCAACGGCTTCTTGCAGTCCGCGTCAGAAGGTGCGCTCAAGGGCATCCTCGGCTACGAGACGCGCCCGCTGGTTTCGATCGATTTCCAGACCGACCCGCGCTCCAGCATCGTGGATGCGTTGTCCACCCTGGTGATCAACGGCACGCAGGTGAAGATCTACGCTTGGTACGACAACGAGTGGGGCTATGTGAACCGCACCGCTGAACTGGTCGAGTGGGTCGGCGCATCGGATCTCTGACCATGTGGGCTCGCCTGTCGCCGGAGATCCGGCAATACCTGCTGATCACCAGCAACTACTGGGCCTTTACCCTCACCGACGGCGCGCTGCGCATGCTGGTGGTGCTGCATTTCCACCAGTTGGGCTATTCGCCGCTGCAGGTGGCGATGCTGTTCCTCTTTTACGAGGTGTTCGGCGTCATCACCAATCTGGTGGGTGGTTGGCTGGGCGCACGCATCGGCCTCAACAAGACCATGAACATCGGGTTGGCCATGCAAGTGGCTGCACTGGCGATGTTGCTGGTCCCCGCGTCGATGTTGACGGTGGTTTGGGTAATGGCAGCCCAGGCACTTTCGGGCATCGCCAAGGACCTCAACAAGATGAGCGCCAAGAGCAGCATCAAGCTGTTGGTGCCGGAGGGTGCGGATGCAGCGCTCTACCGCTGGGTGGCAGCGCTGACCGGATCGAAGAATGCACTCAAGGGCGTCGGCTTCTTCATGGGCGGCGTGCTGCTGACTTGGATCGGATTCCGCAACGCCGTGCTCGCGATGGCCGTGGCGCTTGCCGTCATCTGGGTTATGAGCTTGCTCTTGCTCAAGCGCGACCTGGGCAAGGCCAAGGCGAAGCCGAAGTTCCGCGACATCTTCTCCAAGAGTCGCGCCATCAACCTCTTGTCGGCCGCACGCATGTTCCTGTTCGGTGCACGAGACGTCTGGTTCGTGGTCGCGCTGCCCGTCTTTCTAGCCAGCCAATTGGGTTGGTCGTTCTGGCAGGTGGGCGGCTTCATGGCCGCTTGGGTCATCGGGTACGGCTTCGTGCAATCAGCGGCACCCTGGATCACCGGCAAGCGCAGTGGCCGTGTCCCGGATGGACGTTCGGCATTGGGATGGGCGCTTCCGTTGGCCGTCATTCCCGGACTGATGGCGGTGGCGCTCCATCAGGGGATGGCGCCTACACCCGTGATCGTGATCGGACTCCTGATCTTCGGAATCCTCTTTGCCGTCAACTCATCGTTGCACAGCTACCTCATCGTCAGCTACGCCGGTCGCGATGGCGTTTCGCTCGATGTGGGCTTCTACTACATGGCCAACGCGATGGGCCGGTTGATCGGCACGCTGCTCTCCGGCTGGATCTTCCAAGTGTGGGGATTGGGTGCATGCCTGATCGCAAGCGGCTTGATGGTTGGCGCTGCCGCCCTGGTTTCCATTGCACTCCCACATGCACCTCGACAGAAAAAGGCGGTTGCATGAGACTCCGCGACCTACCAGATCCGGATTTCCTGCCGGCACTCGACAAGTCCTTCGCGACCCGCCGCCCAGCACTGGGGCTGGCACCTGATGAACCAGCGCCCCGCATCCTGCTGCTGTATGGCTCGTTGCGTGCGCGCTCGTTCTCCCGGTTCGCGACCGAAGAGGCGGCACGGCTCCTTCAATTCTTTGGTGCGGAAACGCGGATCTTTGATCCGTCCGACTTGCCCTTGCCCGATCAGATACAGGGCGATGATCACCCTGCCGTGCGTGAGCTGCGCGCATTGTCCGAATGGTCGGAGGGGCAAGTGTGGTGCAGCCCTGAACGCCACGGCCAGATCACTGGCGTCATGAAGGCGCAGATCGATCACCTGCCGCTGGAAATGGCGGGAATCCGACCGACACAGGGCCGCACGCTGGCCGTGATGCAGGTGTCCGGCGGTTCACAGAGCTTCAATGCCGTGAACACCTTGCGCGTGCTCGGCCGCTGGATGCGGATGGTCACCATCCCGAACCAGTCGAGTGTCGCCAAGGCATTCCAGGAGTTCGATGCCGATGGCCGCATGAGGCTTTCGCCGTACTACGACCGGATTGTTGACGTGATGGAAGAGCTCGTGCGCTTCACGGTTCTGTTGCGCCCGCATCGTGAGGCACTGACTGATCGATACTCCGAACGGAAGGCGGCTGGCCGCGTTGTCGACCGGGCAACCGATCTGTCTTCGATTGCGATTGCGCCGCAGTCTGTCGCTGATTGACGTATTCGGACGTCATCCGTTCACCAAAAAGCAGGTGAGCTCTAGGAGGCTTATTCGGTCAACGCAGCCGCTGTGGTCAAGTCGGAATGACCCAAGTGATCATGGTGCTTGGGTGGGCAAGTTTCACGCAACGTGATTGTGTACCGCAAACGAGAATGGCTATCATCAGGAAATGGCACGCTTCACGACCCATCGCTGGCGCTCGGGGTTCCGCTCTTTGTGGACCGGAATCCTCATGCTTGCGCTCGTGTTGCAGCCTGTCCTCGCCGCCGTTGGTGAGATTCACGAGCAGGGTCATGGCTCGGCGGCCGCCCACGCCGTTTTTGATGCATCCCAGGGCGCAGCGGCAGCACCACAAGACCGAGGAGGAGCGGGTGAAACCCTCCACTTCCTCGCCCACTTCACGCATTGCTGCAGCCCGGCCTCGGGAATCCTTCCAGCGAGCTATGCTGCACAATTCACAGGCATCGCCTCATCCGAACCCGCCCGAGCTTTGCTGGCACTCCCTCTCCTGAGTGCACCTGGAGACGTCCTGAGACCTCCGATCACGGCATGACGCTGTTCGCACGCTGAAAGCGTGCAGCCGTCCTTTGTCCTGGATTCCGGAGATTTCCATGTTGATCCGTGTTGCGGCCTTGGCCGCGTGCTGGCTTGCGATGGCCAGCGCGCCCGCACTTGCCGCCGAACGCTTGACCCTCGACGACGCAATTCGCCGCGTTGAACTGAGTCACCCAGACCTGCGCCTAACGGGGGCGAGAAAAGCCATTCTGTCCGCTGAAATGGAGCGTGCATCGCTCCGGCCACCGCTGGTATTGGGTGCCACCCTCGAGAACTTCATGGGTACGGGCGAGCGCCGTTTCCTCGACAACGCGGAAGCCACGGTGACACTGGCCTCCGTTTTCGAGCGTGGCGGCAAGCTGGACGCCCGCAAAACCCTTGCACAGACTCGCATTGATGCGCTGGGCGTGGATCGCGAGGCCAAACGGCTGGACCTGTTGGCGGAAGTGGCCCGTCGCTATCTCGCGGTGGCTTCCGCACAGCGTCAGCGCGAGATCGCCCAATTGGACATCGGGCAGCGCACGCGCACGATTGCCGCTGCCCGCCACCGGTTCAGTGCCGGGGCTTCACCGCAGTCCGTCGTATTTGCGGCAGAAGCGGCACTCGCTCGCGCTGAACTCGAACAGGCCCGTGCGATCCAGCGGGAGGCCAGCAGCAAGCAGCATCTTGCTGCGCTTTGGGGTGAGCGTGAACCGCGATTCACCACAGTGGCCGGCGATCCCTACGCCCTGCCTCGCGTTGCCACATTTGTCGAACTCGCTGACTGGTTGAAGCGCACGCCCGAGATCGCGCAGTTCAACGGTGAACAACGCATACGCGAAGCCCGCCTGCAGCTCGCACGTACGCAGGCGACGCCGGACTGGAATTGGGAAGTGGGTGCGCGTCGATTCCATGAAGGAAACGACGTGGCACTGATTGCCAGCGCTTCGATGCCGCTGGGAAGCCGCAGTCGCGCTCAGCCCGAAATCCGTGCTGCCGAGGCGGAACTCGCGATGTTGGAGATCGAGCGCGAATCTAAACAGGTCTCGTTGTATTCCACTTTGGCTGAAGCGCATGGCCGCTACCTGAGTGCGCAACTCGAAGTCCGCCGGCTGGGTCGCGACGTCATTCCGAAACTGGGTCAAGCAGAGCAAGCCGCGGAACGTGCTTATCGCGCCGGCGCCATCAGCTATCTCGAATGGGCACAGCTGCAATCCGAACGGACCAGCGCACGCCGCCAACAACTTGAGGCTGCATTGGAAGCCCAGCGTGCCTTGATCGAGATCCAGCGTCTGACCGGGCAGCCATTGGTCACTGGACCCGCTGCCAACGAACAAGGAGATGACCGATGAACCTGCAACGTTGGATGTTGCCGATCGTATTGGCACTTTCCCTGGTGGCATGCGGTGATGGGGAGAAGGATGCGCATGGCCATGACGAAAATGGCGAGAAGGCCGAAGGACATGCCGATGAATCTGCCACTGGAATGCATGGCGGTCGTCTGCTGGAGCAAGGTGGTCATGCCGTGGAACTCAAGATCTCCGAAGACGGCACGCCACCCAAGTTTCTGGCATGGCTTTACAAAGGAAAGAAGCCACTTCCCGCCAACGCTGGAACGGTGGAAGTCACGCTGACTCGACTTGGAGGGGGCAAGGAATCTCACCCTTTGGTGGCCCAATCCGATGGCAGCTTGATGGGTCGAAGCGAAGTCGCAGAACCGCACTCGTTCGATGTCGAAGTCGTGGCGACCATCGAAGGCAAGGCGCTGAAGTGGAACTATGAGAGCTACGAAGGGCGTACCGAGATCAACCGGCAGATGGCCCAGCAATCAGGTATCCGGGTTGCGCCAGCATCACCAGGCATCATCGCCGACGAGCATGAAGTCCAAGGTCTGCTCACGCCTGTCGAGGGCCGCAGTGCCAAGGTGATGGCGCGATTCCCGGGCCCGATCAAGCGCTTGGGACCGAACGTCGGTGACCGCGTGGTGGCTGGACGCGTCATGGCGGTGATCGAAAGCAATTTCAGTTTGTCGAACTACAGCATCACTGCACCCATGTCCGGCGTCGTGGTATCGCGCGATGCAGCCGTCGGTGCCGTCGCCGGTGAGGGCATGGTGTTGTACGAAATCGCGGATCTTTCACGTTTGTGGGTGGACTTGCACATCTTCGGCGCGGATGCGCAGCACATCCAGCCTGGGGGCCGCGTGCAGGTCACGCGCATGAGCGATGGCAAGACGATCGACACGGTGATCGAGCGCATTCTTCCCGGAACTGCCACCGCAAGCCAGAGCACGGTCGCCCGCGCGACCATCGCCAACGAAGATGGCCAATGGCGTCCGGGTTCGGCGGTCAAGGCGCGCATCACGGTAGACCAGCAGCCCACGAATCTCGTCGTGCCGCTGAGTGCGCTACAGACGTTCCGCGATTGGGATGCGGTTTTTGTCCGAGTCGGCGATACCTATGAAGTTCGGCCAGTGAAGCTTGGCAAGCGCGATGCAAGTCAGGTCGAAATCCTGTCCGGCTTGAAGCCGGGCGATCAGGTTGTTGTCGAGCAAAGCTACCTCGTCAAGGCGGACATCGAGAAGTCGGGGGCGTCCCATGAACACTAACGATGCCGGTCCGCTTGAGAAAATGATCCGATTCGCCATAGCGCATCGCTGGCTGATGTTGGCGCTCACGCTGGCACTGATCGCGCTGGGCATCTGGAGTTTCACCAAGCTTCCGATCGACGCCACGCCCGACATCACCAACGTGCAGGTACAGATCAACACGGCGGCACCAGGTTACTCGCCGCTGGAATCCGAACAACGCATCACCTGGCCGGTGGAGACGGCGATGGCGGGCATTCCCGGCCTCGACTACAGCCGTTCCATTTCGCGCTACGGCTTGTCGCAAGTGACCGTTGCGTTCAAGGACGGCACCGATCTCTACTTTGCCAGGCAGCAGGTGGCGGAGCGACTGCAGCAGGTGAAATCGCAACTACCCAGCGGAATCGAGCCTGAAATGGGTCCGATCGCCACCGGGCTCGGCGAAATCTTCGTGTACACGGTCGAGGCCAATCCCGATGCGAGAAAACCCGATGGCACGGCTTGGACTTCCACCGATTTGCGCACGTTGCAGGACTGGGTGATCCGCCCACAGTTGCGTAACGTGCCGGGCGTCACCGAGGTGAACACGATCGGTGGTTTTGCGCGACAGATCCACATCACGCCCGATCCAGCGCGCCTGCGAACATTGGGATTCACGCTTGAAGACGTGGTGCGTGCGGTGTCGGCGAACAACCAAAACGTGGGCGCCGGCTACATCGAACGGAACGGCCAGCAGTTCCTCGTGCGCGTGCCGGGACAGGTCAGTGGTTTGGAGCAGATCGGGAACATCGTGCTTGATCGTCGCGAAGGCGTTCCGATTCGCGTGCGTGACGTGGCGGCGGTGGGTGAAGGCCCTGAACTTCGGACGGGGGCCGCCACGCAGAATGGCAAGGAGGTGGTGCTGGGTACGGTGTTCATGCTGGTTGGATCAAACAGTCGCACGGTGGCACAAGCGGCGGCTGCCAAGTTGGAAGAGGCCAACAAGAGCTTGCCCAAGGGCGTGCAGGCGCATTCGGTGTATGACCGAACGGCGCTCGTTGATCGCACGATCAAGACGGTGTCGAAGAACCTGATTGAAGGCGCACTCCTGGTGATCGCAGTGCTGTTTGCGTTGCTCGGCAATTTCCGCGCGGCGCTCATCACCGCTGCGGTCATACCACTGGCCATGTTGTTCACCGTGTTCGGCATGGTGCGAGGTGGTGTGTCCGGCAACCTGATGAGTCTGGGTGCATTGGACTTCGGGCTGATCGTGGATGGCGCGGTCATCATCATCGAAAACTGCTTGCGCCGATTCGGTGAGCTGCAGCACCGGTTGGGTCGTGTCTTGACGCCAGAGGAGCGCTTCGACGCGACTGCATCAGCGACTGCCGAAGTCATCCGGCCCAGCCTGTTCGGCCTTGGCATCATTGCCGCGGTGTACCTGCCGATCTTTGCGCTCACCGGTGTCGAGGGGAAGATGTTCCATCCGATGGCCATCACCGTGGTGTTGGCTTTGACCGGTGCGATGTTGCTGTCGTTGACCTTCGTGCCCGCGGCTATCGCAGTGTTTCTGGGTGGCAAGGTTGAAGAGAAGGAAAACCGGGTGATGGCGTGGCTGCGGCGACGCTATACGCCGTTGCTTCATTGGTCCATCGGGCATGGCAAGTGGGTGTTTACCGGTGCTGCAGTTCTCGTCGTGCTGTGCGGCCTGCTCGCAACACGCTTGGGCAGCGAGTTCATCCCGAATCTCGATGAAGGGGATATCGCCGTGCACGCCATGCGTATTCCCGGGACGGGTCTCGACCAGGCCGTACAGATGCAGGCCACGCTGGAGAAGCGCATCAAGCAGTTTCCTGAAGTCGAGCGCGTGTTCGGGAAGATCGGTACGGCCGAAGTGGCGACCGACCCCATGCCGCCATCGGTGACCGACACATTTGTCATGCTGAAGCCACGCAAGCAGTGGCCCGATCCTCGCAAACCGACGCCCAAGTTGGTCTCCGAAATCGAGCAGGCTATCCAGCAGATTCCCGGCAACAACTACGAATTCACCCAACCCATCCAGATGCGCATGAACGAGCTGATCTCGGGCGTTCGTGCGGATGTCGCCATCAAGCTATACGGCGATGATCTGGACACATTGGTGGACGTGGGCAAGCAGATCGAAGCGGTGACAAAGACGGTAGACGGTGCCGCTGATGTCAAGATCGAACAGGCGACAGGGCTGCCATTGCTCAGCATCGTGCCTGACCGCGAGGCACTGGCAGGCTACGGACTCAATCCGGGCGTGGTGCAGAAGACCGTGGCCACCGCGATCGGCGGCGAAACCGCGGGCCAGTTGTTCGAGGGGGATCGACGCTTCGACATCGTCATCCGCCTTCCGGAAGCCATTCGGCAGGATCCTGCCGCACTGGAAGACCTGCCGATCGCCCTTGATCCTTCCGCAAGCGCCAATGCGGATCGTTCCAGTGGCTCCGTCGGCAGCAACGCACCGCCGCCAGGCACGGTGCCGCTGCGCGAAGTTGCCCGCATCGAAACCACGTTGGGCCCGAATCAGGTCAATCGCGAGAACGGAAAACGCCGCGTGGTGGTGACGGCAAACGTGCGCGGCCGCGACCTGGGTGGCTTCGTGGAAGAACTCCGAAGCGTGGTGGATTCCAAGGTCAAGGTGCCTTCGGGCTATTGGATCGACTACGGCGGTACGTTCCAGCAACTGATCTCGGCAAGCCAACGTCTGTCCGTGGTCGTGCCGGTGACGTTGGTCGTCATCTTCGCTTTGCTGTTCTGGGCGTTTGGCTCGATCAAGGATGCGGGAATCGTGTTCACCGGCGTGCCGCTCGCCTTGACCGGTGGCGTGATCGCGCTGGCGCTCCGCGGCATTCCGCTCTCGATCTCAGCAGGCGTTGGATTCATCGCGCTGTCGGGTGTGGCAGTACTCAACGGGTTGGTCATGATTGCGTTCATACGCAAGCTGCGCGAGCTGGGAGATCCGCTGGATGAGGCCGTGGTCGATGGCGCATTGGGTCGCTTGCGCCCGGTGCTGATGACGGCACTCGTGGCTTCACTGGGCTTCATCCCCATGGCGTTCAATGTAGGGGCCGGCTCAGAGGTGCAGCGCCCTCTGGCCACGGTGGTGATCGGCGGGATCCTGTCGTCCACTCTGCTGACACTGCTGGTACTCCCGGCGCTCTATCGTCGGTTGCACATGATGGGCAAACCCAAGGAGGTAACAACAAATGTCTGATTGCTGCGATTGCGGAAAGACCGTCGAGATCGCGGCGATGGAGGCTCGGCAACGTCGTGTGCTGATGATCGTGATGGTCATCAACATCGCGAGCTGCCTCGTGATGTTCGCCGCGGCGTACTTCAGCCATTCCTCTTCATTGCTCTCAGGGACACTCGACAACTTGGGCGATGCGGCGACCTACCTGCTGAGCATTTTGGTGATCGGGGCCAGCTTCAAGGCCAAGGCACGGGTCGCGTTGTTCAAGGGGTTGCTCATCTTTGCAGCAGCGATTGCCGTGGGCATACAAATCGTCTGGCGTCTGAACAACCCAGCGGTCCCAGTGTTCGAGACCATGGGCGTGGCGGCGTTGCTGAACCTCGGCTTGAACGGCGTCTGCCTGTGGTTGCTCACGCCGTTGCGCAACACCGACATCAACCTATCTTCGGCATGGGAGTGTTCGCGCAACGATATCTACGAAGGGTTCGCGGTGATTCTTGCCACCGTGGGTGTGTGGCTGTTCAAGGCCGGCTGGCCAGACATCCTGGTGGCGAGCATCTTGCTTGTGCTTTTCCTGCGCTCTGCGTGGCGAGTGCTCAGGAGTGCCTGGCAAGGCTTGCGAATATCATCAAATCCGGCGTCTGCATGCGCCAAGGCCGAATGAAGGAGGAAGAGTATGGGCGCTGGACATGATCACGGCGGTGGCGAGATCACGCACGAAAAGCCGTTATGGATTGCGCTCGGGCTGACGGTCACCTTTCTCGTCGCAGAGATCGTCGGCGGCTTGATGACCAACAGCTTGGCACTCCTTTCCGATGCGGCCCACATGGGAACAGATGTCATCGCCTTGGGCATCTCGCTGTTCGCTGTGCGGCTTAGCAGGAAGCCAGCGGATGCCAAGCGCACCTACGGCTACGCTCGCATGGAAGCCATTGGCGCGTTGATCAATGGTGGTCTGTTGTTCATCGTCGCGGGCTACATCCTCTGGGAAGCGGTGGCACGATTCAGGCAACCTCCCGATGTCGCCTCCATGGGGATGCTGGTGATCGCGGTGTTGGGTCTTGTCGTCAACCTGATCTCGATGCGCCTGCTCAAGGCAGGGTCTGGTGAAAGTCTCAACGTCAAGGGCGCCTATCTCGAAGTCTGGGCGGACATGCTGGGATCGATCGGCGTCATCATCGGCGCCGTGTTGATCAAGTTCACCGGCTGGACGTTGGCTGACCCCATCATTGCCGTGCTCATTGGACTTTGGGTGTTGCCCCGCACGTGGCGTTTGATGAGCCAAGCGATTCATATCCTCATGCAAGGCGTCCCGGCGGGGCTCGACCTTGAGGCTGTCCGCAAAGCAATGGCGGAGTTTCCTGGCGTCGTCCAGGTGCATGACCTGCATGCATGGGCACTGGGATCCAAAGAGGCAGTATTGACCGTTCATGTCGTGGGCGACGAAGCCACCACCACCGGCGAACAACTGAGGCGCGGCTTGGCCCGCATGTTGGATGAGCGTTTTCACATCGAACACGCGACGCTTCAGGTTGAAGCTGTCCCGTGCGGTGATCATGAGGTGCATGCGTGACCCTGGATGCCAAGGTTCCACCGGTTCTACTGATGGCGTTGACTGCCGTGGGAATGTGGGCCACTGATCGTGTGCTGCCGTGGCCCAAGTCCATGCCCGAGTGGCGAATAGCTGTGGCGGCGGCATTGGTGGTGCTTGGCGCCACGGTTGCCCTTGCGGGGGTCAAGGCATTTCGACGTCACCGGACCACGGTCAATCCCACCCGACCGACACGCTCAACATCACTGGTAGATACCGGAATCTACGCATGGACCCGCAACCCGATGTATCTCGGGATGTTGTTGATCCTCGTTGGCTGGGCCGTTTGGCTCTGGAACCCTTGGGGAGGCGGCTGGCTAGCCGCGTTCGTTGCGTACATGAACCGGTTCCAGATCAAACCAGAGGAAGCAGCCCTGCGGCAGCTGTTTGGTACGGCCTTTGAGCGTTACATGATGAAAGTGAATCGCTGGGTCTAACAGGTGCACGCTGATTGCCCTAGCGATGGATGAATCGGTGCGACACCAGTCGCGGCAGGTAGTGATCCGGCACTTCCAAAGCCCCATAGTGATATCCTGATACTAAGTATTGCTTAGTAATGGCATGGATAGAAACGAGCTTGAACAGCTGATCTGGCAATGAAGCCGAGCGGGTGTTTTCAACTTTTCCGGAGGAACGATGACCACGTCCGATGAACGCACCCGGGCCATGGTATGGGCCGGTGCATTTCTTGTGGAATTGGCAAGGTCGCCCGAGCTGCCGCTCGCGGTAAGGCAGCGAGCCGTGTGGATCGCCCGCCATTTCCCAACCGTCGAGGACGTACGCATGATGGCCGTGTTTCGTTATGAGCCTACGGGCTTAGGATTGGGCTTAGACCTTCCCGAATCGGTCAGCGAGATGCTGAAGCCGTTCCCACGCGGCGCCTTGTATCGCTCGACTCGCCTCGAATGGCCAGCCTGTTGAGTTTCATCCAGAACTGAGCCACTAACCCAGCGGATTTCCGTCCAATCTTGAGCCACCTCCTAGCCTTCCGGTCTGCCCTGACCGGAGCCACCAGGAGTGATCAAGATGGACG
>Ga0056909_1000758_pt1 | contig 24747 bp, 20 predicted proteins | sample EBPBio102011_DNA_FD_62115 | JGI IMG/M metagenome (GOLD analysis project Ga0056909, IMG submission 62115) | Wastewater treatment Type I Accumulibacter community from EBPR Bioreactor in Madison, WI, USA - Reactor 1_1/10/2011_ DNA | ecosystem: Engineered > Bioreactor > EBPR > Anaerobic-Aerobic >...
ATGACGACAACGCGGGCCGCCTGGTAGGCCGGAACCCGCTGTCGGTTGATCGCATCGACATCGCCGTCGGTGGCCGCGCAACGCTTGTCTACATCATGCGCGTCGGCGCGGGTGTCCGTCCGGGCGGCTACGTGAACCAGGCGAAGATGGTCGATAACGGTCGCGATGCCTCCAACGTGGCGACGGCGGAAGTCCAGGTGGTCGGTGATCCGATGACCGACGAGACCCTGATCCTCGGCACGGTGTTCGATGACCGTGACGGCGACGGCTGGCAGGACAGCGCGGCGGTGAGCGGCCTGAAGGTGCAGGGTGGGTTCGCACCGTCGGCCTATGTGGCCAACTCGACCACGGTAGATCGTGGCGCCGGCCCGCAGCCGGAGCCCGATGCCAGCTCGCCGATGCTGCATGGCATCGCGCTGGGCAGCATCACGGCCCGCCAGTCGGATGCCGATCCGGTGGCTGCGCACACGACGGTCATCCGCCAGACGCTGTCGAGCCTGGACTTCACCAATGACTTCGTCCTCACCAGCGACCAGGGCTATACCGTCCGCATGAACGCGGCCGGCGAGACCACGGTGGAGATGACGGGCGAAGCGGCCAAGGGCCTGACGGGCGCCAAGGTCGAGGTCGAGCGCAAGATCGCGCAGGTGGCGGGCGGCTACCAGGTGGACTACATCGTCCGCAACCTGGGTGTCGATGAACGCGGTATCCCGGGCGTGCGGATTGCCTCGGTGGAAGGCTTGCTGATCGAAACCGACCAGTACGGCCGCTACCACGTGGCTGGCATCCCGGGCGGGCCGTGGGAGCGTGGTCGCAACTTCATCCTGAAGGTCGATCCCGCCACGCTGCCGCCGGGCACGGTATTCACCACCGACAACCCGCTGGTGCGCCGGATCACCCCGGGCCTGCCGGTCCGCTTCGACTTCGGTGCGAAGCTGCCCCCGGCCGTGATCGAAGGTGGCGAGAAGGCCGTTGAGCTGGAGCTGGGCGAAGTGATCTTCGCCCCGGCCGAGGCGACGGTGCGACCCGCCTACCAGTCGGTCATCGACCGGATCGCACAGGAAGTGCGTGCACGCGGTGCGGGCGAGGTGGTGATCCAGGCCAACGGCGAGACCCAGTCGCTGGCCTATGACCGCGCTCGCGCGGTGCAGGAGAAGCTGCTGGCCCAGCTCGACCCGTCGCTGGCGGCCGCGCTCAAGATCAGCTTGCGCACGGACCTGGAGGACCCTGGCACCAACCTCGTCACGCTGGGCGAGACACCGCTGCTGGGCACCTTCCTGTTCGATACCGACAAGTCGACCATCAAGCCGGAGTTCATGCCGCTAGTGGACAAAATCGCCGCGGATATCGATGCCGTGGCGGCCAAGGGCGGCGAGACGGTGATTGCGGTAGTTGGCCATGCCGATCGTCGCGGCAGCCGCGAATACAACCAGGCGCTGGGCATGCGGCGCGCGAAGGCAGTGTTCGATGCCATCGCGGCCAAGTTGAACCCGGCGACCAAGGCCCGCCTGCGGGTGGACATCGACAACAGCTTGTCGGCTCCCACCGGGCTGCATAGCCGCAGCCGCTGAGGGAGATGAGGATCATGAAGAAGAAACAACTCCATCGCGCCGTGATCGCCGCACTCGCCTCCTCCCTGGTGGCGATGCCCGCCGTGGCCCAGCAAACACCGCCGGCATCGCCGACGGTCGATTGCGGGACGCAGGGTTGCAGCCAGGATGGCGAAGTCCTCATGCGGGTCCGCACCCGCGGCAAGGAGCGGCCCAAGACCGAGGCCGGCACGCCGGACAAGTCGGCGGCCCTGCAGCCTGACCGCCGTGTCACCGTGGAGGCCGAGCAAATGGGCCGCGCCACGGCAGTTGGCAAATGGTCGGTGCAACTGCCCAACGGCGGCGTGGTCTGGGCCACCGAGGATCCGAACCTCGGCCGGCCGGCGTTGACGATGTCGGCCAACAGCATGCTGCCCTTCGACGGCACCCGCATCACCAAGCCGGTGAGCTTCTACGGCTACAGCAACTACGGGGCCTTCATCAAGCGCGCCGATGTGCTGGTGTTCGATGCGCGTGATGCGGATCTGGTGACGCCGCTCGCCACCATCCCCCTGCAGCTCGGCACCACGATGGAAGCCGAGTGGAATGGTGCGCTGGACAATGCCACCGGTCTGCGCGTGGGCGACGAGCTGATATACGTGGTGCGTGCATGGTCGGATGACACGACCTATGACGAAACCTTCCCGCAGCGCATGCAGCTGCTGCGCCCGGAGGAAGTTGAGGCCGCGAACCTGCGCCTGCAGAACACGCTCGACAGCAGCCGTTATGGCGCGATGACCGCCGAGGCGGCCGAGCGCCTGCGCCAGATCGAAACGAGTTTCGGGCAAAACAGCCTGAACCGACAGAACATCCCGGTGTATGGCTCGCAGGTGCGACTGCAGGGGCGCAACATCCCCGAAGGTGCGCAACTGCGGATCAACGGCCAGAACATTCCGGTCGATCTCGAGCGCAAGTTCGTCGTCGAATACCTGCTGCCGATCGGCCAGCACGGCTTCGATGTCGAAGTCGAAGGCGGGGAGATCCTGCCCGAGCCGATCCAGCGCCGCATCGATGTCGATGTCACCGGCCGCTACTTCTTCGCCGTGGCACTGGCGGACCTGACCTACTCGCGCAATTCGGTGTCGGGTTCGGTCGAGGCACAGAACCCGGATGGCCGGTTCGACAAGGACAGCTTGACCGAAGGACGCCTGGCCTTCTATTTGAAGGGCAAGGCCAAGGGCAGGTACCTGATCACCGCGCAGGCCGATACCGAGGAACGCGAGATCAGTCGCATGTTCACCGGCTTTGGCCAGGCCTATCCGCAGGACGTGTTCCGTCGCCTGGACCCGGATCGCTACTACCCGGTGTATGGCGATGACTCGACGCTCTATCGCGACGTCGACACCATGGGCAAGTTCTACCTGCGCGTGGATTGGGACCAGAACCAGGCCCTGTGGGGTAATTACAACACCGGCCTGACCGGCACCGAGTTCGCCCAGTACTCGCGTTCGCTCTACGGCGCGGCCTTCAGCTGGCGCTCGGCGCGCACGACCGAGACGGCTGAGCCCGGAAGCTTCGTGCGTGTGTTCGGCTCGCAGACCCAGAGCGCGCCGGGGCACAGCGAATTCATCGGTACCGGTGGCTCGCTCTACTACCTCAAGCACACCGACGTGTTGCCGGGGTCGGACAAGGTCACGCTGGAAGTACGCGATGGCCTGACCGGTCGCGTTGAAGCGCGCGTGGAGATGGTGCGCGGGGTTGATTACGAGATCGACGAATACCAAGGCCGCATCATCCTGACCCGCCCGTTGGCGCAGGTCACCCGCGAGAACGTGCATACCATCACGCGCGATACCCCGCTGGATGGCTACAGCCAGATCCTGCTGGTCGACTACGAATACGTCCCCACCAGCTTCCACAGCGACGAGATCGCGGCGGGCGTGCGTGGCAAGCACTGGTTCGGCGAGCACGTCGGCGTGGGCGGGACCTACGTCGAGGACAACAGCGGCGGTGACGACTATCGCCTGATGGGCGCGGACGTGACCTTCCAGGCTGGCCGCGGCACCTACCTCAAGCTGGAGCAGGCCAAGAGCCGTGCGACCAGTGCACCGGTGTTCTTCTCCGACAACGGCGGCTTGAGCTTCACCCAGCTCAACCCGCTGCTGCCCGGTCGCGAAGGCACGGCCCGTTCGGTCGAGGCGCGCTTGAACGCCAAGGAGCTGGGCTGGACCGAACGCGAATGGAGCGCCGGCGCATGGTGGCGCAAGGTCGACGGGGGCTTCTCCATCGCGCGTTACGACACCGGCGCAGAGATCGAGGAAAGCGGCGTCGAGGTGCTGGGCGACGTCAACGAAGCCCTGCGCCTCTATGCCAAGGTGAGCAAAGCCGAGCGCGGTACCGAATCGTTCTCGCAGGCGCAGGTTACGGCCGATTGGCGCATCAACGACAAGGCGACGCTCAGTGGCGAGCTGCGTCGCGTCGAAGAGACCCGCTTTGGTGGGGAGGCAAGCGGCACGCTGTTCGCGGCACGTTACATGCAGCGCGTCGGCTCGGCGCTGGATCTCTACGGCATCGCCCAGTTCACCCTGGATGATGACGGCGGCAGCTACGAGAAGAACAACGCGGTGACGGCGGGCGCGAAGTACAACTTTGCCAACCTCTCGACACTGGGCGCTGAAATCACCGCTGGCGACCGCGGCAATGCCGCCCAGATCAACGGCGAGTGGCGCGTCAGCCCCGAGCACAGCTTCTACGGCAGCTACACCTATTCGACCGACACCACCTACCGCGATCCGCTCTTCAACAGCGGTGCGAGCCCGGGCTGGACGCTGGGGCAGCGTTGGCGCCTGTCGAACCAGGTCAACCTGTTCAACGAGAGCCAGTTCCTCAAAGCGCCGAACGAATCAGGGTTGGCGCATACCTTCGGCATGGACTTCTATCCGGCCCTCGGTTGGAACGCGGGCTTCTCCCTGCAGAAGGCGGAGCTTGATCGCCAGCTGGGCCAGGTGGATCGCGATGCGATCAGTGTCTTCGGCGGCCGCACCTCGGAAGCCATGCAGTGGCAGAGCAAGCTGGAATACCGCAGGGACTCCGGCCTTGAACAGCGCAAGCAGTGGGTCACCACCAACTGGCTGAGCTGGAAGGCGAGCGAAAGCTGGCGTTGGGCGGCGCGTTTCAACTACTCCGACACCAAGGACGAGTTGAATGCATTGGCAGGCGCGAAGTTTGCCGAAGGCAATGTCGGTTTTGCCTGGCGTCCGTGGAACAACGCGAAGTACGCGCTGTTCGGCAAGTACACCTACCTGTACGACGTGTCCTCGTTGCCGCAAGTCGGTCCCAACGTCGCCTACTACGATCAGCGCAGCCAGATCCTGTCGATCGAGGGCGTGTACCACCCAAGCCACAACTGGGAATTCGCCGGCAAGCTGGCGCGTCGCGAAGGCGACGTACGCATGGGTCGACTGACGGGTCAGTGGCTGGATTCCGCCACCAGCTTTGCCGCGATCCAGGCGCGTTACGGCATCGGCAACACCGACTGGAACTTCCTCGGCGAATATCGCTGGTTGAAAGTCGATAACGGCGGCGGTGTGCGCAATGGTGCGCTGTTGGGGGTCGACCGCGACATCAGCAAGAACTTCCGGGTTGGCATCGGCTACAACTTCACTGATTTCAGTGATGATTTGACCAACTTCGATTACGACCACAAGGGGTGGTTCTTGAACGTGGTGGGGCGCTACTGAGGCATCCTGGCGTCGCGAGTCGTTAAAGTGGCATTGGCTCCTGCTCTGCCAGGAGCCACGGAATAGGCAGAAAATTTGATCCGCGACTGGCCCGATGTTGAAGGCTGGCATGGGGATGTGTGATTTTGTGCGCTTTGACATGGTTGCATGCGCAATGTGGCTTGCCGGAACTGGACAAAAAGCACACAAGAGCACACACTTGGAGCCGAGATCAGGTGGTGTAGATGGCCTAAGTATGGTTTGGGGCTGCCGCAAAAAGGACATGCGCAAGAATCACGCCATAGGCGGATTATTACTGGCGCTGCTCCTGGGGTTATTGCCAGTAACCTCATGGGCGCAATTCGCCAGTGGCGGTAGCGGCCAGTACCGCGGCGAAATCTTCTGGTTCGATTGGGGAGCTGCACCCAATACCATCCCACAGGCGGGAACTACTCAGACCAATCAAGTCACTGTGGGCGGGCGAACCGTGGCCGTGACCTGCAGTTTGAGTGGTATTTCCGGTGGTGCAGCGCCCTCATTGCAAATCTATCGGCCGGGTGGCTGGTGGCAGGACGGTTTGGACGAGTTGTACAACATTGGCGGTACCGGCACTAGCAACACCATGGATATCGGCCTGCGTAACCGGGTGAATGGTCAGCTGGTTAGCTTCAACTTTGCGTGCTCGGCCACGGTCAATGGCGTTGCCCGTCCGCTGGATGGCTTGGTGTTTGCCGATGCCGAGACGCTCAGCGCCAGCGAATATATAGAAGCCGATATGCCAGCTGGCAGCGTGTTTCGGGTAATCGAGCGGTTCCGGGCACCAGCCAGCTGCACTAGTGGTTATCAGATCGCACAGACCGGTGTCACGTATCGCTTCACTTCGCCCAACGGCCCGTGTACCGGGACGGGGGCGAGCGGCCCGATGGCGATCGGTTTTATTGACAGCGTGGCTATTTCCAGTGCGACGGTCAGCGCGACGGTCCGCATCAAGGGCGATGGCATCACCGCTGTGGCATTGGGCCTGATCATCGCCGGCTACGATTTCGGGGATGCCCCCGCGTCCTATGGTTCGGCAGCCCATCAGACCCAAGGCAGCTGGGTGGGCGGAAGCGTGACGGGTACCCAGAACATCTATGCGGCTGGATTCACCCCGGCCACGCGAAATGACAGTTACGTCCTCGGCACATTGAAGGACACCGAAACTGCCGAGCAGGCATCGGTTGATGCAAGCGGCGACGACACCAATGGCATTGACGACGAAAACGCAGTCAACATCGCTGGCTTGCCGCGCCTGACCGTCGAAAGTACGGGCAGTTATGTGGTGCCGGTAGTCTGCCAAGGCACGGGGTTCATGCGCGGCTGGATCGATTTCAACCTCAACGGCGTGTTCGATAGCAACGAGGCGTCCGGGCAGACCACTTGTGCGGGGGGAAGCGCGACGCTGACGTTCACGCTGCCTGCTGGCATCACGCCTGGGCGTAGCTTCCTGCGCATTCGCTACGCGGCGGATGCGACGCAGATCGCCAGCCCGGTCGGGATTGCAGACAGTGGCGAGGTGGAAGACCATGCGATCCCGATCTACCTGCCGCTTCAGCTGCAAAAGAGCTGGCAGCAAGCGAAGGTCAACGATGCTCTCACCGTCGCCGCGAGTGGTGCCAGTGGTGGCGTAGCCCTGTCGTCGGTGGCCAATACGCCTACGGAAATGGATGTGCAGCCGCTTGCAAACCGTTACTGGGTATTGCCCAGTGGTAGCGTGACGTTGTCGGAAGCATTCATCACGGGCACGGCCAGTGACTATGGCAAGGCGTTGGCCTGCACGGGCAATACGGGCACGGGAGCGGCATTGACCTATACAGCCGATGCCACCTCTGGCACGTTGGTGGTTGGTGCGGCATCGACCAGTGTGGTCTGCACGTTTACCAATACCAGCCGGGTGGCAGCGCTTGCAATCGACAAGACCAATAACGTGGCGCAGCTGACATCCGGCACCAGCACTACCTATACGATCACCGTCTCCAATGGCGGTCCGGCCAATGTCGTCGGCGCTTTGGTGCGGGATGTCGCGACCGGTAGCGGCTGCGGAACCGCGAGCGCCAGCGGGCTGTGCAACTGCACGGTCGCGACCCAATGCAGTGTGACCTCGGGCACGGCGACTTGTCCAACCAGCATCAACCTCACCTGGGCGAACCTCACCGGTAGCGGCGTGCAGATTCCGTTGATGAACGCGAATAGCAGCATCCAATTCCAGGTGAGCTGTCAGGTGTTTTGAGCCCGGCAACAGGGGCTGCGTGACGCATTCGCGCTGCTAAAATGGCGTAATGAAAATTACTTGCCTAATTCCAAGCCTTTTCCTTGGCATCGCGTTGTCGGCTGCTGCGCTTCCCGCCCAGGCGCAAACTGTACCGGCCCCGGCCGAGTTCTATTTCGATGAGGACCGCAGCACCACCCAGCCGATCATCGCTGTACGCGGCGAAGGCGATGCGGTGGTAGATCGCCTGGCGAAGATGATCGAGCGCGATCCACGTGCTACAGAGCCGACGTTGCAACTGGCTGGCATCGCGATGAAGGGCGGACGCGAAGAATTGGGCCGCTCGCTGTACACGCGGGCCATCGGCGGCCTTGATCGCAATAGCCGACTGATGCGGCCGGCGCGCTGGAACTACGGCTGGGACCTGTATCGCGCCGGTGATGCCAGCGGTGCGCTCGCGCAATGGGCGGTGCTGGCGGAGCCGGGCCCGATCCGCGGCGAATGGCTGCCGACCACTTTGGCGATGGCACTGTGGAAGCTGGACCGTAAGGATGAGGCGGTGAAGTGGTACGCAGCGGCCGTGCGCACCTACCCGGACCGCTGGAGCTCACCCGCCGATATCGCGGCGTTGTTGCCCGACTGGCGCGAGGAAGACCGCGCGACACTGATCGAAGTGCAGCGGGCATGGGCGGCCAATCCGCCGACCTGGCCCTGAATCAGCCAGACGATCAGTCCGCCGGCACGGTGCGACTGGCAGCCCAGTCGCGCAACGCATCGACTTGCTCGCGCATCACCACGGATAACGGACGCGTCGCCTTGATCTCCTGGCGCAGGGTGAAATCCTTCACCGGCATGTCCACGCCGTGGGCGGCATAGAGTGCAGCGACGATCACCTGCTCGATCTCGGCGCCGGAGAACCCGGCACTTGCCTGCGCCAACGTGGGCAGGTCGAAACTCGCCGGGTCCAGGCCGCGCTTGAGCAAATGCAGGCGGAAGAGTTCCGCCCGTACCTCGGCATCGGGCAGGTCCACGAAGAAGATTTCGTCGAAGCGGCCCTTGCGCAGCAGTTCGGCGGGCAGGGCGTCGATCTGGTTGGCCGTCGCGACCAGGAACACACGCGATTTGCGCTCGGCCATCCACGTCAGCAAGAAGCCCAACACACGCCGCGAAACGCCGCCGTCACCATCGCCGCCATCACTGGACAGGCCTTTCTCGATTTCGTCGATCCACAACACGCAGGGCGCGAGTTGTTCGGTGGAGGCCAGCGCGGCGCGCAGGTTCTTTTCGGTTTCGCCGTGGTACTTGTCGTACAGCGTGCCGAAGTCCAAGCGCACCAGCGGCACCTGCAGGCCGCCGGCGATCGCCTTGGCCAACATCGATTTGCCGCAGCCCTGCACGCCCAGCAGCAAGATGCCCTTGGGTGGATCCAGGCCCGGCGGCGCATCGCCTTCGACAAACACGCGGCGGCGTTGTTCCACCCAACGCTTCAATCGACGCGCCCCGGCGACATCGGCAAAGCGCGCGGTGTCGTATTCGTAGTGCAAATGGCCGCTTTTGTTGAGCAGCTCGAATTTCAGCTTGGCCAGTGCGGGCAGATCGTCGTGATTTAGGGCGCCATCGCGGAACACCAATTGTCGGGCGATGCGCCGTGCATCGGTTTCCGACAGCCCCTGCAGGTTGCGCACGATCTGCGTCGCCGCGGCTTCGTTCACCTCGGCGCGGCGGCCGCCATGTTCGCGGGCGTAGTGGGCGGCCTCATCTATCACGATGGCCCGCAGCGCTTCAGCATCGGGCAGGCGCGGGTTGAAACGGGTGGCGAGGGCTTCGAGTTCGTCCGGCAATTCGACCTTCGTCCCGACCATCACGATGACGTGCGGTGGCTGGCCATCGCCGCGCTGCAGCAGGTCGCGCAGCATGCGCTGGGTGGTGGCGTATTGCAGGTAGGGATGGAAATCCAGCAATAGGTAAATGCCGCGCTGGTGGGCGTTGCGGATCGCGGCGAGGGTGCTGCTGGCATCCGGCGCGATGCCCGAGGCCTGTTCGCCGCCCAGATCCATCCGGCACAGGCCGTCGGTGATCGACCAGCGCCACAGCGCGCGCCAAGCCTGCCCCAACGCCTGCCGGAACAGGGCGAGGACGCGCTGCTCGTCCGGGGTTTCGATCACGATCAAGGGGGTATTGGCGCGGATCAGCGCGACCAGGTCCTGCAACTCGTTCATGCAACGCATCCATCCAACCACGGCCACGATATCAAACGTCAAGGCATCGCCACGGCGGCGATGCTAGGCTTCGGCCAGACTTCGGAGGATGTTGATGAAAACGATCCTGGTGGCAAGTTCGAAAGGTGGCGTCGGCAAGACGACGGTGGCAACCCAGCTCGCGGCGCAGGCCGCGATCGACGGCCTCAACACGGTGCTGGTGGATGCCGATCCGCAAGGCTCCGCGACGCGCTGGGCCGAGCGACGCTCGGAGCTGGAATCGGCGGTGTTGCCCATTGACGGCACCCGCGCCGGCTGGCGCAAACGCATCCCCGAGGACGCGCAGCGGGTGATCATCGATGCCCCGGCGGGCGCGATGGGCGGCGACTTGCAGCCCTTCCTCGACATCGCCGATGCGGTGGTGGTGCCGGTGCCGCCATCCGCACTCGACATCGAGGCCACCGTGCCTTTCCTCAATGCGCTCGGCAAGCATGCGCGGGTACGCAAGGGCGAGTTGCCGGTAGGCCTGGTCGGCAACAAGCTGAAACCATGGACCAACGCCTCGCAACAGGCGATGGACGTGCTCAAGCAATGGGGCGTGCCGCTGGTGGCGGAGCTGCGCGACAGCCAGTCCTATGTGCTGCTGACCGGGCTCGGTCGCAGCCTGTTCGACTACCACTCAGCCCAGGTGCGCCAGCATCAGCAGGACTGGGCGCCGTTGCTGCGCTGGCTCTACAAGCCGCGCTGACCGCCCTTGATGGAACCTGCGCGACCGCGGCGGTAGGCTGGCGCGCGGATGGGTGGCAGAGAGGATGTCGATGCTGAAAGAACTGGTGCTGATGCGTCATGCGCATGCAGCGGCCCCGATGGGCTGGCAGGCCGATGCCGAGCGCCCGCTCTCGCCGACCGGGCGGGCGGAAGCCTTCGCCGCGGGCACTTGGCTGCGCGATACCTGCGAGCCACCCGATGCGGTGCTCTGCTCGCCGGCCGTGCGCACGCGAGAAACCCTGGCGCAGCTGGTCGATGCCGGCTGTGCGATGCCCGCGCCGGAGTTCGAGGCGCGCATCTACGAGGCGAGCCTCGGTGATCTGCTGGGCGTGATCGAAGCACGCATCGACGGCCAGCCCATGCTCGAGCGGCTTTGGCTGATCGGCCACAACCCGGGGCTGGAGCAGGCCCTGTTTCACCTGGATGCCGCCGCGCGGCTGCATGCGATGGCACCGGCCTGCATCGCGCGGCTCGGCTTTGAAGGCCGCGTGCCGCCCACCGATCCCGGCGCCGCGACCATCCTCGCCAGCTGGATGCCCTGAGTGATGCGATGGCGCGTGGGATGCATGGTGGCGTGCCTGCTGGCTGGCGGGTGGTCGATGCCGGCATGGGCACGCGATATCACCATCGACGATGAAAACTCGTATGCGCGCTTCCAGCTGCGCCTGCCGCTGGGACAGGAGCTGGATGGCCGCTTCCCGCACATGCAGGCCGAGTGGTTGCCGACCCCCGATGGCCGATGGCGCGTGCGGGTGATCTTGCCGGCCGATGCCGCCGAAATCCCCAGCCGCGCGCGCTACAACCGGATAATGCGCAGCGAGATGTTCTTCGACAGCCGCCATCATCCCCGCATCCAGTTCCTGTCCGATCCGTTCGAGGCCGGGATGCTCGCGCGCGGCGGCGTGCTCTCGGGCGTGTTGACGATGCGCGGGGTCAGCCGGCAAGAGTCGCTGCGTGTCGCCCCCACGGCGTGCCTGCCTCCCGTGCCGCGCGCCTGCCGGATCGACGTCGGCGGCGAGGTGAGTCGCAAGGCGTACGGGATGCGTTCCTTGCCGGGCGTGGTGGGTGACGAGGTGCGCTTCCGCCTGCGCGTTACCCACGGGGAGACGCCGTGACGCCTTGGCGCGCATGGCTGCTGGCGTCGGCGCTGGTGCTTTCGGGCTGCGCCACCACCTTGAGCGAAGGCGAGCGCGCGCAGATCGGGCGGATCGTCGAGGCGCAGCGTCCGGCGACGCTCGATTGCCAGGCGCCCGATCATTGCGCGCAGCCCTCGGCATTGTTGGCGCAAGCCGCCAGCGACGCGCCGGGCCAGCATCGCGCCATGATCCTGGACGAAGGGCAGGATGCGCTGATGGCGCGCATCCACCTGATCCGCGCCGCGCGCGAGCGCATCGACCTGCAGACCTACATCTTCGACGAGGACGATGCCGGGCGGCTGGTGCTGCGCGAGCTGATCGAGGCCGCGCGGCGCGGGGTGAAAGTGCGCGTGCTGATGGATCAGCTGACCGCGATGAAGAGCCCGCGCACGCTGGCGGCGCTCGCGGGCGTGCATGCCAACTTCCAGGCCCGCGTCTATAACCCGGTGTTCAACAAGGGCACCCTCAGCTACGCCGATTTCGCCCGCGCGACCGTGTGCTGCTTTCGCCGCCTCAACCAGCGCATGCACACCAAGCTGCTGCTGATCGATGACCGCATCGGCATCACCGGCGGGCGCAATTACCAGGACGACTATTACGACTGGGATCCCGACTACAACTTCCGCGACCGCGACGTGATGTTGAGCGGTCCGGTGACGGCCGACATGGCGGCCAACTTCGAGGCGTTCTGGGCTTCTCCCCGCAGCGTGCCGGTCGCCGACCTGCGCGATGTCGCGGCGGTGTTGCGCCAAGGCGGCGTGCCCGAGCTCTCCACCCACGCCTACGAGCAGCCCGAGCGTGCGCGCGAGATGCAGCTGAAGGCCAACGACCCGTTATTGCTGGACGAGCGGCTGGTTTCGCAGACGCGCCCGGTGGAGGGCGTGTCCTTTGTCGCGGACCTGCCGCAAAAGCATCGGCGCGACAAGACGGTCTCGCGCGAGGAAGTCGCCCCGTCCACCCACGTGCTCTACGGGCTGATTGAATCGGCGCAGGAAGAGGTGATGCTGCAAACGCCCTACCTGGTGCTGTCCGACCCCGCGCAGGCATTGTTCGAGGCCATGCAGGAGCGCCCGCGTCCGCCGCGCGTGGTGATCTCGACCAACAGCCTCGCAGCGACCGATGCCTTCATGGTGTATGCGCTCTCGCACAAGTACAAACGGCGTTACCTGCGCCGCTTCGGGTTCGAGATCTACGAATACAAGCCGCATCCGCAGGACGCGCCGATCGATGTCGTGGCCACGCATGCGCCAGTGGAGAAGGCGGGGGCGGCGACGCCGAGCAAGCCGCTGCCGCCGCATCGCAGCGCACGGACGATGCCTTGGGAGAACCGGACCCGGCGCGAGTACCAGCTGCAGCGGCGCATGCTGCTGGGTTCGCGCGGCAACGCGATCGAGCTGGAGATTGCTGGCCCGCGCGTGGGCCTGCACGCGAAATCGATGGTGGTGGACGAGGGCGTGGGCGTCATCGGCACGCACAACTTCGATCCACGCGGCGACAACTACAACACCGAGAGCGCGGTGATCATCCGCGACCCCGCATTCGCGGCGGCGCTGGCGGCGAGCATCCGACGCGACATCGCGCCGGCCAATTCGTGGGTGGTGGCGCCGCGCACGCGCACGCCGATCTTCCCGGGGCTGAATTATTCGTTCCTGAAGATTTCGGAGCACCTGCCGATCTTCGACCTGTGGCCGCTGCGCTACGCCACCAGCTATGAATTCGTGCCCGGGCCGGAATGCCCCGAGCCGCTGCGCATGGGCGATCCGCGCTTCCAGCGTTGCTATCGCCCTGTAGGCGATTTCCCCGAAGTGGACATCGGGCCCAAGTGGTTCGGGACGCGGGTGCTGACCGCGTTCGGCGCGGGCCTGGCCCCCATCCTTTAAGGCTGATCCGGGTAGGACATCGGCTGGGTGACTTCCGGCACGTGTGGTTGTTGTGTTGGTGTATTACTTTACCAACACACCAGCACAACACCTCGACAGGAGCACCACCATGAACACCGCCACCCCCAGACTCCCGCCACGTGATACGACCCCGGCCCCGCGTCGCACCAGCCGCCGCGAGCGCGGTTTCGGCACCGGGTACGGCCGCAGCAGCGGCTATGCCGATCATGAGCGCCGCTACACCACCGACCAGGCCGTCGAGCGTTTTCGCGTTCACTGATGAAGCCCCCATCGGCGCATTGGCGTAAGCTGGCCGGCCCTCCCCGACCGGTCAGTGACGCCGATGTTCCGTCCCGATATCTCCGTTGATGTCCTCAACCAATGGTCTGAAGGGACGTTGATGCAGCCGCTGGGCATCCGCTTCACCGAGATCGGGCCGGATTACGTGCGCGGCACCATGCCGGTCGATGCCCGCACCCACCAGCCTTACGGGTTGCTGCACGGCGGCGCCTCGGTGGCGCTGGCCGAGACGCTCGGCAGCACCGCGGCGGGCCTGTGCGTGGAGCCGGACCAGGGCGTGGTCGGCATCGAGATCAACGCCAACCACCTGCGTGGCGTGCGCGAGGGCCTGGTCACCGGCACCGCCCGGCCGCTGCATGTAGGCCGAAGCACCCAGGTCTGGGAAATCCGCATCGAGGACGAGGCGGGCCAATTGGTTTGTGTCTCCCGCCTCACCATGGCCGTCATCCGCAAGCGCGCCTGAGGCCTGCCGTGGCACAAGACACCGCGCCCCGTTATCGTGACGCGATGACCCCTGCCCGTCGTGATCCCGTTTTGTTGCGTGCCCTCCGTTATGCCTACCGCGTCCCGCTGCTGCTCTGGCACGCGGTGGTGGACCTGCCCGTGGTGTTGTTGTTGATGTCGCCGCTGACCGGCGGGATTCAGGTGCGCGGGATGCGGCTGGAATACCGCCTGATCCGCTGGTGGTCGTGGGTGCTGATGCGGGTGTTCGGCATCACCGTGCGCGGGGTGGGTCCGGCGCTGCCGGGCGCGACGATGTTCGTCGCCAACCACGTGAGCTGGGTGGACATCGTGGTGCTGCACAGCCAGCGGATGATGGGCTTCGTCGCCAAGCGCGAGATCGCCAGCTGGCCGCTGATCGGCTGGATGGCCGCGCGCGCCGAGACGATCTTCCACCAGCGCGGCAGCACCGAATCGCTGGGCGGCGTGGTCGAGCAAATGGTCGCGCGGTTGCGCAACGGCCAGTCGGTCGGCGCCTTCCCCGAAGGCGGCACGCGCGGCGGCCACGGCCTCGGGCCGTTCCATGCGCGCATCTTCACTGCCGCGGTGGAAGCGGCCGCGCCGGTGCAGCCGGTCGCCTTGCGTTATGGCGAGGGCGGCAGCGCGCAGACGCGCGTGGCCTTCCAGCCGGGCGAGAATTTCCTGCAGAACTTCCTGCGCCTGCTGGGCGACCCGCCCTGCGTCGCGGACGTGGTGTTCCTCGACCCGATCATGCCGGGCGATGCCGAGGGCCGGCGGCGGATCGCCGAAACCGCCCGCGAACGCATCGCCGAGGTGCTGCCCGCGGATACGCCATGAACATGGTGGAGAGTCGCTATCGTGCACCCTGGTGGGCCCGCAACGCCCACGTGCAGACCGCGCTCTCCAGTAGCCCGCTCCGGGTCCGGCGCGGCGAGCGCGTCCTGGCGGCGCTGGGCGCGATCAGCGAGGAGCATGTGCTCGATGCCGGCGATGGCGTGCGCCTGCACGGCGTGCATACGCGCCTGCCGGGGCAGGCGCCGCGCGGGCTGGCGCTGCTGTTGCACGGCTGGGAAGGCAGCGCCGAATCCGGTTACATGCGGCTGACCGCTGCGCGCCTGTTGACCGCCGGTTTTGAAGTGTTCCGGCTGAACTTCCGGGATCACGGTCCCTCGCACCATCTCAACCAGGAGGTCTTCCACTCCTGCCGACTGGATGAAGTGGTCGGCGCGGCCAGGCAAGTCGCCGCGCGCTGGCCCTCGCGCCCGATGGTGGCCGCGGGGTATTCGCTGGGCGGCAACTTCGCGCTGCGCCTTGCCCTGGCGGCGCCCGATGCAGGCCTGCCCTTGGCGCGCGTGGCGGCCGTGTGCCCGGCACTGGATCCCGAGCGCACCACCCAGGCGATGGAGCAGGGCTTCCCGCTGTACCAGACGTATTTCCGGCGCAAGTGGGCGCGATCGCTGCGGCGCAAGCGCGCGCTTTTCCCGGAGCGCTACGCCTTTGACGATGCCGGCTTCAAGCGCGACCTGCGTGGCATGACCGCGTGGATGATCGACCACGGCGGCTACGATTTCCCGAGCGTCGATGATTATTTCGATGGCTACCGGATCAGCCGAGAGCGCCTGTCGGGCTTGCGCGTGCCGGCCGATATCCTGACCGCCGCCGATGACCCGGTGATCCCGGTCGAAGACTTCCACGCATTGCAATTGCCCGACATCGCGCGGGTGGAGATCGCGGCGCATGGCGGCCATTGCGCATTCCTCCAGGATGCGCAGCTGCACGGTTACGCGGAGGACTGGGTCAGCGCGCGCTTGTCCACCGTGCTTGAACATCCGCCGAGCTAGCCTTCGCCCATCCCCGTTTTCGTCCGAGGTTCCCGATGAAGATCCGCAGCGACAGTTTCGCGCCCGGCCAACCCATTCCCGCCGAATTCGCCCTGGGCGCGAAGGATGGTTTCGGCGGCAACCGCAATCCGCACATCGCCTGGGAAGGTGCACCGGCCGGCACCCGGTCCTTCGTCCTGCTCTGCATCGACACCGATGCACCGACCGATGCTTCACTGGCCAGCAAGGAAGGCGTCGAGATCCCGGTGGAGCATCCGCGCGGCGATTTCGTGCACTGGGTCGTTATCGATATCCCGCCGGACATGACCGAGATTGCCGCCGGCAGCGCCTCGGATGGCGTGACCAAAGGTGGCAAAGGCCCGTGCCAAGGCGAGGGCGCGCGTCAGGGGCTCAACGATTACACCGGCTGGTTCGCGGGCAGCGACGAGCTGCGCGGCGAATACTTCGGCTACGACGGCCCGTATCCGCCGCCCAACGACCTGCGCACGCATCGCTATTTCTTCCGCGTGTTCGCCCTGGATGTGGCGAAGCTGGACGTGCCCCGGGTGTTCACCGCGCAACAGGCGCTGGCCGCGATGCACGGCCACGTGCTGGCCGAAGCCAGCACCCACGGCACCTACCGCTTGCACGCGTGATGGCAGCGGGCGCGCACGTGGCGCGCCGATGGCTGGATCAGGGATCGACGACTTCCGACTCGATCACGGTGTCGAGCACCCACGCAGTGTTCGAGGCATCCGCGGGCGAGTTCGGAATCTTGTAGCGCTGCACCCGCAACACGTTGCGCACGCCAGGCTGGTGTTCGTAGCCCTCGATGTTGTCGTAGAAGTGGTGGAATTCGCTAGGGGTCCCGGTACGGATGCCTTGCGCATCGAATTCGACCTCCCGCACCTGCAGGCATTGCTTCTCACGGATCAGCGGGTGGGGACAGGGCTGGGTATGCGCGGCGACTTCAAGGAACTCGGTGACGCCGGGGCCGCCGTACCGGGTGGCGGCGGTGGCCTCGCCGATAAAGGACAGCACGTCCCCGCCGGCATTGGTGAGGATGAGGCTGGGCGGCGCGGTTTCCTGCAGGTGCCAGGCGAGCGGTCCGCGCAAGGCCTTGGCCGCCGCGGCATCGAAGCGCATCAGGCGGTCATCGGCGCAGGCCATCATGGTGGAGGCGATGTCGCCGACCGCCAGCATCGCGCCCTTGGCAGTGACCGATGCGCCCATCTGGTTGCAGCCGTTGAGCAGGGACACGCGCCCGCCATCGAAGCGCAACGCCAGCGGCGCGCCGGGCTTGTCGGTCAGCGCCGTGATCGGCTGGCCTTTGGCATCGCGGGCCTGATCCAACTGCCAGGTGTAGTCATCCAGCACCTGGGTGGCGGCGGGGTTGGGGGTTTCGGCTTGCGGCATGGTTTGGCTGCAGGCGGCCAAGGTGGTGGCAACCAACAGGCCTAGGGTGATCTGGCGCATGGTCATGCTCCGTATGGATTCATTCAACAAGCGGGATGGCGTCGAACAACATCACATCGCCCCCCGGCGTGGACAGGCGTAGCTGCGGTGGCTGACGGCGCGTGGCCGTCATCGACAGCGGCTGTTCCAGCAGGCGGGTCAGCGCGGCATCATTCTGCATCTTGGATGGTTCACAGGCCATCCGGGTGGAGGCCAGTGGTTCGATGCGCAAGCTGTTGCCGCTCACCGTGTAGCGACCGCCCATGCGGTTGCAACCGCCGAGGATATTGAGGCGCTGGTCGACGAACTGCAGGCGGTAGTGGGTATCGGCCGGCAGTAAGGCATCCCCGGCGGCGCTGCTGGCCGAGACCAGCCGCCAAGCGCCCTGCGAAGTCAGCAAAGGATCGCCACCGGCAGCCGGTTCCGGCGCAGGGGCGGGTTGGGTGGTGCAGGCAGCCAAGGCGGCGCACAGGCCGGGCATGAGCATGAATCGGGTCAGCGGGCTCATCATGGGTTCTCCGGGGGTGGTGCATTACCAACGCGCGGGCCGGACGAACGGGGTTGCCGCTCGCGCGGGGGTTCAGGCCGTGGCCGGCAGGAACAGCAGCAATGCCACGCCCAGCACCAGCCTATATACGGCAAAGGCCGTGAAGCGGTGGCTCTGGATATAGCGCAGCAGCCATTTCACCGAGATGAAAGCGGTGACGGTCGATGCCGCGAAGGCGACCGCCAGCGCCGCCCAGTCTTCCTGCCCCAGGCCGCCATGGCGCAGCATCGCCACGAGCTCCCACGCGGTCGCGGCGAACATGGTCGGGATGCCGACCAGGAACGCGAACTCCGTCGCCGCCGAGCGTGAGGTGGTGCCCGAGAGCAGGGCGATGAAGATCGTCGCCGCCGAGCGCGAAGTGCCGGGGAACACGCCGGCCACGACCTGCGCCGCGCCGACCAGGATGGCGGTGAGCCAGGAGATCTCGGTGCGCTCGCCTTCGCGCGCGGCGCGGCGGGCGGCCAGCTGCTCGGCGATCACCATCCAGAACGCACCGATGATCAGCGCCCAGGCGATCGGCCTGATGTGGTCGGGCAGCTCCCAGCCCAGCTTCTTCACCACCACGCCGCCCACCGCAGTGACGCCGAAGGCGAGCAGCAGCTTGAGGCCATAGCGGCGCGCCGCGGCCGGGGTGACATCCACGCCCATCGGGTCATAGGAGGCGCCGAGGTCGCGGCCCAGGAAGGCATTGAGCAGGCCCCACAGGCGGCGCCGGTAGATCAGCACCACGGCCAGGATCGCGCCGGCCTGGATGGCGATGTTGAACAGGTCGCTGCGATGGCCCAGCCAATGCTGGGCGATCAGCAGATGCCCGGTGCTGGAGATCGGCAGGAACTCGGTGACGCCTTCGATGATGCCGAGCAGCAGCGCGGCGAGGAGGTCGGACATGGGCGCAGGCCAGAAGGGGCAGCCCGCATGATCGGGAATGCGCGGGGCGTTGTCGAACCGCCGGGCGAAGGCGCCTTGTCGTCAATTAGCACCTATTTAGTGCAATGTGATTGAAATATCGCACAATGATGAGGATTAATCGCGCTTGCGGATCCACCGTTTCCTTGTAAAACAATGGGTTGCAAGGACGCTGCAGCTGGCACGGCATTTGCTCTACATCCCGCATCCCCTTTCCCCGGAGTTGCCCAATGTCCAGCGATCACGTCCAGAAGCTCATCAAGGATCACAAGGTCGAATGGGTCGACCTGCGCTTTTCCGACATGCGCGGCGTGCAGCATCACGTGACCTTTCCCGCCCACATCGTCGATGACAGCCTGTTCGAGGACGGCAAGATGTTCGACGGCAGCTCCATCAGCGGCTGGCGCGGCATCCAGAACTCCGACATGGTGCTGCTGCCCGATGCCTCCACCGCGTTCCTGGACCCGTTCACTGCCGATCCGACGATCGTGCTGACCTGCGACATCCTGGACCCGACCACCATGCAGGCCTACTCGCGCGACCCGCGCGGCGTGGCCAAGCGCGCCGAGGCCTACCTCAAGGCCAGCGGCGTCGCCGATACCGCCTTCTTCGGCCCGGAGCCGGAATTCTTCATCTTCGATTCGGTGCGCTTCGCCAACGAGATGGGGCACGTGTTCTATCACGTGGATTCCGAGGAGGCGCACTGGAACTCCGGCCGCGAGTATGACGGCGGCAACAGCGGCTATCGCCCGATGGTCAAGGGCGGCTACTTCCCGGTCGCGCCGCTGGATTCGCTGCACGACATCCGCGCCGAGATGTGCAAGACGCTGATGCAGGTGGGCATGGAAGTGGAAGTGCACCATCACGAGGTGGCGAACGCCGGCCAGTGCGAGATCGGCACCCGCTTCGACACGCTGACCAAGAAGGCCGACGACCTGTTGACGATGAAATACATCATCAAGAACGTCGCGCACCGCTACGGCAAGACCGCCACCTTCATGCCCAAGCCGATCGTCGGCGACAACGGCAGCGGCATGCACGTGCACCAGTCGCTGGCCAAGGGCGGGGTGAACCTGTTCACCGGCGATGGCTACGGTGGCCTGTCGCAGATGGCGCTGTGGTACATCGGCGGCATCTTCAAGCATGCGCGGGCGATCAACGCCTTCGCCAACAGCACCACCAACAGCTACAAGCGCCTGGTGCCGGGCTATGAGGCGCCGGTCATGCTGGCGTACTCGGCCTCGAATCGTTCGGCGTCCTGCCGCATCCCGTACGTGGCCAACCCGAAGGCGCGTCGCATCGAGATCCGCTTCCCCGACCCGATGAATACCGGCTACCTGATCTTCGCTGCGCTGATGATGGCGGGCCTGGACGGCATCAAGAACCAGATCGACCCGGGCTCGCCCAGCGACAAGGATCTCTACGACCTGCCGCCGGAAGAAGAGAAGAACATCCCGACCGTCTGCCATAGCCTGGACCAGGCTCTGGAAGCGCTCGACAAGGACCGCGACTTCCTGAAGGCCGGCGGCGTGTTCACCGACGATTTCATCGATGCCTACATCGCGCTGAAGATGAAGGAAGTGACCAGCTTCCGCGCGGCGACGCATCCGCTGGAATACCAGATGTATTACACGATCTGATCGTTGGCAGGCACGTGAAGGCCGTTGTATCCGATGGGCGGATGTCCGGCCCGGTGCAGCGCACCGGGCGCTTGATCGGCCTGCGCGGCAGTGCCGCGCGAGCAGGCCGTTCTCGCCCGCTCGAATAAGATGTCACACGATCCGATCTAACCGATCTTTCGTTTCAACCCGAAGCCCCGCCACGCGCGGGGTTTCGTCTGTCTGCGATGCCGATGCGCGCTGGCCTATCGCGTTCTGTTCTATGATCCGGGCATGCGTCGGATATCCATCGCCCTGATCGCCGCACTGGCGCTCTGCGCGTGCGCCACCGCGCCGCGCAATCCCCTCGCCAAGTGGGTGCCGTCGGATAATTTCGACGCGCGCCGGCCCGTGGTCATCGTGCTGCACTTCACCGAGCAAGACTCGGTGCAACAAAGCCTCGACACCCTGCGCTCGCGCAACAGCGGCGGTCGCGTCAGCTCGCACTACCTGGTGGGCGATGACGGCCGCATCTACCAGCTGGTCTCCGACCAGGACCGCGCCTGGCATGCGGGCGCGGGAAGTTGGGGAGCGATCACCGATCTCAACAGCGCCAGCATCGGCATCGAGATCGACAACGACGGCCATGAGCCCTATACCGAGGCACAGATCGCAGCCTTGCTGCGCCTGCTCGATGACCTGACCACGCGCCTTCGTATTCCGAAATCGCAGGTGATCGGCCATTCCGATCTCGCGCCGACGCGCAAGGTGGATCCGGGCCCGCATTTCCCGTGGAAGCGCCTGGCCGATGCCGGCTACGGACGCTGGCCGCAGGACACGGCCAGCGCGCCGCCGCCCGGGTTCGACGGTTGGGCGGCGATGGCGGCGTTCGGTTATCCGCTGGCCGATCGCGCCGCGGCGTTGCGCGCCTTCCGCATGCGCTTTCGTGGCCGTGACGATGGCGCGGCGTTGACGCCCGAGCTCGATGCCGAAGACCTGCGCATCCTGCATGCCCTCACTCAGGGGCCCTGAGGCGATGCGGCGGCTGATCGGGCTCGCGCTGGTCGCCTGGATGTTGGCCGCCTGCGCCAGCATCCCGCAGGGCCAGCGCAGCGCGTTGGCGGAATGGAAACCTTCGCCCAACCATGGCCTGCGCAAGCCCTCGGTCATCGTGCTGCACTACACGGTCGAGGACACGCTGGAAGGCAGCCGCGACATCCTGAGCGATGCCGAGCGCAAGCATCCGGTCAGCTCGCACTACCTGCTTGATCGCGACGGCCGCCTGCTGCAACTGGTGCCGGACCACCTGGCCGCCTGGCATGCGGGCGCGGGGCGCTGGGGCAGCCTGGACGATCTCAACCAGGCCTCGATCGGCATCGAGATCGTCAACACCGGCAGCGAGCCGTTCCCCGACGTGCAGATCGATGCGTTGATCGCTCTGCTGCGGGATCTCACCCAGCGCCACGGCATATCGCCGCAGCAGGTCATCGGCCACGCGGATCTGGCGCCCGGCCGAAAGATCGATCCGGGGCGCTGGTTCCCGTGGAAAAATTTGGCCGATGCGGGCTTCGGCCTTTGGCCGCGCGGTGAACTCGTCGATCCGCCGCCGGGGTTCGATCCGTGGATGGCGATGCGCGTGATCGGCTACTCCATCGACAACCCGCGCGCGGCGCTGCACTCCTTCCGCCTGCATTTCCGCGGCATCGATGACGGGGATCGCGGTGTGGCGGCCGGGGCTGGCGCCGCCGATCCCTCGGCCGCGCGGCCGGCGCTGGACCCCGAGGATCTGCGCCTGCTGTATGCGTTGACCCGCTGAAGCGCGGCGCCCCGGCGCTGCCCCATAATGGTGCAATGCCGGAAACCGCTGCTCCGCCTGCCATCGAACAGCTCGCCACGCCTGTCGCGTGGGGGGACGCCGAGGGCATCGTGCGCGGCTGCAATCCCGCCTTCGCGCGCTGGCTGGGCGTCGGCCAGCGGCGCCTGCTGGGCTTGCCGCTCGCCTCGCTGGAGGCGCAGGGCGAGCGCATCCAGGCCTGGATGGGCGAGCGCGATGCCGCGTCACCGCCGCCGCGCCTGCGCCGGGTGGCGATGGCCCTGCCGGGTGCGGGCGAGCCGCGCTTCGCCGACCTGTGGCTGACGCCGCTGGATGCCGGCTGGCTGCTGGAGGCGCATCCGGTGGACGAGTTTGCCGATGGCGAGGCCGGCGCCGCGCTCCCGGCCGCCGTGGCCGCCGCGCTCAAGGGCCTGGCGCACGAGCTGCGCAACCCGCTGGCGGGCATCAAGGGCGGCGCACAACTCCTGGCGCGCAAGCACGACGATGCCGCATCCACCGAACTCACCTCGCTGATCCAGTCCGAGGTGGATCGCCTGGCCGCATTGCTCGACCGCCTGATGTCGCCGCAGCCGGCGACGCCGCATGCGCCGCTCAACCTGCATGCGGTGCTCGACCGCGTGCTGCGCCTGGCCGAGAACGACGCCGGCTGGGCAGTGCGCCTGATCCGCGACTACGACCCCAGCCTGCCGGAAGTGGACGGCGACGCCGATCGCCTCACCCAGGCGACGTGGAACCTGGTGCGCAACGCCATCGAGGCCGGCGCCACCCAGATCACCCTGCGCACCCGCGCCGAACATGGCGCGCGCATCGCCGACCGCGTGCATCCGCTGGTGCTGCGCCTGGACATCGTCGATGACGGACGCGGCATCCCCGACACGCTGGCCGAGCAGGTCTTCCTGCCGCTCATCAGCGGTCGCGCCGAAGGCAGCGGGCTGGGCCTGGCGCTGGCGCAGCAGGTCGCGCGCGAGCATCGCGGCGCACTGACCTTCCGCTCGCGCCCGGGCCATACCGTGTTCACCCTGCTGCTGCCGCTGGAAGGACAGGCCGATGAATGACCCTGCACGCATCTGGGTGGTGGACGATGACCACGGCGTGCGCTTCGTGCTGGCGACGGCGCTGCGCGAGGCGGGCCATGACGTGCGCGCGTTCACCAGCGCCGAGGAAGCATGGACCGCGATGGCTTCCGGCGCGGCGCCCGACCTGCTGTTCACCGACGTGCGCATGCCGGGCGAAGGCGGCCTGGCGCTGCTGGAGCGGTTGAAGGCCGCGCACGCGGATCTGCCGGTGGTGGTGATGAGCGCCTATACCGATGTCGCCTCCACCGCCGGGGCTTTCCGCGGCGGCGCGTTCGAATACCTGTCCAAGCCGTTCGATCTGGACGAGGCCGTCGCGTTGGCCGCCCGCGCGCTGGAGGAAATACGCGGAGATGCCGCGGCGGACGCCCCCAGCCAGCAGGCGCCGGCGCCGGAAGCCGACATCCCGCCGATGTTGATCGGCCACACCCCGGCGATGCGCGCGCTCTTCCGCAGCATCGGGCGCGTGGCGCAGGCGCCGCTCAACGTGCTCATCACGGGCGAGACCGGCACCGGCAAGGAGCTGGTCGCGCGCGCCGTGCACGCCGAGTCGCCGCGCGCTGGCAAGCCGTTCGTCGCGCTCAACACCGCGGCGATTCCGGCCGAATTGCTGGAGTCCGAGTTGTTCGGCCACGAGGCGGGTGCATTCACCGGGGCCAACAGGCGTCACGTGGGGCGCTTCGAGCAGGCCGATGGCGGCACGCTGTTCCTCGACGAGATCGGCGACATGCCGGCGGCGCTGCAGACGCGCTTGCTGCGCGTGCTGGCCGAGGGTGAGTTCTTCCGCGTCGGCGGGCGCGAGTTGATCCGCGTGGATGTGCGCATCATCGCCGCCACCCACCAACCGCTGGCGCGGCGGGTGGAAGAAGGCGGCTTCCGCGCCGACCTGCTGCATCGCCTGGACGTGGTGCGCCTGGCCGTGCCGCCGCTGCGCGAACGCCGCGACGACATCGCGCCCCTGGCCGAGGATTTCATCGCGCGCGCGGCACGGCGATTGGGCGTGAAGCCCAAGACCTTCGCCAAGGCCGCGCTGCAACGCCTGCAGCAGCACGATTGGCCCGGCAACGTGCGCGAGCTGGAAAACCTGTGCTGGCGCGTGGTGGCGATGGCGCCGGGCGAACGCATCGGCATCGCGGACCTGGGCGATGGCTTGCGCCTGCGCGAGACGGGTGCCGAATGGGAGCACGCGCTCGCGGCGTGGGTCGCCCAGCGTCTGGAGGCGGGCGAATCCGGATTGCACGCACAGGCGCGCGAGCGCCTGGACCAGGTGCTGC
>Ga0056909_1000767_pt1 | contig 24600 bp, 18 predicted proteins | sample EBPBio102011_DNA_FD_62115 | JGI IMG/M metagenome (GOLD analysis project Ga0056909, IMG submission 62115) | Wastewater treatment Type I Accumulibacter community from EBPR Bioreactor in Madison, WI, USA - Reactor 1_1/10/2011_ DNA | ecosystem: Engineered > Bioreactor > EBPR > Anaerobic-Aerobic >...
GGCTGCACGCTGACCTGTTCCTTCTGCCACACCGGCACGCAGAAACTGGTGCGCAACCTGACCGCCGGCGAAATCGTCGGCCAGGTCATGCTGGCGCGCGACGACCTGGAGGAATGGCCGCAGCCCGGCGAGGGGGCCGAGGCCGGTCGGCTGGTGTCGAACATCGTGCTGATGGGCATGGGCGAGCCCCTGTACAATTTCGACGCCGTGCGCGACGCCATGCTGATCGTGATGGATGGCGAGGGCATCGCCCTTGGCCGCCGCCGGATCACCCTGTCGACCTCGGGTGTGGTGCCCGAGATTGCCCGCGCCGCGACCGAGATCGGCTGCCAGCTGGCGATTTCCTTCCATGCCACCACCGATGCGGTGCGCGACGTGCTGGTGCCGATCAACAAGCGCTGGAACATCGCCACGCTGCTGGGCGAATTGCGCGACTATCCGCGCCTGTCGAACAGCGAACGGATCACCTTTGAATATGTCATGCTGAAAGGCGTGAATGACAGCGATGCCGATGCCCGCCGTCTGGTCAAGCTGATCGCGGGCATCCCGGCCAAGATCAACCTGATCCCCTTCAACGAATGGCCCGGCAGCCCCTATCAGCGGTCGGACTGGGAGCGGATCGAGGCTTTCGCCGACATCATCTACAAGGCCGGTTACGCCAGCCCGATCCGCACCCCGCGCGGCGAGGATATCATGGCGGCCTGCGGACAGCTGAAATCGGCCACCGAACGGGCGCGGAAATCGCGGGCCGAGATCGCGGCCGAAGCGGGTCTCTGACGGAACGTTTGACGAACAAAGACGGTTGAGGCAAGGATGGCGCATGTCCTTGCCCCTGATCCCCAACCAGACCACCCGCCGCCTGTTCCTGGACCGCCATGCCCTGGCCGAAGCGCCCACCGGCCCGGCCAAGGGCGCGGCTTTGGCCGGGCTGATCGACCGGATCGGTTTCGTGCAGGTCGACAGCATAAACACCGTGGAACGCGCGCATCAGATGATCCTGTGGTCGCGGCGGCAAAGCTATGATCCGGCGTCGCTGAAGCGGCTGTTGGAGCGGGACCGGCTGCTGTGGGAACATTGGACGCATGACGCCTCGATCCTGCCGGTCTCGGTCTATGGCCATTGGAAGCACCGTTTCGCGCGGCAGCGCGCCAGGCTGGTCGAACGCTGGACCGGCTGGCAGCGCGACGGATTTCACGAGAAGTTCGACGATGTGCTGAAGCGGGTGCAGGAAGGCGGGCCAGTATCGTCCAGCGATGTCGGCGAGGGCGAGGAACGCGGCAAGGGCGGCTGGTGGGACTGGCACCCATCCAAGGCGGCCCTGGAATATCTGTGGCATGTCGGCGAGCTGGCGGTCTGCCGCCGCGACGGGTTCAAGAAGGTCTATGACCTGTCGGAACGGGTGATCCCCGCGGCAGCGCGCAGCCCCGATCCTTCGGCCGAAGAGACGCTGGACTGGGCCTGTTCCTCGGCGCTGGACCGGCTGGGTTTCGCGACCTCGGGCGAATTGGCGGCCTATTGGGCACTGATCGGGCCTGAGGCGGCCAAGGACTGGTGCCGCGCGGCGCTGGCGCGGGGAGCGGTGGCCGAAGCCGAGATCGAGGGCTGGTCCGGCGCGCGGCGCAAGGTTTTTTGTCGCCCCGAGTTGCTGGACCAAGTGCCGCCCGCCCCGCCCGCGCGGCTGCGCGTGCTGTCGCCCTTTGACCCGGCGCTGCGTGACCGCAAGCGGGCCGAGCATCTGTTCGGCTTCTTCTACCGGATCGAGGTCTTCGTGCCCGAGCCGAAGCGGCAATATGGCTATTATGTCTTTCCGCTGCTGGAAGGCGACCGGCTGGTCGGGCGGCTGGATGCCAAGGCGCATCGCGACCAGGGCGTCTTGCGGGTGCGGGCGCTGTGGCCCGAGACGGGCGTCAAGTTCGGGGCCGGGCGGCTGGCGCGGCTTGAGGCCGAGCTGGAGCGGCTGGCGCGGTTTTCCGGCTGCAGCGCGGTGGAATTCCTGCCAGGCTGGCAGCGCGAAGCCGCCTGAGCGGTGGAGAAAGGGGCCGGACGGCGCAGGACGCCCGGCCCTGTCTGTCAGGCCGGGCCTGGCGCGGCCTAGAAATCCTCCCAGCCGCCCGCCGCATCGGCGCCGGTTGCGCGCAAGGGCAACGGGCTGTAGCCGGGACCGCCCGGCGTAGCGGCGGCGGCCGGTGCAGGCGCAGGAAGATGGGCAGGCGCCAACTGGGGGGCGGCTTTGCCGCGCGCCGCAGCCGCCAGTCCTGGCACGGTGAAGCGGGTCAGGCTTTCGCTCAACCGCCCGGCATCATTGTGCAACGCATCGGCCGAGGTCGAGGATTGCACCACCACGGCGGCATTGCGCTGGGTGACCTCGTCCAGCTGCTTCACACCGGTATTGATCTCGGACAGGCCGAGCGACTGTTCCCGGGCCGAACCGGCAATGTCGCCGATCATGGCGGTGACGCCGCCGATCCGCTCGATCATCTTGGTCAGGGCCGCACCTGTTTCGTGAACCAGCGCGCTGCCCGCTTCGACCTGCTGGCTGGACTGGCTAATCAATCGCTTGATTTCCTTGGCAGATTCCGATGCACGCTGTGCCAGGGACCGCACCTCAGAAGCGACGACGGCAAAGCCCTTGCCCGCCTCGCCCGCGCGGGCGGCCTCGACCCCGGCATTCAGCGCGAGAAGATTGGTCTGGAAGGCGATGTCGTCGATCACATCGGTGATGCGGGTGATCTGGCGCGAGGATTGTTCGATCTGTTCCATGGCGGAAATGGCGCGATGCACGACCTCGCCGCTTTCCTGGGCCTGACGTCCGTTCTCGGCCATCTGGCGGTCGGCATTGGCGGCATTCTCGGCGGTCGATTGTACCGAGGCCGTCAATTCATCCAGCGCGGCGGCGGTTTCCTCCAGCGTGGCGGCCTGGGTCTCGGTGCGGTTCGACATGTCCTGGGCGATGCCGTTGAAGGCCGAGGCGCCTTCGTCGATCGAGGCGGCAATCTCGCGGATCATCCGCATGGTTTCGGCCAGGGTATCGACCACGCCGTTGAAATTGTGGCGCAATTCCTCATACCGAGCCGGGAAGGGGTCTTCGGCGGGGTTTTGGATCTTGGTGGTCAGGTCCAGCGCCGCCAGGGCAGAGAGCCCGGATGAGACATCCTGGACCACCCGTGTCTGCTCGGCCTCCTGGGTGCGGGCCGCAGCCTCGAGCACGCGCTGTTCGTTGAGCGATTCGCGCCAGGCCTGCACACCCCGCGCAAAAGAGCCGATCTCATCGCCCCGCGCCACGCCCGGCACCTCGCCGGAAGTGTCGCCGCCGCGCACCTTGTCGATCAGCGCGGTCAGCCCGCCCAGCGGACGCAGGAAGGCACCGTTGACAAAGAACAGCAGCACAGCCCCCATCACCGAAAGCGCGGCCAGCAAGCCGCCGAAGGCTATGCGGGCGGAATCGAGACTGGCGAAAAGCGCCGTATGAGAGACGGCCGAGGCATAGGCCCCGATGACCTGATTCTGGTCGTTCTTGATGGGAGTCATGTCAAGTTCATGCGGCACGCCGTTGACCAGGGCGGGTCCGAGATAGGAATCGCCTTGAAGCAGAAAGGGGTAGCCGGGGTGGTCGGGGCCAAGGTAGGAACCGGTGATCAGTTTGCCCGACGCGTCCTGGATCGTGGTTGCGGCCCGCTTGAAATCCTTCTTGTCGGGATCGAACTGAAACAGAGTGAAATCCTGCTGCGAAATGTCCTTGATCCGATCCATCATCGCCTGATCGACCGTGTCAGGGAACTTGCCCATGGTCACGAGGGCAAGGTCGCCCGCGTCACTGATGCTGTAGGTCAAGTCGTGAAAGCTGTCTTTGGTGATGTCCGCAGAAATCCGCGCTGCACTGTAAAGCTGTTGGGTGTATTGCCCCGCAGCGAATTTTTGCAGGAAGTAGTTCGCGACCAGAAAGCTGGCGATGTCGATCAGAACGAACATGACAACCGACAGGAGCGACAGTTTCGTCGACAGTTTCAGCGAGCGGACAAAGGACATGGCGACCTCATTCTGGGCATGGCTTGCCGCAATCTGACCGGGGCGCGTGTAGATTCGGTTAGCACCCCCCCCGGCGCCGCCACTCATCCTTCGATTTCGGTTCAATGCGCGACAATCTTGCGCCACTTCCCCCCGAAGACCCGAGACCCTATACGAAGGCATGCGACAAACGCTGACCGAGATTTACGACGCCCGTGTCCAGGCCGGGACGCTGCGGCCCGACGCGGCACAGCGCGGCGTCCTCCCCGCGCTGGAAGAGTTGCGCCAGTGGCTTGAGGCCAATCCGACCCGCAAGGTCGGGCTTTTCGCCGGCCTGTTCGCCCGGCCCGCCGCCGCGCCCAGGGGCCTGTATCTTTGGGGCGGGGTGGGGCGCGGCAAGTCGATGCTGATGGACCTGTTCGTCGCCGCCTGCGGCGGCGTGGCGAAGCGGCGGGTGCATTTCCACGCTTTCATGCAGGAAATCCATCACGGGATGCATGAGGCCCGCAAGCGGGGCGTCGAGGATGCGCTGGAGCCGGTGGCCGATGCGGTGATCCGCGACACAAGGCTGCTTGCCTTTGACGAGATGCAGATCACCGACATCACCGATGCGATGATCGTGGGGCGGCTGTTCGAAAAGCTGATCGCGGGGGGCGTGGCGATCGTGACCACCTCGAACCGCCCGCCCGAGGACCTGTACAAGAACGGGCTGAACCGGGCGCTGTTCCTGCCTTTCATCGCCATGCTGAACGAGAAGATGCAGGTTCTGGCGCTGGAAAGCCCGAATGACTATCGCCAGCACCGGCTGGAGGGGGCGCAGGTCTATTTCCAACCGGCGGGCAAGGCGCGCGGGGCGATCCAGGCGATCTGGGACGATCTGACCGGCCACGCGCCGGACCAGCCGCTGAAGCTGCCGGTGAACGGGCGCGAGATCGTGCTGCCGCGCTTTGCCAATGGCGTCGGGCGGGCGACGTTCTGGGAGCTGTGCGCCCGGCCGCTGGGTCCGGCCGATTTCCTGGCCATCGCGGCGGCGGTGCGGGTGCTGATCCTTGAGGATATTCCGCAGCTTTCCTCGTCAAACTTCAACGAGGCCAAGCGCTTTGTCACCCTGATCGACGCGCTCTACGAGGCGCGGGTGCGCCTGATCTGTTCGGCCGCGGACGAACCAGAGCGGCTCTATATCGAGGGCGAGGGGTCGTTCGAGTTTGAACGCACCGCCAGCCGCCTGCGCGAGATGCAGGGGGCGGACTGGGGCAAGGATACCGGCGCGGCGTGACCGCGGCCTAAAGATCGAAGCGGCGGCTGATGCGGCCGGTGACCGTGCCGTCCTGCAGCGCCCAATCGGGGTCATGGGCGTAATCGGCGAAACCGATGCGGGCGTAATAGGCGAGGCCCGGCGCATTGTCGGCGCGGATCGTGGCGTTGATCGCGGTCACGCCCAGCGCCCGCGCGGCGGCGATGGTGGCGGCGAAAAGCGCCGCACCCGTGCCGCGGGCCTGCACATCCGGCGCGACGAAAGTGCCGATGTCACCCCATCCCACAGGCAGGCCGTCGTGGTGGCCAAGGGCCTGAAAGCCGAGGATCTGGCCCGCCTCTTCCGCCACATGACAGCACAGGCAGTCCGGCCCGTCGACATAGTCGATCCGCACCTTTTCCGCAGTCTTTTCCTGCTGATGCGCGGTGGTGCCGCCGATGCGGATGATGCGGTTCAACAGCGCCGCCATCTGCGGGGCATCCTGCGGGGTGGCGGGGCGGATGATCATGCGGCGAAGGTGTCGCGGGCATAGCCCTGAAGGTAGAGAAGCGCCGTCAGGTCGCCATGGTTCACCCGCAGCGCGCATTGCTCTTGCACCCGGGGTTTGGCGTGCAGTGCCACGCCCATGCCCGCGCGCAGAAGCATGGGCAGGTCATTCGCCCCGTCGCCGACGGCGATGGCGTCTTCGGGGGTGATGCCCAGACGGGCGGTGATCTCTTCCAGCGCCTGAAGCTTGGCCTCTTTGCCAAGGATCGGCTCGGCGACCTTGCCGGTCAGCTTGCCAGAATCGGCCAAAAGGGTGTTGGCACGGTTCTCGTCAAAGCCCAGCCGGTCTGCGATGGCCGAGGTGAAGGCGGTGAACCCGCCCGAGACAAGCGTCGCATAGGCGCCCTGCGCGCGCATGGTGGCCAGAAGGACCGGGCCGCCAGGCATCAGGGTGATCCGGTCGCGCAAGACGCCGGCGATCACCGATTCCGGCAGGTCTTTCAGCAGGTTGACCCTTTCGCGCAGGGCATCCTCGAAATCCAGCTCGCCATTCATCGCCCGCGCGGTGATGCCCGCGACATGCGCGCCAACGCCCGCCTCGTCGGCCAGCTCGTCAATGCATTCCTGCCGGATCATCGTGCTGTCCATATCGGCGATCAGCAGGCGCTTGCGCCGCCCTGCGGCGGGCTGGACCGCAAGGTCGATGCGCAGGGCCTGAAGGTCCTGCCATACCTGCCAGAGGTTACCGGGCGTCTGGGCCAGATCGAACTCGGCCGCGACGCCGGGGTCCAGCCAGCGCGCCGCGCCGCCGCCCCAGGCATTGCGCAGCGATTCCACGGTGGCGCGGTCCAGCACCGGCGTTTCGGGATTGGTCAGAAGCGTGGCGATGAACATGGGCGACCGGGGTTTGGGGCGATTGGGCAGGGGATACGGAATTTCTGCGGGTCGCGCCAGTGCGCGGCATGCCGGCCCCGGACGGCGCGGCAAGGCAGGCCGGGCGGGCGGGTGGAAATTCGGGCGCAAGGGATTGGGAACGCTGAATTAACCAACGATCTTCGGGGCGTTTCGACGATCTTGCTTCCGTCTTCCTTCCGTCTTCCTTCCGTCTTCCGCACAGGGGGGCCGCCGCGCGGTTTACCATGATCGCGACTCGGCGGCGGCGAAGCGCCCGCTTCCGGGGGCGGCGCTTGATCGGTATCAAGGCGGCGCGCCTAAGCCCGGTCTAGGTCGGGCGCGGCGACGAGACAATTTGCGAGACCAGGATGGCGCTTTCCCTTTTCCTTTCGGCGGTGCTGGCGCTGCTGCTGGCGCCCGGGCCGACCAATACGCTGATGGCGCTGGCCGGGGCCGGAGCGGGGCTGCGCCGGGTGCTGCGGCTGATTCCGGCGGAGCTGGCAGGCTATCTGCTGGCGGTGCTGCCGCTGGCCTGGCTGGGGGCGGGGCTGGTGGAACGGGTGCCCGCGCTGGCGCCGGGGCTGAAACTGGTGGCGGCGCTGTGGGTGCTGAGCCTGGCGCTGCGGCTGTGGCGGCGACGGGCGACGGGCGAGGACATGCCGGTGACGGCGCGGCGGGTGTTTGTCACCACGCTTCTGAACCCCAAGGCGCTGGTCTTCGGGCTGGTGCTGCTGCCCGCCCCGGCCGATCCGGGCTTCGCGGCCCGGCTGGCGCTGTTTCTGGCCTGCATCGTCGGCGTGGCGCTGCTCTGGGGCGGCGCGGGCCGCGCCCTGGGCCGGATCGGCAAGGCCGCCGCCCCGGCGCGGGGCTGGCTGAGAGACCCGGTCTTTCTGGTGCAAAGGGGGGCCGCCCTGTGGCTGGGCTGCCTGTCGCTGGCGCTGGTGGCGGGAGCTGTAGGGAGTTAGGGCGGTGCGCAATCGGGGTGAACCCCGATCTCCGAAGATCGCGGCCGCTCTGGGCAAGGGATCTCTGGCCTTCAATCTGTTCTCGGCACTTTGCCGCGGTTGCGCACGATCTTGTCGAGATGGGCGCGCAGGGTGTTCTCGTTCCGAAAGACGCGCAGGTGGCCCAATCCCCCGCCGACAAGCAGGATTTCCCCGGTGGTGAGTTCCAGACATTTGCCTTCGGATGGCATCTGGACTGCGTCGGCGAAACACTGCTGCAGGTCTGCCCGATCGGTCCACTGATAGCGGCCAATCAGTGCCGCGACCTTGTCGCGGCCGACCAGTCTCAATCCGCTTTTTGGCGGTGTTAGCTTTTGGGTCATGGATCGCTCATACTCTGACCGCCGAGCGCCTCAGTCGGCAGTTTGCGATCTCACACTCCGCGCCGTTCCACACCAAGGCGGTGCCGCCAAGCCGGCATTTCAGCTTCCTGCGTGTCATCTTGCCAGTTCCGTCAGGGGAACGCCTACCCGTTCCACCGTTTTCGTCACAATGCGCAGCAGGGTTTCCGCCTTCAACTCGCCCTTTGGAAGCTCCACGAAATACTGACCGACGGCATCCCAGAACGTCACCCTGCAGACAGGCCCCGCAGACTCATCCCCCCGCTGAAACACCTCGCATCCCGCGCAGCCTTCGTCTGCCGAGGTGAACCAGAAAGCGCGAAGGCCCGGCCCGAACAGGGCCTCGGCATCGGTGATTTCAACACGGTCTCGCACGTCCCTGCCTTCCCGCCATGGTCGCAATTGCGGGAGGATAGGTCGCTTCGAAACCTCTTGCCAAGCCCGTAACCCGGCTGTATCTGCGGCGGTGGGACACGCCTCCCCAACGAGGCGCATATATCTGTAAGGATACCAGATATGGCGAACACCGCTCCGGCAACGCGGCCGGCTAACCCGCGTTTCTCTTCGGGCCCCTGCGCGAAGATCCCCGGTTTCTCCCTCGACATGCTTGCTGATGCGCCCCTGGGCCGCTCGCACCGTGCCACGGTTGGCAAGGCCAAGCTGAAAGAGGCGATCGACCTGACCCGTGAGATTCTGGGCGTGCCCGCGGACTACCGCATCGGCATCGTGCCCGCTTCGGATACCGGCGCCGTCGAGATGGCGCTGTGGTCGCTTCTGGGCGCGCGCCCGGTGGAAATGCTGGCCTGGGAGTCGTTCGGCGAAGGCTGGGTGACCGATGTGGTCAAGCAGTTGAAGCTGGATGCCACCGTGAAGAAGGCCCCCTATGGCGAGATCGTCGATTTCGCGACGGTCGATTTCGACAAGGATGTGGTCTTCACCTGGAACGGCACCACCAGCGGCGTGCGCCTGCCCAATGCCGATGCGATCCCGGCGGATCGCCAGGGCCTGACGATCTGCGATGCGACCAGTGCGGCGTTCGCGATGGAGATGGACTGGGCCAAGCTCGATGTCGTCACCTTCTCGTGGCAGAAGGTGCTGGGTGGCGAGGGCGGGCATGGTGTCCTGATCCTGTCGCCCCGCGCGGTGGAGCGGCTGGAAACCTATACCCCCGCCTGGCCGCTGCCGAAGATCTTCCGCCTGACCTCGAAGGGCAAGATTTCCGAAGGCATCTTCGTCGGCGAGACGATCAACACGCCCTCGATGCTGTGCGTGGAAGACTATCTGGTCGCGCTGAAATGGGCCAAGACGATTGGCGGGCTGAAGGGGCTGATTGCCCGGTCGGAAGCCAATGCGAGGGCGATTGCCGATTTCATCAAGGGCAAGGCCTGGATCGCCAATCTGGCGGTCGACCCGGCGACGGCCTCCTGCACTTCGGTCTGCCTGAAATTCACCGATCCGCGCATCACCGACGGGGCGGCATTCGCCAAGGCCGTCGCCAAGCGGCTGGAGAAGGACGGCGTGGCGCTGGATGCCGGCGCCTATCGCGATGCGCCCCCCGGTCTGCGGATCTGGTGCGGTGCGACGGTCGAAACCTCGGACGTGCAGGCGCTGATGCCCTGGATCGAATACGCCTTCGACGCCGAAATCGCCGCGCTGTCGCAAGCGGCCTGAATTGCGGGCGGCGGGGTGATCCCCGCCCCCTCCCCCCCAATTCCCCCATACAGGAGCCCCATGATGGCCCCCCGCGTTCTCGTTTCCGACGAATTGAGCGAAACCGCCGTCCAGATCTTTCGCGACCGTGGCGTCGAGGTCGATTACCTGCCGAAACTTGGCAAGGACAAGGAAAAGCTGGCCGAGATCATCGGCCAATATGACGGCCTTGCCATCCGGTCCGCCACCAAGGTGACCGAGAAGCTGCTGGAAAAGGCCACCAACCTGAAGGTGGTGGGCCGTGCCGGGATCGGCGTCGACAATGTCGATATTCCGGCGGCCTCGAAGAAGGGCGTCATCGTGATGAACACGCCTTTCGGCAATTCGGTGACCACGGCCGAACATGCCATCGCGATGATGTTCGCCGTGGCGCGGCAGCTTCCGGAAGCCAGCGCTTCGACCCATGCCGGAAAATGGGAGAAGTCGAAGTTCATGGGGGTCGAGCTGTATAACAAGACGCTCGGCGTGATCGGGGCGGGGAATATCGGCGGCATCGTCTGCGACCGCGCGGTCGGGCTGCATATGAAGGTGGTGGCCTATGACCCCTTCCTGTCGGAAGAACGCGCCAAGCAACTGGGCGTGCAGAAGGTGGAGCTGGACGAGCTTTTGGCGCGGGCCGATTTCATCACGCTGCATGTGCCGCTGACCGACAAGACCCGCGGCGTCCTGAGCGCCGAGAACATCGCCAAGACCAAGAAGGGCGTGCGGATCATCAACTGCGCGCGGGGCGGGCTGGTCGATGAGGCGGCCCTGGCCGAGGCGCTGAAATCGGGCCATGTCGCGGGCGCGGCCTTTGATGTGTTCGAGGTGGAGCCGGCGACGGAATCGCCGCTGTTCGGCCTGCCGAATGTGGTTGTGACCCCGCATCTGGGCGCGTCCACCACCGAAGCGCAGGAAAACGTGGCGCTGCAAGTGGCCGAGCAGATGTCGGATTACCTGCTGACGGGTGCTGTGCAGAACGCGCTGAACATGCCGAATGTGACGGCGGAAGAGGCGGCCGTGATGGGGCCCTGGATCAAGCTGGCCGGGCATCTGGGCAGCTTCATCGGCCAGATGACGGATGAGCCGATCCGCGCGATCAACATCCTTTACGATGGCAAGGTCGCCGACATGAACATCGCCGCGCTGAACCAGGCGGTGATCGCGGGTGTGCTGAAGGCGCAGAACCCGGATGTGAACCTGGTCTCGGCCCCGGTCGTGGCCAAGGACAAGGGCATCCAGATCTCGACCACGCGGCAGGACAAGACCGGGGTCTTCGACGCCTATATCAAGGTGACGATGGTGACCGACAAGCGAGAGCGCTCGGTCGCGGGGACCTGCTTCTCGGATGGCAAGCCGCGCTTCATCCAGATCAAGGGCATCAATATCGACGCCGAAGTGGGTGAGCACATGCTTTACACCACGAATGAGGACGTGCCGGGGATCATCGGTCTGCTGGGCATGACCATGGGCAAGAACGGGGTGAACATCGCGAACTTTACCCTGGGCCGGTCGGGCGTGGGGCAGGATGCGATCGCGATCCTGTATCTGGACCAGCAGATCGACCCCAAGGTGGTCGAGACGCTGAACGCCACCGGCATGTTCCAGCAGGTCAAGTCGCTGCATTTCGAAGGCGCGTAAGCGCCGCAAGACCCGCCCCAGACCGGGGCGGGTCCGGGATGCGGCTGTCTAGGCCGCATTCTCGGCCACCGCGCCGACCGGGCGCGCTTCGGGCGGGCAGAATTCGGTCAGGGCCTCAAGGATCGCGGCCTTGCGCAGGGGTTTGGTCAGGTAGCGATCGATGCCCGAGGCCAGGATCGCATCGGCATCGCCTTCCATCGCATGGGCCGTCATCGCGACGATGGGCGTGTGCCGGCCCGGCGGTTCCCCGCCGCGAATGGCGGTTGCGGCTTCTTTGCCGTCCATCTCGGGCATGGAAATATCCGGCCTTATGTATCAAGCGCACCAAGCCTGAGGGGGTGCGGCCATGATCTGTAACCTATCTATCCTTGCTGCTATTTTAGTTGGCGGTATTTTGAATGCCGACTGGCTGCATGTTGATATTGGGAGCCTTCCTACCAGAAGCGTCATTGACTTCACCGTTGATATGAATGGCGAAGCAAGCCTCTGTTCTGCATGGGATATCGGGAGAAGCCACCGTCCCATATTCAGTGCAAGAGTATACAACGAGTTTTACCTCGCCGCGTTCAAGCCTTGCCAATTCATCCCCTGCAATAACGTGAGATATGGTCCTTGTGCTGCCTCCTGGTGCTACAAAGCCGGGCTTGACGCCGCTATACGGCGGAGCAAAAAAAGCTGGGATATCGTCATCGAGATCAATGATTTTGCTGTCAAAATATGCACTAAGGTGCACTGCTGGAGAACGACCAGAGTTTTTCCAAATCATGGAGAAACCCAAGGCATGGCTGTACTGCACCCCATCTATTTTAATATCTGTCCACGGCTCGCACGCATACCCGTCAGGCAACATCCAAGCACGTTCGCTGTTGAGGGCATCCATGGCGGCTTTGGATGCAACAACGGCGGCATCAGTTGCGCGCCTGTTGAGATAAAGACTGTAAATAAGGGCAAGTGTTCCAAAAAATGCGAGGATGGTTTGGGCTATTCCTATTTGATAGGAATGTTCCGCAGCCTTGGCAGCCATCTGCTGCGCGACAAGATCATCTATTTCACGTTGCTCAGCTTCTCGTTGATCCCTCTTGGCGTCCTCGGACTGTTCTGGCACTTCGAGTATTCTGACAGGAAGACCAGGCGGCGTGGCGCTATTTTGTCCTTGTTGCTGCCCGCCGCTTTCGTCTTGTTGGTCTATGGTCTGCTCTGGTAATTGTTGAGCAAGTGCTTGGTCAGCAAAAACTAATCCAAATGCAATGATGAACTTCCAATCGCTATTAAGCATTGAAACAAGAACGCCGCAGTGAACTTTCCACGCGAAAGCTTGTTGCGGACGTTCACCTCCTTTTCGCTGATTCCCATTGCCTCAAGCTTGTCCACAAGCTGGGCGTAAGTCACGCCCTTCCGCTTCAACTCAGCCTTGAGGATGTTTGCAGCCATCAGTTCCCAGTCTGTATGCTCTGGCATGTGTCACCTGCGATAAGAAAAGTAACGCATACGATACTTATGCCCTTGCGCGCGATACGTCAACGCACTATATACGTTACATACGTAACGCAGGCGATGACAATGGCACAGCACTTCCTCCTTTCCGCAGCGGCTCGCACCCTGAGCCTCAAGGCGATCTACAAGGCTGGTGAAGCTGCGGCGCACGAAACGTTCTGCAAGATGCGCTGGCCGGAAACCGATGGCGAGGCGGTTTGCCCGGACTGCGGCTGCGTTGAAACCTACAAGATCACCACCCGCCGCAAGTTCAAGTGCAAGGCTTGCCTGCGCCAGTTCTCGGTGACTTCCGGCACCATCTTCGCCTCGCGCAAGATGGCTTTCGTTGACCTGCTGGCGGCGATCTGCATCACCGTGAACGCCTCAAAGGGCGTTTCGATGGTGCAGCTTTCCCGCGATCTGGACTGCCAATACAAGACCGCCTTCGTCCTGGCGCACAAGCTGCGCGAAGCTATGGCGATGGAAGTCCACACGGGCGAAATCCTGTCGGGCCACGTCGAAGTTGACGGAGCTTACTTCGGCGGCACCATCCGCCCGGCGAACCGGAAAGAGGACCGCAAGGATCGTCGCCTCAAGCAGCACCAGAACGGCCGCCGCCGCGTGGTTGTCGTGATGCGTGAGCGCCTTGGCCGCACGCTGCCTATCGTCACCATGTCGGAAGCCGAAGGCGTAGCGCTGATCACCGAGAACGTTGACCGCATGGCCACCGTGTCGGCTGACGAAGCCTCGCACTGGGATGCGCTGCATGGTGGCTGGCAGGTTGACCGCGTGAACCACAGCGAGGTCTACAGCGATCACGGCAAGCATACCAACTGGGCCGAAAGCTACTTCTCGCGCCTGCGTCGTATGGTCGTCGGCCAGCACCACCACGTCAGCCCGCGCTACCTGCACCAGTATGCGACGCAAGCCGCATGGCTGGAGGACAATCGCCGCGAAAGCAACGGCGCGCTGGCCTTCGGGCTGGTCGCGACCGCGATGGGTTGCCCCGTCAGCCGCACATGGAAGGGCTACTGGCAGCGGGCCGCGTGAGAATGATGTGAACTTTTTGCGTGACATGATCGTCAGACAGTGCTATCCGTAATGCGTCACGTGACGGTTGACAGGCGGTTTGTTTTCCCGTCATGTGCCCAAATGCTAGACCCGAATCGAATCCGAAATCGCAACCTGAAACGCTTTGCTGAAAGAGGCGATAATTCTGGGATTCGACCTGACTGGTTAAAGAAAGTTGGTCGCATCCTTTATGCACTAAATGCAGCAGTTTCGCCCGATGAACTTGATCTGCCATCATACGGATGGCACAAACTAAAAGGAGACCGAAGCGACACGTTCGCCGTTACAGTATCAAGAAACTGGAGAGTGACATTTAGATGGGACGAAAACGGTCCGTTTGATGTCGAACTAGAGGACTACCATGGAAATTAAGGCGGGAGAACTAGCCTTTGAACCACCGCACCCGGGAGAATATATAAGAGAAGACATACTCCCGGCGCTGAACATGAATGCTGCCCAGCTAGCCAATCATCTCGGCGTATCGAAGCAGACTGTTTCAAATATTTTGAACGAAAAGAGGGCCATTTCTACGGAAATGGCGATCAGGCTAGGAAAAGCTTTTAAGAATGGCGCGCGTTTTTGGCTAGCGTTACAGATGCAATATGATCTTTGGCAGGGTGAGCATAAGATAAACGTTTCTGTAAAGCCAATCCCTTGGGCTGGCGGAAACGCTGCATAATTGGCTGGCCCTTTACTGGGCCAGCCTCCACGCCCGTCCATCCCTCTGCACCAGCCCCCGACGCTGCAGATTGTGCAGCGCCTGATACATGCGCCGCCACTGGTCTGGTAGATCATCACCTGTAGCTTGTGCAGCGTAGCGCGCGACCTCATAGCCCCGCTTCGGCCCGTCCCGCAGCGCTTCAAGCGCCAGCCGCGACGTGTCCTGCCTCTGTGCGATCTTGCGCGGCACGTTGGGCAGCGGCACCTGGCGCAACGCCAGAAGCGCCTCCACATGCTCAAGGCCGCTCAGCCCGTCACGGATGATCTGTGCGCGCAGGTAAAGCAAAGCACCATCAATCGACTTGTCCAGCATGGCTAGTTGACCGGACGCTTGAGAAGGACGCGAGCCGCGTCTGACAGGCCATACTTGGCCGCGTAGTTCGCCAGTTCAGCCTCTAGGGCAGCGATGTGCGCCAGAAGGCGGGCGATGTGATCTTGAGCGTTTTCCATGCGCCCATTGTGCCGAAAATGGTTAAGAAGTCGTTAAATCTCTTGGTGCGCTTGCTACATAAGGCCGGAAATATCCATGAAGATCAGATCGGGGGCGAAGCCGCGCCAGAGATCCAGCGCCTCGCGCCCGTTATTGGCGAAGACCAGTTCGATATCGAGACCGCGCACCATCTTTTGAAACACAAGCTGGTTGGTCTTGTTGTCCTCGGCCGCCAGAACCCGCATCTGGCGCAATTCGGCCGGGGGCGGCGCGGGCGGGGCGGCGGCAACCTCGTCCTCGGCTTCGGGCGGGGCGGAGAGGTCGTGCAGACGGCGATACAGCTCGGCCCGCAGCACCGGCTTTTGCAGGATCGCATCCAGCGCCGCCGCGCCTTCGCGTTCGCGCGCCAGCGAGGGGCTGGAGGACAGAAGCAGGATCGGCATCATATGCCCGGCCTGGCGCAGCCGCAGGGCCAGCGTCACGCCATCCATTTCCGGCATGTCATGGTCGGTCAGGATCACGTCGAAGGGCGCGGCGCCCGAGCCCTCAACCGCCGCCAAGGCCTCGGCCCCCGACCGGCACAGCGTGACCTCGATGCCGCAGGGGGCAAGCTGGCGTTCCAGGATGGTGCGGTTGATGAACTTGTCATCGACGACCAGCGCGCGGCGCAGGGTCACGGGCGGGCGCACCGCCTGCCCGGCCTCGGCCACCGGCAGGGTGACGCGGAAGCCGAAGGCCGAACCCTTAGATGCCTCGCTGTCGACCCAGACCGCGCCGCCCATGCGTTCGATCAGGCGGCGGGTGATGGCCAGGCCCAGGCCGGTGCCTTCGTATTTGCGGTTCTGTTCATCCTCGACCTGATTGAACTCGCCGAAGATGTGATCAAGGTGTTCGGGCGCGATGCCGATGCCGGTGTCTTCCACCGTGACATGCAACTGCTCGCGGCCATCCTCGGTCTCGATCCCCACGACGCGGGTCAGGACATGGCCCTGATCGGTGAATTTCACGGCATTGCCGATCAGGTTGGTCAGCACCTGCCGCAGCCGCCCCGGATCGCCGACAAAGCGGGTGGGCAGGAACATGTCATAGTCGATCATCATGTCTATGCCCTTGGCCCGCGCACGGGGCTGCAAGAGCATGGTCACCTCATGGATGGTGCGTTCCAGATCGAAGGGTTCGGGATGCAGGGTCATCCGCTCGGCCTCGAGCTTGGAATAGTCGAGGATGTCGTTGATGATGACCAAAAGCGCCTCGCCCGAGGAGCGTATGGTTTCCGCGAAAAGCCGCTGTTCATCGGACAGGGTGGTGTCGCACAAAAGCTCGGCCATGCCGACGACGCCATTCATCGGCGTGCGGATTTCGTGCGACATATTGGCCAGGAAGGCCGATTTGGCGCGGTTCGCGGCCTCGGCAGCGCGGCGGGCGGCCTCAAGCGCGGTCTGCTGGTCACGCAACTGGGTGATGTCGGTGCGCAGACCGACACGGCCGCCATCGGGGGTGACATGGTCGGTCTCGCGGATCCAGCGCCCGTCCGACAGGCGGCATTCGCTGACCCCGGCGCCGCGGAACTGGGCGAGGCGCTTGGCCAGCCATTCGTCTTCGCGCCCCTTGGCCTCGGGGACATGGCCCGCCGCCAGACCCTGGCGCAGCAGCGCCTCGAAGGGCGTGCCGGGCACCATGTTATGGGCGGAATCGGGAAACATGTCGCGGTAGCGCTGGTTGCAGGTCAAGAGACGTTCCTCCCGGTCGAAAAGGACGAAGGCATCGGGCAGGGCCTCGATCGCGGCCCAGATGCGCATCTGTTCGGTGATGTCGAAGACAAGGCTGACCATGTCGCCATCGCGGGCGCGGCGGTCGACGACGCGGATCCAGGTGCCATTGGCCAGCCGCGCGGTTTCGGTTTCGACCGGATCATCCTCCAGCCGGGCCATCATGCGGGCGGTCCAGGCGGACTGGTCCTCGCCCCGAAGGTCGATGATCCCGTCGCGCGCGGCCATGGCGATCAACTCGGCATAGCTGTCGCCCGCGTTGATGCCATGCGCCGTGAAGATCGCCTTGTAGGCGTGGTTGGCGGTAACGAGACGCAGGTTGCTGTCATAGACGGCGAAACCGTCACGGATGGTGTTGATCGAATCCCACAGCCGCCGTTCGGCCATGACGGCGGCGGTATGGGCGCGTTCCAGATCATGCAGGAAGCGGTGGTTCTGGCCTTTCAGCGTCTCGGCCTCGGTCTTGGCGGTCCGCACGACCTCGCGCTGTTCGACGATCTGGTCCGACAGCGACCGCGCGTGCAGGGCCAGCTTTTCGTTGGCGGCGAACAATTCGCGCGTCTTCTGTTCCAGCAGCCGTTCCGCCGCCAGCCTTGCCCGCCTTTCCTTGGCCAACCGTTCCGTCAGATCCATTCCGCGCCCTGCGCCGACCTTCCGCCCGCCCGCCGGCACGCCGAAAGACACGCAAATGCCCGCCACGTCCGGTTTTCAGGACTACTTTCCGCGGGCTGGGTGAACCAAGACTTAACGGGATAGGGTGGCGACATGCCTTGCTGGAATCTTTGCTGCATGTAAGGCTTCCGCCCATAAGACAGGAGGATATTTCGATGGTCCGTTTTGCCAAGGCCGCCGCAGCGGCCCTGTTTCTTGCGATTCCGGGTCTTGCCATCGCGCAGGATCTGATTCCCGAGAAGCGCACCATCGTGACCCAGGATGCCGACCTGCCGGGGGGCGACATCGCCTCGATCTTCGACACCAGCCAGGAGGCCTGCGAACGCGCCTGCCTGACCAACAAAAGCTGCGAGGCCTATACGTTCAACACCCGGAACGGGTCGTGCTTCCTGAAGGCCGATCCCGGCGCGCCCGCCTTTTTCCAGGGCGCCATGTCGGCGGTGGTGGTGGCGGGCGATCCTGCGGTGCGGGCGGCGGCGGCCGGGCGGCGGGGCGATCTGACTTTCGTCTATGATTACGAGATCACCAATGCCGTCGACATGGCGGCGACGATGGGCCGGACCCATACCTCGGGGGCCTGGAGCGCCGAGGAACATCTTCAGGCCGCGTCCGAGAACGAGGCGCAGGGCAATTGGGTGATGGCGACGGCCTTCACCGGGGCGGCGCTGAACATCACCGACGATGCCGGAACCTGGCTGGAATATGCCCGCCGGGCGCTGGCGGCGTCGCGCCAGAACGGCAACGATCGCTACTGGTATGAGAACCGGGCCTATCTGGCGACGGTGAACGCCTATCTGCGGGCCGACAGCCCCGCCCTGCGCCATTCGATCCTGGTGCAGATGAGCGAGGTCCAGGAGCAGATGGGGCGCGGCCGCGACATGGTGCAGGCGCTGCGTCTGGCCCAGCAATTGCAGCCGCGCGACGATACGGCGGCGCTGCTGGACGTGGCCATCGGCAAATACGGCTTCCGCATGACCGACAACACGGTCGAGGCCGATCTGGCCCGCCCGCGCATCTGCGCCAGCTTCTCGGAGAATCTGGTGCCTTCGGGCGTCGACTATTCGACCTATGTGAAGCTGCCCCAGGCCGATCTTGCGGTCGAGATCGCCGATTTCAACCGGCTTTGCATCGTGGGCCTGACCCATGGATCGCGCAGCACAATCACCTTCCGCGAGGGCCTGCCCTCGGCGGATGGCCAGGTGCTGGCCAAGGATGTGGCGATCACCTCTTACATCCGCGACCGCAATCCCGGCGTCAGCTTTGCGGGCCGGGGCTATGTGCTGCCCAAGCTGGCCGATGCCGCCCTGCCGGTGCAGACCGTCAACACGGAAAAGCTGGACCTGACGCTCTACAAGGTCACCGACCGCAACATGCTGCGCTCGATCCAGAACAATTATTTCGGCTGGCCGCTGCAGGACTATGACGAAAGCTATTTCACCGACGAGATCGGCGAGAAGATCTGGCACGGCACGGCGAAGGTCGCGCAAGAGGTGAACAAGGATGTCACCACCCGCCTGCCGATGGCCGAGGCGCTGGCCGGGCAAGGCGCGGGCATCTATGTGCTCAAGGCCGCCGTGCCGGGGGTGGACCCCTATGTCGTGCCCTCGGGCTGGCAGTGGTTCGTGGTGTCCGACATCGGCCTGACCACAATGTCGGGCGTCGACGGGCTGCATGTCTTTGCCCGCAGCCTGGGCGAGGCCAAGGCCATGCCGGGGCTGACGGTGGAACTTCTGAACCGCGCCAACGCGGTTCTGGGCACCGCCACGACCGACGATCAGGGCTATGCCCGGTTCGATGCCGGGCTGACGCGCGGCACCGGCGCCGCCGCCCCGGCGATGGTGGTGGTCAAGAATGGCGACAGCGACATCACCTTCCTGTCGCTGACCGACCCGGAATTCGACCTGTCCGACCGCGGGGTCGAGGGGCGCGAACCCGCTCCGCCGATCGACGTCTTCCTGACCACTGATCGCGGCGCCTATCGCGCGGGCGAGACGGTCTATGCCACCGCCCTGTCGCGCGACCCCGCCGCCGATGCGGTGGAAGGCGTGCCGCTGACCGCCATCCTGCTGCGCCCCGACGGGGTGGAGTATTCCCGCCAGCTGGTGGCCGATTCCGGCGCGGGGGGCCATGTCTTCCAGATGCCCGTCGCCGGCACCGCGCCGCGCGGGGTCTGGACGGTGCAGATCCTGGCCGATCTGGACGCGTCGCCGCTGACCACAAAGACATTCCTGGTCGAGGATTTCCTGCCCGAACGCATCGACTTTACCCTCGATTTCGGCACCGGCCCGATCAAGCTGGCGGAAGAGACCCCCGTGGTCAGCCTTGCCGCCAAATACCTGTTCGGCGCGCCGGGCGCGGGGTTGCAGGTCGAGGGCGAGGTTCTGTTGCGGGCCGCGCAAGCCCTGCCCGATTTCCCCGGCTATGTCTTCGGCCGCCACGATCAGGCCTTCTCGGCGCTGATGAATTCGCTTTCCGGCACCGAGACGGATCAGGACGGCAATGCCACGCTGGACGTGGCGCTGCCCGATCCCGGCCCGGTCGGCCGCCCGCTTGAGGCGGTGGTGACGGTGCGCGTCGCCGAAGGCTCGGGCCGCCCGGTCGAACGCCGCGCCACGCAGCTTGTGGTGCCGAATGAATCGATGATCGGCCTCAAGCCCATGTTCGAGGGCGATGTCGTGCCGATGAACACCGAGGCGCGGTTCCAGGTGATCGCCCTTGGCCCCGATCTGGCGCCGGTGGCCGACATGCCGGTGAAATGGAAGGTCAACCGGATCGAGACCGATTACCAATGGTATCAAAGCTATGGCACCTGGAGCTGGGAGCCGGTGACCTATCGCAGCCTTGTGGCCGAGGGCGAAGCCACCCTGGGCGGCGCGCCGGTGGAACTGGGCGCTTCGGTCGACTGGGGGCAGTATGAGCTGGTGGTCGAATCGACCGATGGCACGCTGGCGTTTTCCTCGACGAAATTCTGGTCGGGCTGGTATGCGCCCGCCGACACCGTCTCAAGCCCGGATACGCTGGACCTGTCGCTGGACAAGCCCGCCTACAAATCGGGCGATACCGCCACCCTGCGCATCGTGCCGCGCGCGGCAGGGACGGCGCTGATCACCGTGCTGTCGAACCGGCTTGTCACCATGCAGGCGGTCGAGGTGAAGGAAGGCGAGAACACCATTCCGCTGACCGTCACGGATGACTGGGGCGCGGGGGTCTATGTCACTGCCACGGTCCTGCGGCCGATGGACGTGGCCGCCGGGCGCAACCCGGCGCGCGCCCTGGGTCTGGCCTATGCCAGCATCGACCCGGGCAAGCACGCGCTGAAAGCCACGGTCGAGACGGCGGACGAATCCGCCCCGCGCGGCCCGTTGGACGTGGCGGTCAAGGTCGAGGGGATCGAACCCGGCGAGACCGCCTATGTCACCGTTGCTGCGGTGGATGTCGGCATCCTGAACCTGACCGGGTTCAAGTCGCCCGATCCGCAGGGCCATTTCTTCGGCCAGCGCAAACTGGGCGTCGGCATCCGCGATGTCTATGGTCGCCTGATCGACGGGCTGAACGGCGCGCAGGGCGAGGTCCGCTCGGGCGGCGACGCGGGCGCGCAGGCGCGGCTGCAGTCGCCCCCGCCCACGGAAGAGCTGGTGGCCTATTTCTCGGGCCCGCTTGAGGTTGGCACCGATGGCTATGCCCGCACCACCTTTGACATTCCGTCCTTCAACGGCACGGTGAAGGTGATGGCCGTGGCCTGGTCGAAGACCGGCGTCGGGCAGGCCGACAAAGAGGTGCTGGTGCGCGACCCGGTGGTGGTGACCGCCAGCCTGCCGCGCTTCATGGCGCCGGGCGATCAAAGCCGCCTCCTGCTGGAGATCGTTCATGCCACCGGGCCTTCGGGCCGGATGGGGCTGGATGTCACAGGCCAGGGCGTCACGTTGGGGCAGGTCGCCTCGGGCGTGGATCTGGCCGACAAGGGCAAGGCCGTGATCGAAGTGCCGGTGACGGCGGGCGCGGCCGGTCTGGCGACCATCGAGGTCGCGCTGACCACGCCTGATGGCAAGCAGTTGAAGAAGACGCTGAACCTGCCGGTAGAGGTGAACGATCCCGAGATTGCCAAGATCAGCCGCCTGGATCTGGCCAAGGGCCAGACCTTGACCTTCGACCAGTCGGTCTTTGCCGACATGATCCCCGGCACCGGCAAATCGGTCATGGCCATCGGCCCCATCGCGCGGCTGAACGCGCCGGGCCTGCTGGCCAGCCTGGACCGCTATCCCTATGGCTGCACCGAACAGATGACGTCCAAGGCGCTGCCGCTGCTTTACTTTGACGAAGTGGCGCGGGTGATGGAGCTGAAGGGGGCCGAGAATATCCAGACCCGCATCGACCAGGCGGTGGCGGAGATTCTGGGCAATCAGGCAAGCGATGGCGGTTTCGGTCTTTGGGGCCCGTCTTCGGGCGATCTGTGGCTGGATGCCTATGTCACCGATTTCCTGAGCCGTGCCCGCGCCCAGGGCTATGCGGTCCCGGATCTGGCCTTCAAGAACGCGCTGGCCAACCTGCGCAATCAGGTGAATTACGCCCCCGATTTCGACGCCAGCACCAATGGCGGCGGCACGGCGCTGGCCTATGCGCTGATGGTTCTGGCGCGTGAAGGCGCGGCGGCGGTGGGCGATCTGCGCTATTATGTCGATGTGAAGGGCGACGATTTCGGCTCGCCCCTCGCCCAGGCCCAGCTTGGCGCGGCGCTGGCCGCCTATGGCGACCAGGCCCGGGCCGATGCGATGTTCCGCAAGGCCGCCGCCCGCGTTCCGGCGGCCTTCGGACCCGAGGCGCAGGTCTGGCGCGCCGATTACGGCACCGCCTATCGCGATGCGGCGGCGCTGTTGACGCTGGCGGTCGAGGCCGGGTCGAACGCGGTGGACCGCGAGGCGCTGGTCGACCGTCTGGCGACGGCCAACGGGCGGCTTTCGACGCAGGAGGCGACCTGGGCGCTGATGGCGACCAATGCCCTGATCGACCGGCCGGATGCGGCGGGCGTCACCATTGACGGCCAGCCCGCGACCGGCCCCTTGGTCAGGGTTCTGGCCGACGGCGGCGCGCCGGTCGCTGTGAAGAATGACGGGCAGGACACGTTCGTCACCATCACCACCTATGGTGTTCCCGCCGAACCCGAACCGGCAGGCGGCAATGGCTATGCGATCAAGCGGAGCTATTACACCATGGATGGCGAGGAGGTCGCGCTCGAGGGCGTGACCGCCGGGGACCGGCTGGTGGTGGTGGTCGAAGTCACGCCCTTCGCCTATTCCGAGGGGCGGCTTCTGGTCACCGATCCGCTGCCCGCCGGGTTCGAGATCGACAATCCGAACCTGATGGCTTCGGGTTCGACCTCGCAACTGGGTTGGCTGGATGCGATGAGCGATATCGCCCATGCCGAATTCCGCCAGGACCGTTTCGTCGCGGCGGTGGACTGGTCGTCGGCGGACAGCTTCCGGCTGGCCTATGTCGTCCGCGCCATCAGCCCCGGCACGTTCCACCATCCGGCGGCCTCGGTCGAGGACATGTATCGCCCCGATTACCGTGCGCGCAGCGATGTGGGCACGGTCACGATCGCCGCCAAGTAAGATGCGCGCGCGCTGGTTCATTTCCCTTGCGGCCGGCCTCTGGCTGGCCGCGACGGGGCGTGACCAATTCGACCATTGGGTCGATGCGACGGTGCTGCCGTCCCTGCACATCGAGACCTCGGTCCAGGTGCTTGACCGCAAGGGCGTGCTGTTGCGCGCCTATACGGTCGCCGATGGCCGCTGGCGGCTGGCGGTGGATCTGGACGATGTCGACCCGCGCTATATCGACATGCTGCTGACCTATGAGGACCGGCGCTTCTACGATCATGCCGGGGTGGACCCGCGGTCTATGGCCCGTGCGCTGTGGCAGGCCGCAACCTCGGGCCGGATCGTGTCGGGCGGATCGACCCTGACCATGCAGGTGGCGCGGCTCTTGGAAGAAGGCACGACCGGAGAGGTTGACGGCAAGCTGCGCCAGATGCGGGTGGCGCTGGCGCTGGAACGGCGGCTGAGCAAGGACCAGATCCTGTCGCTGTATCTGCAGCTCGCGCCCTTCGGGGGCAATCTGGAAGGGGTGCGGGCGGCGTCGCTTTCCTATTTCGGCAAGGAACCCCGCCGGCTGACCCCGGCGGAATCGGCGCTGCTTGTCGCCATTCCGCAATCGCCGGAAACCCGCCGCCCCGACCGCGCCGCCGACCGGGCCGAAGCTGCCCGCGACCGCGTTCTGGCCCGCGCCGTGCGCTTTGACCTGATCGACGCGGACGAGGCGAAGGCCGCCCTGTCGGAACATGTCCCCGGCACGCGCCAGCCTTTTCCGGCCTATGCCCCGCATCTGGCCGACCGGGCGCGGGCCGAAGACCCGACGCGCGCCACCCATGACCTGACCATTGATCTGGACTTGCAGAAGAAGCTGGAAAAGCTGGCGCTGCAATCGGTGCAGGGGCGCGGCGACCAGTTGCAGATCGCCATTGTCGTTGCCGACCATGCCTCGGGCGAGATCCTGGCCTCGGTCGGCTCTGCCGCCTTTACCGCCGATGCGCGGCAGGGCTATGTCGACATGACCACCGCGTTGCGCAGCCCGGGTTCGACGCTGAAACCACTGGTCTATGGTCTGGCCTTCGATCAGGGTCTGGCCCATCCGGAAACGATGATCGACGACCGGCCCATGGTCTTTGGCACCTATGCGCCGCAGAATTTCGACAAGCTGTTCCATGGCGAGATCCGGCTGCGCGAGGCGTTGCAGATGTCGCTGAACATTCCCGCCGTCGCGCTGACCGATGCGCTGGGCCCGGCCAAGCTGCTGTCGGCTCTGGGCAAGGCGGGCGTCGCCTACAAGATTCCCGGTGACCAGCCCGGCCTGGCCGTGGCGCTGGGGGGCGTGGGCGTGACCTTGCAGGACATGGTGCAGCTTTACGCCGCCATGGCGCGCGGCGGCGTGGCCCTGCCGCTGACCTGGCGCAAGGACGGCGAAAGGCCCGAGGGACAAAGGCTGATCTCGGCCGTCGCTGCCTGGGAAGTGGGCGATATTCTCGCCGGCCTCGCCCCGCCGCCCGGCGCACCGTCGAACCGGCTGGCCTACAAGACCGGCACCTCCTACGGCC
>Ga0056909_1000770_pt1 | contig 24495 bp, 21 predicted proteins | sample EBPBio102011_DNA_FD_62115 | JGI IMG/M metagenome (GOLD analysis project Ga0056909, IMG submission 62115) | Wastewater treatment Type I Accumulibacter community from EBPR Bioreactor in Madison, WI, USA - Reactor 1_1/10/2011_ DNA | ecosystem: Engineered > Bioreactor > EBPR > Anaerobic-Aerobic >...
CTCAGTCGGGGAGGCGGTCGCCCGCCAAACGGGCCGTCTCCTGTTGAATGAGGTCGCGCGCTGCCTGCCGGGCGAGTTGTCGGACGAGATCGGCGAGGCGGGGGTCGGGTTTGCGGGTGCCAGCAACGCGCGCAATGGCTTCATCCGTGGTCTCGGTGACCAGCCGAAGCTTCGATGGGGTGGTTTGTCGTTGCCGTGCCATTCCCGTGCCGATCCCTGAAGAGCCTGCACAAAGACTACGCAGCATTTACAATGCGTTACAGAGAAGCGCCCGGCGGCGTTTGGCGGGGAATGGAGGGCTGGGTCGGGCATTGGCGTATTCCTGAGCAGCATGGCGTCGCAAAAATACTGGCGCGACGATGTGCGAATTTGCGGCTCGCCAGGGGATTTGAACATCTGCTCGCACAGCAAGACGTTCCAGCCATGTCCTGAGATCAGTCTAACGCGGAGACGCCGCGCATGGCAATGCGGGAAAATGGGCCGCGCCGATGGTGGTTGCTGGTCTCGATGGTGAACCCCTCAGCCCTCTCCGTTCCTCACAGGTCCGGCAGGCCGAGGCTGAGTTGCCGGGCAGCGTCATCGCCCTTGTCCGCTGCCAGCGAGGAGAGCGTCACGCCGAGAAGTCGCACACCCTTTGCGACCGGGAACAGCGGTTCCAGTAGCGCGTTCGCAATTGCCGAGAGTTCCCCGGCTCCGCGCACGCCGCGCTCGACCGTTCGGCTGCGCGTGATCTGCTGGAAGTCGGCGTATTTGACCTTGAGCGTAACGGTGCGTCCGGTCAGCGCCTTGGCTTCGCAGCTTCGCCAGACCTTGGACGCCAGTGTGTCGATCTCTCGCCTTGCGGGCTCCACGTCGAAAATATCCTCGGAGAAGGTGTCCTCCGCGCCGACCGACTTTCGCTCGCGATGCGGTTCCACCGGGCGATGGTCGATCCCGCGCGAAATGTGGTAGTACCAGCCGCCCGACTTCCCGAAATGCGCGCGCAGGAACTCGGGTGACTTGTCGCGCAGATCGGCACCCGTCAGAATGCCCAGCCGTTCCATCTTTTCCGCCGTCGCCGGGCCGACGCCGTGAAACTTCTTCACCGGCAGCTCGGCCACAAATTGCGGCCCCCGCGACGGGGTGATGACCGCCTGCCCATTGGGCTTGTTCAGATCGCTCGCCAACTTGGCGAGGAACTTGCAGTAGCTGATCCCGGCCGAGGCATTGAGGCCGGTGACCTCCGTGATCCGGCGACGGATGATCTCCGCCACCTCCGTCGCGATGGGGATGCCCTGCTTGTTCTCGGTCACGTCGAGATAGGCTTCGTCGAGCGATAGCGGCTCGATCAGATCGGTATGTTCGGCAAAGACCTCCCGGATCCGCGCCGACACCGCCCGATAGACCTCGAAGCGCGGCTTCACGAAGATCAATTCGGGACAGCGGCGCTTCGCCGTGACCGAGGGCATGGCTGAGCGGATGCCGTAGATCCTTGCCTCATAGCTGGCGGCGGCGACCACGCCGCGCGCGGCAGAGCCGCCAACCGCGACGGGTTTGCCGCGCAACTCGGGATTGTCGCGCTGCTCCACAGACGCATAGAACGCATCCATATCGACATGGATGATCTTGCGGACCTTCCCACCCGGCTCGCCTGTCTCCCCGATCTGATCCTCCGGCCAGGACATGAGGCATCAACCTGCCGGAGCTGCCGGCTTTTCGACGACTTCCAGCCGGCCGGCGGGCAGTGGTCGTTGCAGGGTTTTGGCATCGCGCCAGTCGGCCGTCAGCCAGACCTCTACCTCGTCGGATCTGGTCAGGATCACCGGCATGGCCTTGGGGTGGATCGGCTTCACCACGTCGTTGGCATCGGTCGTGAGGAAGGCAAAGAGTTCATGGTCGCCTGGCCTGGGCGTGCGGTTCGATCCGCGCGTCCCTTCCCATCGCGTCCAGATCCCGGCGAAGAAGAACAGGGGCTGCGTCTGGTCGAGCGCGAACCAGTAGAGCGGCTTGCGTTTCGTCACCGGGTCAGGCGTCTGGCCATATTCGGAGAACGCCGTCGCCGGGACCACGCAACGGTGCTCTACCCCCAGCCACTGTTGCCAGTGGCGTATCCAGGTCTTGCGGACATTGGTGACGCCGATGTCGGGTGCGTCGGGCGATTTCAGATGCTCGACGGGCGTGGGCATGCCCCAGGTCAGCGCGGCCAGCTCCAGTCCGCCATCGGTGTTGCGCACCACCGGCGCGGGCCGGTCGGGATAGGCGTCGAGGATCGGCTCCAGATTGCCGATACTGTCATGGGTGAGCGCCACGAAATCCCGGATCGCCTGCTGGTTGGTGGTCAGATTGTAGAGATTGCACAAACCCGCTTCTCCGATTTTGCGGCCATCATACGCCAGAAGTTCCGGCAAGGCTCCCGATCACATCTTTCGGGACTCAGATTGACTCTCACTCCGCATAGGAACAAATAAAGAACATAACGACAGGATTTGCCCTTGAAAAGCCCCGGAGCCTGCCTGCCAGATGCACGAGCGCGCCATCAGTCCAGCCATTGCGGCCCTTCGTGCGCGAATCGCGCAGCTTGAAGGTGACGGCGCTCGCGCGCGGGAAGTGCTGCCCTTCGGGGTTCCGTCTCTGGACCGCAAACTGCCCGGCGGTGGATTGGCTCTTGGCTGTCTGCATGAGGTCGCGGGCGGTGCCAATGGCGCGGTGGACGGCGCGGCGGCGGCCTGTTTCGTGGCCGGGATCGCCGCGCGGACCCACGGCAAGGTGCTCTGGTGCGTCGCGCAGCAGGATCTGTTCGCGCCGGGCCTGGAACAGGCCGGCCTGTCGCCCGATCGCGTCATCCATGTCGAGGCCGGCGATGACAAGTCGACTCTCGCCTGCATGGAGGAAGGCTTGCGGCACGGTGGGCTGGGCGCAGTGGTCGCCGACATCGCCCGGCTGCCGATGACCGCCTCGCGGCGGTTGCATCTTGCCGCCAAGGAAAGCGGCACCATCGGCATTGCCCTGCGCCGCTGGCGGCGCCAGGCCGAGGCCAGCGATTTCGGCCAGCCGACGGCGGCGATGACCCGCTGGCGGATCTCCGCTCTGCCGTCCCGGCCCTTGCCCGTGCCCGGCGTCGGTCGCGCGCGCTGGCTGATCGAACTGATCCGGTCGCGGGCGGGCGAATCCCTCGATATCGAACTGGAGGCGTGCGATGGCTCGGGTCATCTCGGTCTTCCTGCCGACATGGCCGACAGACCGGCTGCGGCGGAAGGCCGGCGACACAGCGCCTCCGGTTGAGGCGCCGCTCGTCATTGCAGGACGTGATCGTAACCGCCGTATCGTGACGGCGGCCGACGCGACTGCACAGGCGCTCGGCCTGCGGGTCGGCATGCCCGTCACCAAGGCGCAGGCGCTGGTGCCCGGACTGGTGATTGAACCCGCCGACCCAAAAGCCGATGCCGAAAGCTTAGAGCGGCTCGCGCTATGGGTGTTGCAACGGATCGCGCCGATTGTGGCGGTCGATCCGCCCGATGGCATCGTGATCGACTCGACCGGGGCAGACCATCTGCATGGTGGCGAGGCGGCGATGCTCGATGCGCTGATAGGGCGTCTCACCTTGTCGGGTGTGTCTGCACGGGCCGCCATTGCCGACACCTGGGGCGCGGCCCATGCGCTGGCGCGCTATGGGGCTGATCCGGTGCTGATCGCCATGCCGGGGGCCAGCATCGACATGCTCGCGCCGCTGCCGCTGGAGGCCCTGCGGCTGTCGCCGGCAATCCCGGCTGGCTTGCGCGATCTGGGCTTCGCCCGGATCGGCGATCTGATTGGCCAGCCCCGCGCGCCCCTGACGCTGCGCTTCGGACCAGAACTATGCCGTCGGCTGGATCAGGCCCTGGGCACCAGCGCCGAACCCGTTGATCCGCTGCGCCCCGAGGACATGATCGAGGCCCGGCGCAGCTTTGCCGAACCCATCGCCGCCAGTGAGACCATCGCGCGCTACATCGGCAAACTGGTCGCAACGCTCTGCGATGCGCTGGAAGCCCGCGGCCTCGGCGCGCGCCGTCTCGACCTGCTCTGCCACCGGATCGACAGTCGCGTCGAGACCGTTCGCATCGGTCTGGCCCGGCCGGTGCGCGACCCTGGCCGCCTGACCCGGCTGCTCTGCGACAAGATCGAGACCATCGACCCCGGCCTCGGCATCGAGATCATGACGCTGATGGCCACGCTGGCGGAGCCGTTGACCGAACGCCAGGCCGTGAGCCACCTGATCGAGGCGCCCGAGCCGGACCTGTCCGGCCTGATTGACACGCTCGCCAACCGGGTCGGCGCCCGCGCGATCTATCGCTTCGCGCCGGTGGCGAGCGACGTTCCCGAGCGATCCGTCCGCCGCATTCCGGCCCTGGCGGAAGAGACCGGCGCTGGCTGGCCCGATCACTGGCCGCGCCCCTCGCGCCTGTTGCCCCGTCCCGAGCCGATCGAGACCATGGCGCTGCTCCCGGACCACCCGCCGAACTGGATCTCATGGCGCGGCGTGCGGCGGCGGGTGCGCCGTGCCGATGGCCCCGAGCGGGTCTTCGGCGAATGGTGGAAGCGCGATGCCGAGCTGATCGCGGTGCGGGATTATTTCCGCATCGAGGATGATGCCGGCGAGCGTTTCTGGATCTTTCGCGCCGGTGACGGCGAGGATCTCGCCACCGGATCGCACCGCTGGTTCCTGCACGGGGTCTTCGGATGAATGCGCCCCGATATGCCGAACTGCAGGTCACAACGCAATTTTCCTTTCTGCGCGGGGCCTCCTCGGCCGAGGAACTGTTCGCCACCGCCGCGACGATGGGGATCGAGGCGCTGGCGGTGGTGGATCGCAATTCGCTGGCGGGCATCGTTCGCGCCCATGAGGCGGCGAAGGCAACCGGCGTCCGGCTGATCGTCGGCTGTCGCCTCGATCTCGCCTGCGGCATGTCGGTGCTGGTCTATCCGACCGACCGCGCCGCCTATGCCCGGCTCTGCCGGTTGCTGACGCTTGGCAAGGGGCGAGCCGGCAAGGGCAAGTGCCATCTCGAATGGGCCGATCTCGCTGCTTACAGCGAAGGGATGATCGCGGTGCTGGTGCCGTATGATGCCGACGACGAGTGCGGGTTCCGTTTGCGCCGTTTGCGGGATGCCTTCGGTGATCGCGCCTATCTGGCCCTGACCCTGCGCCGCAGGCCCAACGACCAGATGCGACTCTGGGAGCTTTCGCAACTGGCGCAGCGGTTCGGCGTGCCGACCGTCGTGACCAATGACGTGCTGTTCCACGAGCCCGGCCGCCGCATGCTGCAGGATGTGGTGACGGCCATCCGCCACAACACCACCATCGACAATCTCGGCTTTCGCCGGGAACGTCATGCCGACCGCTATCTCAAGCCCCCGGCCGAGATGCACCGGCTCTTCGCCCGCTGGCCCGCGGCGCTGGCCCGCACTCTCGACATCATGGCACGCTGCACCTTCGATCTGGGTCAGCTTGCCTATCAATATCCCGAGGAACGCGACGATCCCGCACTGACCCCTCAGGAGACGCTGGTGCGCATGACCTGGCAGGGCGCGGCAAGCCGCTATCCCGAGGGCGTGCCGGACGAGGTGACGGCGGCGCTGTGCCACGAGCTGACCCTGATCGGCAAGCTCGATTACGCACCCTATTTCCTGACCGTGAACAGTATCGTCCGCTTTGCCCGCTCGCGCGGCATCCTCTGCCAGGGGCGCGGATCGGCGGCGAACAGCGCCGTCTGCTATGTTCTCGGCATCACCGCCATCGACCCCGGCCGCAACGATCTGCTGTTCGAGCGATTCGTGTCAGAGGAACGCCGCGAGCCGCCGGATATCGACGTCGATTTCGAGCACGAACGCCGTGAGGAGGTCATCCAGTGGGTCTATGAGAACTATGGCCGTGACCGGGCCGCGCTGACCGCCACCGTGACCCGCTACCGCTCCAAGGGGGCGTTGCGCGATGTCGGCAAGGCCATGGGGCTGCCCGAGGATCAGATCCAGACCCTCTCCGGCCAGCTCTGGGGCTGGTCCGAGACCGGCGTCAACGATCAGCAGCTTCGTGAGTTGAACCTCAACCCCGAGGATCGGCGTTTGCGGCTGACCCTTGATCTGGCCGCCCAGCTTCGCGGGGCGCCGCGGCATTTGTCGCAACATCCCGGCGGTTTCGTCCTCACCCATGACCGGCTCGATGATCTGGTGCCGATCGAGCCCGCCGCCATGGCGGATCGCCAGATCATCGAATGGGACAAGGACGATATCGACGCCCTGCGCTTCATGAAGGTGGATGTGCTGGCGCTTGGCATGCTGACCTGCATGCGCAAGGGGCTGGATCTGATCGCGGAACACAAGGGGATCGCCCTCGATCTGGCGACGATCCCGGCGGAAGACCCGCGCACCTATGCGATGATCCGCAAGGCCGACACACTCGGCACCTTCCAGATCGAGAGCCGGGCGCAGATGTCGATGCTGCCCCGTCTGAAGCCCCGGACCTATTACGATCTGGTGGTTCAGGTCGCCATCGTCCGGCCCGGCCCGATCCAGGGCGATATGGTCCATCCCTATCTGCGCCGCCGCGAGGGGCAGGAAGAGGTCGACTATCCGACGCCCGAACTGGAGAAGGTGCTGGGCAAGACCCTCGGTGTGCCGCTGTTTCAGGAACAGGCGATGCGCGTCGCTATCGAATGCGCGGGCTTCACGCCCGGTGAGGCTGACATGCTCAGGAAGAGCATGGCGACCTTCAAGCACACCGGCGGCGTCTCGAAGTTCCGCGACAAAATGATCTCCGGCATGGTCGCCAAGGGCTATGAGGTGGAGTTTGCCGAACGCACCTTCCGGCAGCTGGAGGGCTTTGGCTCCTACGGTTTTCCCGAAAGCCACGCGGCAAGTTTCGCGCTGATCGCCTATGCCTCGGCCTGGCTGAAATGCTGGCATCCCGATGCGTTCTGCGCCGCGCTTCTGAACTCGCAGCCGATGGGCTTCTACGCCCCCGCCCAGATCGTGCGCGATGCCCGCGACCATGGCGTCGAAATCCGACCGATCTGCGTGAATGCCAGCCGTTGGGATTGCACGCTGGAGCCGAGCGGCATTGAGACCCGCTTTGCGGTCCGTCTCGGGCTGCGGATGGTCAAGGGACTCGCCAATACCCACGCCGCCGCCATCGTTGCCGCGCGGGCTGACGACCCCTTTGCCTCGGTCGATGATCTGTGGCGGCGTGCCGGCGTTCCCGTCGCGGCGCTGTCGCCCATCGCCGAGGCGGACGGCTTCCGCCCTGCCTTCGGTCTCGCACGCCGGGAAGCACTCTGGGCCATCAAGGGGCTGCGAGACGAGGAACTGCCGCTCTTTGCCGCCGCATCAACGCGCGAGGGCGCGACCATCGCGGAGGTCGATGAACCGTCCATCGGCCTGCGGCCCATGGCGGCCGGGCGCGAGGTGGTCGAGGATTACAGCCATACCGGCCTGTCGCTGCGTCGCCATCCGGTCTCCTTCCTGCGCGACGATCTGGCCAAGCGCGACCTCGTCACCTGTGCCGAGGCGATGGAATCGCTGGACCGTCGTTGGCTGGAGGCGGCGGGTATCGTCCTCGTCCGCCAGCGCCCCGGTTCGGCTAAAGGCGTGATGTTCATCACCCTGGAAGACGAAACCGGCATCGCCAATCTGGTGGTCTGGCAGAAGGTGTTCGAACGGCATCGGCGCGTGGTTCTCTCCTCCAGCATGATCGCCGTGAAGGGGTGCATCCAGCGCGAGGGCGATGTGGTGCATCTGGTCGCCCATCGGATTGTGGACCTCTCGCGAGAACTGGCCAGCGTCGGGCAGCGCGCTGTCGCGGCCCTCCTGCCGCATTGCAGAGGAGACGAGTTCCACCAAGATTCGCCGATGCCCGATCCACGCGGTCAGCCGCCGAAGGGGTCGTGGACGCGCGGCATGGCTGTGCCCGACCTGCACATCGACCCGATCAGGGTAAAGACGCGGAATTTTCGGTAGTGGTCGGAACGAGAATCTTCCTGACACCTCGCAGCGAACGCACCTGCAGTAAGTGAAATCGGCACTTACCGGACGGTCGGCTCGGAGGGCGCCAGCACCTGGGGCTTCGCTGCGACGCTCCAACATGCGCTGACCACGGTGGGCCAGCATGTCCATGTCGCGCCGATGTCTGGCTTCGATCCGGCGCGCTATCCGCGGGCCGAACGGTTCATCGTCCTTTCCGCCACCTGGGGCGAGGGACAGGCTCCCGCCACGGCGAAGGGGTTCATCGAACGCCTCGCGGTGCTGGACTCCGCGCCCCGCGCCCCGCTTGCCGTGCTGGGTTTCGGTGATCGCAGCTTCCCCGCGTTCTGCGCGTTCGCCGATGAAGTCGCGCGGCTGGCTGCTGCCAAAGGCTGGGCGCAATTGATGCCCTTCGACACAGTCGATCGCCAGTCGCCGCAGGATTTCGCCCGCTGGGGCCGCGCCCTGGGGGCGGCGCTGGGGATCGAGCTTGCGCTCGAACATGTGCCAACCCCGCCGGTGACGGAGCGGCTCACCCTGATCTCGCGCCGTGATTACGGGGCCGAGGTGCAGGCGCCGACCACGATCCTGCGCTTTGCCCTACCCGAGGCGACGTTTTTGCAACGGGTGATAGCTCGGGGGTTTGGCCGGTTTCAAGCCGGTGATCTCCTCGGCGTTCTGCCCGAGGGTGCGGACCTGCCGCGCTTCTACTCGCTGGCGTCCGGACGGCGCGACGGATTCGTCGAGATCGTGGTGCGCAAGCATCCCGGCGGCCTCTGCTCGGGTCAGCTTCTGGCGCTGGAGCCGGGCCAGGCGATCCGCGCCTTCGTCCGGCACAATCCGGCTTTCCATGCCGCAGCAGGACGCTCGCCGCTGATCCTGATCGGCGCTGGCACCGGCATCGGCCCGCTTGCGGGCTTCATCCGGGGCAACAGCCGCAAGCGGCCCATCCATCTGGCCTTCGGGATGCGCCGCCCAGACAGCGATTTCCTGTATCGCGACGATCTGGCCGGCTGGCGGGTCGATGGCCGTCTGGCGCGATTGACCACCGCGAACTCGCGCGGGGCAAAGCCGCGCCATGTCCAGGACGCGCTGCGGGCCGAGAGCGCTGAGCTGATCCGGCTGGTACACGAAGGCGCGCGCATCATGGTCTGCGGCGGGCGCGACATGGCCTCGGGCGTGGCCGAGGCGCTGACCGACATCCTCGCGCCGACGGGTCTTACCCCGCTCGCGCTGAAAGCGGAGGGGCGCTATGCCGAAGATATCTACTGACCCGGGCCGCCACGCGCTGAACGGCCCGACCATGGGTACGCGCTGGTCGGCGCTTTTCCATGCCGATGCCGGGCTGGACCCCGCCCCGGTGCAGGCGGCCTTGCAGGCGGCCGTGGCGGATGTCGACGCCCTGATGTCGACATGGAAACCCGACAGCGACCTGATGCGCCTGAACCGGACGCCCGAAGGTGTCCGGGTGATCGTTCCCGCCAGGTTGGCCGAGGTGCTCGACCTCGGGCTGAGGATCGGGACCGCATCGGGCGGCGCGTTCGACATCGGCATGGGCGATGCGGCGCGCGCGTGGGGTTTCGGGTCTGAGCCGGCCAATGCCGAGGCTATGCGCGCGGCGATGGCCACCGCGCGCCGGCCCGCGCAGGAAGCGCTGGAGGTCGACCCTCTGGCCGGGCTGGCGCGAAAACACGCGCCGATCGCGCTCGATCTCAACGGCATCGCCAAGGGGCATGGCGTCGACAGGCTGGCCAAGACGTTGCAGGGCTTCGGCATCACCGCGTTCCTTGTCGGCATCGACGGCGAAATGCGTGCATCCGGGCTGCGACCCGATGGCATGCCGTGGACGGTCGCCGTCGAGATGCCCGATCCCGAACGCCGCGCGCCTCACTCCATCCTGAAGCTCGCAGATGCCGCCGTCGCCACGTCGGGCGACTACCGCCACTATGTAACCCTTCGCGGCCGACGGCTGTCGCACACGATGGACCCGACGACGGGCGGTCCGCTTCGCTCGTCGCCGGCCTCGGTCACCGTCGTCGCCCGCACCTGTGCCGAAGCCGACGCCTGGGCGACCGCGCTGATGGTGCTGGGTCCGCAAGCCGGCGGCGAACTGGCTTCGCGTCTCGGCCTCCATGCGCTGTTCCTCATCCGCGAGGCAGGCGTCATCCGGACCCATGCCGTCGGGGCGCTGTTCGACAGCCCGATGGTATCGGCGGCAGGCCGCGAGGGTCTGGTTCGTGCCTGATGTCTGTCCATTCGTGCAATAGGTCTTTGCAGGTTTCGTCAATTTTCGTGCGAAAACGGACAGTCTATGTCTATCCCAAGTCCGGCGGCGTCTGTCGATGCCCGTCGCGGCCAGAACCACTTGGCAGACACAGGAGATCACTATGCGGACTGTAAAATCTTTCACCACCGTCGCTGTCGCTCTCGCCCTCGCGCTGGGGTCAGCTGGCATTGCCGCCGCGCAATCCCATGATCATGACAGCCATGGCGCGGGGGCTATCGAGATCACGCTGAACGATGGCGCCAAATGGCAGGGCGATCAGAACATGATCACCGGCATGACCGCGATTCACGGAACCATGGCCGCGAACCTGGACGCGATCCACAACGGCACCCTGCCGGCAGATGCCGCGAGTGGGGTCGCTGCCGATATCCAGAAGCAGGTCGATTTCATGGTCGAGAACTGTGTGCTGGAACCCGAGGTAGACGAGCAGTTCCATATCGTCCTTGGCGAGGTGATGACAGGCATCTCGGCATTGGAGGCCGGCGAGGTCGAGACTGGCGCGGTGACGATCGTTCAGGCGTTGAACGCCTATGGCGAGCATTTCGAGCATCCGGGCTGGCAGATGATCGACTGACGCCACGGGCGCAGGCATGGGCCGGCGCGGGCGTCACGCCTGCGCCGGCCTTGTCCTGCACGGGCAGCGCCCCTCCAGCAGGTCGGCATCGGCCGCCAGGGCCGTCGCCATGAAGTCCAGAAACAGGCGGATGCGCGCGGTTTGGCGCAGATCCTCGTGAATCAGCAACCACAGGTCCAGCATGAAATCCTCGGGCAGCGCGGCGGCGCGGATCAGGCTGGGGTCGCAATCGGCGATCACGCAAGGCAAGGCAGCAAGTCCGATCCCCGCCTTCGCACCGGCATGGGCGGCGATGATCGAGTTTGTCCGGTAAATCTGTCGCGCATCCGGCCACCAGCGGGCCAGATTGCGGCTGAGCGGGCCATGCGCAGATCCGTAGCCGATCCAGTCACCCTCGGCAGGATCGCCCGGCGGCCGGTCCGCCGCGCCATAGGCGGCAAAGGCCAACCGCCCGACCCGCCGCCCGATCAGCGTCTCCTGTCCCGGATTGCCGATGCGCAGGGCCACGTCCGCCTCGCGCCGGGTCAGGTCCAGCACCGTATCCGCAACGATTACCTCGATCTCGATCTCGGGCCATTCGGCGCGGAAGGCGGCGACATGGCGGGGCAGCACACCCACCGCCAGCAGGTCGGTCGTGGTGATGCGGATCGTCCCAGTGGGCCGCTGGTCCTGTCCGGTAACCTTCAGCGCCAGCGCGGTGATTTCTTCCTCGATGCGGATGACGGAATCGCGCATCTCCTCGCCGGCCTGGGTCAGCGCGTAACCGCCGGGCAGCCGGTCGAACAGGCGCACCCCCAGCCGCGCCTCGAACGCACCGATGCGGCGAAAGACGGTGGAATGGGTAACGCTAAGGCTGCGCGCCGCCCCCGAAAGCGACCCCGCGCGCGCCACGGCCAGAAACAACCGCAGATCGTCCCAATCCTGCGCCTGTGCATTCATGCAATGATCCCTTGTCGAAATTGCCACTCCTGATCCTGAAAGGACAGCATATCTTCAGGTCACAAGCAATGACCGCCCCGCCGGGCGGCGACATGAAAGGAACCAGCCATGACCAAGACCATCCTGCGCAGCGACGAGTTTTCCTGCCCCTCCTGCGTGGTCAAGATCGAAAAGGCGCTGAAGGCGCTGCCCGGCGTCTCCGAGGCCAAGGTGCATTTCAACACCGGCCGCATCGAGGTCGCGCATGACCAGACCGCCGCACCCGTCGATACGCTGGTGCAGACGATCCGCGCCACCGGCTACGAGGCCCGCCCCGCCGCTTTCTGACCCTTTTTCTGCCCGGCCGCGCCTGCCCGCGCGGCCGGGCCTTCAAATTACGAGGCCCCGCATGTTGACCCCTATCCTGACAACCCTTCGCCAGCCGGCCAGCCGGCGCAAATGGCTGACGATCATCAGCGGCGCATTGATCGTGCTTGGCCTGATCGCCCTTTACGGGTTCGGCCTGCGCGGGCTGTGGGCCGCCTCGATGGTGACGGCGGCGTTTGTCGCCGGCTCTGACATCGCGTGGCGGGCGGTGCAGGCGCTGCGCATCCGCCATTTCTCGATTGAACTTCTGGTCACGGTCGCCGCTGTCGGTGCGCTGTTCATCGGCGAATACTGGGAATCCGCCGCCGTCACCTTTCTGTTCAGCTTCGGCGCCTGGCTTGAGGCGCGCACCCTGCGCCAGACCCGCGGCGCGCTGGCCGATCTGCTGAAGGCCGCGCCCGAGATTGCCACGGTGATCCGCGACGGCCAGCCGGTCGAAATCGCCGCCAGCGCCGTGCAACCCAATGAGACCGTGCTGGTGCGCGCCGGCAATCGCATTCCCGTCGATGGCGAGGTGATCGAGGGCGCCGCCGCCGTCTCCGAGGCCGCCATCACCGGCGAGCCGATCCCGGCCGAAAAAGCCCCCGGTTCCCACGTCCATGCCGGCACCATCGCGGAAAACGGCGTCTTGCGCATCCGCGCCACCGGCATCGGTTCCGACACTACGCTGGCCCGCATCATCCGCCGCGTCGAAGAGGCGCAAGAGGAACGCGCCCCCAGCCAGCGCATGATCGAACGCTTCGCCCAATGGTACACGCCCGGCATCATGGTGCTGGCGCTTGGCGCCTGGGCGGTGACGCAGGACATTCGCCTGGCGCTGACGCTGCTGGTGGTGGCCTGCCCCGGCGCGCTGGTGATCTCGACGCCGGTCTCCATCGTCGCCGGTATCGGGCGGGCGGCGCGGTCGGGGATCCTGATCAAGGGCGGGCAGCATCTGGAAAGCGCGGGCCGCATCGACATGCTGGCGCTGGACAAGACCGGGACGCTCACCGAGGGCCGCCCGAGTCTGGTCGAGGTGCTGCCGCTGGCGGGTATGGACCGCGCCGAGTTGCTGCACTGGACCGCCATCGCCGAATCCGGCTCGGATCACCCCTTGGGTCGGCCCGTCGTGGCCGCTGGTCGTGCCGAGGGTGACATTCCCGCGCCGGAAGCGGTCGAGGAAGTGGCCGGCATGGGCCTTGTGGTGAACCACGCGGGCCGGCAGGTCGCGGCCGGCAACCGGCGGCTGTTCGACAGGCTGGGCATCGCGTTCGACCCCGAGGCCGAGACCGCGCTGTCCGGGGTTTTGGGGCGCGGGCGCACGCCGATCATCGTGGCGCTGGACGGGCGCATCGCGGGCATCTTTGGCCTGTCCGACCAGCCCCGCCCCTCGGCCAAGGGCGCAATTGCCCGGCTGCGCGACATCGGGGTCGGGCGCATCGCCATGCTGACCGGCGACCAGCCGCAGGCCGCCCACGCCATCGCTGCGGAAATCGGCATCGACGAGGTTCATGCCGGGCTGCTGCCCGAGGACAAGCTTGACCTGATCCGCCGCTTTCAGGCCGAGGGCCGCCATGTCGCCATGATCGGCGACGGCATTAACGACGCCCCAGCGCTGGCTGCCGCTGATACCTCGATCGCCATGGGGGTCGCGGGCTCGGACGTGGCGATCGAGACCGCCGACATTGCGCTGATGGCCGACGATCTGGAGAAACTGCCCGAGGCGATGGCGATTTCCCGCGCGACGCTGAGCAATATGCGCCAGAACCTCGTCATTGCGCTGCTGACCGTGGCCGGGCTGCTGTTTGGCGTGTTCAGCGGCGATGTGCATATGGCCGAGGGCATGCTGATCCACCAGCTTTCGGTGCTGGTGGTGATCGCCAACGCCATGCGCCTGCTGCGCGTCCCGCGCGGTCCCGGCGGACGCCGGCCTGCGCAGGCAGCGGTGCCCGCGACCGCCTAGGCGCTTGTGCCTCATCGACAATTCCGCTCCCGTGTCCATGGCGCGGGGGCGTTTTCATGGGGGATGACATGACCGATAGCAATGATGCCAGACAGATCGGCGAGGTTCTGGATTTCTGGTTCCCCGAGGGCCGCGCGCTGGATATCGACCCTGACCGCCATGCCGAGCTGTGGCGCTGGCGGATGCATGGCGGCGCGGACGGTGCGATTGCGGCGCGCTTTGGCCCGCTGACCGAACGCGGCGCGGCGAGGGCGCTGGATCATTGGGCCGGGACGCCCAGGGGCCGGCTGGCGCTGATCGTGGTGCTGGACCAGTTCCCGCGCTCGCTGTGGCGGGGCAGCAAGCGGGCCTGGGCGCAAGACCCGGCGGCCCTGGCGCAGGCGCTGGAAGGGTTGGAAAAAGGAGACTGGGCGGCACTTGGCCTGCCGTGGTTCCAGATCGCTTTCACCCAGCCCCTGGGCCATGCAGAGGGGTCGGACCATCTGGCCCGCATTGATCGGCTGACCGCCCTGCGCCGTGACATTGCCGCCCGTGCGCCGACGCCGTTGCGGCCGCTCTATGCCTCGCTCGTCGATCAAGCGGGGCAGGTGCGCCGCATCATCGCCAGCTTTGGCCGCCACCCGCACCGCAACGCCATCCTTGGTCGCAGATCGACGCCCGAGGAGGAAGCCTATCTGGAAAAGGGCGCGTTTCCGCATCTGCGCGTCTTTCGGGGGTGAGCGCATCCCCACGGTTCAGGTGGGCTGCGCGACACCCGTCAGCGCCTGTCCGGCAACGGACGCCTTCGACCGGCGGATCGGGTCCGACAGCAACCGCAGCCCGTTCAGCACCACCAGCACGGTGCCGCCTTCATGGCCAATCACCACCAGCGGCAACGGCAGATCGAAGAACAGCCCGCCGATGACCAGAACCACCATGGCGCCGATGGCGAAGGTCAGGTTCTGCCGGATCACCCTTGTGGTTCGGCGCGACAGGCGGTGCGCGTCCGCAAGCCGCTCCATATCCTCGGACAGCAGCGCCACATCGGCGGCTTGAAGCGCCACCTCGGACCCGGCCGCACCCATGGCGATGCCGACATCGGCGCGGGCCAGCGCCGCGGCGTCGTTCACGCCGTCGCCGACAAAGGCGACGCGGCCGGTTGCGGCCAGTTCGCCAACCGCGCGAACCTTGTCCTGTGGCAGCATTTCGGCGTGAGTCTCCTCGGGCCCCAGCCCAAGCTGGGCGCCGATGCGCAGCGCCACCGGCCTGCGATCCCCGGTCATCATGACGATGCGGCGGACACCACTGTCGCGCAGGGCCGCGATCGCCCCGGCGGAACTGGCCCGTGCCTCATCCGCCACGCTGACGGCGCCCAGCACGGTGGCGTCGCGACCCAGATAGACGACCGTATTGGCGCCATCCGCCAGCGCCTGCAACGCGGGGTGATCCGTTGCGGCCTTCGTGTCCTCGGCAAGATAGGCATTGCCCGCCCAAACCGGGCCAAGTGCATCGGACCCTTCGATGCCGATGCCTGGCCGGGCGTTCACATCGGCCACCTGCGCCGGATCAAGCCCGCGGCTGGCGACCTCACGGCGGATCGCGGCCGCGATATGATGCTCGGAATGCGCCTCCAGCCCCGCCAGCAGCGACAGGAACCCGGCCTCGTCGCCATCCAGCGCGACGATTTCCGTCACCTCGGCGCGGCCGGTGGTCAGGGTGCCGGTCTTGTCGAAGGCGAAGATATCGACCTCGGCCAGCGTCTCCAGCGCGCCGCCGCCCTTGAACAGAACACCGCCCCGCGCCGCCGCCGAAAGGGCCGACAGGATCGCGGCGGGGACGGAAATGACGATGGCGCAGGGGCTGGCGGCGACCAGCAGCGTGGCGGCGCGGTAAAGCGCCAGTTCCCAGTCGCCGCCCAGCCACCAGAACGTGGCAAAGGCGATCACCGCACCCGCCAGCACCGCGACCGTGTAGCGCTGGCCGAACCATTCGCTGAACCGTTCGGAGGGCGCGCGGGCGGCCTGTGCCTCGGTCACCAGACGGATCATGCGGGCGATGGTGCTGTCGCTGACGCTGCGCGTGACCTCGACCTCCAGCACGCCGTCGAGGTTGATCGTGGCCTCGAACACCTGCGCACCGGCCTCTTTCGACACGGGCATGGATTCGCCGGTGATATTGGCCTCGTCGATGCCGCCGCGCCCGGTGACGACCACGCCATCACTGGGCACCCGGGCGCCGGGGCGCAGCACCACTACATCGCCGACGGTCAGCACCTCGGCGGGAACTTCCTCGACATCGCCGCCCGCGGTCTTGCGCAAGGCGGTCTCGGGGCGCAGCGCCATCAAGGCCTCGATGGCGCGGCGGGCCCGGCCAAGCGCGCGTTCCTCCAGCGTGGTCGAGATGCTGAACAGCGTCAGCAGCACCGCACCCTCGAACGGGGCGCCGACGATTGCGGCGGCGATTGCCGCGACGATCATCAACAGGTCGATGTCAAGCACGCGCGCGCGCCACAGCTCCGACAGCGCGCGCCAGCCGGTCGGCAGGCCGCCAGCCAGATAGACCAGCACCAGCCCCGGTAGCTCCAGAGCGTCGAAAGCTCCGCTGGGCAGCCATCTGCCGGCTGCCGCCATCGCCATGCCGAGCACGGTGACGAGCGAAAGGGTCAGTGACAGGTCAACGGGTGGAAAGCGCTTCATGTCGGGCTCCTGGCGGACGAGGTCGCGGCTGGCAGCCGCCATCGCTGGCTGGGTGAGTGGATCAATCGGATGGCTTATGGCACCGCAATGCAAAGGCCGCGATGGCTATCCAGATGGCGCTGCGCAGGATCATCGCGCCCATGGTGCGTGCTTCCCATGCGCCGCCGGCACCGACATGCCACAGGAAGGCAGCGAAGACGGCCACCGTGGCCGTGGCAATGGCAATCGCCAGCATCGGTGCCCAGCCCGCGCCGCGCCACAGGCCGATCCCAGCCAGAACATAGGCAAAGCCCGCGCCGAAATTGAACCACAGCACGAATGGCACCACTGCCCTCATATCGACGCCGCCGAACAGCGCCCTGCCGCCCGAGACGAGGGTGAGCAGGCCGAAGATCACTGCGACGGCGGCGGCGATAGCCAGGGCGCGGGTTCTTGCGGGCATGAGATGTCTCCGGATCAGGCGTCGGCGAGGCGGCCGTCGCGCAGGTATATCAGGCGGTCGAAACGGTCGAAGATCTTTTCGTCATGGGTGACTGTCACGATGCAGGCTTCCTGTTCGACCGCGAGCTTGCGCATGAGGTCCATCACCAGCCCGGCGCGCGCGCCGTCGAGCGCGGCAGTGGGTTCGTCGGCAAGGATGATGCGGGGGCGGTTGGCCAGCGCGCGGGCAATCGCCACGCGCTGCGCTTCGCCACCCGACAGCAGCGCCGGCTTGACCATCGCGCGATGGCCGACCTCCAGATAGTCCAGCAGTTCACGCGCCCGCGTCCGGCCTTCCTCGGCGGGCAGACCGGTAAGATCGAGCACGACCGCGACATTCTCCTGCGCCGTCAGGAAGGGCAGCAGGTTGTGACTCTGGAAGATGAAGCCGATCTTGTCGAGCCTGAGACGCCTCAGGTCGCGCCGCAGCCATTTGCCGTCGAAGACCGGCTCGGCGTCCAGCACCACCCGTCCCGCCGATGGGGCGAGGATGCAGCCGATGATGTTGAGTAGCGTCGTCTTGCCCGAACCTGACGGCCCGAGCAGCGCGATCACCTCGCCGGCGCGCACGGTGAGATCAACCGAGCGCAGGGCATCGACGCGGGTTTCGCCCTCGCCGAAATGCTTGGCGACGCCCGAAACCTCGATGAGGATGTCGCCGAGCGCCATGTCAGCTCCCGAGCGCTGTGGCCGGGTCGACCTTCATCGCCGCTCGCACGCCGAGCGCCGAGGATAGAAGGCAGACGGCGGCGATGATGCCGGCAAGGACCATGACGTTGAACGGCTCCAGCACCACGCGACGGGGAAAATAGTCCTTCACCGCAAGGATCAGCATCAGGCCGATCCCCCAGCCCGCGGCGCCGAGAATCAGCGCCTGCTGCACGATCAGCGCGATGATGGTGCGGTCGGGCGCGCCGATCAGCTTCAGCGTGGCGATCTGCTTCAGCTTCTCCATGGTCATCGTGTAGATGATCAGCGCGATCACCACGGCGCTGACGGAGAGAAGGATGCCGAGGAACAGCCCGATCTGGCGGCGCGCCTTGTCGACGACCGAGGCCAGCAGCAGTTCCTCCTGTTCGGCCTGAGTCATGGCGGCGAGGTGCTTCCATTGGCGCACGGTCGCGGTCAGCAGATCGACATCGGCGCCCGGCGACATGCGGGCAATTATGGCGGCGACCGATGCGGACTTGACGGAGACAGCCCCGCGCGCGGCCTGCACCCGCTGAGCGGCCGGGTCGAGCTCGGTCTGCAGCGCCATCGCGTCGGCCAGCGTCACATAGACCGCCGGATCCCCGCCCGAGTTCATCGCCCCTTCGACCAGGCCGACCACGGTAAAGCGGTTGCGCCCGAGCCGGATGGTCTCGCCGGGCGAAAGGCCGGTCTTGCGGTCGGCCACCAGCTCGAAATGGCTGGCGCCGATGCCCCGCCCCGCGGCGATCATCTGCGGCCCGCCCGGACGGCCCGGCTCGTAGCCGACGACATAGAGCCGCAGCGTGCGCCCGGCATGGGGCGCCTCGACGTTCTGGTAGTTGACCGCACCGGCCTCGGCCACGCCGGGCATCCGCGCCACCGCGTCGCGGGTGTCGGCGGGAATGCTGGAGGCTTCCGCGAACGGTCCCTTGGTGCCGGCCTCCACCACCCAGACATCCGCCGCCGGTGCCTTTACAACCGCCAGCGCGTCCGAGACGAGGCCGTTGTAGATGCCGATCATCGCCAGCACGACCGTCATCAGCAGCCCCAACCCGAAACAGGTCAGCACGAACCGGAACAGGCCATGGCGGATGTCCTTGAGCGCGAGGTTCATGGCGCCTCACTGCCGCGGGCGCGCCGGCCCTCTGCGGCGCCCTTCGGCGGGCTGGTGACGATGGCGGCTCCTTCGGGCAGGCCGCCCGTGACCTCGACGCGGCCGCGATCATCGCGGGCGCCGAAGGTCAGCCCCACCCGCGCAAGGCGGCTATCCTGCACCGTCCAGACCGTGCCGCGATGGCCGTCGAAGCCGGTGATGGCGACCTCGGGCACCATCAGTGCGCTCGCGCGGGTGCCGGTCAGGATGCGCACTTCGGCCTGTTCGCCAAGAAACATCTCGGCGGGGCAGTCGGCGCAGGTCAACCAGACGCGGCGTTCCTCGTTCACCCGGTCGCTTTCGATGCCGATGCGGGCAATGGTGCCGTGAAACTCGGCCGCGGGCTGCGAGCGCAGCCGGATGGTGCCGGGTTGGCCAAGGGCAAGCTGACCGGCGCGTTCTTCGTCGACATAGGCCTGGATCCAGACGGTGGCCGGGTCGATCAGGGTGAAGATCGCATCGCCGGCCTTCACCACCGTGCCCGGCTCGGCATGGCGGGCGACGATCAGCGCGTCATAGGGCGCGACCAGCCGGTGATGGGCGAGAAGGGCTTCCTCCTGCCGCAGCGCCGCCGCCGCATCAAGACCCTGTGCCCGGATCACCGCCACATCCGCCTCGGCCACGGCCAGATCGGCGCGGGCCACATCCTCGTCGCGCTGCGCCTCCTCGGCGCGCTGGACCGAGGCGACATCGCGCAGCGCCAGTCCCTGCTGGCGGCGGTTCGCCGCCTCGCGCTGCGCCAGGACGGCGCGGGCGCGCACGACCGCGGCATCGGCCTTGGCAAGATTGGCCTCGTTGGCTGTCACCGCTGCGCCGGCGCGGTCAACGCGCGCTTCCTGTTCGGCAGAGTGAAGGATGGCCAGTTCCTGCCCCTTGGCCACACTGTCCCCGGCATCGGCGGAAAGCCGGGTCAGGGCGGCGCCCACCTCGAAGCCGACGCGGCTGAGTATTCGCGCCTCGACAGTGCCGAGCCCGTAGATGCGAAGGGCCACATCATGTTCGGGCTGAACGATCGCCACCGTCAGGGGGCGTTCGGTGAAGAACAGAAAGCCGGCAGCGACAGCCGCCGCCAGAAGAAGACCCGATAGCCAGATGCGCCGCATCGTCTATTTTCCTTCCGCGGCCAGAAGCCGGCACTGTACGTCGAACAGGCGCAGCCCCTCGGCTCGCAAATCGAAATCGCGGGCGCCGAGCGCCCAGCGGATCGCCACGCCCTGCACGAGCGAGGTCAGCAGCACCGCCGCATCGTTTGCGGGCATGTCGCCGCGCAGAACCCCTGCTTCCTGCGCGGTTCTGATCTCCGTCGCCAGAAGGCCGTGGAAGGTCGTGAGCCTACCGTGAAAGGTGGCGCGCAGCTCAGCGTTGGTGACATTCAACTCACGCGAAAACAGCAGCATCGGCAGGGCGGGGGTGGCGGCGATCTGCGCGAACTGCGCGGCGATCAGCGCACGCAGCCGGACAAGCGGCCCGTCGCCGAGGTTCAAGGCCCCATCCCAGGCCAATGCAAGCCCTTCGGCCACATGCTCGGCCACGGCCTGCCACAGCGCGTCCTTGGTCGGGAAATGCCGGAACAGCGCGGCCTGCGTGACGCCAATCTGCGACGCGACCGCCCCCGTCGTCACCCGGTCCGGCCCGATCCCGTCGGCCAGGTCGAGCACGGTGGCCACGATCTCGGCCTTGCGAAGCTCCGCTGATTTTCGCACGGGGCACCTGTTAGTTAGTGAGTAGTCACAAACATATTTAGGCAACCTCATGCGATGCGTCAATCACGAGGTGTCATTTTCTGCATGCATTGATTGCCACGACACCGGGAACGAGGTGGGCAAGATAGAGGCCGGCCTATCTCTGCCCGCGACGCGGTGAATACGGAATGTTCGGCGAGCGCTTCGACGCTTGAGTATCTGAAACCGCATGGACCGGGCGAGATACACAAAGGTCATGACACTCCCAAATATCGCCGTTGCGGAGGTCTTCCCGCTGTTGTTGGGACCAACGAAGAGCGTCTCCTGATCCTCAAAATCGATCTGGACATTCTCGAGGCGCCGGAAGTTGCGGATCGCGACCGAATTGAGCTTCATGAATCCCCCTCGCAGTGTAATTTTCTCTGCACACCGTAGGATCTCTGGCCATGGCGACGCAACGTGAACTCAATAATGCAGAAGTACGTCAGCACAAGTGGCACTATGAGTATGTGCTTGCTGTGGATTGGCTTCTCTGTCGGCCCGTGCAGCGGCTGAAAGGTGCCCGTCGTCACGCCATGTGCATCAAGTCGCGGTCAGCTTCCGCCGTTCAAGCGCTAAAAGCTCAATTCGACCGTTCACACTTTGCAGGTGCGGCGATTATCCACGAGGCCCTGCTTCGTTGCCAATTTCGGGTGGCGGGGGAAAGTCTTCCCCCTGGTCGGCACTGCGTTGCCGACGCACCCCCTTCAGCGGGGAGACCTCCGTAACGCCCCCAGAGAGTAAGAGTGCGGACTGGGTTTGCCGTGACGGGTTGAGGGCTGGAGAAGAGGTCTCCGGCGCCCGTCGCGGAGATCATCCCGATGGCCAGACAGGATCGCGCTGCCGATGGCGCGCGCAGCAATCTTTACGATGACATTACCGGCAAGATTATCGCCGAACTGGAGGCAGGGCGGCTTCCCTGGGTTCAGCCATGGGGGACATCGGCAGCGAAAGCGCCGCTTGCCATGCCGCGAAATGCCGCGACCTCGCGGCAATATTCCGGGATCAACATCCTGATCCTCTGGGGCGCCGTGGTCCAGCACGGCTACCCTTCCCAGCACTGGCTCACCTATCGCCAGGCGGCGGCGCTCGGCGGCAATGTCATGAAGGGCGAGCGTGGCACCACCGTCGTCTTTGCCGACCGCTTCACGCCGGAAGACGAGAAGCGCCGCGCCCGCGAGACCGGCGAGGAGCCGGGACGCATCCCGTTCCTGAAGCGTTTCACCGTTTTCAATGCCGCGCAATGCGAGGGCCTGCCCGAGGAGATCGCGGTGGAGGCACCGCCCCCGCCGCCCGGCATGATCGAGCCTCGGGTGGAGGCGTTGATCCGGGCCACCGGCATCGACTTCCGCATCGGCGGGGATCGTGCCTTCTACGTCCCATCACAGGACTTCGTGATGGTCCCGCCGCCGCAAGCCTATTTCGAGCCGATCAACTGGCACCGGACGGCGCTGCACGAGATGGGGCACGCCACCGGCCATGCCTCGCGCCTGGGACGGGATTTCTCGGGCAGCTTCGGCACGAAGAAATACGCCTTCGAGGAGCTAGTGGCCGAGATGAACGCCGCCTTCTGCTGCGCCACGCTCGGGATCGTGCCGACCGTGCGCCATGCCGATTACATCGGCTCCTGGCTGGAGGTGCTGCGCGAGGACAACCGCGCCATCGTCCGTGCTGCCTCGCAGGCCAGCAAAGCGGCTGACTGGCTGCTGTCGCATCTGCCAGCCGAAGATGCCGGGGAACCGGATGCGGCATCGACCGAAGGGAGGGTCGCGGCCTGATCCTCCTGACCGGAACGCAACGCGACCGGCTTCTGGCCAATGATCGCCAGCGCGATGTGGACCACATCCCCGTCGTGAAATTCTTCAACCCCTTCGGTGCAGGCGTCTGGCTCGCCACCGAACTGGATGAGGGCGGTGACATCATGTTCGGTCTTGCCGATATCGGCTGCCCCGAACTCGGCTCGTGGAGCCTGGAAGAATTGCGCTTGATCCGGTTGCCTTTCGGCATGGGAATCGAGCGGGATCTGCTCTTCACCGGGGATTTCCCGATCTCGGTCTGGGCGGAGGCTGCGTGGGAAACCGGCAGCATCCGGGCGGCGGAACGAGCCCTCTACCGCGCCGGTGCGGCATTCACCCGCACATCCACAGATACGGAAAGCCGGGAATCCTGATTTCCGGTTGCCGGCTTTGTGGCCTGGCGTCGCACTCTTCAGAGGAAGAGGGCGGCGCTTCGCTTCGTGACGGGTTGGAGGTCGAGAGAGTGGCTCCCGGCCGCCCGTCGCGGAGAAATCACCATGGCCAAAGCTGCCAGGAAGAAGCCCGTCGCCCCGATGATCGTCTTTTCACGGGCGCGCGACATTCCGTTCAACCGGATCAGGCTGTCGGACAGCAATGTTCGCGAGACTGACGTCGAGGCGGGTCTGGACGAACTTACCCATGACATCGACCGGCGCGAGGATCTCGTGCAGGGCCTCAACGTTCGCGCCATCCTCGACGAGGACGGCAACGAGACCGGCGATTTCGAGACACCGGCCGGCGGCCGCCGCTACAGGTCCATCGCGCGCCTCGTCGAGGCCGGTCGCTTCCCGGCCGACGGCCTCGTCCCCTGCATCGTCAAGAAGGCCGATGCCAAGACCTCGGCGGTCGACGACTCGCTGGCCGAGAACCTGCTGCGCCTCGCCCTGCATCCGCTCGACCAGTTCAAGGCGTTCAAGCGGATGTTCGACATGGGCATGTCGAAGGAGGAGATCGCCGACGCCTGGCGCACCACGCCGCGCTACATCATGCAGCGTCTACGCCTCGCGACGGTCGCGCCGTCCCTGCATGATGCCTACGCGAAAAGCGAGATGACGCTGGCTATGCTGGAAGCCTTCACCGTCAACCCTGATCATGAGCGCCAGCAGCAGGTCTGGGAGCGGATCAGCACGTCGTGGCAGAAAGAGCCCTGGCACATCCGCAGCCTGCTGACCGAGACCACGGTTCCGGCCGCCGACAAGCGCGTACTCTTCGTCGGCATTGAGGCCTATGAGGCGGCGGGTGGCCCGGTGCTGCGCGATCTCTTCTCCGACGAGAACGGCGGCTGGTTGCAGGACGTCACGCTGCTCGACCGCCTGGTTGACGAGAAGCTGCGCAGCGTCGCTGACGAGATCGCCGGTCAGGGCTGGAAGTGGATCGACGCCGCCGTCGAGCTTGCCTACGGCCACACCAACGGCTTGCGCAGGCTGGTCGGCGTGACCCAGGAGTTGACCGACGAGGAGCGTGCCACCCGTGAGGCGCTGCGCGACGAGTATGACGAACTCGAAGCGCAGTCTACCGAGGCCGATGACCTGCCCGATGAGGTCGATCAACGGCTCGGCGAGATCGAAGCCGAGTTGGACGCCTTCGAGAACCGGCCTGTCACATTCGCGCCGGAAGACATCGCCCGTGCCGGTGTTTTCGTCAGCATCGGCCGGGAGGGCGAGTTGATCGTCAGCCCCGGTTATGTCCGCCCCGAGGACGAGCAGCCCGAGACCGTCGATGGCGAGGATGCCGGCGAAGGTGCCGACCCATCCGATCCTGATGCCGTGCAGCGCGCGGTCATCACCGTCGGCGGCGAGCCGGTCCCGGACGGCGATGAAGAGGAGGACGATGCCGTCAAGCCGCTGCCCGAGCGGCTGGTGACCGACCTGACCGCCTGGCGGACGCTGGCGTTGCGCAAT
>Ga0056909_1000773_pt1 | contig 24365 bp, 20 predicted proteins | sample EBPBio102011_DNA_FD_62115 | JGI IMG/M metagenome (GOLD analysis project Ga0056909, IMG submission 62115) | Wastewater treatment Type I Accumulibacter community from EBPR Bioreactor in Madison, WI, USA - Reactor 1_1/10/2011_ DNA | ecosystem: Engineered > Bioreactor > EBPR > Anaerobic-Aerobic >...
TTCGTCCAGAGCTTCCCGCACCATGCTGATGCTGGCCTCGGGCCGCTTGAGCTGGTTGGCCAGCCGCACCAGCGGGCGATTGGCGCCGAGTACGTTCTCGAACTCGCCTTCGAACCGGAACTGATCCGGGTCCACCAGCGAGACCAGATTGAACAGATCGGTGCTGCGATTGTTGACCGGCGTAGCCGATAGCAGAACGAAATACTCGGCCACGGGGCGCAGCAGCTGGCCCAGGAATGCTGAAGAGGTTTGCTGATTGCGCAGGTAGTGCGCTTCGTCGATCACCACCAGATCGAACAGGGTTTGCCCTTGTGCATCATTGAGGAGCCGGGCCAGTCGCACGACGGCTGTGCTCGAGGTGGAATCTTCGTCGATGGCGTCGGTGGGTGGCCGGATACCCTGCAGACTGCAGATGATGGCTGGAACCTTGGGTGCCGCCTCGCCTTGCTGCAGATACTGCAGCAACTCTTTAGCATTCATGACCTGGGCGGCGGTGCCGAAGCGGCGATACAGCTCCTGCTTCCACTTGTCGGTCAGCACTGCGGGGCAGACCACCAGCAGGCGGGTCGCATGGGTGCGAAAGCGCAGTTCGGTCCAGATCAGGCCGGCCTCGATGGTCTTGCCCAGGCCGACTTCGTCGGCGATCAGCACGCCCTTGGAAGGGGAGTCCAACAGCGCAAGCAACGGCTTGAACTGGTGGGGCATGAACTGGGTATCGGTCGTGTCCAGGCTGTAGATCATTTCCGACAGCTGGCCGGCAAGCTGGACGGAGGTGAGGCGCTTGCGCAGGTGGGAAGCACTGGCGAATTTACCTGCCAGCACTTGCTCGCGGTCGTCGAGCTCCGTGTCGGCGGGTTCCAGATCCTCGGCCATTTCGAAGCGCGGCTGCTGGCCCGGGAAGCGGACCTGCACCATCAGTCCATCGCCGTCGTCACGGGTGCGGCCGGTGGATTCACCTACCAGGCCTGCATCGTGACGCGAGCGAACGCGGGTTCCCGGCTGGAATAGACTTTGTTCGAATGCCGATTGCAGCATGAGCGTCCCCCTTCAGGTCAGACAGCAGCTCCTCACTTGATCATTTCGACCAGGTTGAGAGGCTTGGCCAGCACCTGCACACCGTGTGGGCTCCGCCCTGTCTCGAAAACGGTCTGCCAGAAACTGTTGTTCTGCTTCCCGCCGAACACGGTTTCAGACAGGTCTATGTTCACCCAAAGCGGCAAAGCCGCCAAGTTGCGGACAAAGTTGCGGATGTTGGTCCACAGCTGCTCCGGGAATGGGTATTGAAACAACTTGTCTTCTTGAATCGGCTTGCCCGTGTTGATGAAGTAGTTCTTGGCGACGTGCTGGATGTACCGCAGCCAGTTGTAGACCAGTTCTTCCTTGCTCATACGGAAGGCTCGCAGATGGTCATGCTTAAACACCTCACCCTTCTGCAACCTGCTCTCAATCTTGTCGGTACCGATGTCAGGATCAAATTTTCCGACGTAAATCTCTTCCGCAATGATATTCATCAGCTTGATGATCTGTGAGGTCTCAAGCTCCCGCGGATTCTCGCCATTCTCAGCGCCGAAGTTGAGTGGCGTCGACAGGACTCCTTGATGCAGGAAGAAGGAGTAAAATGTCTTGTCGATGGTGCTGTAAGACAGCGGCCGTTCTTTACCCCGACCGCCGTAATCGATGAAGTCACGCAGCTTGTTGGCTGCGTCCGAAGTGACCGCATCGCGGACAGCGTCGAGGATGAAGCGCTTCATCTCGCGCGACTGCCCCTTGAAATAGACGACCAGGTCCTGCTCGCTGAAACTAAGGTCGCCATCCGGACGCCCCGTCTCGGCCCGGAACCGCTCGAGCCGATCTGTGTAGAGCGTGCTGCCCAGGTGGCGCTGCACCGACTTGTCGAAGGCCACCTGCTTGAGGGTTGTGCCCGCGTTGGTGTTGGTGGTGATCAGTGTGTCGGGATCGGGATCGATGAAAACCCGGACCGGCAATGCCTTCGCACCCAGCATGATCTGTGCCGCGGCCTTGTGCTGCCCGTCGAACACATGGATCGCGCTCTTCCCGCCCTCAGAACTCGCCCATGCCAACGGGACGTGTAGCTGAGGACGCTTCTGATAGAACTCTTCCACCAGCTTGCCGATGTTGCTGCCGATGCTGCGTGGGTTGATGCGGTCGTCGTGTGCTAGGTATTGGATGGGCAACTTAGCGAAGAAGTAGCGGAACCCACTCAGCTCGTCGGTATAGACGGGCACCGTATGCACCCGTTCGTCGCCAACCGCGCTGAGAACGAAGCTGACGCCTTCATCTACAATTTTGAATGCGAGCTGTTTGGACCCGCCACCGGCCTGCTGCAGCACGTCCCCCAGGTTCGCGTTGCGATTCTCCGGAGCGACTGCATCCTTAAGACGACTGAATCGCTGCAGGACTCGAGCGACTTCCAAGTTGGATGCTTGCTTCGAACGATTGCAGCTGGCATGCGTCAGTGCGAAGTTCGAAGGGTCGTCCTTGCCGCCGGTCTTGAGGGGCACGACGTGGTCGATATCGATGCTGTCTTTGTGCAGCGCCAAATCGATATCCTGCTCACAAATGAAGCAGTGGCCCTTTTGTGTGGCATGCAGTTGGGAAATCAACGCCTTGCGCTCATCAGGCGCCTGACGGGACAAGAAGAGCGACGACATTAGTGCGGTTCCCTCGGTGGCTTATCGAAGAAGTTCCAAGCAATGCGGTAGTCATCCTCGCGGCTGGCGGTGGCGAACGGGGCGACGTATTCGATGACGCGTTCGTGGGGGCCGTCCGGGAGGGTGTCGTCGAGGATGGGGCGACGGATGCGGGTGCCGTCGGGGAGCTGCGGCTTGCCATCCACGGGTTGCATGTCTTCCCAGCCGAGGCGGCGGCGTTGGGTGCGGCCGTCGGGGTACTCGATGGTGCATTCGCGGTCGGTGCGGCCGGCCTTGCGCGGCAGGCCGACGCCGACCAAGCCCTTGGAGTTGGTGAAGACGATGCGGCCGTTGATGTCGTACCAAGTATCGCGCTCATAGCCCTGCATCACCGGGAACTGCACGCGGTAGATCAGCAGCAGTTCGTCGAGGGTGAGGCCAAGGGCCTGTGCCACCAACACGTCGATTTCCACCAATGCCATGCGGCGGGCGTAGTCGCTCCGCAGGGCGCAGTGGCGTTGCCAATGCGGAGTGAGGCGGGCGAAGAAGTCCTGAGGCAGGCGTGGGTTGTCGGATTGGCTCCAGCGCTGGGAGATGAATGCGGGGTCGAAGACCTCGTTCCAGAGATCAGCGTAGTGGGTGGTGAGGCAGTTGAGGCCGATGGTTCGAACAGAAAGCTCGTTCATGTTTTCTGTCGGCATCGGAAGCCGTGAAAGTAAGCTCGCGTTGGCGTGACCAACACCAGTCGACTTAACGAAGAAGTCAATCACGAGAGCTTGCCAGAAATTCAGTGCACCGATCAGATCGCCTGTATTTGCACATGCAAGCCCGATAACGGTGTACAGGTGCGCAGCACCCGGTGGTTGCAACGAAACTACGAACGTCCTCTCCCCACCCTGGCTCAGCATCTCCCTGTTTACAACACGGAAGTAATCAACGGCCGGCCTTGGCTGTTTCTCATGCGGCTCAAGCCAACCGACGCGAGGCGCGCGACGAAGATATTCATCCTTAGATACGGATGGAACATAGTTCGTCCTTGCTAAATAGTCGTTTGGCAAAAAATCTAGGTCCAAACGATCGTACGCACGATGAGTCCTACAATCCCTCTTTGGTGTTTGATGTAGTGGGTTAGCCGCCGAAAAGTGGGGCCCTGAGACAACTAGACCGTTAGGCAATTCAGGGAACAAATTGTCTCCAACTGGTCTCCTGGATATCGTCCCGGCCTGCTGATCCGTCGTTTCGTTCCACATACCTGTGGCGTGGAATCTGTCGATGTCCGAAAGCCTTTTCGGGTGGTCGGCAAGTCTTCGGAGCACCGAATTGAGCAAGCCTGCATGAACTACAGGCAGTCGAGCCTGCCGCGCCGATGTGCCAGGTTCGTCATAGAGCCTTGCATATACCCCCAAGGACTCCTCATCTATGCGCACTATTCGATCTCTGTGGCCGCTCACATTCCAGTGGTCGTCATCAGTCTTCAGGCCGCCGACATTGCCGGATGCATCATGCGCGTAACACGAATCAATAGTTTGCGGAACATAGACGTTGGAAATGTTGTCGAAGCCAATGCTCTCGCTTGGCCCGCCGTAAATATTAATGCCAAATTTGTTGCGATTTCCGATCGGAAACAGCTTGAACTCATTTTGGAATTGAAAGTGGGCTCGCAAACGACGATAGGCGCTCTCTCTCAGAACTCCACTATTTGGATCCTCGTACGGCCCTTCCGGATGCAGTAGCCCTTGAATACTCGTACCAATTCGCCAGACCAAAGGCAGGAAGCACTTGAACAGGTTTGCTTTTGACCCAAGAAGGAGCGGAAAATTCTGCCTTGCGTTGAAGAACTCGCGCGCACCTTCTAGGGCGGCACATTCAACGATGTAGTCGGTGCGGACGGCAGGGATCTGGGCAAACACCCCATCACGAGCATCCGCAGTTTGCTTGGCACTGAGCTTGCGGATCACGAAGCGCGCATCGAAATCCGACAGCAGGCTCTGCTCATTCCATTCCACCTTGATCCACGGTGGGTTGCCGAGGATCAGGTCGAAGCCGCCGCGCTGCTGGAACAGGTCGGCAAACGCCAGTTCCCAGTGAAAGAAGTGCAGATCGTCCGACAGCTTCTGCGCCTGGCGCAGACGCGGATTGGTTTCCAGCAGCAGGTCCAGGTTGACGTGGCCGAACCTGTCGCGTTCCACCGCCAGGTTGAGCCGCGCCTGCGGGGTGGCGGCATCCAGTGCGGACTGGAACAAGTCGGTGGGCTCACTGCTAACCTGCACGGCGTTGCCGAGCAGCAGCCATTCCAGGTCGTCCCACCATTCTTCGCGCGCCGGCAGCTCGGCCGCATCGGTCACCGGCCAGAACCACAGCGCGCACCAGTAGTCCATCACCAGCTTCAGGCGCCGGTACGGCGAGGCGTTGCGCACCTGTTCGCTGAGCATCTCGCGCTGCCACACGCGGTCCTTGTCGGCGGTGCTAGTGGGCGCGCGATTGGGCGCCGGATCGGGCCAGACGTGCAGCTCGTCGGAGGTGAGCGCGCGCACGCGGGCGAGTTCGGCGGCGTGCTGCTGCCAGAGGTCTTCGACCGCCTGCGAGAGACGGCGGACGCGTTCCACTTCGTCGCGGGTGAGCGGGTTGTTGAAGGACCGGCGCCACTGCTTCATGCGCTCGAAGGCATCGGGTTCGAGTGCCTTGACCACCTTGTCGGAACAGCCGGCCATGCCGGGATCGGGCAGCAGGAAGTGCCAAATGTGGTGATCGGTGAAAGTCTGACCCTCACCCCGACCCTCTCCCGCAAGCGGGAGAGGGGGAAAGGCGATGCGCTTTGGCACTGCGGCGCGCCAGTCCAGCTCGGCATTGCCGCCTTCGCCCCGACCAGGACTGAGCTGGGCTGTAGTGAAGGCGTCGCGGCGACAACCCACAAGCGAATTGCCGTTGAACAGCTGCAGACCGAACCACGGAACGTGCGCGCCTTCGAAGATGGCGTTGAGCCACAGTGAGACTTCGGCCAGCTGCGCGGCGATGGGGTTCAAGTCCACGCCGAACACCCTGGTGTCGGCGATGTACATCTTCACGCGCTGCTTTTCGTGCGTGTAGCGATCGTGGTCGATAGTCCGGCCCAGCTCCTGCTGCTTGCGCTGCAGGTATTCCTCGGCCAGCTGGTCAATGGCTTCGTTCAAGAATGCTGCTGAGCCCATGGCCGGTTCGCAGACGGTGAGCTTGAGAATGTCGTCGGCGTTGGCGACGTCCTTCAACAGTTCCTTGAGCGCGTACTTGACCAGACAGCGGGTGAGCACTTCCGGGGTGTAGTAGGACGCCGACTTCTCGCGTTCGCGCCCGGCCAGGCGATAGATGAATTTGCCCTTTCGATGTATGCGCGGTTCGCCGTCGAAGAGCTTCTCCGCATCGGTGTAGTCACCGATACGGCTGGCGGGGACGAACCAGGCGGGCGCCAGCGGGTCGATCTCGTCGCGACCGCGGCGATTGCGGTTGCCGCCACTCTCATCCGCGACGGTCTCGTCTCCCGTATCGTCATCACCATCATCATCAGCAGCATCCGCGTCATCGTCCTGCGTGGACGCCGCCACTACGCCCTTCGCGGGCTTGACCTCGTAAAGGTCTTCCTCGGCAAAGAAGCCGCGGAATGACAGCAGCGCCTCGTAGACCGCCCCGAGCTGGTTGATGCCCAGTTGCGCGTAAGAGATGCGGCCGGCACGGCGCTTGCTGTCGCCCTTGGACAGCGACATCAGACGGATGACCTGCTGCATGACGCGGTTGCGCAGCTTCACCGAGCCCAGGATCTTCAGGCGCGCGGGATCGAACAGGTGGCCCTGCAGCGGGGCGAGCCGGAAGCCATTGCCCTGCACGCCGGCCAAGCCCAGGCCGTCGCCCGCGGTGCCAGCTTCCGGGAAGCCCTTCCAGAGCAGGTCGAACAGGATCCGGATGGAATCGTGGATGTAGGTGCCGTCCTCGGCTTCCGGCGTCTGCAGGGATAGCTTCTCCAGATCACGCAGGTGCTCGAGGCTGTAGCCCTTGAGGTAGGCCGCGGCCTGGATGGGCGCGTAGCCGAGCTCCGGGCGGGCCTCAAGGTAGAACAGGAACAACAGCCGTTACATGAAGACCAGGCATTCTTCCGACAGCTGCGCGGCGAGGTCGAGATCGTTGCGGTCGAAGACCTTTTCCTTGCTGACCTCGCGCTTGTGGCGGATGGCCTCGTTGCCGATCAGCTCGATGGCTTCGCGCAGGGCGTACTTGAGATCGGTGGAGACACCGTAGGCGTGCTTGTGCGAGTTGCCGTCCAGGGTGTCGAGCAACGCGGTGGCGCCTTCGGCCGGCAGGATGGATTCGTGGCTGGCCAGTGCGGCGGCGGCGCGAAACAGTTTGTCGTCGCGCAGGCCGAAGATTTCCGGCAGGTCGAAGCGCAGCAGCGCCTTGCGGCTCCACTTGGCACGCTCGATCACCAGCAGCTCGTCGTGGCCGAGCAGCAGCAGCCAGCGCGGTGGATGGGTGTCGGCAAACACCAGCTTGCTGGCGACGGTTTCCCAGTCGCTGTCTTCCGGCATCAGGACCAACTCGCTACTGCCGGCCTGCAACGGGCGGCTGCCGAGCGCCGACCATTCTTCCGCGTCCTCGTCGGGTGCGAACGGGGCCAGAGCGATCACCAGAGCGGGATGGCCATCGCTGCCCCGGTAGCAGGCGAGCACTGGCAGCTCGCCGTCCTCGAGCGATAGGGTTTCCGGCTGCAGCGCGTAGCCGAGCACGCCGAACAAGCGCTCGGCGATGTCGCGCAGCAGGCCGATGCGGTCTTCGAGCGTACGCGCCTTGAGCAACTGGTCGCGCAGTTTGAGGTAGTCGCCGGCCATCTGACGCAGGCGCACGGGCGGCGCGGCACTGCCCTCTTCGGCCCAGCGGGTGAACAGGTCCTTGAGGTCGTTGTCCAGCACCTCGTCGAGGTAGTGCTGGCTGTAGAAGTCATTGGCGTTTTCGATGCCGGTCAGCGGGAACGTCATGGCGGCACCTTCAGGCGATCAGCACGGCCGCGACCGTGAGTTGGGCGCGGGCGTCGAGCTCGAGGGTGCGGCTGACCCACTCGCGGTAATCGTGGAACAGGCGCTCGGTGTCGCGGGCCTGCTGCTCCTTCTTGCGTTCGCGCAGTTGGGCCAGTGCGTCCTCGCCGCCGCGGAAATCCAGCTCCAGCTGCCGTAAGTGCTGCTGGCGCAAGGCATCCAGGCGCGCCAGTTCCTCGCCCGTGCGACGCTTGGCGTCCTGGCTGAAGATCCTGTGCTGATCCGTCATGCGCTTGGCGGCGGCATCGAGTGCCGGGGCGAGGCGGCGCTTGAGGTCGGCCGCATCGATGGGCTTGGCGGTATTGGGGCACTCCTCGATGCCGAGCCTGGTGACCTGGATGACTTCGTCAAGGGTCAGGACGCCGCTTTCCTTGCCAGACGCATCCACGCGCACGGCGAACCAGTCGTTGATCATGGGCTGGCCGCGACGGTTGGGAATGACCGCGGCGATCAGCACCAGCGCATCCCCGTTGGCAATGCCTTTAGCGACGCGCAGCACCGGTGCCTTCTGCCGTCCGATCTGGGCCAACAGGCGGTAGTCGATCCATTGTGCGATCGGGTGCAAGGGCCAGAGCAGTTGCACGTCCGGCCAGTCATCGCCATCGCGGGCGTGGGCGATCGCCTGTTGCACAGCCTGACGATCGGCGCACAGCACGTGACGATGGTCGGCTGGACGCATTTCCGGCGCTAGCTGCCCGGTGTGGCCGCGTCCGTCGTCACCCAGCAGAAACCGGTGCAGGTCTGCGCCAGGTTGGATGGCGATCGTGCGACTCTCGGCATCGATCTGCGCGCGCGTGGGCAGCGCATTGACGCGATGCAGGTGTTCGATGGCCTGGCGCAGATAGTCGAAGTCGCTGGGAAACAGCGACAGCGGCTCGCTGATGGTGGCCTGTACCGGTGGCGGCGCGCCCTCGCCGCCCATCAGGGCATCGAGCCAGTCCAGGCCGCCTTCGGGGGCCTGCAGGGAGGCGTCAAACGCTTCGGCCGACTCGTCTGATTCGATCGCCTTGGCGACGCGCTGGGTTTCTTCGGCCTCGTCGTAGAGACCCATGAAGATCGAAGGGTCACCGATATTCTTCGCGGCCTGTTCGTCCTTCTCGGTGAGGATCTCGAGGATGCGCAGGTCGCCCTTGATCCGGGGATGGGCGACGTCGTTGAACAGATAGGCGATCAGCGGGGTCTTGGTCTGTCCGTAGCGGTCAACGCGGCCGTTGCGCTGCTGGAACACCATCAGCGACCACGGGATGTCGAAGTGGACCAGCCGGTGCGACTGGAAATGCAGGTTGATGCCTTCGGAGGCGACGTCTGAGGCGATCAGCAGCCGTACCGGCGAGTTGGTCTTGCCGAAGTCCTCGACGGTCTGCTGGATCTGGGTATCGGGCAACTGGCCGTGGAGGATGGCGACGGCGTTGTCCGCGAGGCCCAGCCTGGCAGCCAGATGGGTTTGCAGGAACTTCAACGTTTCGATGCGCTCGGTGAACACCACAAGGCGGTCGGAGGCCACCGTCTTGTCCCAGCGCCAGGTCGGATCTGACTGCAGGCGGTGGACCAGTTCATTGAGCTTGCTGACGTCGTTGGGCGCGATGGCGTCGACGGCGTCGCGCAAGCCCTGCAGCGCCTGCAGGTCGGGATGGCCGGGATCACGCTTGGCCAGGCGGCTCATGCGCTCGCGCACGGTTTGTGCGCAGGCGGCCGGCGAGGACAGCAGCGCCTTCTCCAGCGTGGTACGGAACAGCATGTCGGCGCCGCGCCGGTCCTGGTCGATAGCGAGATCGAGCTCGGCCAAGGTAGCGAAGGCGCGTTCTTCGGCCGCGCTGGGTGAGGCCTTGAAGCGGAATACTTGCCGCTCCGGAAAGTGCTGGCGGATTTCGTCGCGAACGTCTGCCTTGAAGCGGCGTACGAACAGGTGGGCGATGTCGTCCCGGGTGTAGTCGGTCTTGCGCGGCGGCAGGACGGTCGGATCCAGCATCCGCACCAGGCTGGCGAAGCTCTCCGGCCTGCCGTTGTGCGGCGTGGCAGTCAGCAGGATCAAGGCATCCGAGCGCTGCGCCAGCAGGTTGGCCAGTTTGCCGCGCTTGCTGCGCCCGGCGCTGCTGCCCTTGAACGAGACGTTGTGGGCCTCGTCGATAACGATGATGTCCCAGAAGGCGTTCTCAAGGTAATGCCGGTACTCGCTGTCCTTCTTGAGCGTGTCGACCGAGATGATGCTCTTATCGTGGTACAGAAAGGGGTTGTGGTTGGCCGGCAATTGGCGGCGGATGCGCTGGATGCCGGCCGAGTCGAGCCGGGTGAGCGGGATGGAGAAGCGCGTCCACAACTCCTTCTGGAACTGCCGCATCATGCTCTTGGTGGTGACCACCAGGATGCGGCGGCCCTTACCGCGGCGCATCAGCTCCGAAATGAGGATGCCGGCCTCGAGGGTTTTCCCCAAGCCGACCGAGTCGGCGATGAGGAAGCGCGGGCGAACCTGCTCCAGCGCCTGATGGGTCGGGAGCAGCTGGAATGGCAAGGCATCCATGGCGCCGCGGTGGCCCAGGGCCAGGTCGGTGCCGGTGGGTACGGTCTGGCGGAGCCGCGCCTCAAGATACAGACGGCTGCCAATGTAGGCGGGGGAGTCGTCCCCGACGAGTTCGGTATCACGCGGATCGAGGACGCGAACCTCGTCGATCTCGGTCAGGAACAGAGCTTCGCGGTGGCGGACCGTCTCCGAGACCCCCAGGCACTCCAGTTCATATCCCCCAAGGTCGCACTGGTTCGCGCCGCGGACCAACCATTCCTCGTCCCGGATCAGGACGCGTGCGCCGGGCGCCGGTGCCTCCATCACTCCCCCTCCTAGTTGTTCAAAATTCTAGCCTTCCATCCAAACAACCCATCAACCGCCTCGTTCCCGTCTGAGATCGTCCAGGGAGCCCGACGGCACGGTTTCGACGAATTCCAGCTCCATCCCCAGCACCCCGAGTACAGCAAGGAGCTTGCGCGCACCGAACTCCGCGCACCTGCCGCGTTCGAACCGCGAAAGCACCGCCTGGGCAATGCCCGCCTGCCTGGCGACATCGCCCTGTTGCAGGCCTAGTGCGCGCCTTCGCGCAGCAACGGCAGGACCGAGCTCGGAGATCGTCTGCATTCGACTTATTCGTCAAAACTCAGACGTAAATAAGCCACTTTTCGACTAATACGTCAAATTATGCAACGTAACCCCTGACTCCGTCAGAGGCATCAAATTTCAGATCGCCTGCAACCCGCTGAACTGGCGTCGGTAGGTCAAGCAGCCTCGTGTCGCCACACTGCCAAACGAGCCTCCTGATCATCCGTCAGCTCCACGCCAATACCTGCTTCGGCAAGCTCCTCCAAAAGCCGGCATGCGTCGTCCTCATTCCATAGGTCGATGGACGATTCCTCCAAGTACTGGTGGACGTCGTCATGAAGCTCAGGGTCAATCAGATCCCACAAGGACCGGATGCTGAATCCACTCGGGATGTCCGCGAGCAAGAGTTCGTCCAAGGCCGCACGCAATGCATGGCGGATTTGCTTCACGCGCTCTGGCGAAAGTGGCTCCCCTGCTGGCTCAGGTTGCACCTCTTCTGCAGCGAGGTCAGCGGACTTTCGCAAGAAAGCAGGCACGTCGTCATAGAAACAGGCATCAAAGTCCGTGGGCGCCAAACAAGCAGCCACCGCGTATACTGGCGGTCTCGCGGCACGTGAAGCCACCATCCCTTCCGGAACCATGTGCGCTACGGGCAAGACCTTTGGTAACCCCTCGGCCTTGTCCCCCTCCGCTCGCACCTTGACCAGCACAGCCGACGTTTCATCGGTGATCAAGCCATAACGCAACGCCAGTTGCGCACGCTCGTCGCCTTTCGCATGCAGCCAGGCCTTGTGACCGGCCAATGCGCGCAGCACAGGCGCCTCTTCCATATTTTCCAGTCGAAACGCGAGCATGTCGGCATCGGGTGCCCGCCGAACGCGTGGCTCAAATGCCCACCCGGCGGGCAACATAGCGATCATCGTAACGGCATCGCCCGGGTAGGCCACATCCAACGGCAGCGACCGCACCTCCTGCCTGCCCCAATCGATCTGGACCTGGAGCGGCCCCGCTTCACGCGCCCGACGAAGCTGGCGCATCACCGCCTCATCGATGGGCTCGGCCGGAACCGCCCGCTCCAGAACCGCGCGAGTGCTGGCAGCCAGCGGCCCCAGCACGTCGACGCCTGCGCTGCTGCCCACCGCAACAATGAAGATTCGAATACCGGCATCGACGGCACGAGCCTGGGCGTCTTCGATCTCATGCGGCTGTACGGCACCGTCAGTCACAAGAATGATGGCTTGGGTACGTCCGGAAGCCTGCCCAAATGCACTCAATACGTCGACTGAACGGTCCAGGGCTTCACCCATCTCCGTGCCGCCGAGATCAGAATTGACCGTATCCACCAAGGACACCATCGCCTCGCGCACGCGCGCACTTGCCTTCAGGGGACGGCGGAATAGGGGCACGATGTGGCTACCGAAGCGCATGACCTGGATGCGGTCGTCTTCCTGAAGGGTCCCGGCGACTGCGCGCAATGCGTCACGCGATTGAGCAATGGCATCGCCACTCATCGAGCCAGAGCCGTCCAGCACCAGGCACAGATCGCACGGTCCGGCCACGCGCAGGCGCTTTGGTGTGGTGAAGGTGAGCATACCGATAGCACCCTCACCGTCCGCGACCAGACGGCCTTGCGCGCTGAAGTCGGCGGGCAAATCGAACACCAGCACCAGGTCACGATCGAGCATGGCCTGGTTCAAGCGCAGGCATTGCCCGTCGCCATCCGTCGAGAAGCGTGCGCCGTGGGTTGCACAATTCACGGGCGCTCGCGCCAGCAAGCCCTTTATCCGGATCGATACTTCCAGTGGATGTTCGGCAGCGAAGTCGTGCCGGGGTTCGTCGAGCTCATCCAGCTTGCTGCGTCCATAGCGCGGGCGATGCACCAGGGGAAGACTGAACCGCGCGGTTCCGTCGGCGGTGGGAAGCGGCGCGGCAAAGCGCAGCACTATCTCGCCTTCTTCACCCTGCTTCAGGTTGCCAAGACTAACGCACAGCATCCCCGGCTCGAGGCGCTCAAGCAGTACTGCGCTGTCCCCTTCGGCGATGGCATCGTCGTAGTTGCGGCTAGCCTGCTGTCTAGGCACGACCTGGGCAATCAATTGCTCGCCCGCCAGAGTGGCTTCCATTCCCATGAATGCGGAATCCAGTGGCACAGGGAAGGAGTAGACGGCCTCAATCGAATCGGCCGTGTCGTTGCGGAAGACGTGGCGCAGCTCGTACTCGGCAACGAGATCGGTGATGGTGACGTGCAGCGCGCTTCTGGCAAGTGGCGTGGTCGAACGAAAGCGGGTCGAACGGTTCATGCGGCGAGATCCCCTGTGTTTGCGTCAGTCTTGGTTCTGCGCGTTTTCGACCGCCTGTAGATCGCGCAGTGCTTCATAAGCGTCTTGCACCGAGCGAAACAGCGATCGCAGCTGGGCTTGCGTCAATCCCGCTCGCTCCGGCGCCACCACCAGTTCCAGTCCGTCCGCCACTATCAAGTGCGAGCGCACCTCGATCGCCCCAGGCCGTACGGGCGCCACGGGAGGCTCACTCCTTGCCTGGAGCAGGCTCGCGATGGCGTCCAACGACAGCCCGGCGTCTTGCCACTGGCGGATCCGAAGCAGTTCGGCGAGATGGGCCTCGGTGTAGTAGGCCCCTCGCTTTTCTCCCTCCGGACCTGGCAGCAACCCCTTCTGGATATAGAAGCGAACGGTGCGACCCGGGACATCCGCACGCTCGCTCAGCTGCTGAAGACTCAATTTCATTTGCGACACCTTGCCTGTCGATTAAAGTGTCTATTAAATATTCCGGGGTGTCAAGCCCCTGTCCCAGCCTGCTTGCTAGCCGTCGCAGGCACAGAGACGGGATCCCTGGACACTCCACAAAGAGCCAGACCTTCCAGCCGAGGACCGCAGCACCAATCGAGGAGCAAAGAAAGCCATGCACCAGGATCACGCCAGTTCCAGCGAAATCGATTGCATTTCCCCGACAACGCGACACGCGCAGATCAGATGCCAACAGCGGGGCATCTCCGGGCAACTGCTTGAGCTGCTGCTCGACCATGGCAAAGAGCGGCACTTGGGCCATGGCGCGACAATCGTCAGCTTCCCGAAGGATGCTCGTGAGCGCCTACGCCGTTCTCTCCCACGCAAGACATACGCGGCACTGGATTCGCGGCTAAACGTATATGCAATCGTCGGTGCCAACGGCCAGGTGATGACGGTGGGGCACCGCTACCAGCCTCTGCGGGACAAACACTGATGCGTCAAATCCCCTTACGGCGAAATTTCGCGCCAACTTTGCTTGTCGCCGATCGCGTGTATAGGTGGTGTCTCAACCAAAGGAGATCGCCATGGAAGCCCGCTTGATAAGTCTCCCCTCTGTGCAACTGGCCCGGCTGGTGGGCCTGGTCAGAAGAATCGAGCCTGTCGAACTGGAGGGCAGCAGGGAATGGGGCCTGCTGGTCCGCGGCCGGGGGTTCACCCGGCTGCTGGAGCAGGAGCTTCTGCATGCGCCGAACCTGATTCGGCCGGTCGGTTGGTCGACACCCCGGCCCATCACGTTCCGTGGCAAGCAGGCGGCGGTGACCTATGCCCAGCACCTCGGCCTGCTACCCAGACAGAAGGTGTGGTCCGTGTCGGCCACCGAATAAACAGGCAAGTCACGTCGGCGAGACCATCGCCGGCGTGTTTTGCGCAGTTGCTGGCCATTGCTCAAGCGACCGATGTACCCAAGAGCATTCATTTCGATCCACAGGAACGATGGTTTGCAACCTGCGCAGTGACGCCGTAGCTTTCGCAGCAAGTTCCACCCGCGAACCTGGCGCACAACCCAGGCCTACAACTTCCCGGCTTCGTCCCGGGATCATCGAACCGGACAGCAACGCCATGCGCCTTCTGTCCTTATCCACTGCAAGGCTTCGGGCATTGCTTTGCCTTCCCGAACAGCCGCATCACTGAACGCAACCATCCTCATCTCCACGGCAGGACGGTGCTCGTCACTTGCTTCGACAGTGTCTGCAACAGTCGCAGGCGCTTCGCCTGCCTCGTCCCTCGCAGTGCGAATCGCGAGAGTGACGCAAACGACATCGCAGCCGGAAGGTGCCCAGAACAGGGGTTTCTGCGCCCGACCGTGCCAGTGACACCACGAATCGCACCGGCGCAGTACGTCGCCGCACGACATCCATGCTCGATCTCAACCACACACGCACACCAGACCCGCCTCCTGGAGGTCGCCCTAGCAGCCGCAACCGCGGTGCCATTGCTCGAAGCAGTTCGAGCGATCCGGCAGGGCCCGTTACTCACCGGTTTCTGTAGCCGCGCTGAGGGCTGATGTGCACGCGGGACATATTTCCCGCACTCCAAAGCCGTCAGCGCGGCAACAACCCGGAGAACACCATGAGCAGAAGAACCGAGTTACAAGCTTCGATCGTCGCCGTCATGGCGCGACTGGGCGGATCCCACCTGACCCGCGAGGCCAGGGAGAGGACCGCCGCCAAGTTTTCCACGCTGATGTTCGACGCGGGCTTCACGCATCTCGCGCATCCCGCCGACATCAGCGGCAAGCATTTGCGGGCTTACGTTGCAGCCCGACAGGCCGAGTCCCCAGGCGCTCGAACCCTCCAGAACGAGCTCGCGCACCTGCGCAGCGTTCTCAGAAGCGTCGGGAAACAGGCAATAGCCAACGCCTCTGAGTTGAGCAACGAGGCACTTGGTATCAATGGCGGCTCGCGCCTGGGAACCAAGACAGCCATGTCCAGTGAGGACTTCCGGACGTTCACCGAGCGCGCTGAACACCAAGGCCGCCCCGGCATGGCCGCGTTGCTGCGTCTGGAACGGCACCTTGGTTTGCGAGGCAATGAAGCCATCCACGCAAGGGAAGACACGCTGCGTCGTTGGGAGCGCGAGCTCCGGACTGACGGCCGAATCACCGTGCTGGCAGGAACTAAGGGCGGTCGGCCACGGACGGTAGATGTGTTCGACAGGACAAGCGCTTCGGCGGCGATCTCGTCAGCGCTTGCTGTGTGCACGAAGCAGGGCGGATTCCTGGTGATTCGCGCCGATGGATCGCCCGGCGGCGGGTTGAAGCAGGCTCGTCGCATCTACCATTCTTGGGCGCACCGAAACGGCATCCAGCCTCACTCGGCGCGTTATGCGTTCGCACGGGACCAACTGGATGGCTACCTCTTCCGTGGCTATTCGTCCCGGGAAGCGCTGATGGCCGTGAGCCATGATCTCGGCCACGGCGATGGACGCGGCCGTTGGGTCAAGAGTGTCTATATGCGCTAACGATTCCGTCGATCTGTTGCTCTCGGCATACTCGGAACGACTGCGCCAGAGACCAGGAGGGCGAATCCTAGCGCGCGGCGCTTTGCGCTCGAAGTTCTACTTCGAGCATGGCCAGCCGTTCACGCGCCTCGGCCAGCGCGGCTTGTACAGCTTGGCGTTCGGATCGTTCGAACAGAAGGGCCTGCTCGCGCTCATCCAGGCGCGCACAGGCACCCGCGATTTCCACCTTCGCCGACGCATTGAGCGTCGACAGTTCGCCGTTCTTCAACTCAAGCTCTTGCTGCCGCTGCATGGCTGCAGCGATTTGCGCTGTCGCCCGGTCCAGCAATGATGCCATCTCGGCGCGTTCCGTCTCCAGCTCCTTGCGAGCAGCCCGCAGAGCATCGCGCTCGCTGGCAACCAGCTCGTCGGCCACACCAAGAGCCTCAGCCCAGACATGCTCTGCCTGTTGCCGCATACGGGCCGAGAAAGCTTCCGGGATCGGCGATTTGGCGCCGGAAGTTTTCGTCTGCAGCGCCCGCCAATCGGCCATTGCAGGCGCAATCGTGGAGAACGAACCCGTCTCGCCAAGCATTTCGCGCACCGCCGCTAGCGTCGGCGTCTGACCAAGGCGTTGAAGTTCATCTGCCGCCGCCCAGATTTGATCTTTGGTAATACCCACAACGCTCTCCCGATGTAGTTTGTAGTGCGCTACAGTTGCTACGCACAGCCAGCCCTAGTCCAGTAGCGTTAGCCAGTAGCGTTAGCTGGACGAATCTTCTTCATCTGTGGACGACTTCATCGACGCGATGGCCGCTTTCATCGCTGCGAGACCACGCTCACGTGCCGCCGGGTCGTGGCGGCGATCATCTTCGACACGGCGCTTTCTGGCTTCCTCGGCTTCACGTGCAACACGTTGGCGGTCACGTTGGATGGCCAGCGCATGGTTCGGGGCGAATGCGCCGGTTCGAACTCGGCGAACGAGACCGTGCAGCCACGCGGGCCATTGTGTCTTGATTGCCTTGGCCCTAAGCGCGCCAGCCAGTTCGTCGACGATGCCTTGGTGCTGGCTCTCAGCAACTCCAATGAGCATGTCGACCACTACTACCCGCTCGTCCTCGCTCAGCTGGCGCAGATAGCTCCAGTCCAACGCCGAACTCGTCTTGACGGGTAGTGGTGGATCAGACTGACGGATAGTGCTGGTTCCGGCGACGCTCGCGTCATCCGTTTCGGACGCCGGTGTCACCAGGGGCGGTGACGCGGGCTCCACGGGCGACAATTTGTCACCGGTGCCCTTTGGCGCACTCTCACGCAGAGTAGCCATATTGACTTGGTATCGCCTGGAGCCAGTTCCACCCTGGGGATTCCCGACCACAGAAATCAAGCCATCCGCGATCAACATGGCCATGATCCGCTGACAGTGCCGCGGCGAAATGGACGTCTTATGCGCAACGGTTGGGATGCTGGGAAAACAAATGCCAGCGTCGTTGGCCCAGTCGCACATCGCTAGAAGAACGAGCTTGATCGTCGGCTGCAGTCGCAGGTCCCACGCAAGCGTCATCAGCTTGATACTCACGTCACGCCACCTCGCGAGTGGCGGTAATGCGTTCCTGCAGCCAAGCTTCGACGTCGGCCGCCACGAAGGCAACGGCGCGCTTGCTCAGCCTGATCGGCTTAGGAAAGCCCATCTCGCTGGCCAAGCGGTGGATCTGCGATTTCGAAAGCCCAGTTCGGCGACATACCTCGCCGATACGCAACATGGTGGTGTACTGCGATTCCATTGGTTGTCTCCGCGACCACTGCGGTCGCTTGCCACGACTAGGGCAATTCCTGGTCGCATGGAGACGTTATGGACCGCGCAATCCACGACCAATCGGGTAAACGCTTGGTTTGCGAACGGTTACCCGATTGCCTTTTTCGTTTGATCGTGCTTATCGCCTTTTACCCCGCCAGAAACGATCCCGCATACGCGGGATGCCGTAAGTGAGCTCGACCCGCGTGAAGGATCCTCCGAGTGATCCTGGAGCGCCCTTACGACGATTGCAGTTTCCTCGGGCATGCTTTTTCTGAACGACCGGAGAAAGAACCAATGAACCCGACGGATTACGTACGCCCACTGCTCACTTACGTCGCGAGGCTTGTGAATGATTTGTGGTTCCGTTGCCCAGGAGCGGACGCCATCCTGCAGCGCCCACAACAGCGGCTCGATCCCTGATTTGATTGACCTTTGAAGCCAACCTTCAGTGTCCTCTTTGAGCATCTGCATGACGAAGCCCATGGTCTCTTCGCTGACCTTGGCTTCGTCCGAGTTCATACTGCGCCTGATGATTTCCTTGCTGATGTGCCTGACGCCATCGGCATCTGGTTCGACAAGGAGAGTCCAATCCCCCCTGGTCCCGGCCTGACGTTCAAGCTCATCCGTCATCCCCAGCACAGCATCCGTCCACGAAGAGCTCAGGATGTCTTGCTCCCAGGATTCGAATGCCCCCTCCATTGCGTCATTAAGCGCCTGATCGATTGGCGATGGCAGGCCCAAACCTTCATCCCGAAGCGCTGCGACTTCTTCGGCCAGTTCCGCGCACAGGGCGTCGATCCTTGAGATTGTCTCCGTCCGCTCCGTTTTGCTCATGAGCTGCGTTCTGTGCGGCCCGCGCAGAACGCCTTGCAGCGTGATCACCAGGGAAGCTGCTGGGCTCGTATGACGAAACTTCTCGGGATTTTTTCTCAACAGATCCCAGACTCGATCCATCTCGATCGACGAGAGCAGAGCCTGGTGAACTCCAGGCTGAGAGACGGACAGACCTGCCTCCGTCAGGTCATCGACAACCCACTTGTGGATCTCTGTTCTATTTGACTTGGTCTGCTTCCGTGTCATGTGGTCCGCCCTCCGGGTCTGTCGTGGTGTCGCTTGGAGTACGATGGATGCACATGGGCTGAGATGTAAGTGGACAAATTTCGTTGTCCGTTGTGGACATTCGCCCTACCGGATTGATCTGGGGGTATTGGCGGGGGTATCTGAACCAGCTTCCCGACAAGAAATCCAATCAAATCAAATTGATATAGCGCCCATGAAAATCGCCAGCTGGAACGTGAATTCGCTCAACGTGCGCCTGCCGCACCTGCTGCAATGGCTGGACACATTCCGGCCGGACGTGGTGGGCCTGCAGGAAACCAAGCTGGAGGACGCCAAGTTCCCGGTCGATGCGCTGCGCGAGGCGGGCTTCGAGATCGCCTTCAGCGGGCAGAAGACCTACAACGGCGTGGCCCTGCTGGCGCGGCGCGGCGAGCTCGAGGACGTGCAGCGCGGCATTCCCGGCTTTGATGACGAGCAGCGCCGGGTGATCGCCGCGACCGTGGACGGCATTCGCATCGTCAACCTGTACGTGGTGAACGGGCAGGACGTGGGCACCGACAAGTACGCCTACAAGCTGCGCTGGCTGGAGGCCGTGCACGACTGGCTGGCCGCGGACCTGCAGCGTTGGCCGAAGATGGTGGTGATGGGGGATTTCAACATCGCGCCGGATGATCGCGACGTGCATGATCCGGCCGCGTGGAATGACGAGCACATCCTGACGTCGCGCGCCGAACGCGACGCGCTGCGTCGGCTGCAATCGCTGGGCCTGCACGATGCCTTCCGCCTCAAGCACGAAGACGCCGGGGTGTTCAGCTGGTGGGATTACCGGCAGGCGGCCTTCCGGCGCAACCTCGGATTGCGCATCGACCTGACCCTGGTGTCGGATGCGTTGAAAGCGCAGGTGGAAGAAGTCGGCATCGATCGCGAACCACGCACGTGGGAGCGGCCCAGTGACCATGCGCCGGCGTGGGTGACGCTGGCGTAGGCCACCGGCCTGCGGCAAGCCGAAAAAAAGAAGCCCGGCAGTGCCGGGCTTCTTCGCGACTGCGATGTCTCGGCGCGATCAGCGCGCGCGACCACGCGTGAACATGTTGACGATCAGCAGCAGTACCACCGCGCCGATGAAGGACACGATCAGGCTCTGGATCGACAGGTTGCCGTCGTTGATGTCGGCGCCGCCAAAGCCCAGCCAACCGGCGACCAGGCCGCCCAGGAAGGCACCGACGATGCCGACGATGATGTTCAGGAAGATGCCCTGCTGGGCGTCGCGCTTCATGACGATGCTGGCCAGCCAACCGATGATGCCGCCGACAATCAGCCAGATAATGAAGTTGATCATTTTTTCATTCTCCGCAGTATGAAAGTGCTGGATGTGCACCCGCTTTCCCTTCGGGAGCCCCGGCAGTCTGCGCGGAGTGGCGTGACGGAAATGTTATGCGAGGCCTTGAAAACAAGCGCCTGCACGCATTCTTGCATTCACGTCGATGAAGCAGACAGCAGAAGGATTCAGCGGCGCGCGATCAACGCCAGCAGTTCATGACGCGGCAACTTGCCGGTGTCGTTGCGTGGCAAGGCCTGTACGCGAATGATGCGGCGCGGCAAGAACACCGGGTCGGTGGATTGACGCAGCGCATCAATGATCGCCGCATCGGTGAGCGCAGCCTCGGCGACGACGATCGCGAACAAGCGACGCACGCCGGTGGCGTCGGCATCGGCTTGCACCATCGCGGCATCCTCGATGCCGGCGATGGATTGCAGGCGGCGGGTCAAATCACCCAGCGAGGCGCGCTTGCCGGCGATCTCCAGCAAATCGGCCTGCCGTCCGCGCAGTAGGAAGCCGCGACCGTCATCGACCAATTCCACCAGGTCGGCCAGCAACAGCGGCGTCGGCAGTGAGGGACGCTCCACCCGCGTGCCGTCGGGTTGCGGATGCAGGTGCACGTCGTCGAACAGATGCCATGTTTCCTCGCGTGAGGTGCGGCGTTGCGCAATGACGCAGGTCTCGGTGGCGCCGAAGAGCTCATGCACTTCGCAGCCGAAGCGCGCCTCGGCCTGCGCGGCGAGCGCCACGGGCAATGGCGCGGTGGCGGTGACGATCGTGGCCACGTCGGGCAGGTCGATGCCGGCTTCCAGCAGCGCACGCAGGTGCACGGGCGTGGTGACCAGGAGACGCGGCGCGTCGGTTTGGGCGAGCGCCTGGGCGATGTCATGCGGGAAGAACGGCCGCCCGGGATGTACGGCGAACGGGCCCAGCATCGGCATCAGCACCGACATCTCCATGCCGTACATGTGCTGCGGCGGCACGGTGGCGACGATCGACGCCGCTTGGCCATCGAACAACGTGGCCAGTGCCTGCAGGTTGGCGGCATTGGTGTGGACCAGTGCGCCCCAGGTCTTGGGGTTGGCCGCAGGCGCGCCGGTCGAGCCGGAGGTGAAGCCGATCATGGCCAGCATCTGGCTGGGAATCAGCGGAGCACGATTGTCATGCGTTGAAGCAGGAACGCTGGCGGCCGAAGCGTCGTCCACCCGCACATCGCAGGGCAGCGTGCTCTGCGCATCGCCCAGTCGGTAGCTGCCGGGATAGCGCGACGCCACGTCATCGACCACGCCCGCCGCGCGCGATGGCGGCAGCAGCGTGGTTTGTCCGCGCAGCAGCGCCGCGCAGAAACCGATGATGAAATGATCGCGCCGCTCGCACAGGTTGATCGCGTACGGCGCATCCGGCAGCCGCGCGGCAAGCGCATGCACGCGGGCGAGGAAGGCATCGCGGGTGACCGGCGCCGACCCGCAGAACAGGAGGTCGGAGGGATTGCCGATAATCAATGGCGCTTCCATTTCGATGGGCATCGCCTGTTCCTGCCACTGCGCCGACATCCGCTGTCCTGTTTTGTGCGGTTCAATGCGATAGCTTCGCGCATTTCCTGCGCCGCCGCACGCTAGGCTAACGGGATGACGCCTCGACACACCCTGCTGCCGCTGCCACCGCGCGCCCCTGCCGAGCCTTCGGCCCGCGCGTGGCTGGCCGAGCAATGGCAGGTCGATGGCGCGGCCTTGCCCTTGCGCCGGGATACCCGCTGCCGCCCGCGCCTGGTGGCGCCGATGCAGGATTTCGATGCCAGCTGGAGCCATAGCGGCGACCGCTTGCTGGTGGTGTGCGGCGAGGGACTGAGGGTGGGCTGTGATTTGGAGCGCCTGCGGCCGCGGCCGAATGCGCGTGCGCTGGCGCGACGTTATTTCCATGCCGATGAGCAGGCGTGGCTCGAGGGTCTCCCCGATGACGCCGCTCAAACCGGCTTCCTGCGCCTGTGGTGCGCGAAGGAAGCCGTGTTGAAGGCGCATGGGCACGGGCTGTCGTTCGGGCTGGACCGGCTGCGCTTCGTCGATGGGCAGGCGGGGCTGGAATTGGCCGAATGCGACCCGCGGCTGGGCCGCCCGGCGGACTGGCAGCTGGTCGAATTCGCCCCGGCGCCCGGCTTCATCGCGGCGATCGCCTGGCATGGGCTGCCCGCGCCCGAGTCCGGCGCGGCGATAATGCCCGGATGACGGCATCGCCCCTGCCCCCCGACATCGAACCCGCCCTGCGTGAAGGCCTGCGCGCCCTGGCCCTGGACGAGGATGCGCTCGCGCCGCCGCTGTTGGCGTACCTCGCCCTCTTGGTGCGCTGGAACGCCACCTACAACCTGACCGCGATCCGCGACCCGCGCGAGATGGTGACCAAGCACCTGCTCGATTCGCTGGCGATGGCGCCCTACGTGCCCGATGCGCCGCTGGCCGATCTCGGCACCGGCCCCGGCCTGCCCGGGATTCCGCTCGCCATCGCGAGGCCGGGCTGCACGGTGACGCTGGTCGAATCCAATGGCAAGAAGGCGCGCTTCCTGCGCGAGGCCGTGCGCACGTTGAAATTGCCGAACGTCCGCGTGGCCGAGAGCCGCGCCGAGGCCCTGGCCGAGCCGGGCGCCTATGCCGCCATCACCGCGCGTGCGCTCGCCACGCTGGACCGCATCATCGAGGTCGGCGGGCATCTCCTGGCCCCCGGGGGACAGCTGTTGGCGATGAAGGCCGGCACCGTGGCGGAAGAAGCCGCCGCGCTGCCGCCCGGATGGCGCCTTGCCGGCATCCACGAATTGCACGTGCCGGGGCTTGAAGCGACCCGCCAATTGGCCGTGGTCGAACGCGACGGGTAACCATCGCCCGGCGAGGGCATAATGGAAGGTCCTGCGCCTGCCCAGGCCGGCGCTGACTTCCATCGGGACCACTTCATGGCGCGAGTCATCGCGGTTGCCAACCAGAAAGGCGGCGTCGGCAAGACGACCACGGCGGTCAACCTGGCCGCGGCCTTGGCGCGCACGCCCAAGCGCGTGCTGCTGATCGATCTCGACTCGCAGGGCAACGCGACGATGGGCAGCGGCGTGGACAAGCGCGAGGTGGCGCATTCCACCTGCGACGTGCTGCTGGAAGAAGTGGATGTGCGCGAGGCCATCGTGCGCGGCGAGGAAGGCTTCGACCTGATCCCGGGCAACACGGACCTGACCGCCGCCGAAATCGCCCTGATGGACGAGGAAGGCCGCGAGCAGCGCCTCAAGCGCGCTATCGACCAGGTGCGCCCCGATTACGACTTCATCATCGTCGATTGCCCGCCGGCGCTCTCGCTCCTGACGCTCAACGCCCTGACCGCCGCCGATTCGGTGCTGGTGCCGATGCAGTGCGAGTACTACGCGCTGGAAGGCCTGACCGCGCTGCTGCAGACGATCGAGGCGCTGAAGCAGAAGCTCAACCCGGCGCTGGAGATTGAAGGCGTGCTGCGGACGATGTTCGACGTGCGCAACAACCTGGCCAACGCGGTGTCGGCCGAGCTGGTGCAGCATTTCGGCGACCAGGTCTTCCGCACCATCATCCCGCGTAACGTGCGCGTGGCCGAAGCGCCGAGCCACGGCCAGAGCATCATCGGGTATGACGAAGCCTCGCGCGGGGGCGTGGCGTATCTTGGATTGGCGGGCGAGGTGTTGCGCCGCCAGCGCGAGCGCGAAGGCGCCAGAAAGCAGGAGGACGCGGCATGACCGCAGCGAAGAAGACAGGGAAGCCGGCCGCGGCCAAGAAGCGCGGCCTGGGACGCGGGCTGGAAGCCCTGCTCGGGCCGTCGGCGGCGGCCACGCCATCGATGGAAGCGCTGCCCGGCGATACCTTGAAGCGCCTGCCGGTCAAGCAATTGCAGCCGGGCAAGTACCAGCCGCGCCGCACGATGGACGACGACAAGCTGAAAGAACTTGCCGAATCCATCAAGGCGCAGGGCGTGGTGCAGCCGGTGGTGGTGCGCCAGCTGGGCAAGGACAAGTACGAGATCGTCGCGGGCGAGCGCCGTTGGCGCGCCACCCAGCTGGCGGGCTTGATCGAGATCCCCGCGGTGGTGCGCCAGCTCGACGACCGCACCGTGGTCGCGATGGCGCTGATCGAGAACATCCAGCGCGAAGACCT
>Ga0056909_1000782_pt1 | contig 24116 bp, 9 predicted proteins | sample EBPBio102011_DNA_FD_62115 | JGI IMG/M metagenome (GOLD analysis project Ga0056909, IMG submission 62115) | Wastewater treatment Type I Accumulibacter community from EBPR Bioreactor in Madison, WI, USA - Reactor 1_1/10/2011_ DNA | ecosystem: Engineered > Bioreactor > EBPR > Anaerobic-Aerobic >...
TGTCGTCGACCAGCACGCGCACCGCACGCAGGTCGTACAGCTCGCCGATCGGCACGTCCTTCTTCCGCATCTTCTTCCAGATGCTGTAGATGTGCTTGGGGCGGCCTGCGACGTCGGCGGACAGGCCCTGCGCGCGCAGGGCCTCGCCCAACTGGGACTTCACCTGCTCGATGAAGCGCTCGCGGCCGGCGCGCTTGTCGTCGAGCAGGGCCGCGATGCGGCGGTAGGTGTCCGGCTCGAGGTAGCGGAAGGCCAGGTCCTCGAGCTCCCACTTGAGCTGCCAGATGCCGAGCCGGTTGGCCAGCGGCGCGTGGATGTCGCGGGTGAGTCGGGCCAGCGCCGCGCGCGCGTCGCCGGGCAGGCGGGCGGCATGGCGCATCGTGGCCAGCTGCCGCGCCAGCAGGATCGGCACCACGCGCAGGTCGCGCACGATCGCCAGCAGCAGCCTGCGCAGGCCTTCGGGGTTGCCGGTCCCGCCGCTTTCGGCATGCAGGGTCCACACCTTCGTCGCCGCGCGCTGGCCTTCGAGCAGGGCCGCGATCCCGGCGTGGGCGCGCGGCAGCGACGCCTCGACCCGTTCGGCGAGCTGCGGCAGGTCGAACAGCAGCGCGGCACCGACCACGTCGCCATCGGCATCGAGCATCGCCAGCGCCTCCAGCGTGTCGCGGGTGACCTCGGCCGCTGCCGGCGCCGTCGCCTCCGCCGGCAGCGCGGCAGCCGCCTCGCGCATGGCCTCGCGCAGCGCCGGCGCGACCGCCCTGGCGGCAGTCGCGGCGAACCAGGCATCGAGGCCGGGGGCGGCGGCGTCGGTCACGCGCGTCATCATGGGGAGGGAAGCCCTACACTATCCGCGTCCCGACCCGAGGAACAGGGGTGAGCGTACCTCGGATCGAGCCCATCGATCGGGGACCGGCGACGCAACGCTGTGATTCACCTGCCTGCGTCGTCTGATACGCGCGCAATCGCGACATCGCTGATTTATCTGGAGAAATGTTCGTGAATCTTCGCCTCTTTTTCACAACCATCTTCCTGCTCCTGTGCGCTCCTTTCGCAAAGGCGCAATCAATGCAATCGGACTACCGGCTGATCGAGCAAAGATTGAGCGTGGAGCAGATGCGGTCTACGGGACTGGACAAGCTGAGCAAAGCGCAGCTCGAACTGTTGAACCGCCTGCTAAGTGAGGAGCATGTTGCCCAGACCGCCGCCATCCGACAGGAGGTTGAGGCCAAGGCCGAACAAGAGCGATCGTCCACACCTCGGATTGACCGCGAGCCCATCGTCAGCAAGCTTGTCGGCGAGTTCAGAGGGTGGACCGTGGGCACCCAATTCCAGCTGGAGAATGGCCAACGTTGGCGCGTCACCGGCACCACCGATTACTACGTACGCAAGGTCAATGCTTCGATGGCTCCAGCCGCTGTCGTCATGCCAGGCATGGTTGGCGGCTGGTACCTGAAGGTGGAGGGACACTCTCCGACGGTCAAAGTGCAACAAATCAGGTAGGCGAATTTCGTGTCCGCCGTTCCGCCGTCCCTCGGGCCTCTACCGAAAAGGGGCGATCCCTCGCCCCGAAGCCACGCACGAACGACTGGCGGCTGGATGTTCCTGACCGCTTAACCGCTGTCGATGCCGCGAAGCTGATGGGACACCGAGCGTCCCGGTGCCGGCCCCGCCCGTCATTCCGGCCACGAAAGCCCTACACTATTTGCATCGCGTCCCGACCCGAGGAACAGCCATGCGCATGATCCATACCTTCCTGCTCGCGTCGCTGCTGGCTCTGCCTGCAGCCGGCTTCGCACAGGACGCCCCGCCGATCGAACAGGCGATGAGTGCGCAGGAATTCAAGGCCGCGGGACTGGACAAGCTGAGCCGCGAGGAACTGGCCCGCCTCAACGCGTGGCTCGATCGCCGTGTCGCCGAGCAGTCGAGCGCGGCCGTCGCCGCGGCCGCCGACCAGGCGCGCGAGGAAGGCCGGCAGGACGTGATCGAGAAGAACCGCGGCTTCTTCCATTTCGGCAAGGCCGAGCCGATCGAATCGGTCCTGCCGGGCGAATTCCGCGGCTTCGCGCGCCATCGCGTGTACGTGCTCGAGAACGGACAGGAGTGGAAGCAGGTCGACGAGGCCTCGCTCGCCGGCGCCCGGCGGACCAATCCGAAGGTGCGGATCAAGCCCAGCGTGATGGGCAACGCGTGGTACCTGCAGGTCGAGGGCTACAACACCAGCGCCAAGGTCGAGCGGATCAAGTAGCCGCGCGTCGCATCACGCGCGACGGCCGCCGGCCCCGGCGTCAGCCGTCGCGCAGCGCCGCCAGCCGCGCCGCGAGTTTCTTCGGCGAAACGCCGCCCTTCGCGCCAAGCTCCTGCGCGAAGAGCGACACGCGCAGCTCTTCCAGGTCCCAGCGCAGCGCCTGCCAGTCGGGGTCCGTGGCCACGCCGGAGGCAGTCGCCCCTTCCAGCGCATCGGCGAACGGCTTGAGGTCGAGCATGCGCTGCTGGTCGCGCGCCGGGTCGCGCAGCGCGCGTTCCGCACGCAGGGCGAGCCCCTTCAGGTAACGCGGGTATTCGGCCAGGGCCACGGCCGGGGTGTCGCGCAGGAAACCCGGCGCCGCCAGCGAGGCAAGCTGCGCGCGCATGTCGTCGAGGTTGGCCTTCGCCCAGCCGACGAGGTCCGATTCCAGGCGCGCGCGCACCTCGGCGATCCGCGCGAGGATCGCCTCGGCCTGTTCCAGCCGCCGCATCGCCTCGCCGAACAGCGCCCGCCCGGCGGCATCGCGCCGCGCCGCGAACGCCGTCGCGTCACGGATCGTCTCCAGCCCATCGGCCAGCAGCGCCGCCAGCGCGCCGTCGACCAGATCGTCGCGCAGGCGGTCGCCGCTGCCGCGCGCGTCGCGCGTCGCGCCTCCGGCGGATTCGATCGCCGCGTACAGCAGGGCCGTCTTTGGAGGCACCGGCAATTGCTTGCGCGCCTGCTTCACCTTGTCCTGCAGGGCGATCCACAGCAATCGCCGCACGCCGCCCGGATGGAGCCCCCGGGCCAGGGCACGATCCGCATGCACCGCCAGCGACGCGCTGTCGCCGTCGTCGCGCAGCGCCGGATAGGCCGGGACGCCGGCGGCGCCGGGCACCGAGTCGGGGATCGGGTCGACCGGGAATTCGCGCAACCCGGCCCGCGCCATCCCCTCCGCGGCGTGTGCGGCGAACGCACGGGCCGCGCGCTCGCCGAACTGCACGCGCAGCGCGTCAAGGTCGCGCGACTCGGCCAGCACCCGGCGTCCATCGTGATCCAGCAGGCGCAGGTTCGCGCGCAGGTGCGGGTCGAGCGTGGCCTCTTCGAAATCGACGCCTGACACTTCGGCACCGGTCAGCCGCTTGAGGAAGCGCGCCAGCGCGCCGGCGAAGGCATCCGGCTCGGACGCGCCGTGCGCGTCTGCGAATGCCCTGGCGAAGTCGGGGGCGGGCACGAAGTTGCGACGCAGCGCCTTCGGCAGGCCCTTGATCAGGCCTGCGGCCTTGTCCGCGACCAGCCCCGGCGCCAGCCAGGACAGGCGCACCGGATCCAGCGCATTGAGCAGGTGCAGCGGGACTGCGATGGTCATGCCGTCATCCGCCGCGCCAGGCTCGAAGCGATACGACACCGCCAGCCGCACGTCGCCCAGCGCGATGAAGGCCGGGAACCGCGCGGCATCGGTGCGGTCGCCGACCAGCAGGTCGTCGCGCGACCAGGCCATCGCGCGCTTCCCCTCGGCGGGCAGCTTCGCGTACCAGGCATCCAGCGAACGCGCATCGACGATCTCGGCCGGGATGCGGTCGGCGTACCACTGCGCCATCCAGTCCTCGTCGACCACCAGGCCGGCCTTGCGCTGCTTGGCTTCCTCCTCGCGCGCCGCATCCAGCGCCTGCAGGTTTCGGGAGAGGAACGCCGCGCGCAGGTTGATCTCGCCCGCCACCAGGCCATCGCGCAGGAACAGCGCGCGCGCTTCCTGCGGATACAGGCGGCCGTAGTCGACCGGCTTCTTCGGCGCCAGCACCAGGCCGAACAGGCTCACCTGTTCGCTGCCGAGCACCCGCCCCTGCGCGAGCGACCAGCGCGGATCGTGGTGGCGACGCGACAGCAGGTGCGGCAACTCGGCGATGACCCAGTCCGGTTCGATCGCGGCATTGGTCAGCGACCACACGCGCTCGGTCTCGAGCAGGGTCGCCGACAGCACCCACGGCGGCGGCTTCTTCGCCAGCGTTGAACCCGGGAAGAGCTGGAACTTGCGCCCACGCGGCCCGTCGTACTGGCCGCGTTCGGTGCGCTGGCCCAGCTGCGTCGGCAGGCCGGCGATGAGTGCGCGATGCAGGCGCGCGTATTGCTTCGCGCCCTCTTCGGCTTGCGGCTGAAGAGGCGCGACGGCGTGGATGTCGACGGGAGCGGCTTCCGGGCTTCGCGCGCCCCCCTCCGCCTTCGGCACCTTCCCCCGCATGCGGGGGAAGGACGCGCCGGGGGGCTCCGGCCAGAGCGCTTCGCACTGCAGCTTCAGCTGCCGGTGCAGTTCGCGCCACTCGCGCATGCGCAGGAAGCCGAGGAAGTGCCTTTCGCACCATTTGCGCAACTGCGACTGGGTCATGTCCTCGTGCGCCGCGCGATACGCCTGCCACAGCCTGACGATGCCCACGAACTCCGATTTCGGATCGGCGAACAGCGCATGCGCGTTGTCCGCGGCGGCACGCTGGTCGGCGGGTCGCTCGCGCGGGTCCTGGATGCCGAGGAACGAGGCGATCGCCAGCATGTCGTGCAGGCAGCCGTGGCGCTGCGCCGCGACCAGCATCCGCGCCAGCTTCACGTCCACCGGCAACCGGGCCATCGTGCGGCCGATGTCGGTGAGCTTGCGGTGCGCATCCACCGCACCGAGTTCGGACAGCTGCTGCCAGCCATCGGCGACCGCACGCGGATCGGGTGGCTCCACGAACGGGAACGATTCGATCTCGCCCAGCCCCAGCGACAGCATGCGCAGGATCACGCCGGCCAGGGCCGCGCGGCGGATCTCGGGATCGGTGTACTGCGGCCGCGACAGGAAGTCCGCTTCGGAATACAGTCGCAGGCAGGTGCCCGGCGCGATGCGCCCGCAACGACCCTTGCGCTGGTCGGCGCTGGCCTGCGACACCGGCTCGATGTGCAAGCGGTCGAGTTTCTGCCGCGGGCTGTAGCGTTTCACGCGCGCCAGCCCGGGATCGACCACGTAATGGATGCGCGGCACCGTCAGCGAGGTCTCGGCAACGTTGGTCGCCAGCACGATCCTGCGCTGCGGCCCCGGGTTGAACACGCGGTCCTGGTCCTTCGCCGACAGGCGCGCGTACAGCGGCACCACCTCGGTGTGGCGGTACTTGCGGCGTTCCAGCGCGAGGTGCGCGTCGCGGATCTCGCGCTCGCCCGGCAGGAACACCAGGGTGTCGCCCGTGGCGCGCCCGTGGCTACTCCGGTCGGACATGATCTCGTCGCAGGCCGCAACGATGCCCTCCAGCACGCTGCGCTGCGCGGCGTCTTCACCCTCGCCCTCCAGCGGGCGCCAGCGCACGTCGACCGGGTAGCCGCGTCCTTCCACGCTGACCACCGGCGCGCCGTCGAAGTGCCTGGAGAAGCGCTCGGTATCGATCGTCGCCGAGGTCACGACCAGCTTCAGGTCGGGTCGCTTGCGCAGCAGCTGCTTGAGGTAGCCCAGCAGGAAGTCGATGTTGAGGCTGCGCTCGTGCGCTTCGTCGACGATGATGGTGTCGTAGCGCGACAGCCAGCGGTCGGACGCGATCTCGGCCAGCAGAATGCCATCGGTCATGAACTTGACCGCGGTGTCGTCGGAGACGTTGTCGTTGAAGCGGACCTGGTAGCCGACCACGCCGCCCAGCGGCACCTGCAGTTCCTCGGCCACGCGCCGCGCGACCGCGCGCGCGGCGATGCGCCGTGGCTGGGTGCAGCCGATCATGCCCGCCGCGCCCCGCCCCGCCTGCAGGCACAGCTTGGGCAGCTGCGTGGTCTTGCCCGAACCGGTCTCGCCTGCGACCACCACCACCGGGTGGCGGCGGACCAGCTCGACGATGCGCTCGGCCTGCGCCGCGATCGGCAGGCCGATGGCCACCGGCGCGTCGGGCAGGCGCGCGGCGCGGGCTTCGCGCGCGGCGACCGACGCTTGCAGCGCCTCGGCGAACGCGGCCTGCGCCTGAACGTCTTCCGGCTTCGCGTTCCAGCGCGACCACAGGCCGGACAGGCGGCCACGGTCGCGCGACGACGCCGCGTCGATCGCGCGCCGCGCCTGCTTCAACCCCGCCGTGACCGCGGCCCGTCTAGAATCCATCGCCTGCCTTGCCATCGCGCATTCGCGCCACAATTCCCACCTGCAACCGGCGTATTGTCGCCAAAACCACCCGAACGGAGACCCCCATGGCCAAGACCCGCGCCAGCAAGCCCGCGAAATCCGCGAAATCCACCAAGCCCGCGAAGCGCGCCACCCCGGTGGTGCCGGCCGCATCGCCGGCGCCGGACGCCGGCCCCGCGATCGACATCGGCATTTCGGGCAAGGACCGCAAGCACATCGCGAAGGAGCTGTCGAAGGTGCTGGCCGACAGCTTCACGCTGTACCTGAAGACCCACAATTTCCACTGGAACGTCACCGGCCCGATGTTCAACTCGCTGCACGTGATGTTCGAGACCCAGTACACCGAACAGTGGGGCGCCCTGGACGAGATCGCCGAACGCATCCGCGCGTTGGGGTTCAACGCGCCGGGGTCGTACGGCGAGTTCACGCGGCTGTCATCGATCGCGGAAGAGGCCGGCGCCACCGACACCGCGGACTGGCGCGAGATGGTCCGCCAGCTGGTCGCCGGCAACGAGGCCGTGTGCCGGACCGCGCGCAAGGCGCTGGACGTCGCCGACGATGCCGACGACGAGCCGACCGAGGACCTGCTGATCCAGCGCCTGCAGACGCACGAGAAGTACGCGTGGATGCTGCGTTCGCTGTTGCAGTGAGCGGCGAAGCGTGAGGCGAGGCGGCGTCCGGCCATGCCGGGCGCCGCAGCGGATGCGCCGAGGGGGAATCCTCAGTTCACCGAGCAGCCGATCTGGAAGGTCAGTGAACTCGCGGCCGGCAGCGTCGGCAGGGCCACGCCGCCGCCCTGCAGGCCGCCGATCGTGGCCGCGGGACAGGCCGCGCCACCGGTCGCCCCGCTGCAGGTGACCGTGGTGCAGGTCATGCCCGCGGGCGCCGGATCGCGCAGGATCGCCCCGTTCGCCGGCGCCGGCCCCGCGTTGGAGACGACCACGGTGTAGGTGGTGGTGCCGCCGCCGATCACCGCGCTGGCGCCATTGTCCTTGGTGATCGACAGGTCCGCTTCCGGCAGGCTGTTGGCGATCGTGCAGCTGATGTCGTCACCGGCGGCCGGGCTGAATTCCGGCCACTGGCGCGTGGCACCCACCGTGGCCCCCGCGCCCGACGGCAGCACCGTGGTCGATCCGGCGTTGGCGTTGGTGCAGGTCATCTGCACGAGGTAGGCGTCCGGCGCGGTGTCGGCGCCGGTGCCGTTGGCCTTGATCGTCTCGGCGAACTGCAGGGTGTTGCCGGCGGGCAGCACCTGCAGCCCGGTGCTGGCCGTGGCCGGCAGGCCGCTGCCGCTGGTGGTGGCGGACTGCGCCAGGATGCCGCCGGAGAACAGCCGCACCTGCGCCTGGTCGGTGGCGTTCGCGCGCGCGTCGAGCCGCTTGTTCAAGGTGACCCACACCGGCGTCGGCGTGTTCTGGCAGGCGCTGTCGCCGAAGGTGGCCGCTGGCGACTGCAGGGTCGCGGTCACGCTGTTGTGCAGGCCGCTGCCGGCGCTGGAGGGCACCGAGCAGGTGTCGTTGGCGCTGCTGCCGCCCCGGTTCACCTGGATGCGCACGGTCAGCGCGTAGGTGTCGCTCTGGCCCGCTGGCAGGCTGCGGTTGCCGGTGGTCAGCGCCCAGGGACCGCTGCCGCTGAACGTACGGCTGGCGGCGCCGCCGCCGCTGCCGCCACCGCTGCGCGTCGAACCTGCCGACACGATGCTCGCATCGGCGTCCAGGCCGGGCGTGTCGGACAGGGTGTAGCTGGCCGACTGGCCCGAGGGATTGGCCACCACGATCGTGTAGACCACGTCGAACTGCGTGGGCTGGCCCGCGACGGCGACCGGCGCGGCCGCGTTCTTGACCACGCTGATCCGCGCGTCGTCGTCGACGATGGTGTAGGTCCAGGTGGTCTGCGCGCTGCCGCCGCAGGTGGAGTTGGAGGCCAGGCGATAGGCCGGGGTCGCACCGGCCGGGGCGGGCAACTGCAGCTCGATCGTTTCGTTGGGCTCGCCGATCGTGTCGTTGACGATGGTGATCGGCAGCGGGAACAGGCTTGCGCTGGACACGCCGTCGTAGTTGCCGGCGGGCACGCTGATGGTCAAGGTGGTGCTGTTGCCGGGCGTGGTGTAGTCGGCGCCGATGGTCGCGGTACCGCCGGTGATCCGCGCGGTGATGGTGAAGGCGGTGTACACGGTGCCGTTGACCCGCACCGTGGGCACGTTCTGGGTGGCGCTCTCGGGCGTGGAGCTGCTGGGCGCGATGAATTCGACGAACGGCGCCAGTTCGATCTGGATGTCGTCGAGCAGGTTGCCCGAAGTGCTGCCGCCGATGGCCTCGAAGCCAAGGTTGGTCACGCCGGTGGCGCCGGCATAGTTGAAGCTGCCGCGGTAGTCCACCCAGCTGGTGTTGCCGGCGACGTTGACCGGCGTCTGCGCCGTGCCCTGGGAGACCACCGGCGCCAGGAATGCGCCGGTATTGGTGGTGCCCACGCGCACCACGGTGTTGCTGGCACCCACCCGCAGTTCCATCTGGTCGTGCACGGTGGCGCTGCCGCGTCCGCGGTGGCTGAAGCGCCAGTTCACCGGCTCTCCCGCAACGAGGCAGACGTTCTGGTAGATGCGCGAGGCGACCTCGGCATTGAGCTCGGCGATCTGCACGCCGCTGCGGGCGTTGACCGTGCCGCCGGAGGCGTTGTCGCGCGGCGTGCGCCACAGCTCCAGGATCGGCGCGGTCTGGTTGAACCCGGCCGGCACGACGCAGCCGCCGACGTTCTGGGTGGCGTAGGCCGGATGCGTCGTGTTCCAGCCCGGCACCTGGCTGGCGGCGATGTAGACGCGGCAACCGGGCGTCACCAGCGCCGGATCCTCGAAGCCCAGGTTCACGAACTGGCGCTGTACCTGCGCCTGCGCGACCGGCGCCATCGCCGCGAACAGCAGCGCGGACAGCAGCCAGCGGGAACGGCGCGCCCGCCGGCGGCGAAGGATCGGGAGGTGTGTCGGCCGTCCATGGGCCATCGCGGCCGCCGGGTCCAGGGCGGCACTGCAGTGGGTGGGGGGCATTGCGTGGACGATCCGGACGACAAGGATTCCCCCAACACGCAGGGAACGTGCCAATTCTGTCACAGTCGGTGGTGGCTGGAGTTCACGAAGCCGAGCGACGCACCGGGGTGACGGCCCACCCGACACGATTGACCCTGCGCGTCACCCCGCCGTGCGCGGGCAGGCGTACGCGTCGGCCGAATGCGCCGACCGCGCCGGGGCGCCGCGTATCATGACGCGCTGCGCGGCCCCGCCGGGCATTCCCCACACGGAGCGATTCACCGGCGATGGCGTCAACGGCACAGGCCCTGCTGAAACAGGTGTTCGGACTGGACGGATTCCGCGGCGAACAGGCCGCGATCATCGATTGCGTGGCCGGCGGCGGCGACGCCCTGGTGCTGATGCCCACCGGCGGCGGCAAGTCGCTGTGCTACCAGCTGCCCGCCCTGCTCCGCCCCGGCACCGCGATCGTGGTCTCGCCCCTGATCGCGCTCATGCAGGACCAGGTGGAAGCGTTGCTGCAGCTGGGCGTGCGCGCGGCGGCGCTGAACTCGAGCCTCGATGGCGAACGCGCCGCCGAGGTCGAACGGCAGTTGCTCGGCGGTGCGCTCGACCTGCTTTACGTCGCGCCGGAACGCCTGCTCACGCCGCGCTTCCTGTCACTGCTCGAGCGCATCGACGTCGCCCTGTTCGCGATCGACGAGGCCCACTGCGTGTCGCAATGGGGCCACGATTTCCGCCCCGAGTACCGCCAGCTCACCGTGCTGCACGAGCGCTGGCCACGGGTACCGCGCATCGCGCTCACCGCCACCGCCGACCCGCCGACCCAGCGCGAGATCGCCGAACGCCTGCAGCTCGAGGACGCCACGCGCTTCGTCAGCTCCTTCGACCGGCCCAACATCCGCTACACGGTGGTCGAGAAGGACAACCCGCGCCAGCAGTTGCTCGCGTTCCTGCAGGACCATCGCGGCGAAGCCGGCATCGTCTACTGCCTGTCGCGGCGCAAGGTGGAGGAGACCGCGGCGATGCTGCGTGCCGAGGGCATCGACGCCCTGCCCTACCATGCCGGCCTTGATGCCGAGGTACGCGCCACCCACCAGCGCCGGTTCCTGCGCGAGGACGGCCTGGTGATGACCGCCACGATCGCCTTCGGCATGGGCATCGACAAGCCCGACGTGCGCTTCGTCGCCCACCTCGACCTGCCCAAGTCGATCGAAGGCTACTACCAGGAAACCGGACGCGCCGGCCGCGACGGCGACCCGGCCGATGCCTGGATGTGCCACGGCCTGGGCGACCTGGTGCTGCTGCGGCAGATGATCGCGCAGTCGGACTCGGGCGAGGAACGCAAGCGGCTCGAGCAGCGCAAGCTCGATGCACTGGTCGGCTACTGCGAGACCCTGCAGTGCCGGCGGCAGGTGCTGCTGGGCAGTTTCGGCCAGGCGCATGACGGCCGCTGCGGCCACTGCGACAACTGCCTGCAGCCGCCCGAGCCCTGGGATGCCACCGATGCCGCGCGCAAGCTGATGAGCTGCGTGTACCGCACCGGCCAGCGCTTCGGCGCCGCGCACGTGATCGACGTGCTGCGCGGCAGCGACGGCGAGCGCATCCGCCAGTTCGGCCACGACCGGCTCAGCACCCACGGCATTGGCCGCGACCTCGACGCGCGCGCCTGGCGCAGCGTGGTGCGCCAGCTGGTCGCCACCGGCCTGCTGGATGTCGACGTCGAAGGCCACGGCAGCCTGCGCCTGACCGAGGCCAGCCGCGAGGTGCTCACCGGCGGCGGGCGCGTCGCGCTGCGCAAGCCCGCGCCCTCGCGACGCGGCACCGGCAGCCACGCGCGCACCGCCACCGCGACGCTGCAGCTGTCGCGCGACGACCTCGCGCTGTTCGACGCCCTGCGCGCGCTGCGCGCCGACCTGGCGCGCGAGCAGAACGTGCCGGCGTACGTGATCTTCCACGACGCCACCCTGCGCGAGATCGCGACGCGGCGCCCGGCCAGCAAGGGCGAACTGGCGGCGATGGGCGGCATCGGCGCGAACAAGCTGGCGCGCTACGGCGACGCCGTGCTGGATGCGATCCGCGCCGCGACCTGACGCGCGCGGCACCAGGCACGACATGCAGCTCGCGACGCGCGATCAGTCCACCGTGCAGGTGAGCTCGATCGTCACGCTGCCACCCGCCGGGAACACCGGAATCGGGACACCGGCCTGCAGCGCCGCCAGGCTGACCACGGGACAGGCCGCGCCACCGGCCACGCCGGTGCACGCCACCGCGGTGCAGGTCAGGCCCTGCGGCGCCGGATCGGTGAGGATCGCGCCATGCGCCGCCGCCGGCCCGTCATTGCGCGCCACGATCGTGTAGACCGTCTGCGCGCCGCTCATCAGCGCATCCCCGGGCAGGTCCACGCTGCCCGAAGCGGGCGTGTTGGTCTTGGTGATGCCCAGGTCGGCGGACAGGTTCTGTGCATCGGTGTCGGTCGCCACGTTGTTGGACGGATCCGGATCGCTGTAGCCGGCCGGGACCCCCACCGTCACCGTATTGGCCAGCGGCCCGGTGAACGACACCGGCACGGTGAACGTGAAGGTATAGGTCGCCACGGCGCCGACCGGCAGGTCGAGGCCGGCGTCATTGATCGCGCCGGTGCCGCTGGCCTGGCCGCAGACCGCGCCGCCCGAGGTGCTGGCGCAGGTCCAGGTGGCGGCGGTGATCCCCGCGGGCAGCGGATCGCTCACGCTGGCGTTCTGCACGCCGAACGGGCCGTTGTTGCGCACCACGATGCTGTAGCTGCGGGTCTCGCCGGGGAGGTAGGTATCGTCCGCCAGGTCCACCGGCCCCTGGGCCGGGGTGTTGGTCTTGGTCACCGCGAGGTCGGCCGGGAAGGTGATGGGCGCGGTCGGGCAGTTGGCACCGTCGTTGATGCTCGCCCCGGGCGAACTGGAGACCAGGGTCCAGGTGCCGGTCAGCAGGTCGATCTTGTAGAAGCCGCCCTCGTTGTTGTTGCCGAACAGGCCGGTCGGCGAGCCGTACATGGCGCCGAACTGCACCGCGCCCTGGGCGGTGCCGATGTTCAATACCTGCCCGGTGGCGGGGTTGATCGACCGCAGCAGGCCGTTGGTCTGCACCGTGTAGATCAGCCCGCCGATCCACGCCATGTCCACGGCATTGACGCTGGCGCTGAGGTTGACCAGCGTCGAGGTGTTGGCATGCACGTCGATCACGCGCAGGTTGGTCGAGCCGCCTCCGGCCAGTACGTAGTACACGCCGGTGTCGGAGAAGGTGCCGTTCACCCAGTTCTGGGTCGCCATCGAGCCCACGGCGCCGAGGTTGATGGTGCTGCCGTCCGCGCCGATCCGGATCAGCTGGTTGCCGTCGCCCGAGGCGTTGCGGATGCCGTAGATGTAGTTGTCCACCGGGTTGTAGCCGATGGCGTTGTACGGATGCGTGCCTTGCCCGAGCGTGGGGAACAGGAAGGGGTTGGTGGCGGTATTGATGCCATACAGCGTGGTGTTGGTGGTGTTGTTCGGGGCCTGCGACAAGAACATGCGCGCGTCGCAGGTGCCGAAGTTGGGCTGCGACGAGGCATTGGTGATCGTGCATTCGATGCGTTCGCCGGCCGCCGGCACCACGCTCCAGGTCGGCCCGCTGCCCGTCGGCGTGAACGCGACGCCGTTGCGGGTGCACTGGATGCTTGCGTTGTAGGACGCCAGCGGCGACGTGCTGCCCGCGGCCATGCTGTCGCGCAGGTGGTAGGTCGTGCCCGCCGTGGCCAGGTAGGCCCCGGTGCTGGCGCTGGTCCCCGTGCCCGTGGTGGTCGCCGACGCGAACACGGTACCGCCCGATGCGGCCGACGCGACCTGCACCAGGAACTGGTCGGGCGGGATCGCACGCGAGGCCACGGCCTTGTTCAGCGTGATCGTCGGCCGCGGCGTGTTGGTGATGGTGCAGGCGATCTGGTTGCCGGCGGCGGGCACCACGCTCCAGTTCGGCGCGCTGCCAGAAGGCGTGAACGCCACGCCGTTGCGCGTGCACTGGATGGTGGGGATGTACGAGCCGATCGGCGATGCGCTTCCCGCGGCCATGCTGTCGCGCAGGAAGTAGGTGGCATTCGGCGTCGCGACATGCGCGCCGGTGCTGGCCGTGGCCGCCGTGCCGGTGGTGGTCGCGGCGCGATACACGGTCCCTCCGGATGCGGCGGACGCGATCTGCACGGTGAACTGGTCCGTCGCGTCAAGGCGTCCGGCGCCACCCACCGCCTTGCCGAGTGTGACCGAAGTGCTGGTGATTGATCCGTTGCATCCTGCCGAACTGGCCGCGAGGGACGGATCGAAGAGGTTTGCGGTGGGGATGATCTGGGTCGTGCCGCCAGGCGTGGTCCAGCGCAGGCGTGCAAAGTTCTGGCCGCCCTGGTTGTTCCAGTACATGCGGACCAGTGCGCAACTGTTCGCCACCGGCGCGCTGAATTGCCCGATCGACGCGAACGTATTGACGTCGTTGGTCCATCCCGCAAGGCTTCCGACCGGGATGTCGTACACCGCCGACGCATAGTTGGTGTTGGCGAAATCGCTCGACAGCAGGACCTCGACCTCGTCGTCGTGCGCGACGGCCAGGTCGTAAGCGCCCGCCGCCGGGAAGCGAATCAGCGCATGCACCACGCGCCCCTGCGCCTGCGCGACGCAGGCAGCGCCGGCCGGAGCCACCGTCGCGTTGCACAACGCGGTATTCAGGCCGTAATCGATGTTCGTGGAGGTGCCGGTGCGTACCGGCGCCGCGAGCGGGTTTGCAAAGATTTCGCGCAGGTTCTGGCGGACAGTGTCCGAGGCGCCGAGGTTCTCGTAGTTGGTATTGGCGCCGGGCACGACGATCCCCGGGACACTGGAACGGCCGCGATAGTCCTCCCACCGCACCTGCGCCTGCGCGCCGCCGGCCAGCGGCAGGAGCAGCAGGCACGCCATCAGCGCGAACACACCCTTGTGGCGCAGATGGGCACCGCGGGCCTCCTGCAGGCCACGGGCCCTGGATGCGCGATGCGCCTTCGCCATCTTCCCTCGGTCCTTCAGCACGCAGTCCCCCTGACTTCCTTCCGCCGACCGGCGACGCCGCGGGCACTTCCCCGCGGAATCGCGCCGGACCGCTCCAGCACAAAAACGCGAACGACGAAACCCCGACCGGGCTTTCGCCCAGTCGATTCCATTCGTCATTCGTCCCTGATCCCTGTGGCCGCAGATCCCAAGCCGCGCCACGACGACAGCATGGCGCAAGCCGGTGGCGACCACAATCCTTGCGCCACACGCCACGTCACATTTCAGGGTGCCCGCGCCATGAGGGCACGCCGAACACAGGCATGCACCGCATCGCGATGGTGCATCCGTGGCCGAAGATCACCGTTCCGGCAATGGCGGGTGCCCTCCATCGCCGTCGAAGCGACGGCGCGCGGGATCACGCTATCCGGCGCGATCCCGGCATCAGTTCACCGTGCAGGTCATCTGCAGCGTCAACGTCCCGCCATTGGGCAGGGTGTTCACCACCACGCCCGCGCCCTGCAGCGCGGCGATGGTGACGGCCGGGCACACCGCGCCGTTGCCTGCCGCGCAGGTGACGGTGTGGCAGACCATCCCCGTGGGCGCGGGATCGCGGATCGTCGCGCCGTCCGCGGCGTTCGGCCCGTTGTTGGTGAACGCCACGGTGTAGACGGTGTTCTCGCCGCTGAGCACCGAGGCGGCGTTGTTGGTCTTGGTGACCGACAGTTCGGCACGCGGGCGCGCGGTGTTCGTGAACGTGCAGGTGACCGCCTGCTGGCGGCCGTTCGCGGACGCGCCCACGACCGACGCCGGCAGGGTGACGCTGGCGGACGTGGCCGATCCCGACGCGACCACGGCGCCGGTGCCATCCTGGCAACTGTAGGTGCTGACGTAGTCGCCCAGCGCGGTGCCCGACGACGCCAGCTCCGCGACCGTCACCGCGAGTGGCGACGACTGGATGTTGGTCGCGACCGTGACATCCGGCGCGTTCGACGCGCTGTTGTGGTAGAGCGTGCGGAAGCCCGTGCTGCCGTTGTGACCCACCGTGGTGGCGAAGCTGGTGCCCGCGACCTGCAGGTCGAAGCGCCCGGCGTCCCCGGTCGGCACGAGCTGCTTCACCACGCGCACCACCGGCTTGATCTCGAGCATGTAGTCCTCGACCTCGCCGCTGTCGACCCGTCCGGTCGGGCTCTGCACGCCGGTGACGTCATGGCTCACGCGCAGGCGCACGTAGCTGCGGCCCGCGGTGGTCGCCAGCGGGACCGTCCAGTTCAGCGCCGCGCTGGTGGCGCCGGCCGCGACATCGGCGCAGGCGCGTTCGGAAGGGTTGTCGAACACGCCGTTGCGATTGAAGTCGACCCAGCCGCATACGCGCGCGGCCGCGCCGACGTTGGACAGGCTTGGCGCGAGGGTCCAGGTTTGCCCGATGAGCCCGGTGTGCAGGATCGGCAGCGGGATCGCCAGGCCGTCCTCGTCGCTGCCATCACCGGCGGCACCGTTGTTGTCGGCGCCGGCGGCCACCGCGTTGGGGCTGGGCTGCACCGCCGGCGAATTGGGATTCTGGACCGTGGTGTTGTCGGCATCGATGGTCGCGCCCAGGCGCAGGCCGCCGACCATGTGGCTGGCGGCGCCGGTGGTGCCGGCGGTCGGATCGTAGGTCGCCGGCGCATCGCCGAAATCCTCGTCCACCGACACCGTGAGTACGTAACCATCGGTGGTCGGCGTGGACGACGAGGCCGAGCCCAGGCGCGCCGCGGCAAGGTCGATGCGGAACGTGACCGAGGTGACCGTGCCGTTGACCCGCACGCTGCCGCAGCCGGACAGTTGGGTGGCTGCCCCGGGAGAAAGCGCGCTGCACGACGTCCCGACATAGGCCGGGTTGGCGACATCGATCGTGCCGCCGCCAACCGCCATGTTCACCGCGCCGGGCAACAGGCTCAGCGTGGCCCCGGCCGGCGAGGAACCGGTCAACACGTGGACGGTGCGCGTGGACGTAATGCTCGAACCGTTGGTGCTGGTGCCGCCCAGTCCACCCAGGTGTAGCACCGGGTTGGTCACCGGCCGGCTGAAGGTAATCGTCAACGTGCCGCGGTTGCTGCAGGTCGCCGATCCGTTCACCGGGACGGTTCCGCAACCATCGCCGTAGACGTCGAGTTCGATGGCGGCGTTGCTCGTGGCGAACTGCGGCGTGTACATGGCCGAGGTCGGTCCGCCCAGCGAGCCCAACGTGGTGTTGTTGTCGAAGATCGCGTAGTTGGTGCCGCCGGCCACCGCGAATGTCACCGTCAGCCCCGACGGCAGGGTCTTGGTGCTGCTGGTGTTGCTGCCGTTGCTTCCCGTGGCGCCGGTATTGGGCATCTGGTGCGCGAACGCGGGGGCCGCGAACGCGAGCGCGGCGAGCATGACCGAGGCCAGCCGCGCGCCGGCACGGGAGCAGGCCGTTCCCTGGGCATGTGAGGTGCGCGGATGGCTGGACATCGTGTCTTCCTATGACGTTGTGCAACGCATGGCCGGTGCGTTGCGTGGCATGCGCGGGCACGGGTCCGTGTCCTCGCATCGCGCCGACCCATTTCGCCGGGCGGCCTGCCCGGCGTTCCATGCACGGATGTTCCCTTCCCCACTGCCGCATGCCGCCGGTGCACATCGCGCGCCAGGCTCGCGCAGCGCGCCGGCGTGGGGTGCGATCGCACATCCCGCGGCGCAACGCATTGCCTGCATCAGTAGGTACCGACCAGGTTGAGGAACCAGCCCTTGTGGTCGTAGTCGAAGTTGGTCAGGTCGTCGCTGAACTCGGTGAAGTTGTAGCCCACGCCGACGCGGAAGTTGCGGCCGATGTCGCGGTCCACGCCGACCAGCACGCCCTGTCGGTCACCCCCGTCCTTCACGCCCAGCCAGCGGTACTCGGCCAGCGAATGCCACTGGTCGGCGAACGCCCAGCGCACCTGCGCGGCGGCGAACGTCGCCGCTGAATCGGCCCACTCGCCGGTCAGCCGGCCCATGCGTACCTCGCCTTCGCGCCGCATCAGCTTGCCGGCGAACTCCCAGCGCCCGTCCGGGTTCCACACGCCTTCCAGCGACAGCACCTGCGAGCGCTGGTCGTAATAGGCGATGTTGGGCCCGGTCTGCGCCAGCGACGACACGTCATACAGGTAGGTGTACTTGCCCAGCAGCGCGTAGCGCGTGGTGTTCCAGGGACGCAGCGCGAAGCCGACGTTGCCCTCGATGAACTTGGCGCCGGCGTCGGCGTCGAGCTGGTCGGTGGTCTTGGAGTAGTTCAGCCGCGCGGCGATGCGCAGGCTTTCACTGACCTTGTGCAGCAGGCGGTTGGTGGTCACCCACTGCTCGCGCTGCTCGGCGCCGCTGTCCTCGCGCCACTCCAGCTTGCTCTGCCACTGCGTGGCTTCGGAGGTGCGGCCACCGTTGAGGCTGATCGCGCGCCGGTCGATCACGCCGCCGTCGGAATGGCGCTCGAGCTCGGCGTCCTGCAGCGTGAAGCCGAGGTTCCAGCCCTGGCCCGGGTAGAAGTCCATGCCGAAGGTGTGCGCCAGCCCGGTCTCGTTCGGCGCCTTCAGGTACTGGCTTTCGTTGAACAGGTTGACCTGGTTCGACAGCCGCCAGCGCTGGCCCAGGGTCCAGCCCGAGTTGAGGTTGTTGTTGAACAGCGGATCGTAGTCGCTGCGATCGGTCGAGTACGTGTAGGCGCCGTAGAACGCATGGTCGGGCGTCAGCCGGTACTCGCCGTCGATGCGCGCGGCGTCGCCACGATCGCCGGTGCTGAGCTCCGCGCCGAACGAGGACAGGTCGCCGAACAGGTACTTGGCGCCGACGCGGAAGGCATCGTTGTCGGCATAGGCGCCGCCGTCGTCGTCCAGGGTCACCTGCGCGGTCGCCCACATGTCGAGCTTGGTACCGAAGCGCTGCTTGTACTGCAGCGCACCCAGCGTACCGATGGCATCGCCGGTGCTCCGTTGCTCGTCGACGCGGCGAAGTTCGCCGCTGAGCGTCGCGGCTTCGGTGATGCGCCACTCGCCCGTGATCTGGGTCTGGGTGAGCGCTTCGCCGTCGCGCTCGGCGCGGCTGTGCCGGCCGTAGATGTTGAAGCGCGGCGAGAACTGCCCCGTCACCTCGATCCCGTACTCCTCGATGTCGGCACCGAGGTCGAAGCGCGCCACCGAGAAGCCGGCATCCGCGCGCCGCCACCAGGCGCCGGCCGCCCAGTCGAGGCTGGTCCAGCCCAGTTCCTTGAAGTTCGCACGCGCCTCGACCGCGGTCGCCTCGCCCTCGCGCGCACCGAGCCCGGAGTTGATCTCGCTGAAGCTCAGGCCGCCGTTGTCGGAGAAGAACACCGGTGCGCTCGTGGACTCGGTCTTGCTGTGCTCGACCTTGAGGTAGGTGCCGCGGCCGGCCTGCAGGGTGATGTCCGCGCCCTTGAGCGAGTAGTTGTCACCGGCGCGGTTCTCGTCGATCCAGGTCGCGCCGACCGCGACGTGGTCGCCGAACCAGTGCTTGCCGCGGAAGCCTGCCGCGATCTCGTCCGGGTCGAAGCCGTCGGGCACGTACTCGTAGTCGACCAGCAGGATCTGCGCAAAGCCGTCCAGCGGGGTATCGGTGGTCAGCGAGGGGATGTTCTCGCGCGTCACCTGCGCCAGCGGGCGGGTCAGCAGGATGCGGCCCTGGAACTCGTCGATCTCGTAGTCGGCGCCACGCAGCAGCTCGACGCGGTTCTCGACGCGGCCGGTGGTGTTGTCGCGCACCTCCAGCACCACGCGGTCGGAGCCGGGCAGGATGTCGGTGTGCCGCAGGTAGTACAGGCTGCCGCCGGTGCCCAGGAACTCGCTGTGCCCCGGCGCCGTCTGTGCCTCGGACCCGAACGCGCGCAGTTCGCTGCCCGGCTCGCCGAACGCGGTCGCGCGGCGGCTGCGCCAGTTCAGCGCGGCGCCGTAGAGCGCGCGCGAGTACTGGCCGTATTCGGTGCCGGTGATGCCGGTGTTGAAGTTGCCCCACAGCGCCTGGCTCTTGTCCCAGTCCACGCGCACGTAGAGCCTGCCCATGGTGTCGACGTCGCGGTACGTGGTGGAGTCGTCGCCGTAGACGGGGTAATACGCATCCGGGTCGAGGCGACGGAAGATGTCCTGCGGGTCGGCGTTCCAGAACCCGCGGAACAGCTCGCTGACCTCGCGTTCCTGGGTGTCCGCTTGCGCCGTGATCAGGTACTTGCCCTTGATCTTGCCCTTCAGGTAGAACGCCAGCCGCCCTTCGACCAGGAAGCTGTCGTCGTAGCGGTCGTCGCCGGCGAGCGGCTGGATCGAGCCGGACACGCTGTTGCCCGACAGGGTCAGGTCGGCGATGGCCACGGCGAACGAATAGCGCCCGCTCACGTCGATGTCGAGCGTATGGCGGATGGCGCGCTGGTCGGGCCCGTCCAGTTCCAGCGCGAACTCGTGGCGACCCACCGGCACGAGGTACTCGGCGACGAGCTTGCGCTCCATGTCGACCGGGTACGACTCGCCGTTGATGCGCACGGCGTAGCCCTCGGCGATGTTGCGCCCCTGGATGCGGATGCGCGAGCCGTAGATCGGGATGTTCTGCTGGCGCAGCGTGTTCTCGCCGAACACCGTGTCCAGCTGGCTGGTGCGCTCGGCTTCGGCAACGTCCATCGCCGTGCCATAGCGCCGTTCGGTGGCATTGCGCAGCAGCTGCAGGCCCCGCTCGGCCTCTTCCGGCTTCACCAGCTGCATGCGCCGCGGGAAGGTCTCGTCGAACGAGCCGTCGGCCGCGTGCGCGCGCACGATGTACAGCAGCTCATCGCCGGCGCGCACTTCAAGACCGGCCGGCAGCACGCCGTCCCATTGCGCATCGCCCACCGCCGCCACCGGCAGCGGTACCGTGGCGAGCGGCGTCACCAGGTCGGTGTCGCTGGCGCGGAAGATCAGCACTTCGGCGCGTTCGATGAACGCCGAATAGTTGGTGCGGGCATAGAACGTGGTCGGCTTGGTGATGCGGCTGCCGTCGAACGGCAACAGCGACGGCGCCGAAACGCTGAAAGCCGGCACGCCGAGGTTCGGGTCCTCGGTCGCCCAGATCACGCCGCCATTGGGCAGCTGCACCGACCACTTGCCGATCGCGACCGCGCGGCCGGGCTGCTCGGTTTCCACCGTCACCCGGCGGTCGGGCTGCAGCGCCGCCGAGGTCTCCGGCGTGCGGCTGCTGGTTTCCGGCTCGCGCTTGCCGCGGGTGCGCACCCGCATCAGGATCTCGCCGTCGGCGGACGCGCACTGCGCGCCACTGCAGTCGACCGCGGGCGCGGCGTCGCCACCGGCCTTGGCCGCGGGCGGCGCCTCCTGCGCATTGGTCGCGGACGAGGCCATGCCGGCGAGCAGCGTGATCAGGGTGTAGTCGAGCAATTTCATCTTCATGTCGGCCGCCCCTTACTGGCCACGGATGCCGACGGGTGCCGTCGGGTCATCACTGATTTCAACGCGCAGCCTCCCGCGCGCCTCCGGGCCCAGCTTCGCCGCGACCGCCTCGTACACCGCCTTCGCGCGCCGCAACCCGAGGGCGTCGTTGTAGGCCAGCGACCCGCGCCGGTCGGCATGGCCGACCACGCCGATCACGCCGCCCCCGAGCTTCTCGATGTCGGCCGCGATCTTCCCGATCACCTCCTCGAATTCAGGACGGATGGTGGACTTGTCGGTGTCGAACAGCACGGTGCCGAGCACAGGCGACTCGCCCAGCGACAGCAGCGTGCTGCGCGGATCGGCGAGGTCGGTGCGTAGGCTGACCGCCAGCGAGTCAGCCTGTTCGGGCGACAGCTTCGCCAGCAGCGCGGCCTGCACGGCCTTCGCGCGTTCATAGGCCAGGCCCTGCGATTCGCCGTTGGCGGCGATCACCACTTCGCCTGCGCCGTTGGCGCGGACCTTGTCGGCGATCGCGTCGATCACCGGTGCATAGGCTTCGCGCAGCACGGCGCTCTCGGCGTCGAACATCACCTCGCCCAGCTCGATCTCCACGTCCTGCCGACCGCCTTCGACCAGACCGCTCGGCAAGCGCACGCCGAAGTCGAAGCGCACCGGCAGTCCGGGGGTGATGCGACGCAGCAGCGGGTTGTCGGTGGTGAACTCGCTGCCCGGCGGCAGCGTGGCCGGATCCACCTTCAGCACGAAGTTGCGTCCGCGCTCCCACAGCCCGCCGTCGATGCCGGCCAGGTGGTAGCGGCCGAACTGGTCGGTCTCCACCAGCAGGCCTTCCACCGATGCGATGCGCACGCCCGGGATGCCGCGCTCGTCCACGCCCTCGTTGCCGATGACGTAGTCGACCACGTAGCCGTCGGCCACCTGGCTGACGCGGCGCACCACCGTCGGGCTGGCCGCGGTGAGGCCCTTGGCGGCGTCGCCACTGCGCTCGACGCGGGTATTGCCCGCCGCATCCATCCGCACCGTCACCCCTTCGTCCGTGCTCAGCACGAAGTCGTCGGCGAAGTCGAGCGAGCGCAGCGTCTGGCTCACCACCACCTGGCGACGCGCGACCGGATCCGCATCGGACTGGCGCCCGTCGACCTTGCCAATGGCGATGCCATGCAGCAGCGGCGAACTGGCGTCGGCTTCCGGCGCGGGGCCGTTGCCGCGGTCGACCGTGGTCGAGTTGGCGACGTAGGCGCCGGGTGCGAAGCCGCCCTGCACGTGCACGCCGGTCATGGCCGCGCTGTCCTGCCAGCCGTCGCCGTCGCGGTCGTCGAACACCGTGCCGAGTATCAGCGATTCGTCCAGCATCGGGTCGGCCACCAGCTGCACGTCGGCCGTCGCGATGTTGGACACCGTCTCGCCGTCGTCCTGCAGGTAGGCGCTGTTGGTGTGGATGCCCGCGCGCACGCCGGCACCCACCCGCAGCAGGTAGGTGATCGTCGCCCGCTCGCCGGCGGCGATGTCGATGCGGTCGACCCGGATCGGGTTGCGGCCCGCCAGTGCGCCCACGCCATCGCGGTCGGCCACGGTCAACGAGCCTTCCACGTAGTTGAAGCCCGCCGGCGGCTGGTCGACCAGGGTGCCGTCGACGACGTCCACCGGGCCGGTGTTCTGCATGACCAGGGTATAGCGCACCAGGTCGCCCGGCTTGACGTCGCGAGGGCTGGCGGACTTGACGATCCGCACCGTCGCCGGCACCAGCTCGATCCTGACCACGGCCGCGCTGGTGGCGGTGACGGTCACCGCCTGGCCGCCGCCCGCACCGGCCAGGCCGGTCGCCGTCACCACGTTCTCGAGGACGTCGTCGTTGCTGCTGGCGTCCTCCGCGGTGATGACGTGGGTGTAGCTGGCGCAGGTGGCCGTCTCGCCCGGGGCGAGCGACGTCGGCGTGCAGGTCAGCGTCGTCGGCGCGCGGCCTTCGAAGCTGTCGAGCACGGTGATGTCGGTCAGCGGCACGTTGCCGGCGTTGCGCACGGTCACCGCATAGGTGATCACGTCGCCGATGTTGCCCACGCCCGGGGTGCCGTTGTCGGTCGTCAGCGTGGCCGTCTTGGTCGCGCTGATGGCCGGGCTGCCGATGGGATGCGTGGTCACGCAACCCGAGCATTCCGGGTTGTCGTTGCCGGTCGCCACCACCGAGTTGCCGATCGCACCGCTTGCACCGGCGTCCACCGTCGTCGTGTACACGAAGGTGTAGGTACCCGGCAGCGAGCCGGCCGGCAGGGTGCAGGCCAGGCCATTGCCCGAGGCCGTGCAGCCGGCCGGAGCCGCGCCGGACAGCGTCTGCTGGCCGGACAGCGTGTCGACCAGGACCACGTCGCCCGTCGTCGCCGACGCCTGCACTTCCACGCTCAGCGTATAGGTGATCGCCTGGCCCGGCAGGACGAACCCGCCCGAGGCCGGGTCCGACGCCTTGCTGACCAGCACCGTCGGCGCGACCACGTCATGCGTCGTGGTGCAGGCGTCGCAACGCGGATCCGGGTCGCCGCCCGGCGGATTGCTGGCCACCACGCTGTTGCCGACCGAGCCGGTCGCATTGGCGTTCACCGTCGCGGTGTAGGTCACCGCGTAGCTGCCCGGCGCGGTGCCGGCCGGCAGCACGCAGGTCAGCGCCCCGGTGCAGGCATACGCGCCCGGACTGGTCACGCCCACCAGCGTCTGGTTGGCGCTGAGCGTGTCGACCAGGGTCAGGGCCTGCGTCAGCGGATAGCCCTCGACCGTCGTCGTCAGCGTGTAGCTGATCGTCTGCCCGGGCGACACCGTGCCGCCGCTGGCCGGATCCGAGGTCTTGACCACGGACGCGATGCCGGCGCCCGTCGTCGGCGTGCTGGTCGTGTCCGGCGGGCTGACGACGCCCGCGCCACCGGGCGCGGTGCCCTGCGCGGTCGCGCTGTTGTCGACGCTCCCGGCCTGCACGTCCGCCTCGGTGACGGTGTAGGTCACCGGGCCGCAGTTGGTCGAAGCGCCCGGGGCCAAGGTCGTGATCGCGCAGGCGAGCGGTGTCGCCGACAGCATCAGGTCGTTCACCGCGATGTTGTCCACGGTCACCGTGCCGCTGTTGGTCACCACGAACGAGTAGGCGATCGTGTCACCGGCATCGGTCAGGCCATTGCCGTTGACATCCGTCGGGGTCCCCGCGGTCTTGGCGATGGTCAGCGCTGGCGTCTGCGCGATCGGCGTCGTCTCCGTGTCCTCCACCGGCGTCGGCACCTGCGTCGACACCACCTGGGCCGTGTTCACGATCTGGCCCGCGTCCACGTTCGCCTGCGTC
>Ga0056909_1000797_pt1 | contig 23767 bp, 25 predicted proteins | sample EBPBio102011_DNA_FD_62115 | JGI IMG/M metagenome (GOLD analysis project Ga0056909, IMG submission 62115) | Wastewater treatment Type I Accumulibacter community from EBPR Bioreactor in Madison, WI, USA - Reactor 1_1/10/2011_ DNA | ecosystem: Engineered > Bioreactor > EBPR > Anaerobic-Aerobic >...
CTCGACCTTCCCCGAGGTCGGCACGCCCGAGGAGGGCGCGGCCTTCCGGCGGGTGGCATCTGGCGCGAAACTGGTGCGCTATGGCACCGATTGCTACGCCTATGCGCTGATCGCGGCGGGCCAGATCGACCTGGTGATCGAGGCCGGGTTGCAGGCCTATGACGTGCAGGCCCCCATCGCGGTGATCGAGGCGGCAGGCGGGATCGTCACCGACTGGCAGGGCCGTCCGGCCTATGAGGGCGGACGCATCCTGGCGGCGGCGAGCCGGGAGTTGCACGCCGAGGCGCTGGCGCTGCTGAACGGGTAGGCCGGGCGGGCCTTTTCAGAAGACTTGCGAGAATCCTTTGAAGGATCTTCCGCCTGGAACGACCTTCCCGCTGGCTTGTCCGAAGCGGCGCGGCTGGATATGCTGGAGGGGATCGCCGTGTCCTTCTCCCTTCTGACGGCGGGTGCCGGTTTCCCCTGAAACCGAAGGGTGTGCGAAAGGTGCACCCATGTCTGACCTGCTGATCCGCAATGCCGATGTCGTGGTGACGATGAATGCCGCCCGCGAGGAGCTTTCCGGCGCCGATGTCCTTGTGCGGGACGGGGTGGTGGCCGCCGTCGGCGCCGGGTTGGCCGCGCCGGGGGCCGAGGTGATCGACGCCAGCGGCTGCGTGGTGACGCCGGGGTTGGTCAACACGCATCACCACCTGTACCAGTCCCTGACGCGGGCCGTGCCCGGCGGGCAGGATGCGCTGCTCTTCGGCTGGCTGAAGACGCTGTATCCGATCTGGGCGCGCTTCGGGCCGGAGGAGATGTTCACCTCGGCGCAGGTCGGGCTGGCGGAGCTGGCGCTGTCGGGCTGCACGATGACCTCGGACCATCTGTATCTTTATCCGAACGGCGCGCGGCTGGACGACACCATCGCGGCGGCAGGCGAGGTAGGCTTGCGTTTCCACCCGACGCGCGGGGCGATGTCGATCGGGATCAGCGCCGGAGGCCTGCCGCCGGACAGTCTGGTAGAGGCGGAGGCCGCGATCCTGGCGGACATGATCCGGGTGGTGGACAGGTTTCATGATCCGAGGCCGGGGGCGATGCTGCGGGTGGGGCTGGCGCCCTGTTCGCCCTTTTCGGTCAGCCGCGAACTGATGCGGGATGCGGCGCTGCTGGCACGGGACAAGGGGGTGATGCTGCACACCCATCTGGCAGAGAACGACGAGGACGTGGCCTATTCGCTGGCGCAGTTCGGCTGCCGCCCCGGCCAGTATGCCGAAGACCTGGGCTGGACCGGCCCTGATGTCTGGCATGCGCATTGCGTCAAGCTGGAAGGTTCGGAAATTGATCTTTTCAGCCGGTCGGGAACGGGTGTCGCCCATTGTCCGTGTTCGAATTGTAGACTCGGGTCCGGGATTGCCCCAATCCGGGCGATGCGCGACGCGGGGGTGAAGGTCGGCCTTGGGGTCGATGGCTCGGCTTCGAACGATGCGGGCAACCTGGTGGCCGAGGCGCGGATGGCGATGCTTCTGCAACGGGTCGCGCGGGGGGCGGATGCGATGAGCGCGCGGGAGGTGCTGGAGATCGCGACGCTGGGGGGCGCGCAGGTGCTGGGACGGGATGATCTGGGCGCGGTGGCGCCGGGCAAGCGGGCGGATCTGGCGATCTGGGACATGCGCGGGGTGGAGGCGGCAGGGTCCTGGGATCCGGTGGCGGCGCTGGTCCTGTGCGGCCCGACACGGGTGCGGCATCTGGTTGTCGAGGGGCGGCAGGTGGTGCGGGACGGGCAGATGGTGACGCTGGACCTGCCGCAGGTGCTGGAGCGGCAGCGGCAACTGGCGGCGCGGCTGGCGGGATAGGGGCGGGTATTCCTGCCCTTTCGCTTTCGGGGCCGGGGCGGCATGGTCGCGGCATCTGATACCCGGGAGAGCCGAATGCGTGTGATTGCCAGCCTTGCCTTCCTTCTCGCCAGCGCGATGCCGGCCGCGGCAGAGACAGTGTTGTCGGAAGCCAGCGGAAACTGGGCGGGCGCGTCGGGGGAGGGGTTCAGCTTTCTGGCCCGGTTGTCGCAGAATGAGGACATGGCCCGGCTGGAGATCTGGAGCGGGAACCCCGGCAGCGCGGCCGTGGCCGAGGGTGAGCCGGAGTTCGACAATCCGGTGATCGCGCTGGGGGCTTTCGCGACGACGCAGGCGCTGGAGGTGGCCGAGGGCGTGGAGGGCAGCGTGCTGCGCATCGTCACCGACTATGCCGACGAGGAGGGGACGGGGCGGATCGTCACCGAGCTTCAGTTCCTCGACAACCAGTTCACGGTGGTGGGCTACCATCATCAGGGGGAGCTGGCGGGGCAAGCCATCGCCTGCGACGTCGATCTGTGGAAGATGACGGCGGTCGAGGACGGCAAGGAGCGGGCGCTGGAGCCGGTGGGGTTCGAGGCGCTGAATGCCAGCGACTGGACCTGGGACGCGGCCTATGAGCGGGGCTTCTGTCATCGGGCGGAGTGAGGTAGAAGGCGGGCAGGAGGCCCGTCATGGACCACAATTTCGAAGCCCAGCGTCGCGAGACTTTCGACACCTTCCGGCAGTCGAAGGGGATCAGCCTGCCGAAGACGGCGGTGGTGGACTATGCCTTCTTCATCGAGGAGATGGATGCCTCGTGGCCGGCACTGGAGCGGGCCTTGCGGATGGAAGGATTCCAGACGCGGCGGTTGAAGGACGGCGAGACGCTGGTGGCTTCGATCGGGCCGATCGCGGTGACGGCGGAGGAGATCTGGAAATATGAGCGGATCGCGACCTCGATCGCGCTGAAGCATGATTTCTACCCGGACGGCTGGGAGCTGGCGGAGTAGGTGTTCACGGTGGACGAGTCCAAGAAATCTTTTTGATCAATGGTTTGGATTGATGCGCTAGGGTAGGGTCAACCTGTGCTCTGGCGGCCCCCACCCCCGGCCCCTCCCCACGGAGGGGGAGGCGCCTGGGGGGGGGCGTCTTGCGTGATGGCCGGCGGGAGTGCGGGTTGGGGCGGTTTTCATATCGAGCGCCTGCGGCGCGTGGCTTTTGTCTCGGCCCTGCGCGTGAAGGACGCGCAGAACCTCGGGCGTGCCTCCGGCGGGGATATTTGGGCCGATGTGAAAGGGCGAAGGGTCAGTGGGGGTGGCGTTTGCCGCTGATCCAGACCTCGGTCACGGCGCGGTCGTCGCCCATCATGATGGTGGGAAAGAGCTGCTGCCAGAGGTCTTCGGCCCGCCGCGTCGCCTGTTCGATGGCGGGGTTTGAGGCGAGGTCGATGACGATCAGGTCGGCCTCCATGCCGGGGGCGAGGTTGCCGATCCTGTCCTCGCAGCGCAGCGCGCGGGCGGAGCCCTGGGTGGCAAGCCACCAGAGTTGCGCGGGGTGCAGGGACTGGCCGCGAAGCTGGGCGACCTCGTAGGCGGCGGCCATCGTGTGCAGCATCGAGAAGTTCGAGCCGCCGCCGGTGTCGGTGGCGAGGCCGACGCGGAGCCGGCTTGCCAGCGTCATGTCGAAGAGGCCGGAGCCGATGAAGGTGTTCGAGGTCGGGCAATGGACGAGGGAGGCCCCGGCCTCGACCAGGCGGGCGCGCTCGCGGTCGGTCAGGTGGATGGCGTGGCCGTAGACGGCGCCTTCGCGCAGGAGGCCCTGCGCTTCGTAGGTGTCGAGATAGTCGCGGGACTGGGGAAAGAGGTCTTTCACCCAGGCGATCTCGTCCGTCTGTTCCGAGAGATGGGTCTGCATCAGGCAGTCGGGGTATTCGCGCCAGAGGGCGCCGAGGGCTGCGAGCTGTTCGGGGGTGGAGGTCGGCGAGAAGCGGGGGGTGATGACGTAGGAGAGGCGGTCCACCCCGTGCCATTGTTCCAGGAGACGCTTCGAATCGTCATAGGCGGACCCGGCGGTGTCGCGCAGCCCTTCGGGGGCGTTGCGGTCCATGCAGGTCTTGCCGGCGAAGAGCCGCATCCCCCGCGACCGGGCGGCGGTGAAGATGGCGTCGACGGATGCGGGATGGATCGTCGCGTAGGAGCAGACGGTGGTGGTGCCGCGGGCGAGGACGAGGTCGAGGTAGCGGTTGGCGATCTCCTGGGCGTAAGCCGGATCGGAGAGGCGCATTTCCTCGGGGAATGTGTAGGTGTTCAGCCAGTCGATCAGCCGCTTGCCCCAGCTCGCGATGATGGCGGTCTGGGGATAATGGACATGGGCGTCGATGAAGCCCGCCGAGAGGAGCTTGCGCCCGTGATCATGGATGCGGGCCTGGGGGTAGCGGGCGCGCAAGGCCGCGGCTTCGCCCACGGCGGCGATGCGGGGCCCCTCGATGGCGACGGCGCCGTCCGGGATGACGCGGGCGGCGGAGAGGCCTTCGGCGAAGGGGTCTCCACTATAGGTCAGCACTTGGCCCAGGATCAGGTCGGTCATTCGGCCCCCTTTCAAACCCGGTCACGGTAGAGGGTTTCCGCGCGCCGGTAAATTTTCGACTGACGATCCCGTCTTGAAACTGTTTCGCAAAAGCGCGAAGGCGCGGGAGGGGGACGACAGGCTTTGCCGCGGCCGGAAAAGCCGGGTAGGGTCGGCCCGAGGCGCTGGGGGTGGCATGGCGGAAGCGGTCAGGAACACGGCCGAAGGCTTGGATGCCGGGCTGGTCGAGGCGGCGCTGGATGCGGCGCGCGCGGGCGATGCGGCGCGCGTCGAGGCGCTGCTGGAACCCGTCCACCCGGCGGACGTGGCCGACCTTCTGGAGCAGGTCAGCGAGACCGACCGCGATGCGCTGCTGGCGATGGGCTCGGCGGTCATCGATGGCGAGGTGCTGTCGGAGATCAGCGATGCGATCCGCGAGGAGGTGCTGGACGCGCTGCCCGACGATGTGGTCGCCGACGCGCTGCGAGAGCTGGATTCGGACGATCTGGTGGATATCGTCGAGGATCTGGAAGCCGAGGACCAGGGCCGCCTGCTGGGCGCGATGGACGCCGCCGACCGGGTGGCGGTGGAACAGGCGCTGGCCTGGCCGGAGCATTCCGCCGGGCGTCTGATGCAGCGCGAGCTGGTGGTGGCGCCGGAGCATTGGACCGTTGGCGAAGCGATTGATTTCCTGCGGAAGGCCGAGCATCTGCCGGACCAGTTCTATCATGTGATCCTGGTCGATCCTCGGATGAGCCCGGTGGGCTATGTGACGCTGGGGCGGGTGTTGTCGGCGGCGCGGGGGGTGAAGCTGAAGGCGATCACCGAGGACAGTTTCCGCACGGTGGCGGCGACGGACGAGGAGGCCGACGTCGCCTACATCTTCAACCAGTATCACCTGATCTCTTGCCCCGTCGTGGATGGTTCGGGGCGGCTGGTGGGGGTGATCACCATCGACGACGCGATGACCGTGCTGGACGAGGAGCATGAGGAAGACATGCTGCGGATGGCGGGCGTCGGCGGCGAAAGCTCGATCCAGGACGGGGTGATCGAGACGATCAAGGGCCGGATCCCCTGGCTGTTCATCAACCTGATCACGGCGAATGTCTCGGCGCTGGTGATCGGCCAGTTTGCAGGCACCATCGGGCAGATCGTTGTGCTGGCGGCGCTGATGCCGATCATCGCCTCGATGGGGGGGATCGCGGGAACGCAAAGCCTGACCATTGCCGTTCGGGCGCTGGCGACGCGCGACCTGACGGTGTCGAACGCGATGCGGGTGGTCCGGCGCGAGGCGGCGGTGGGGGCGATCAACGGCCTGAGTTTCGCGGCGATCATGGGGCTGGCGGGCTGGCTGGTGCTGGGAGTGCCGATGCTGGGCGTGGTGCTGGCGATGGCCATGATGATCAACCTGTGCGTCGCGGCGCTGGCGGGCATCCTGGTGCCGCTGGCAATGGACCGGCTGGGGTTCGACCCGGCGCTGGCCTCGGGCACGTTCGTGATGACGGTGACGGATGTGGTGGGGTTCTTTGTCTTCCTGGGGCTGGCGACGGTGATGCTGCTATGACGGATGTGAAAGCGGCCGCGCGGGCCGAGGCCTTCGCGCGCCGGGCCGAGGCCTTTGCCCGGGGGCAGGGGCAGGCGGCGGAAATCCTGGCGGATTACCTGGCGCCGCATAAGGGCAAGGTGCTGTCGGGCTACATGCCGATGCGGTCGGAGATCGACCCGCTGCCGGCGATGGCGGCGCATCAGGGGCCGGTCGGGGTGCCGGTGATCCTGGCGAAGGCGGCTCCGCTGCGGTTCCGGGAATGGTCGCAGGGATGCCGGCTGGTGGAGGGGGCGTTCCGCGCGCTGATCCCGGAGGAGGGGGCCTGGGTAGAGCCCGAGGTGATGATCGTGCCGCTGCTGGCCTGGGACCGGAGGGGCTATCGGCTGGGCTATGGCGGGGGGTTCTACGACCGGACGCTGGAAGGGTTGCGGGCGAAGGGGCCGGCGCTGGCGGTGGGGTTTGCGTTTGCCGCGCAGGAAGTGGAGGCGGTGCCGATCGACCAGTTCGACCAGCGGCTGGACGCGGTGGTGACGGAAAGGGGCGTCACGGTTTTCGCGTGACGCCCAAAATTCTTGAACAAGAATTTTGACAAATTCCTTGATTAAGGAATTTGGGCACCCGGGTCAGTGCGCGATGTCTTCCTGGCGGACGAACATGTTGCCCCAGGCGCGGTCGATGAGTTCAGGGGTCATCTGGTAGGGAATGTTCTCGAACTCGCAGACGGCGATCATCTGGTCGATCAGGAAGACCGGCTGGTAGTTCGCGTAATTGTTGGCGATGGTCGGGAACCTGACCTTCATCAGATGCATCAGCGCGGTTTCGTCCAGCGGCATCTTCTTCTTGCGGGCAACCATCGCGAAGATCTTCAGGAAGTTTTCCTGAGACGGCCCGTCGATCTTGATCTTGAAGAAGATCCGGCGCAGCGCGGCGCCGTCGAAGATCTGGTTCGGGTGGAAGTTGGTCGAGAAAATGACCAGCGTGTCGAAGGGGACGGTGAACTTCTCGCCCGATTGCAGGGCGAGGATGTCGCGCGATTCCTCCAGCGGGACGATCCAGCGGTTGACGATCTTCTGCGGCGGTTCGGCCTGGCGGCCAAGGTCGTCGATGATGAAGATGCCGCCGGTGGCCTTGAGCTGCAAGGGCGCCTGGTAGGTGCGGGCGGTGGGGTTGTATTTCAGGTCGAGCATGTCGAGGCTGAGTTCACCGCCGGTGATCACCGAGGGGCGCTCGCAATAGACATAGCGGTTGTCGAACTTGTTCGAGGTGCGGCGCAGGCTGGTCGGGTCGTCGGCTGCGACCTCTGCGGCAGAGTGGACGATGGGGTCGTAGACCGAGATGATCTGGCCGGAATATTCGATGGCGCGGGGGACGTAGACCTTGTCGCCAAGGGCGGCGCGGATGCCGTGGCTGATCGAGGATTTCCCGTTGCCGGGCGGGCCGTAGAGCAGGATCGAGCGGCCCGAAGTCACGGCGGGGCCGAGGTTGTCGATCAGGTCGGGCGGCAGGATCAGGTGGCCCATGCCCGAGAGAAGCTGTTCGCGGTTCAGGCGGATGTCGCGGACCGACTGGCGCTTGATCTGGATCTGGTAGTGATCCAGCGGCACTGGCATCGCGCCGTAGTATTCCGACTGCGAGAGCGAGTCGAGCGCGCGGGCCTTGCCGGCATCGGTCAGCTCATAGCCCATCTCGTTGCCGGCGTTCGCGTGCATGGTGCCGGTCGCCGTCACCAGTTTCTGCGTGCGGCAGAGGTCCATCAGCTCTTGCGTCAGGGGGACCGACAGGCAGATCGCCTTGGACAGGTTCGAGACCTGGTCCTGGTTGGTGCGGAACATGGTCTTGAGGAAAATGTCCCGCATCATGATGGTCGAGAGGCCGGTATCGGCCAGCGACCGGGGCGACGGGGGCGGTTGGACCCCGGAAACCGAGGGAGAAACCGGGGCTTCAGCGTTCATTCGACAAGCTCCGTGGACAATCGCAGCGAAGTGCTTTGATTTGAGTCGTAAACGTAACTTGTGTCAGCCTTGTGGCCAGAGGGCGGCAAGAAGGTAGAAGATCACGATGGAGGACAGCGCCAGGCCGAAGGGGAAATAGCGGCGGCGTGTCCAGCTTTCCCAGTCAGGTGTCGCATTGCGCACGAAGGGCAGGCTGCGCAGGAGGCGGTGCAGGACCAGGGCGCCGACCATGCAGACGAAGGTGATCAGCAGGATTTCACCGATGTCCCCGCCGACGAATATCCCCGCCATCGCAGCGGCGAACTTGGCGTCGCCCGCCCCGAAGGTGCCGGTCAGATAGAGCAGGAAGCCGGCCACGAAGACGATGGCCATCAGGGCGAAGCCCCAGAACCACAGCGCCCAGGTGGGCACGACGAACCAGCCCAGAAGCGGCCAGACGGCGGCCATCGCAATCACGGCGGCGTTCGGGATCTTCATCCGCTTCATGTCGGAAAAGGCTGCCCAGATCGCGATGGGCAGCACCGGGACCAGCAGGATCATCGCATCGGTCGGTTCGAGCATCAGGTTTTCACATTCGCATCAAGAGCTTCAAGGCTGCGCACGGCGGCTTCGAAATACTTGGGATGGGTCTCGATCGCCTGGTTCAGAAGGCCCTTGCCAACCGAAACGTCGCCCTGCTTGATCGCGGCAAGCGCCATCGTGTACAGAAGCTCGGCCCGTTCGGTCTGGGTCATCTTGACCACCGGCAGATCATACTTGCGCTGCGCCGCCCGGGCCAGAACCAGGTTGTTCTTGGCGGTGAAAAGCTGGGGATCGTAGGTCAGCGCCTCGATGAACAGCTTCTCGGCGCCCTGCTTGTCGCCGCGCGTCAGCTTGGAGAAACCCCAGTTGTTCAGCGTGCTTGCCGGGGTGGTCGTCAGGCCAGCGGCGGTTTCATAGAAACTGTCGGCCTTCTTCCAGTTCTTGTCCGCATCCGCGATCATCGCTTCCAGCCGGTAGCGGTCGAAGCTTTCGTGGGTCGGCGGGACCTTGTTCAGCTCAGCCTTGGCCTCGGCCCACTGGTTCGAGCGGATGAGCGCATCGGCCAGCATGACGTGGTCTTCCGGCGTGGCCTGGGGATGGGCCACGACCTGGCGCCAGACCTGGGCGGATTCCGTCGTCTTCTGCGCCCGGATCAGCGACCGTGCCAGCCCGCGCATCAGGTCGATGCGGTCGGGGTTCTGTTGCAGGGTCTTGGTGAAATAATCCACCGCCTCGTTCGGGTCGGCGACCGAGAGCATCACATCGTTGAGATTGGATTCGTCGATGACGTTGACGTCCTTGAGGGCCCTTTGCACCTGGGCGTCAGAGCTGTTCTGACAGGCCGACAAAAGCACTGCGCCGCCAAGGCACAGCATGAGCGAAACCGGATGGCGCATCTTCAGCGTCCTTTTTATTGACTGCCCGTATCAGACTGGGCGCGTCGCCGCCTAGAGATCGGAGAGAAGGACGAACTTGCCCTTTTCCTGCCGGACGAGACGGAACCCGCCTTTTTGTTCTTCTTGGGTCGGATCATACACACTCGCCTCGCTTTTCGCGATAGCCAGCATCAGATTTTCGCGGATCGAGTCCGTTTCGCCACTATCCAGCGCGAAGGCCTTCTGGAACATCACGCGGGCCTCGCCGTAATTGTCCTGCTCCATCAGGACGACGCCGAGGTTGTTGAGGGCGGGCACGAAATTCGGGTCAAGCTCAAGCGCGCGGCGAAGGATCTTCTCGGCCTGGCCAAGCCGCCCGAGCGCGAGGTTGGCCGAGCCGATGGAGGAGAGCACGTCGGCGTTGATGCCGACCTCTCCGGCCCCGCGCAGATAGGCCTTGAGCGCAAGCTCGGGCTCGCCCGCCGCCATCAGCCGGTGGCCGACCGTCATGCCGTCCACGCCCTGGCCGTGGCTGTCGGCGCCGTAGGGGGAATTCCTGGAAACACCACTGGCCGGCGTACAGCCAGCCAGCAGAGCAGCGCAGACGGTCAACATCGCCGCTTGGCGCAAGTCACACCCTGTTCAACCTCAGAGGCCGCCTGCAAGCTGGCCCAGCATTGTCACCATGCCGTAGATGGACGGCCCGATGAGAATGACCAGAAGGGGGGGAACTGTAAACAGCATAGTGCCGAGGGTGAGTTTCGTCGGCAACATGTTGGCCTTCTCTTCCGCGCGCATGATGCGTTTGTCGCGCATGTCGGCGGAATAGACCCGCAGCGCGTCGGCGATCGAGGTGCCGAAGGTCGCGGACTGGACGATCGTGGTCACGAAGGAGGCGACGTCGGGCACGCCCACACGCTCGGCCATGTCCTTCAGCACCGAGATACGCTCTTTCCCGGCCTTCACCTCTTGCGCGACGAGGTCGAATTCGTCTGCGAGCGCGGGATAGCCGGCGCGGGTCTCCTTGCCGAGCCGGATGATCGACTGGTCCAGCGATTGCCCGGCCTCGACGCAGACGAGCATCAGGTCAAGGGCGTCGGGGAAGCCCTGGACGATCTCGGTCTGGCGCTGGGTCACGCGCTTGTTCACCCAGTAGCGCGGGAGATAGTAGCCGATGGCGCAGGGCAAAAGGCTGTGCACGAGAAGCGAGGACATCGACATCTCTTGCGAGAAGGATTTGACCAGCGCGATGATCAGCCCGCCGATCAGCAGGAGGATAGCCAGCAGGAACTGGATGGCGTGGAACATCCTGACCGCGTTCTTGCCGGTATACCCGGCGCGCAGCATGTTCAGCTTGGCGGCCGAAAGCTCTTCCTTTTTCTGCGGTTCCAGGAAGTGGGCGAACTTTTCAAGCTTGTCGACCCGTTCGGTCTTGCGCAGCGCGCGCTTCTTTTCCTGGCCGGTCTTCGGCACCTGGTCCTTCAACTCGCGGAAGCGGTCGCGCTTGCGCTTCATCACCACCGGCAGCGCCAGGAGGATCAGCAGCACACCGAGGAGCCCGACGCCGAGAAGCGGCGCCATCGGGCCGAAACGGTCGGTCAGTCCGGTGAGGAAGTCGGAAATGGCACTCATGGCTGACCTACACTTTGATGTTGGTCATCATCTTCATGTAGATCATGTTGATGATCAGGAAGACGACGACGAAAAGCGCTGCCGGAACATAGGCCGAGGTGGTTTTCACCTCGTCGTAGTAGTCGGGCTGGATGACGTTGATCATGACCAGAGCGGCGATCGGGAAGCCCGAGAGGAACATGCCGGACCACTTGGCTTCCGCCGTGATGGCGCGGACCCGGCGGAAGAGCTTGAACCGGGCGCGGACCACCTTGGAGAGGCCTTCGAGGATCTCGGCGAGGTTGCCGCCGGACTGCTGCTGGATCGAGACGGCCACGGCGAGGAAGCGCAGGTCCTGGCTGTCCATCCGCTCGGCGAAGGCCTTCAGCGATTCCGCAACGTCACGGCCGTAGGCGGCCTCGTCGGCGATGACGCCGAACTCCGACCCCAGCGGATCGGGGATCTCCTTGGCGACGATGCCGATGGCGGTCGAGAACGGGTGGCCGACGCGAAGCGAGCGGACCATCAGTTCGATGGAATCGGGCAGTTGTTCCTCCAGCAGGCTCATCCGCTGCTTGGCGGTGCGGTTGACCCAGACGAAGACCCCGCCGACACCCATCGCGATCCCCAGCACGACGCGCAGGCCGAGGGCGGCGCCGGTGAAGACCGAGAGCATCAGGAAGGCGAAGACCGACAGAAGCGCCATGATCCCGATCAGGGCCTGGGGCGAGAAGGCGATGTTCGCCCGCTGCGCCTTCTTGGCCAGCATGGAATAGAGCGGGATGTTCTTGGCGTTCAGGTGCTGGTTCATCTCCTTGCGGAGTTGTTCCAGGACCTGTTCGCGGTTCGCGTTCTTTTCCAGAAGCGTCAGCCGGCGGCTGACCTTGCTGTTCAGGCTGATGGATTTTCCGAAGACAATCAGATAGATGCCGTTGACGATCACGACGACCGCAACGAAGATCATGAGGTAGATGAGGGGGGCGGCGCTGAGTTGCATGGCGATCAGATGGTCGGTTCGTAGATCGAGGCGGGCAGGTCGAAGCCCCACTGGCGGAAGCGGTCGGAATAGGCCGAGCGGATGCCCGTCGCGTTGAAGCGGCCGATGATCTTGCCCGAAGGCTCGACCCCCATGCGTTCGAAGCGGAAGACCTCTTGCATCGAGATGACTTCGCCCTCCATGCCGGTGATCTCGGTGACCGAGGTCATGCGGCGGGTCCCGTCCTGCAGGCGGCTGGCCTGGACCATCAGGTTCACCGCCGAGGCGATCTGGCTGCGGACGGCTTTCAGGGGCATCTCGATCCCGGCCATTGCCACCATGTTTTCCAGACGGCTGATCGCGTCGCGCGGGTTGTTGGCGTGGATCGTGGTCATCGAGCCGTCGTGGCCGGTGTTCATGGCCTGCAGCATGTCGATGACTTCCTCACCCCGGGTTTCCCCCACGATGATGCGGTCGGGACGCATACGAAGCGCGTTGCGCAGGCAGTCGCGCTGGGTGACGGCGCCCTTGCCCTCGACGTTGGCCGGGCGGCTTTCCATCCGGCCGACATGGACCTGCTGGAGCTGGAGTTCGGCGGTGTCCTCGATGGTCAGCACGCGTTCGTGGTTGTCGATGAAGGACGACAGCGCGTTGAGCGTCGTCGTCTTGCCGGAGCCCGTCCCGCCCGAGACGATGATGTTCAGGCGGCAGGACACGGCGGCCTGGAGATAGGCGGCCATTTCCTCGGTGAAGGCGCCGAAGCGGACGAGGTCTTCGATCCGCAGCTTGTCCTTCTTGAATTTCCGGATCGAGACCAGCGAGCCGTCCACCGCGATCGGCGGGATCATGCAGTTGAAGCGGCTGCCGTCGATTAGACGGGCGTCGCAATAGGGGTTGGATTCATCGACGCGGCGGCCCACGGCGGAGACGATCTTGTCGATGATCCGCAGAAGGTGGCGCTCGTCGCGGAAGGTGACGTCGGAAAGTTCCAGCTTGCCGGCCCGTTCGACGAAGATGCGCTTCGGCCCGTTGACCAGGATATCGTTGATGGTCTCGTCCTTGAGCAGAGGCTCCAGCGGGCCGAGGCCCATCACCTCGTCATAAAGCTCTTGCGTCAGGGCGAGCCGGTCTTCCTTGTTCAGCGCGACGGACATTTCGTCCAGCGCCTCGGTCGCAAGGGCCGTGATCTCGCCGCGCAGGGATTGTTCGGTCGCGGATTCGATGGCCGAGAGGTTCAGGTCTTCCAGAAGGCGCTTGTGGATCTCGACCTTGAGTTCGGTCAGCCGTTCCTTGCGCTTCTTCTCCTTGTCGGCGGCAATCGCTTCGGCGGCGGCGCGCTGCGGGACTTGGGCCTGGGCTTGGGCGCGAGCGGCGAAAGCGGCCTTGTCGGCCGGGGCCGTGGCGGCGGGCGCGGGCGAACCCTGTGCGGGGCGCCCGGCGGGAGTGCTTTTTTGGAAGCGGCTAAACACTGGTCATTTCCCCTTGGTTCAGGCCTTGACTTCGGCAGCTTTGTTCAATTCATACAATGACTTGGCGAGCTTCTGCAGTTCCTTGCGCAGCGGGTTCTTGCCCGCGCTCTCGGCGATGGGCAGCCCGTGGTCGTTGGCCTGCGTGACCTGCTCGCCGCCGTCGGGCAGTTGCACCTCGATGTCGATGTCCAGGCTTTCCGCCATCCGCTTGACGCGCGCCTTGGCCGACAGGTCGGTGAATTTGGGGGCGCGGTTCAGCACATAGCGCACCTTGTCGTGCGGCAGCGCCTCGGCCTTGAGCGCGCGGACGAAGCGCAGGATGTTCTGGGCCGAGCGCAGGTCAAGCTCGAGGAGCGCGAAATAGACATGGGCGCGGTTCAGCACCGCCTCGGTCCAGGCGACGACTGTTGACGGCATGTCAACGATGACGAAGTCGAAGTTCGCCTGGGCGGTGTCGAGGATGCGACCGACATCCTCGGGCGAGACCATCTCCAGCGGCAGCATGTCGGCGGGCGCGGTGAAGACGTGCAGCTTGTCGTTGAAGGTCAGCATCGACTTGATCAGCGAGTCGGCGTCGACCGAGGCAGTGTCGGTCAGGATCTCCAGCACCGCTTCCTTGCGCGGCAGGTCCAGGTAGGTGGCGACCGAGCCGAATTGCAGGTCGAGGTCGATGACGCAAACGCGCATCCCCTCGGCCTCGGGGGTCAGCGCCAGTTCCCAGGCGAGGTTGGCGGCAAAGGTGGTGGCGCCGACGCCGCCGGCCATGCCGTGCACCGGCAGGATCACGCCGTTGCGGTCGCCCTTCGCCTTGAAGACCGGATTGAAGGCGCCGGTTTCCGGGTCATAGCCCTCTGGCATGACGGGCGCGGGCTTGCGCAGGCGCTCGATCGAGTCGTGCAACGCACCCTCGGGCAGCGGATAGGGCACGAAATCGTCGGCCCCGAGCTTCAGCATCTGGTGCAGGACCGAGGGGCTGACCTGGTTGGCGATGAGCAGGACCTTGATCTTCTTGGCTTTCGCCGCCTTGATCACGTCGTTCATCTTCGACAGTTCGCTCTCGTCCTCGCTGTCGACGGCGATGGCGACGAACTGCATCCCGGTGCTGTCGGGCTGCTTGAGGAAGACAAGCGCATCCTCGAAGTTGAGGTCGCCCCAGGCTTCGCCCAGCTCCTGCTCCATGTCGTCGATGAGCAGGTCGAATCGCTGGACATCCCGCGAAATGGTGCATGCGAGGATCGGCGCCGGATCGCTCTGTACAGTGGCTTTGCTCGTCATCTCGCGTCGCGTCCTTTCGGTACGGGGTCGTTATCTGCTGGTATTCCAAAGGCTTGCGCTGCAATGCCCCGGTCGGTTTCACCCAAGGAGATCAGACCCCTGAACTCATCCTCTGTGGGGGACCTTGTTCAAAAATGGTGGCGATAATTGGGCTAAAACTGCCTGTTTCTGGGATTATGACGATTCTGGAAACGAAGAGGCCGGGCGCTGGGCCCGGCCTCTGTATTGGCATGGGTGAAGGGATCAGCTGCCGCCGCCGACCTCTGCAGCGGTGCCCGCATGCGGGCGAACGGCGCTGTCGACATAGTCGCGCCAGATGATCGCGGCATATTTTCCGTTCAGCACCAGCGGATGCGACTTCACGAAGCCCGACACCTCGGTCACGGTGCGGCGGTTGCGCACTTCGGCCTCGTTGGTGGCGATGATCGGCCGGGTTTCGCCGTAGGAAACCACCGCCTCCAGTCGCGAGCGGCTGATCCCGAGCGACGTCAGATAGGCGACCGCCGCCTTCGCCCGGCGCAGGCCGAGACGCTGGTTGTAGGCGTTGGAGCCGACCTTGTCGGTATGGCCGAAGACGCGGAAACGAACCTCGGGGAACTGACGGATGAAGTTCGCCTGTTTCTGCAGGATCGCGCGCGCCTCGTCCGACAGCTCGGCGCTGTTGAAGGCGAAGTTGATCGTGTCGGGAACCTCGGCCGCGAAGCGTTCAGCCAGCGCCACGGTGTAGGACATCTCGCCCGTCTGGATGAGCGTGTTGTTCATCGTGGCGTTGCCGAACTGGCCCTTGTCGACTTCGGAGCCAAGCTCGCGGTCCCAGCTTGTCGACGTTTCGCCGCAGGCGGTCAGCGCGAGGAGGGCGGAGGCTGCAAGCAGCTTGGGAAGCATGCGGGTCATCTCCTTACTCCATCACATAGCCGTAGGACGAGCTGAAGTCCTGCCGCGCCACTTCGGCGGCAGCGCCCTTGCGGGGGCTGGTGGCCACGTCGCCGAACAGGAACAGCTCACGCTCGGTCGGGATGCGGACACGGTCGGTCGGCAGCGCCAGCGCCGCGCCCGCGACGGGCGAGACCAGATGCGGCGTCACGATGATGACGAGTTCGCTTTGCTCCCGCCGGTAGTCGGCACTGCGGAACAGCGCGCCGAGAACCGGAATGTCCGCGGCCCAGGGCAGTTGCGAGACACTGTTGCGGAAGTCGTCCTGCAACAGGCCCGCGATGGCGAAGCTTTCCCCGTCGCGCATCTCGACCGTGGTCGAGGTCTGGCGCCGCTTGAAGGCCGCGATCTTGAAGCCTTCGTTGATCGAGATGCCGTTGGCCGTGTCGATCGAGGATACGGCGGCGTCGATCGTCAGGTTGATGATGTCCTGATCGACCACAACCGGGGTGAAGTTCAGTTCCACACCGAAGGGTTTGAATTCGACGGTGATGGTGTCGTTTTCCTGGGAGACCGGCACGGGATATTCGCCGCCGGCAAGGAACTTGGCTTCCTGGCCCGACAGCGCGGTCAGGTTCGGTTCCGCAAGGGTGCGGACCATGCCCTTGGTTTCCAGGGCTTCGAGCATGACATTGAAAGCAAGGTCGCCGACGCCGAAGGACACACCGACGCCGCCGAAGCCAGCGCCGCCCAGCCCGTCGCCGCCGCCGATGGCGCCGGTGCCGCTCGATCCGGCTCCTGTCACGTTCAGACCGCCGCCAAGTGCCTTGCTGACAGTGCGGTTCATCTCTGCGAAGCGCACCTTCAGCATGACCTGCTGGGTGCCGCCCACGACCATCAGGTTCGAAACCCGGTCAGGTGCGTAGCGGTTTGCAAGATCCAGCGCGCGGTCGAGCTTGGCTGTCGAGGAGACCTGACCCGACAGCACGATGCCGTCGTTGGCGGTGCGGACCTCGATATTCTCGCCGGGGAGGATCTGCTGGAGACGCTCCTTGAACTCGGCGATGTCGGGCGTGACATGCACGTCGACGTTCGAGATCAGCGTCCCTTCCGGCGACAAGAGCGTGAGCGTCGTGCGCCCTGGCGCCTTGCCCAGCACATAGATCGACTTGTCGGACAGCGTCGAGATGTCGGCGATGCCCGGGTTCGCGATCGACAGTTCCGCAAAGGGAACGTCGCTTTCGACGACAACGGCCCGGTTCATCGGAACGTTGAGTGATTCACTGGCCTGGCCCTGCATGACGCGCAGGACTTCGGCGGAGACGGGGGTTAGTGCCGTCGATGCGAGGACCGCACCAAGATATCCTGCTACCAGGAGTCGTTTCATGTACATGTGATCTGCCCTTTCGACCACGCCTCGTTTGGGTCTTGAACGCCCTTATCGCAGGCAGAATGAACCAGCCCCGGTTTTTTTGCAAGAATCAATGCTTTGTGGGGCATAGTTGATGTGGATAAACTGCAACAGGTCGCAACGGGTTGGAAAAAGAAAAGGGCGCGACCCCAGATGATGTGGCCGCGCCCTGTGGTTGAGTTGAGCGAAGTTGGCTACTTGCAGGGGATTTCCACATCGGTGTCGACAAGCACGCCACCGCTGCGCTGCTTGGCGTAGCACTTCTTCACTTCCGGCACGACGACCTCGGGCGCAGCCTCTTCCTGGACGATGCCGAGCATGGACTTGGTGTTGGTTTCGACCAGGCCGTCAACGGTTTCGCCGGCGTCCCTGGCGAGCGAGAGCGTCAGTTGCCCGGTCGCCTGAGCCTGGGCAAGCCGCGCCACCTGTTCGGGCGTCGCGGCCACGGTCACGGTCTGGGCGCTGGAGTCGCCGGAGACCTGGCCTTCGTTGATGACGTTGTCCACCGCGATCACCAGGACCGCGCTCTCGATCTGCCGGGTGAAGCCGCCTTCGACGCCCGGGACGCTGCCGGTCCAGAGAATGTCGATATAGTCGTCGGGCTTGACGAAATTCGAGATTCCCGAGTTCCGGCCGACGGTGATCGCGAAGGCGCGCTTGCCCTTCTCGAGCTTCGAGATGAGGCTTGCGAGTTGTCCCGGTTCGGTCACGCGGCTGGCCAGCACCGGCTCGAACGCTTCGGTCGAGCGCATGATGTAGCGCGGAGCATCTGCGTTCGGCGGGAAGAGCGTCTCCTTGTCCCGGAAGATCGTCTTGGGCAGGCTCTTTTCCGGCCAGTAGATCAGCTGCACGTCGTCTTCCGCGAGCGGGTCACCGTATTTCTTGGGCTTGGAGAAGACATAGACCTCGACCAGCTTGCCGGCCTTGGCGTTGAAGGCCTGTTCCTGCTGCAAGGCGCCCTCAAGGTCGGCCATATAGTTCTGGATCATGTAGACGGCCATGCCGGCGAGCGCCATGCCGACGAGAAGGACCAACGCGAATATTGCTCTCATTTCAACCTCTACTGGTGGGAGCTGCCCTTGGTCGTACCCTGGCGGCCCCGGCGGTGCTTCTAGTGCCGCGTCGACGGGCCATCAAGGTGACGGGGGGTCGCGAGGCGGCGGAACAGGTTCCAATATCGCGACAATGGCGTCCGAATACGGCGAAAGTTTAACGGATGTCGGGCATGTTGCGAGCGAGACCCGGGGTCAACACGCCAAGGCCGCGCTTCTTGCGAAGCGCGGCCTTGATCGGTCCTGGCGACTATGGTGTCAGCAGGTGATGGTGTCGTTGGTGAGCATGCACTCCTTGGCATCGCCAAGTTTGTCGCCGATACCCGACGCGAGGTTCGACACGGCGGGGCGAACGAAACTGAAAACCAGCAGGCCGAGGCCGACGATCGCGGCGGTCAGAACCACCCAGTCAACAGTAACTGCACCGGCTTCGTCTTTCAGGAAAGCGGAAAACTTGGTCATGGTCTTGTTCCCTTCTAAGGCGTTCATGTTTCAACCGGTTCGGACTGGCCAAGCCTTGTGCCGTCGTTCGGTATGCACGCATTTGGCCGTGCAATCATGGCAGGAATTTGTGCGGGGAGGGGTATTTCCACGGTTGTGCGGAACTATTCCGAGGTTGCTGACTTGGTCTGACATAAGACAATTTTTGTTGTCGGCTGTTCGGCCCAAAACTCTTGGGCACAATCGGCATCAGATACAATCTGCACGACATCAGGTGGCGCCTTGCAGGACCGGCGGCCTACCCGGCTGGTGCGAATGACGCGCAGGGCTCTCGCACGAATCGGCTCGCCTTTCTGTCTAGGCTGGACTGGATGGTGTCGCCAAAAAAACTGGCCGCACTTCTTGCGAAGTGCGGCCAGTTGTCGGTCAGAAGACCTGGATCAGCAGGTCGGGCCCTTGCCGTTCGAGGTCATGCAGGACTGCGCGTCGCCCATTTCGGAGGCGATGCCGGAGGCCAGGTTCGAGACGGCCGGACGGACGAAGGTGAAGACGAGCAGGCCCAAGCCCACGATCGCGGCGGTCAGAACCACCCAGTCAACGGTCACGGCGCCGGCTTCGTCTTTCAGGAAAGCGGAGAACTTGGTCATCTTGGATCCCTTTCTAAGGTGCTCACTTAACATTCAACCGCTTCGATCTGGGCTTCGTCTTGCGCCGTCGTCGTTCGGTATGGACACATATAGCCCCCCAAACGTGGCAGCAGTTTGGACGAGATTCGTAAAATCTTGGTCGCTGGAAAAAACTTGGATGATTCCCGGCAAACCACTGAAATAAAACAAAAGAAAAGTTAGGAATCTGTTCACCCTTGCGTGGTAGGGCGTGGTTTTTCGGTCAAATCGGGCAGAAATGCCATGATTGCGCTTCGAAAGTGCTGGCTGGCGCAGGGGCAACCTGCGATTCTCCGGGCAAAACGACAAGGCGAGCAGGCCACCAAAATGCGCAAGACTTCATGGATCGCAGCGATTCTCTGCGTGGCCGCGCCGTTGGCGGCGGGCGCTGAGGAATTCTCTTTCAAGCGCGTCAAGGTGGGCGAGAGCCTGCCGGGCAAGCGGATCACCGTGCAGATCGACCCGGAGGAACAGGCGCGGTACCTGGCGGCGCTGCCGAAGGTAGATCCGAATCCGGTGCATGAGCATGAAGAGCCGAAACCCGCCGAGGTGGCGGCCGACAAGCCGGGACCGGCGCCAGCCTCGTCCTATGGCTGGTACTGGGACAAGGTGCCGACGGGGCTGGGCGATGCTTCGGACCGCTTCGACCTGGCGCTGGCGTCCTTGTCCGAGGGGCCGGATGGAACAGTGGTGGGCGCGCCGCGGTTGCAGCACATGCAGGATGTGGCGGATCGATACGGCAAGGACATCCTGCGCGCCACGCTGGATACCCGCGTCTCGCCCGCGCTGGTGCTGGCGGTGATCGGGATCGAAAGCGCGGGCAAGTCGGATGCGGTCAGCTCGGCCGGGGCGGTGGGGTTGATGCAGCTGATCCCGGCCACGGCGGAACGCTTCGGGGTCACGGATTCCACCGACCCGGTGCAGAACATCAAGGGCGGGGTCGCCTATCTGGACTGGCTGTTGAAGGAATTTGACAACGACCCGGTGATGGTGCTGGCGGCCTATAACGCGGGCGAGGGCGCGGTGCGCGCCAATTCGGGCGTGCCGCCCTATGCCGAGACGCGGGACTATGTGCCGAAGGTATTGGCCGCCTGGCAGGTGGCGCAGGGGCTTTGCGTCAGCCAGCCGATGCTGGTGACAGACCCCTGCATCTTCCGCACCGACATCGCGGGGCTGTAGTCAGGCGAGGACGTCGGCCCATTCGGGGTGCTTCTTCCGCGTGGCGTTCACGAAAGGACAGAGGGGGACGACCTTGAAGCCGTCCTTCCGTGCCGCCGCCACCAGCGCCTCCACCAATGCAAGGCCAGCCCCGGTGCCCCGGAAACTGTCCGGGACGCCGGTGTGGTCGGCGATGATCAGCGTGGGCGTGGTGACCGAATAGGTCAGTTCGGCCTCTTCCCCGTCCTTGCGGATGACGAAGCGGCCCTTGGTTGCCCCGTGTTCGCGGGTGACGATGTGGTCAGACAAGGGTCGCCTCCGTCGCGGCGCGCAGCTCGGCCTCGGTCACGCCGGGCGCGAGTTCCACCAGCTTCAACCCGCCGGGCACCACATCCAGCACGCCCAGGTTGGTGATGATCCGGTTGACCACCGCCTTGCCGGTCAGCGGCAGGGTGCAGGCCTTCAGCACCTTCGACTCGCCGTGCTTCGAGGTGTGGTCCATGACGACAACCACGCGGCCGACGCCCGCGACCAGGTCCATCGCGCCGCCCATGCCCTTGACCAGCTTGCCGGGGATCATCCAGTTCGCGAGGTCACCGTTTTCGGCCACTTCCATCGCGCCCAGGATTGCCATCGCGATCTTGCCGCCGCGGATCATCGCGAAGCTGGTGGCGCTGTCGAAATAGGCGGTCTGCGGCAGTTCGGTGATGGTCTGCTTGCCCGCGTTGATCAGGTCGGGGTCTTCCTCGCCCTCATAGGGGAAGGGGCCCATCCCGAGCATCCCGTTTTCCGATTGCAGGGTCACGTTCACCCCTTTGGGGATGTAGTTCGCCACCAGCGTCGGGATGCCGATGCCGAGGTTCACATACATCCCGTCGCGCAATTCCTGCGCGGCGCGGGCGGCCATGCCGTTGCGGTCCCAGCCTTTGACGTCGTCGGCCATCATGCGTTCTCCCGCTTGCGGGTGGTGCGGTTCTCGATCCGCTTTTCGTGGGTGCCGGTGATGATGCGGTGAACGTAGATCCCCGGCAGATGGATGGTGTCGGGATCGAGGCTTCCAAGCGGCACGATCTCTTCGACCTCGACCACACAGGTTTTCCCGCAAGTGGCGGCAGGCACGTTGAAATTCCGCGCGGTCTTGCGGAAGACGAGGTTGCCCGACGGGTCCGCCTTCCAGGCCTTGACGATCGACAGGTCAGCCACGATCCCGCGTTCCAGGATGTAGGTCTTGCCGTCGAAATCGTGGTGTTCCTTGCCCTCGGCGATCACGGTGCCGACGCCGGTCGCGGTGTAAAAGCCGGGGATGCCCGCACCGCCCGCCCGCATCCGTTCGGCGAGCGTTCCTTGCGGGTTGAATTCCAGCTCCAGCTCTCCGCTGAGGTATTGCCGCATGAATTCGGCGTTCTCGCCGACATAGGACGAGATCATCTTCTTCACCTGCCGGGTTTCCAGCAGTTGCCCGAGGCCGAAGCCGTCGACGCCCGCGTTGTTCGACGCGACGGTCAGGTCCTTGGTGCCCGCCGCGCGGATCGCGGCGATCAGCAGTTCGGGGATGCCGCAGAGGCCGAAGCCGCCCGAGGCGATCAGCATGCCGTCATGCAGAAGCCCGTCGAGAGCCGCAGCGGCGCTGGGGTAGGTCTTGTTCATGGTGGTCTCCTCCCGGTTCCGCGTCTGGGAACATCGGACTGCAATGATCCTGAAAGATTGCGCCGGGGCCTGCCATCCGTAAGAATACTTATAGAGCTAAGTAGAGGGCGGGATGCGCGACATTGAACGGCTGGCCTTCCAGCACGCACCGGATGCAACGCTGATCCTGGCGGACCGGGTGATCCTGCGCGCCAGCCTGCGGGTCGAGGCGGTGTTCGGCTGGACCCCGCGCGAGCTGGAGGGGCAGTCGATCCGGCTGCTCTATCCCGGCGAGACCGATTACGAGCTGATCGGCGAGCGGGCGCGGAAGGCGATGGGGGCAACGCCGGTCTACCGCGACGAGCGCTTCATGCGGCGGAAGGACGGGCAGGTGGTGTGGATGGAGGGCCACGGCACGGCGCTGGATCGCGACGATCCGCAGCGGTTGGCCGTCTGGACCTACCGGCCCCTGGAGACGGGCAGAGGCGGGGCCGGGCCGCTGACCGCGACGGAAAAGCGGATCGCGCGCTATCTGGTGAACGGCTTCACCTCGAAGGAGATTGCGCTGGCGATGGGGTCTTCGCCCCGGACGGTAGAGGTGCACAGGGCGAACATGATCCGCAAGATGGGGGTCAGGAACAGTTTCGAGCTGGTGAGCCGCTTGCTGGCGGCGGGATAGCCGGCCTGACGCGCGTTCAGCGCTCCAGTTCCACCCAGTGCAGGAAGGCCGTGGCATTGTGCTGGATGGTGTCGATCTGCACCCGCTTTTCGGCGTCGCCCTGCCAGAACTGGCCATCCTTGTACCAGTCGAGTTGCAGCGAAAGGTTTTCCGCCGCATGGGCGCGCATCCGGGCCAGCAGATCGGCGGACAGCAGGTCAGGCAGGCGTCGGGCCAGCAGAAGCACGCGGGTCAGCGCCTCGGCGCGGCAGGCGATGGGGGTGGACAGGCGGTGGTAGCGGTAGACCACATTGCCGAGGATCGCCTCCATCAGCCCGGTGAGGTAGGTCGCGCCCAGCGTCTTCGGCACCAGTTCGCGTTCGACGGCCTCGCAGGCGGCATAGGCCATCCAGTGGTTTTGCTGCGCCCAGCCGTAGCCGCGCCGCATCAGGCCGGCGGTGACACGGATCAGGTCGGCATCGGCGCTGCCGCTGAGCAAGAGCCCGAAGATCGCCTCGCCGGTATAGAAGTCGGAGCGGAAGGTGGTGACCTCGCCAGTGGCAAGTACGCGCTTGTGGCGGAAATCGCTGCCGTCGATCTCGTCCAGCGCATAGCGGCACAGCCGGGCAACGGTTTCGTCAAGGCTGCAGGGCAGGTCGGTCAGCCTGCCGTTCAGCGCGGCGATCCGGCCCACCTCCGACAGGGCCATGAGGCCTAGGCCGATCCCGCCGAGCTTGACCATGCCCTTGCCGACCAGCGCAAGGCTGGGCTGGCCGGGCCGCGCCCAAGGCGCGGGTTCCAGCTTGCGGCCAAGGAAGCCGGTCGCGCGACGGATGGCGTCCAAGGTGGCCTCGGTCGGTGCCGCGCCGGTTGCGGCCGCCGCACGGGCCATGAACCAAAGCGTCCCGCTGTGGCGCAGGAGGTTGTAGCCATCATGACGCCGGTCGGTATCGCCTGCCTCATGGGCATAGATGAAGCGGCCGCCGGGCAGGGTGATCCGCACAAGATGGTCCAGCGACGCCGCAACGATGTCGCGCGACAGGGTCGGCGTGACGGCAAGGGGGGCTGCTGGCATGGGGGCTCCGACGGGCAGGGGCAGGGACGACGGCGCAGAAGTAGACGGGATCGGAGGAGAAAGGCAAGCTGCGGGCTTTTCCCCGCCGGGGGCTGGGGCTAAGGTCACCGGCGCTGCCCGCGTGGTGAAATGGTAGACACAGGGGACTTAAAATCCCTCGGCTGCAAGGCCTTGCCGGTTCAAGTCCGGCCGCGGGCACCATC
>Ga0056909_1000812_pt1 | contig 23395 bp, 18 predicted proteins | sample EBPBio102011_DNA_FD_62115 | JGI IMG/M metagenome (GOLD analysis project Ga0056909, IMG submission 62115) | Wastewater treatment Type I Accumulibacter community from EBPR Bioreactor in Madison, WI, USA - Reactor 1_1/10/2011_ DNA | ecosystem: Engineered > Bioreactor > EBPR > Anaerobic-Aerobic >...
TGCTGGACGTGTTCGACGTTGGCCGGATCGAGGTACTGCGTGGCCCGCAGGGCACCCTGTACGGCAAGAACACCATCGGCGGCGCGATCAAGTACATCTCGCGCGGGCTGCCGACGCAGACCACCGGCTTCGGTTCGATCACGGTGGGCAATTACAACCAGCTCGACGCCAAGGCCGCGATCGGTGGTTCGATCGGCGGCGAAGACAGCGGGCTGCGTGGCCGGATCGCGGTCGCCAGCATGAACCGCGACGGCTTCGGCACCAACCTCGTCAGCGGCCAGGAGGTCAGCGACAAGGAGATCAATGCCCTGCGTGCCCAGCTGGGGGCCTACTCGCGCGAGGATTTCGACGTGCAGTTCGCGTTCGACTGGGTGGACGACAAGTCCGGCGTTCGCGGCGCCAAGATGCTGGCGCCGAATACCAATGCGCTGATTCCGGTCTCGACGGTGGCGCCGCTGGACAGCCGCTATGACATCCGCAGCGGCATGCCCAACATCAACAACACCGAGATGAAGGGCATCTCCGCGACCGTCAACTGGCGGCCGAACGACAACTGGGCGTTGAAATACGTCGTCGCCAAGCGCGAGTCCGACACCGAGACCAACATCGACTTCGACACGCTGCCGCAGAAGATCGCCGACGTGAAGGCGTTCTACAGCGACCAGCAGGTGAGCCACGAGGTGCAGGTGAACTACGACGCCGGCGGCCGCGCCCGCGGCGTGGTCGGCCTGTATGCCTTCAACGGCGACGCCGGCGGTCAGGTGCTCAACAACTTCTTCAACCTGTCCTTCGGCGATACGCAGGGCACGGTCAACACCAACAGCATCGCGCTGTACGCCGACTGGACCTTCGACCTGAGCGATCGCCTGAAGCTCGACGTCGGCGCCCGCTACACCGACGAGGACAAGCACGCCGTTGCCTACAACATCGGCTACACCGATGCCACGTTCACCCGGCCCAACGGCGTGGTCGCGGCCAACTTCGACAAGACGGTGAACTTCAAGAACGTCTCGCCGAAGGTCTCGCTGGACTTCCAGGTCACGCCCGGCATCATGGTCTACGGCCTGGCATCGCGCGGCTTCAAGTCCGGTGGCTACAACATTCGCGCCAATACCACCGCGGTGCCGCGTTCGGGCGAGCCCTTCGACGACGAGAGCGTGGACAGCTTCGAGGTCGGCACCAAGATGGGCCTGCTCGACCAGCGCCTGTTCCTGAATGTCGCCGCGTTCCACAACGTCTACAAGGACATCCAGCTGTCGGTGTTCACCGCGCTGCCGGGTGGCGGCTTCTTCGGCGACTTCACCAATGCCGGCAAGGGCACGATCAACGGCGTCGAGGTCGAGTACCAGTTCCTGCCCACGCAGAACTGGCTGATCAGCGGCAACCTGGCCTGGCTGGACGCGAAGTACGACGAGTTCATCAGCGCCGGCGTGAACGTCGCCGACTCGCAGCGCTTCACGAATGCGCCGGAATTCTCCGGTGCGCTGAACGTCGAGTACCGCACCGACCTCGCGAATGGCGGCAACCTGTCCGCACGTGTTGGCTATTCGTACCAGTCGGAAGTGTGGCCGACCACCGACCTCAGCCCGGTGATCCGCCAGCCAGGCTACGGCCTGCTCAGCGCCGGCGTGATCTGGACGGTCAACGATGCGTGGACGCTGTCGCTGCAGGGCACCAACCTGGCCGACGAGGAGTACCGCACGACGGGTTACAACCTGGTCACGGCCGGCCTCGGCGTGCTGACCGGCTTCTACGGTGCGCCGCGCCAGTACAGCCTGACCGCGCGCTACAGCTTCTGATCGGCGCACCCGGCGACGGGAACGGACGCAACGGCGGGCTTCGGCCCGCCGTTGCGTTATGCTCGCCGCCGATCGCGGGGCTGGACGGGCGGATGAGGGCGGGGACCACGACGCGCACGGGACATGGCGGATGCTGAGCATCGGCGCCGTGGTGGCCGCGGCCGCGCTGTGGCTGGCGGTGCTGTTCGCCACCGCGGTGTACGCCGAGCGCCATTCCGGCGTGCTTGCCCGGCACTGGCACCATGTCTACGCCCTGTCGCTGGCGGTGCACTGCACGTCCTGGACGTTCTATGGCACCGTCACCCAGGCGGCGCGTTACGGCTGGCCGCTGCCGCCGACCTTCATCGGCGCGATCCTGTTCTACGCGTTCGCGGTGTTCTTCCTGATCCGGCTGGTGCGGCTGGCGCGCGAGAGCAACGCCACCTCGCTGGCCGACCTGATCGCCACGCGGCTGGGCAAGGATCCCTGGCTCGCGGCCACCGTGACCCTGGTCGCGGCGCTCGGCCTGATCCCTTACATCGCGCTGCAGCTGCAGGCCATCACGCAGAGCTTCGCCACGCTGACCAGCGGTTCGACCGCGGCCGCCGGCACGCCGCCGCCATGGCGCGACGGCGCGCTGTACGTGGCGCTGGCGATGGCCTTGTTCGCAATGCTGTTCGGCACGCGCCGTGCCAGCGCCACCGAGCACAACCCGGGGCTGGTGCTGGCGATCGCGTTCGAGTCGCTGTTCAAGCTGCTGGCGATGCTCGCGCTGGGCGCCTTCGTCTGGTTCGGCCTGAAGGGCGTGCCGGCGCAGGCGCTGCCGGTGACGCCGCTGCCCGGCGCGGGCGGCTTCTTCCCGCTGGTGCTGCTGGGCGCGCTGGCGATGTTCATCATGCCGCACCAGTTCCATGTCGGCGTGGTGGAGTGCCGCAACGACCGCGACGTCCGCACCGCACGCTGGCTGTTCCCGCTGTACCTGCTGCTGATCGCGCTGCCGGCGCTGCCGCTGGCGCGTGCCGGTGCCGCGCTGCTGGGGGACCGCGTGCCGTCGGACATGTACGCGCTCGCGCTGCCGCTGGCGGCCGGCAACGACGCGATCGCGCTGCTGGTGTTCCTCGGGGGCCTCAGCGCGGCCACCGGCATGGTGATCGTCGCCACGCTGACCTTGAGCCTGATGATCGGCAACCACTGGTTCGCGCCGGGCCTGCTGCGCGGCGCGTGGTCGCGGGGACGGGCGGACGACCATCGCGGCGGCCTGTTGCTGCTGCGCCGCGGCGGGATCGTGGTGATCATGCTGCTCGGCTGGGCCTACGCGCGTCTGGTCAGCGGCAACGAGGCGCTGGCCGATGTCGGCGCGGTGTCGTTCTCGGCGCTGGCCACGCTCACCCCGGCACTCGCATTCGCGGTGTGGCGCCCGCAGACCCCGGCGCGCGCGGCGGTGGCCGGCGTGGTCGCCGGTTTCGCGGCCTGGGCCTGGGTGATGCTGGCGCCGATGCTCGGCGCGGGGCAGGCCTGGCTGCAGGCGGGGCCCTGGGGCCTGGGCTGGCTGGCACCCGAGTCGCTGTTCGGCCTGACCGGCTGGAGCCGCCTGGGGCGCGCGGTGGGCGTGAGCCTGTTCGTCGGCACCCTCGCCACGCTGCTGGTGGCGGGTCTGCGCAGTGCGCCGCATCGCAGCGAGGCGCGCGGCTCCGACCTGCGCACGCTGCGCAATGCCGGCCGCCGCTTCCTGCCGGCGCAGCGCGTGGACGACCTCCTGCGCGGCGCGCCGCCCAGCGGTCCCGTGCCGGCCGCGCTGGAGCTGGCGCTGGAACGCGAACTGGCCGCCGTGCTCGGCAGCGCCTCGGCGCGATTGCTGCTCGATGCCGCGCGACGCGAGGCCGGGCCCGACCTCGACACCGTCGCCGCGATCGTCGGCGAGGCCTCGCAGGACCTGCGTTTCAACCAGCGCCTGCTCGAGGCCGCGCTGGAGAACATGAGCCAGGGGATCAGCGTGGTCGACAGCGAGCTGCGGCTGATGGCCTGGAACGCGCGCTATGCGCAGCTGTTCGGGTTTCCCGGCGGCATGCTGCGCGTGGGCATGCCGGTCGAGGACCTGGTCCGCCACAACATGCGCCATGGCCTGATCGGCGCGGTGGACGTCGATCAGGAATCGGCCAAGCGCCTGCGCCACATGCGCGCTGGCACGCCCTACATCGCCGAACGCCGGTTTCCCGACGGGACCGTGGTCGAGATCCGCGGCAACCCGATGCCCAATGGCGGATTCGTGGCCACCTTCACCGACGTCACCGCCTTCCGCGACACCGAGGCCGAGCTCAAGCGCAGCAACGAAACGCTGGAATTGCGCGTCGCCGAGCGTACCGAGAGCCTCGACCAGGCCCGGCGCGAGGCCGAGCGCGCCAACGACGCCAAGGGCCGTTTCCTCGCCGCGGTCGGGCATGACCTGCTGCAACCGCTGCACGCCGCGCAACTGTTCACCGAATCGCTGGCCAAGCAGCTCGACCCCGGGCCGCGGCAGTCGCTGCAGCAGGTGCGCGGCGCGCTGGATTCCACCACCGACCTGCTGACCGGGCTGTTCGACATGTCGCGGCTGGAAGCCGGCGGCCTGGTGCCACAGCCGCGCGACTTCCCGCTGTCGGAGGTGCTCGAACCGCTGGCCTCGGAGTTCCGCGCGCTGGCCCAGGCGCAGGGACTCGCGTTGCGCTGCGTCGCCACCGAGGCCTGGGTGCACGGCGATCCGCAGTTGCTGCGGCGTGTCCTGCAGAACTTCCTCGCCAACGCCGTGCGCTACACGCGCGCCGGCCGCGTGCTGCTGGGCGTGCGCCGCGACGGCGACGGCCTGCGCATCGAGGTGCACGATACCGGCCCCGGGATCGAGGCCTCGCAGCGGTCGCTGATCTTCGAGGAGTTCCGTCGCGGCGAGGGCGTGCCGGGGCAGGGACTGGGACTCGGGCTGGCGATCGCCGACCGCATCGCGCGCTTGATGCACGCGCCGCTCGGGCTGCGCAGCCGGATGGGGCGGGGCACCGTGTTCTCGCTGCGGCTGCCGCGCGCCGTTGCGGCCACGCGCCACCCCGCGGGGCCGACGCGCACCGGCCTCGCCGGCCTGCACATCCTCATCGTCGACAACGATCCGGTGGCGCTCGCGGCCCTGCGCGGCCTGCTCGAAGGCTGGGGCTGCACGGTCGACGCCGCAGCCGACGGCGCCGCAGCCGACGGCGCCGCTGCCGAAGCGCTGCTGCGTGCGCATGCCGCCGCGCTGTGGCTGTTCGACTACCACCTTGACGACGGCGACACCGGCATCGCGCTGTGCGCAAGGCTGCGCGAGCGCTTCGGCGCGCGGCCCACGCTGATCCTCAGCGCCGACGACAGCGGTGAAGTGCGCCGCGCCGCGCTCGAACACGGCCTGTCGCTGCTGCAGAAGCCGGTGCGGCCGCTGGCGCTGAAATCCGTGCTGGACCGGATGCTGGCGAGCCGGCTCTGAGCGACGGGCTCCGAGGGGACACGGCCCAGCCGCCAACCGTTGTCATTTCGACCGCAGGGAGACGTCTGCCTGCCCGCGTGATGAAGCGCAGGTTTCTCCCTTCGATCGAAGCGACAGGCCGAGGCCAGGATGCTGCATCGCATGCCTGTCCGGATCGTAGCGCTGGCCTAGAATGCGCGCTCCCCGCGCGCGGACGCTCCGATGCCCTACACGCCCATCGTCGCCACCCTCGGCTACGTGCTGTCGCCCGATCGCCGTCGCGTGCTGATGGTCCATCGCAACGCACGACCCGGTGACCACCACCTGGGCAAGTACAACGGCCTTGGCGGCAAGCTCGAGCCCGACGAGGACGTCGTCGCCGGCATGCGCCGCGAGATCCTCGAGGAAGCGGGCATCACCTGCGACGCACTGGCACTGCGCGGCACGATCAGCTGGCCGGGATTCGGCAGGCACGGCGAGGACTGGCTCGGCTTCGTGTTCGTGGTCACGCAGTACGGCGGCACGCCGTTCACCGCCAATCCCGAGGGCACGCTGGAATGGATCGAGGTGGATCGCATCCTCGACCTGCCGCTGTGGGACGGCGACCGCCACTTCCTGCCGCTGGTGTTCGACGAGGACCCGCGCGCCTTCCACGGCGTGATGCCGTATCGCGACGGGCGCATGGTCTCGTGGGCGGTGTCGCGGATCTGAACCCGATGCCCGGCCGCAGGGTCGGGCAAGGCACGTGGCCGCCGTCGCGGGCCGGGGTCAGTCGGGCGCCTGCCGGCTCGGGTCGCCGATTTCCAGTTCGCGCAGGATCACGCCGGCCTGGGTGCGGTTGCGCGCACCGAGCTTCTCGAAGATCACCGACAGGTGCGCCTTGACCGTGCGCTCCTGGATGTCGAGCCGGTCGGCGATCTGCTTGTTGAGCAGGCCCTCGGCGACCAGGGTGAGCACGCGGAACTGCTGCGGCGTGAGGCTGGCCAGGCGCGCGGCGAGGTCGGCATCGGCCGGCGAGGACTGGGTGCGCGTGACCGCGCCGCGCAGCGCCGGCGGCAGCCATTGTTCGCAGGCGAGCACGCTGCGGATCGCCTCGCGCAGTTCGTCCAGCCCGGCGCTCTTGGGGATGTAGCCGGCGGCGCCGTGGTCGAGCGCGCGGCGCACGGTGTGCGGGTCCTCGTTGGCCGAGACCAGCACCACGGCGACCGCGGGGTACTGCGCGCGGATCGCGGCGAGGCCGGCGAGGCCGTGGTTGCCCGGCATGTGCAGGTCCAGCAGCACCAGGTCGATGTCGTGGCGCGATTCGAGCAGGGCCAGCACGCCGTCCAGCGATTCGGCTTCGCAGGTGGCCACGTCCGCCGCGGCTTCGGCCGCGGCGCCACGCAAGGCGGCGCGGAACAGCGGGTGGTCGTCGGCGATCAGCAGCGTCGGCATCGGTGGATCATGCCAGCGCCAGCGTCAGGTGGACGCTGTTGGGGTCGTAGACGTAGTCGGCGAAAGGGCCGCAGGGCGTGAAGCCGGCCGCGGCATACAGGTGGCGCGCCGGCGCGAAGTACGCCATCGAACCGGTCTCGAGGCTGGCGCGCGCGTAGCCGGCCGCGCGTGCCTCGGCCAGCAGGTGGTCGAGGATCGCCCGGGCCACGCCCTTGCGCAGATGCGCGCGGGCGGTGCGCATCGCCTTGATCTCGACGTGGCCGGCGTCCAGGTGCTGCAGCGCGCCGCAGCCGAGCAGGGCGTCGCCGTCGTGCAGGGTCCACACGCGCACGGACGGATCGCGCAGGCCGGCGAGGTCGAGTGCATGCTGGCTTTCCGGCGGCGCCGTGGCCTGCATCGCTGCGCGGTGTTCCTCCATCAACGCGGCGAAGGCAGGGTCGTCGAGGTCGGCGCGGCGAATGTGCATGGTGGGGTCTACAGTGTGATTCCGGCGCTTGCGGCGGAGGGCGCCGAGGGCGCGTGGCGATGTTCGGAAGGCGCGAAACGCTTCACCCATCCCGTGCCCTTCCCCCGCAAGCAGGGGAAGGGCGATGGTGCCATGCGGGACCGGTTTCGAACGCATCGCAAGCGTTTCAGGAACACGGCTTCGGAGGCTTTCGTTCTATTGTGCCGTCCAGCCGCCATCGATCGGCATCGCCGTGCCGGTGACGTTGTGCGCCTCGCGCCGGCACAGCCACGCGGCCATCGCGCCGATGTCCTCGGGCAGCGACATGCGCAGGCTGGGCTGCTTCTCCGCGAGCAGCGCACGCACGCCGTCCTCGCGGCTGCCACCGTTGCGCCGCGCCTCGACCTGCGGCTCGATCAACGGCGTCTCCACCCAGCCCGGGCAGATGCAGTTGACCGTCACGCCGCCGCTGTCGCGGCTGCCGGCGGCGGCGTACTCCAGCGCCGCGACCTTGCCCAGGCCGATGACGCCGAACTTGCTGGCCACGTACGGTGCCTTGTCCTTCGACGCGACCAGCCCGTGCACCGAGGCGATGTTGACCACGCGGCCGTACCCGCGCCCGGCCATGCCGGGCAGGGCGAGGCGCATGGTGTGGAAAGCCGCGCTGAGGTTGATCGCGAGGATGTCGTTCCACTTCGTCACCGGCATGTCGGCGATCGGCACCGCGTGCTGGATGCCGGCGTTGTTGACCAGGACGTCGATGGCCGACCAGCTCGCGACCTCGGCCATCATCGTCTCGATCTGCGCCGGGTCGCGCAGGTCGGCGGCGAAATGCCGGGCGTCCGGCGCGCCCGCGACGCGCACCGCGGTGGCGGCGGCGTCGATCTGCTCGTGCGTCCCGAGCCCGTTCAGCGCCACCCGCGCCCCGTGCGCGGCCAGCCGGCAGGCGATGGCCAGGCCAATGCCGGAGGTGCTGCCGGTCACCAGCGCGGTGCGGCCTTCGAGGAAGCGGTCGTTCATGCGGTCCGGCGTGTCGCGGTGCGGGCCCGGAACGGTAGCAGGACGCGCTGCGCGCGGCGTGGTACCAAAGTACGATGATGGCCGCGCCCGGCGCTGCTAACGTGCGGGCATGAACACATCGATGATCGGGAAGTTGTGCGTGGCCGCCGTCGCCGGCGGCCTGGTGGCCGGACTGGCGGCCTGCGCGGGCGCTCCGCGCGCGAAGCGTGCCGTGGAGGCCACCGTGTTCACAGCGCAGCAGCACAGCGAGCATCGCGGCCAGGACGACCTGCTGACCGCCGGCCTCGGCCTTGACGGCCTGCGCGCGATGGCCCCGCCGGCCTTCGCCAATCCCGAACGGCCCACGGCCGCAGAACTGCGGCGCCGTGCCGTGTGGAGCAACTGGCGCGGGATCGCCGACCTCGCCCCGGGCGGCGGCTACGGCGAACTGTTCGGCAACCTGGCGGCCGTGCCCGGGCGCGAATTCGGCGCCTACGCACGCGTGCCCGGCGCCACCCAGCCGCATCGCGTCCTGCTGCAACTGCCCGACGCCTTCGATGCGAAGAAGCGCTGCCTGGTGGTGGCGGCGTCGTCAGGTTCGCGCGGCATCTACGGCGCGATCGCCGTCGCCGGCGCTTGGGGCCTGCCGAAGGGTTGCGCGGTCGCCTATACCGACAAGGGCGCGGGCACCGACTACGTCGACCTGGGTGCCGGCACCGGCGCACGCGCGGACGGTACGCGCGGCACGCTGGCGGAGGGTGGCCTGGCGTTCGCGCCCGAGGTGCCGGCCGGCGCCACCGGGGTCGCGTTCAAGCATGCGCATTCGAAGGACAACCCGGAAGCCGACTGGGGCCTGCACGTGAAGCAGGCGGCCGAGTTCGCCCTGCGGGCGCTCGACGATGCGCTGCCGGGCGAGGCGCCCTTCACCTTCGCCAACACGCGCGTGATCGCGGTGGGCATTTCCAACGGCGGCGGTGCGGTGCTGCGCGCGGCCGAACTGGAAGGCGCCTGGCTCGATGCCGTGGTCGCCGGCGAGCCCAACGTGCTGGTCGAGGGCCACGGCGGCCGTTCGCTGTACGACTACACCACCGAGGCCGCGCTGCTGATGCCCTGCGCGCAGCTGCATCTCCAGGGACTGCCGCAGCCGCCGCTCACCGCCCAGGTGGCGCCGCTGTGGGCGGCGCGCTGCGCCTCGCTCAAGACGGCGGGACTGGTCGATGGCGATGACGCCGCGGCGCAGGCGAAGTCCGCGTTCGAGCGCATGCGCGCAGGTGGCTGGAGCGAAGGCGCGATCCGTGCCGGCGTGCTGTCCACCGGCTTCGACCTGTGGCGTGCGGTCGCGGCCACGTATGCCTCGGCCTACGGGCGCTACGGCGTGGGCGAACACCCCTGCGGGTTCGCGTTCTCGGCACAGAACCCCGATTTCACGCCGCGTGCGGCGACCGCCACCGAGCAGGCGGCCTGGTGGAGCGATGCCAGTGGCATTCCGCCGGGTGCCGGCGTCGGCCTGGTCGACGCGACGCTCGCGCCACCGGACTTCACCCTGGCCGGCCTGCAATGCCTGCGCGCGCTGTCCACCGGCGCGGGCGAGGATGCCCGGCGCGTGCAGGCCGGCATCGCCGCCACGCGCGCCGCGCCGCCGCGCGCCGGCCTGCCGGTGGTGGTGATCCACGGCGCCGACGACGGCCTGGTGCCGATGGCCTTCAGCAGCGTGCCCTACGTGGCCGCGGCGAAGGCCGCCGGACGCGACGTGCGCTTCTGGCAGGTGGCCAACGCCCAGCATTTCGACGGTTTCCTCGGCCTGCCGGATTACGCCGCGCGCTACGTGCCGCTGCTGCCCTACGTGTACGCCGCGCTCGACCGCGTCACCGCACATCTCGACGGGGACGGCGCGCTGCCCGCGGATGCGTCGATCGCAACCACGCCGCGCGGCGCCGGCCAGCCGCTGGAAGCACGGCACCTGGCGATTCCGGCGCGTTAGCAGCGGTGGAGCGCTGATCGGGGGCTCCGGCGGGATCCTGGCGGGGAAGCGGGCGCCAGGCCGCTCCAACGACGCGTGGTCGACGCAATCGGTCGCGATGCGGCGCGTGCACCGGCCGCACGGGCGCGGGATCGGCGTTTCCCGCCGCGGCGGGAATTTGGCACCCTGTAGCCCCGATCCGCGCGAGCGCGCCATGCCACGTCCCCGCCATTTCTCGATGTTGCGCGATTTCCACCTGGCCGACTGGTTCACGCTGGCCAATGCCTTCTGCGGCACCGGCGCGGTGTTCGCGGCGATGCGCTTCCTGCAGGAAGGCGGCGCGTCCGACGCCAGCCGCCGCGACCTGCTGGTCGGCATGGGCCTGGTCCCGCTGGCCTTCGTGTTCGATGCGCTGGACGGCCGCGTCGCGCGCTGGCGCAAGGTGGCCTCCACGCTGGGGCGCGAGCTCGACTCGCTGGCCGACGTGATCTCGTTCGGCGTCGCGCCGGCGGCGCTGGGCTATGCCTGCGGGCTGCAGGGCGGCTGGGACTGGGTGGTGCTGAGCTTCTTCGTCGGCTGCGGCGTGAGCCGCCTGGCGCGCTACAACGTCACCGCCGAGACGCTGGCCGACGGCGGCGACAAGGTGAAGTATTTCGAGGGCACCCCGATCCCCACCAGCGTGCTGATCGTGGCGCTGCTGGCGGTCGCGGTGTGGCAGGGCCGGATCGGCGACGCGCTGTGGTTCGGCGTGGTGCAGCTCGGGCCGTGGCAACTGCATCCGCTGGTGCTGGTGTACGCGCTGTCGGGGTCCCTGATGATCAGCAAGACCATCCGCATCCCCAAACCCTGACCGACGCATGCCGCCGGCACCGGTCGTCGCGCGGAAGCGAGGCGGCCGTTGCTATGATCGGCGCTTCAGGAGGAGGACGGCATGGCGAACCACGGTTTCGGCTTCGGCGCGACCCCCGGGTCCACGGACGAGTTCGAGCGCCTCGCGCGGCAGTACTGGGGTGCCTGGGGCGAGGCCCTGCGCAATGCGGTCCCCGGCGCGGCGCCGCCCGACCCGGTGCGCATGGGCACCCAGGCCTGGCAGGACGCGCTGGACTGGTGGACGCGGCAGGCGACCGGCCGCCCGGCCTACGACGACACCCTTTGGCGCTTCAACCGCCAGGCCAGCGACTGGTATTCGCAGATGCAGGGCGTGGCCGCGCAGTTCGGCGGCCGCGACCATTCCGCCGGCGACGTCGTCCAGGCCTGGAAGGAGGCGCTGGGCGGCGCCGGGGTCAACGTCTTCGCCGACATGCTCAAGTCGATGGCCGGCAACGGCGTGCATGGCGCCGAGCAATGGTCCGAGGATGTCGCGCCGCTGCTGCACGCCTGGCACCACGAGGGTGGCGCCTGGCTGAAGCTGCCGGCGTTCGGCTTCACCCGCGAGCACCAGGAGCGCGCGCAGGCGCTGGCCGAGGCGCAACTGGAAGTGCAGGAGGCCAGCAACGCCTACAACACGCTGATGCTGAAATCGTCCGAGGCCGCGTTCTCGGTGTTCGAGCGCATGCTGGCCGATCGCGAGGCGCCGGGCCTGCAGATCACCAGCCCGCGCGCGCTGTTCGACCTCTGGGTCGACGCCGCGGAACAGGCCTACGCCGAGACCGCGCTGTCGAAGGAATACCGGGTGGCCTACGGCAACCTGGTCAACGCGCAGATGAAACTGCGCGCCGGCATCCAGAAGGAAGTCGAGCAGGCCAGCGCGCAGCTGGGCATGCCCACGCGCAGCGAGCTGGACGGCGCGCATCGCAAGATCGTCGAACTCGAGCGTGCGCTGCGCAAGCTGCGTGACGCGGCCGGCCCGGGCGCGCCGGCATCCCCGGGCGCCGCAGCGCGCGGGCCGGAGGCCAAGGCACCGCCGGCGCGCAAGCCCAAGGCGGGCAAGCGCGCGGCGAAGCCGGCCCCGCGCAAGCAGGCCGCCGCGAAGCCGGCGAAGAAGGGCGCCGCGCCCGCAGGCGAGGCGGCGCCCGTGGCGCGCAAGCCCGCCCGCAAGGCCGCGCACAAGCCGACCGTGCGTGGCCCGAAGTCGCCCACCAACGGCTTTTCCATGTCGATTCCCGTCGCGCCGCTGCCGCTGGCGCCGGGCGACGACGCGTAACCGGCCCCGCGCAGGAGCACCGCGAGCATGAACGGACCGCTGAACATCACCCTCGACGACATTGCCGGCGAGGCGAGCAAGTTCCAGCAGAAGCTGGGCGCCGGCCTGCAGACGCTGCGCGAGGTCGACGACGTCGACTTCGGCGCCACCACGCGCGAGGAAGTGTGGCGCGACGGCAAGGTGGTGCTGTACCGCTTCGTCGGCGAGCGCAAGCCGAGCGCGCGGATCCCGATGCTGATCTGCTACGCGCTGGTGAACCGGCCGTACATGGTCGACCTGCAGTCCGACCGTTCGCTGGTCAAGGGCCTGCTCGAACGCGGCGAGGACGTGTACATCATCGACTGGGGCTACCCGGACCGCTCCGATCGCTTCCTCACGCTGGAGGACTACATCGAGCGCTTCCTCGGTGGCGCCATCGACCACCTGCGCCGCACCCACGGGCTGGACGCGGTCAACCTGCTCGGCATCTGCCAGGGCGGGGCGTTCTCGCTGTGCTATTCCGCGCTGAACCCGGACAAGGTCAAGAACCTGATCACCATGGTCACGCCGGTGGATTTCCAGACCGAGGACAACATGCTCTCGAACTGGACCCAGGGCATGGACATCGACCTGATGGTCGACACCCTGGGCAACGTGCCCGCGGACATGATGAACCTGTGCTACCTCACGCTGAAGCCGTGGCGGCTGTTCGTGCAGAAGTACGTCGGGCTGGTCGACATCCTCGACGACAGGAAGGCGCTGGAGGATTTCCTGCGCATGGAGAAGTGGATCTTCGACTCGCCCGACCAGGCCGGCGAGGCGTTCCGCCAGTTCATCAAGCAGTTCTACCAGGGCAACGGCTTCATCAACGGCGGCATCACCATCGGCGAGCGTGAAGTCGACCTGGGCTTCGTCGACATGCCGGTGCTCAACATCTTCGCCGAACAGGACCACCTGGTGCCGCCGGACGCGTCTCGCGCGCTCAAGGGCGTGGTCGGCACCACCGATTACTCCGAGCTGTCGTTCAAGGGCGGGCACATCGGCATCTACGTGTCCGGCCGCGCGCAGAAGGAAGTGCCCAGCGCGATCCACGACTGGCTGGCACGGCGCGCGCGCTGAATCGCGCATGGCGCGTGTGCGATGGCTGGCATGGGCCCTGTGCATGCCGCTGGCGATGGCGTTGGCGGCGTCCCCGGCGTCTGCGTCGGGCGCCGGGCGCGAGATCGAGGCGCTGATCGCCGCGATGGCGACCTCCGGCTGCGAGTTCCAGCGCAACGGCCGCTGGCATGACGCGGCCCGCGCGCAGGCGCACCTGCAGCGCAAGTACGACTGGCTGCGCAAGCGCGGGCTGGCCGACACCGCCGAGCTGTTCATCGAGCGCGCGGCCACCCGCAGCAGCACCAGCGGGCAGGCCTACCGCGTGCGCTGCCCGGGCCGCCCGGACACGACGTCGGGGGCGTGGTTCGAGGCCAGGTTGCGGCAGCTGCGCGCCGCGGAATCCTGACGCACGGCGCGCTAGACTTCCGTCTCGCCAGGAGCACATCCCATGACCACGCCCAATCCCGGCAAGTCCCCGGGCCTGACCCGATCGATCCACGACCGCGTCCTCGGAGGCGTGGTGGCCGGCATCGCGCATCGCTTCGGCTGGAGCCCCACCTGGACGCGCGTGGGCTACGTGCTGGTCTCGGTGCTGTCGGCCGCGTTCCCCGGCATCCTCGTCTACCTCGTGCTGTGGCTGCTGATCCCGGAAGGCGACGATTGACCGCTGCCGACGTGCCGCGACCGACGCGCTGGACGCGTTGCTTGGCGCAGGTGCTGGGCGTGCTGTGGACACTGCCGAACACGCTCGCCGGGCTGCTCGCGGGGCTGGCGGGGATCGCATTCGGCGCGCACGCGCACCTTGATGGGCGCGAACGCGCGATCGTGTTCCATCGCTGGCCCTGGGGCCCGGGCGGCGCGCTCACGCTCGGCAACGTGATCCTGCATACCGGCGACAGCCTGGACGAGCGCTGCGCCACCTACGCCCACCGCGCCGGCTGGTGCGAGGATCCCGACATCGCGCTGCGCGACCATGAGCGCGCGCACGTGTTCCAGTACATGGTGCTGGGCCCGCTGTTCCTGCCGCTGTACTTCCTGTGCGGCGGCATCAGCGTGCGCAACCGCTTCGAGCGCGCCGCCGACCGCTATGCGCTGACCGGCCGCGGTTGGTGGCCCTGGACCGGTTGAGCACCGGCGGCCAGCCTGCCGACGAGCGGTCGCCGGGTTTTACATCGCGATAACGCGCGGCGCGATACGCTGTCCTCGTCGAAGAAAAAGCGGACGGCGCAAGCCAGACGCAATCGCTTCGGCAAGGAAGGCTCAGCCGACCGGGTCAAACCGGGAGACTGGGCCTTCTGCTTGTGCGCGCTGCGTCTGCGTGATCGCGGCGTCGCGCTCGCGAGCGTGGTTGCCGGCCCGGCCCCTCAGGGCGACCCCGGAAACGAGGCCAGCGACGTGCCGAGCACCTCGCCGTCCGGCCCGAAGCGCCGCTCCGCGAACACGATGCGGTCTGTCGCCATCAGCACCACGCTGCTGCAGCGCGTGCCGTAGCGCGCATCGAGCACGAACGGCGGCGACAGCGCGCGCTCCAGTTCGAGGCCGACGCCGGTGTCGGGCAGCTCGTCGTCCGGTGCCCGGGTGGTGTCGCGCAGTGCGGTGAACAGCGGTTCGATCGCCGCCGCGACGCGGCTCTCGCCGGCATCGGCACCGAGCGCACCGGCCGCGTCCGAATCCAGCCAGGCGGCGAGCGCGCGGGTGGCGCGCACGCTTTTCGGCCAGGGTGCGTCGAACGCGCCGTTCGACATTGCGTGCACGCCCGGCGCGACCACGCGATGCGCGAACGCCGGGTGGTTGCCGGCGCTGGACAGCGAGGCGCCATCGCAGGTGACGAGGTTGAAGCGTCCGTACTCCGCGGCGGTCGGCGCCAGCGCCTCGCCGAAGTCCGTTGCGTCGTCGTCGCCGCGCACGAACTCGCGGACCAGCCAGCCGCGCGAGCGCGGCAACGCTTCCATCGGCAGGCCGCCGGCACGCACGTTGGTCACCGCCGCGAGGCGGCCGCGCGTGGACACCTGCAGCCAGCCGCCGCCGGCCACGAGGTCGCGGCCGCCGTAGACATCGGGTGCGTCGGGATCGATGCCGGCCGCGGCCGCGGGCCGGGCATGGAACTCGTCGCGATTGGCGGCGAGGGCCAGCGTCCAGCGCGGATGCACGCGCCAGGCGAGCGCGACCAGGCACATGGGATCAGGCGCCGGGCGGGTCGCGCACGACCAGCAGGCGCGGCTCGCTCATGTCCTCGATCGCCCAGCGCACGCCCTCGCGTCCCAGCCCGGAGTGCTTCACGCCGCCGTAGGGCATGTTGTCGACGCGGAAGCTCGGCACGTCGCCGACGATCACGCCTCCCACCTCCAGCCGGTCCCAGGCGCGCATCGCGTGTGCGAGCTGGCCGGTGAACACGCCGGCCTGCAGGCCGAAGTCGCTGTCGTTGACGCGATCGATCGCCTGGTCGAAATCGTCGAAGGGTTCGAGCATCGCCACCGGCCCGAACACTTCCCTGCGGTAGAGGTCGCTGTCGCGCGGCACTTTTTCCAGCAGGGTGGCGGGCACCAGGTTGCCCTTGCGCCTGCCGCCGGCGAGCCGTTTCGCGCCCTTGCGTTCGGCCGCGGCGACCCAGGCTTCGATGCGGCTCGCGGCGTCCTCGTCGATCACGGGCCCGATGAAGGTCTTCTCGTCGCGCGGATCGCCCATGCGCAGCCCGGCGACCTTCTGCTTCAGCTTCTTGCGCAAGGCGGGATAGAGGCTGACGTGGACCAGGATGCGCTGCACGCTGATGCAGCTCTGGCCGGACTGGTAGTAGGCACCGAACACGAGGCGGTCGACGACGTGGTCGAGCTCCGCGCCCGGGTCGGCGTCGACGATGCAGGCGGCATTGCCGCCCAGTTCCAGCGTCACCTTCTTGCGACCGGCGCGCGCCTTCAGGTCCCAGCCGAGCAGGCTGCCGGTGAAGCTGAGCAGGGCGATGCGTTCATCCTCGACCAGCAGCGATGCGTCCTCGTTGGAGCAGTTGAGCACCGAGAACGCGCCGCGGGGCAGGTCGGTCTCGGCCAGCACCTCGCCGATGATCGTGGCACCGACCGGCGTCTTCATTGCCGGCTTGAGCACGAACGGGCAGCCGGCGGCGATGGCGGGCGCCACCTTGTGCGCCACCAGGTTGAGCGGGAAGTTGAACGGCGTGATGAAGCTGCACACGCCGACCGGCACGCGCTTGACCATGCCGCGGTAGCCGCGCGTGCGCGGGGACACGTCCAGGTTCATCACCTCGCCGGGCGCGCGCGTGGCTTCGCCGGCGGCGATGCGGAAGGTGTCGATCAGGCGGTCGACTTCGCCGCGCGCGTCCCGGATCGGCTTGCCCGCCTCGACGCACAGCGAGAGGGCGAGTTCCTCGTGGCGCTCGCCGAAGCGGCGCACGCAATGTTCCAGCACGTCGCGGCGCGCGTCCGGCGGGAACGCCGCCATCGCCTCGCGCGCCCGGTACGCGGCGACGATCGCCTTGCGCACGTCGGCGGCGCCGACCAGGGGCACGCGGGTGGCGACCTTGCCGGTGAACTTGTCGAATACGTCGAGGTTTGCCTTCGCCGCCACCGGGCGGTTGGCGAGGTACCACGGATAGCTGGCGGGCAGGCCGGCCTTGCCGCCGCCGCGCCGGTCGTCCGTGCGTGTCTTGTCTTGCTTGCGCTTGGCCATCGGGGTCTCCGTCGATGCTGCGGTCATTCGACCGCGGCGGCGATTTTCGGGATGTCTTCGTTGAGCAGGCGGTCGTCGTCGGCGTAGCTGATCGGGACCTCGACGACGTGCACGCCGGGCGTGTCCAGGATCCCGCGCAGGCGCGGCGCAAAGGACTCCAGCGATTCGATCCGGTGCCCGTGGGCGCCATAGCTTTCGGCGTACGCCACGAAGTCGGGGTTGCCGGTGTCCATGCCGTACACCGGATAGTGCTCGTGCTGCTGCTTCCACTTGATCATGCCGAAGGCATCGTCGCGCAGCACCAGCACCACCAGGTCCAGCCCGAGCCGCACCGCGGTCTCGAGCTCCTGCGAGTTCATCATGAAGCCGCCGTCGCCGCAGACCGCGACCACCTTGTGCCGGGCATCGTGGATGCGCGCGCCGATCGCCGACGGCAGGCCGGCGCCCATCGTCGCCAGCGCGTTGTCGAGCAGCATGGTGTTGGGGAAGCGGCAGCGGTAGTTGCGCGCGAACCACAGCTTGTACAGGCCGTTGTCCAGGCACAGGCGGTCGGGCGGCGAGAGGCTCGACTGCAGCTCCGCCACCAGCCTCGGCACCGACATCGGGAAGCGGTCGTCGCGGCCGCAGTGGTCGATCTGCCGCAGCAGCGCGTCGCGGGCGCGCAGGAAGAAGTCGAAATCCCAGTGGGGCTGCGGCTCCAGCGCTTCGGCCAGCTGCCAGACCGCGTTGGCGATGTCGCCCACCACCTCGATCTGCGGGAAGTACACCGCATCGACCTCGGCACTGCTGTAGTTCACGTGGATCACCGTCCGCCGGCCCTTGCGCATGAAGAACGGCGGCTTCTCGATCACGTCGTGGCCGATGTTGATGATGCAGTCGGCGGCGTCGATGGCGCGGTGCACGAAGTCGCGGTCCGACAGCGCGGCGTTGCCCAGCCACAACGGATCCTCCTCGTCCATCACGCCCTTGCCCATCTGGGTGGTGAAGAACGGGATGCCGAGCTTGCCGAAGTAGTGGCGCAGGCTGCTGGCGACGGTCTTGCGGTTGGCGCCGGCGCCGATCATCACCAGCGGATGCCGCGCCTTGCGGATGGCGTCGGCGGCCGCCGCCACGGCCTTGTCCTCGGCGACCGGGCGGCGCGAGAACGACGCCGGGATCAGGATCGCCTCGCTGTCGTCGCCGGCGATGTCCTGCGGCAGTTCGAGGTGGGCCGCGCCGGGACGTTCCTCCTCGGCGCGCCGGAAGGCTTCGCGCACACGCGCCGGGATGCTGTCGGCGGCGACGATCTGCCGCGTGTACTTGGTCAGCGGCGACATCATCCCGACCACGTCGACGATCTGGAAATGCCCCTGCTTGCTGCTGCGGATGGGCTTCTGCCCGGTGATCATCAGCATCGGCATTGCGCCCAGCTGCGCGTAGGCCGCGGCGGTGACGAGGTTGGTCGCGCCCGGGCCGAGCGTGGACAGGCATACGCCGGCCTTGCCGGTCAGCCGGCCGAGCGTGGCGGCCATGAAGCCGGCGCCCTGTTCGTGGCGGGTCAGCACCAGTTCGATGGATGACCGGCGCAGGGATTCGAGCAGGTCGAGGTTTTCCTCGCCGGGAATGCCGAAGACGTGCGTGACGCCCTCGGCTTCGAGCGCGGCGACGAACAGGTCGGATGCCTTGGTCATGCGGCCGGGGCCTCCCGTGGGTCAGGGTGGGGCGCCGACGCACCGCCAGTGACGCGGTGGTGCGTCGGCGTGCGCCAGAATGCGCCTCGACAGGTTATCGGCAGGCGACGGTCGCGGCGTGGCCTCATCCGGATCGCTGCGTTCCCTCGACGCGCACCACCAGGGCGCCATCCTGCAGCCGTGCGTCCAGGCGATCGCCCGCGCGGGCATCATCGACGCTGCGCACGATGCGACCGGCATCGTCCTGCAGGATGGCGTAGCCGCGTGCGATGGTCGCCAGCGGGCTCACCGCATCCAGCGAACGGGCGAGGCCGCGCAGGCGCAGGGCCTCGCCCTGCAGGCGTCGCGCGATCGCGGCCTGCGGACGCGTGCGCAGGGCCTCCAGTCGGTCGCGCAGGGCCTGCAGGCGGCGCTGCGGACGGGTGGCCTGCAGCACCGCGCGCGCATGGCGCAGGGTGGCGCGATGGGCCTGCAGGCGCGACTGCCAGGCGGCTTCCAGCCGCCGCAGGGCTTCGCCCTGGCGCTGGCGGAACGCCTGCAGGCGCGCCTGCGGCCGCAGCGCGGCGAGGCGCAGCGCGGCGCGGTCGCCACGTTGTGCCAGCCGCTGCAGGCGATGGACCTGCACGCCCACCAGCCGCCGGCGCAGCCCGGCCAGCCGCTGCGCGAGGTCGTTCCGGTCGGGGACCAGCAGCTCCGCGGCGGCAGAGGGCGTGGGCGCGCGCAGGTCGGCGGCGAAGTCGGAGAGGCTGAAGTCGGTCTCGTGGCCGATCGCGGACACCACCGGCACCGGCGACGCGGCGATCGTGCGCGCCAGCGCCTCGTCGTTGAACGCCCACAGGTCTTCCAGCGAACCGCCGCCGCGGGCGAGCAGGATCGCGTCGTAACGTCCGCTGCCGGCGGCGCGGTGCAGCATCGACGCGATCTGCGCGGCGGCGGCCTCGCCCTGGACCGGCACCGGCAGCACGTCCACCTCGACCAGCGGGAAGCGCCGCGCCAGCACGCTCAGGACGTCGCGCACGGCGGCGCCGGACGGCGAGGTGATCACGGCCAGCCGGCGCACGTAGGCGGGCAGGGGCCGCTTGCGCCCGGCATCGAACAGGCCCTCGGCCTGCAGCCTGGCCTTGAGCTGCTCGAACGCGCGGCGCAGCGCGCCTTCGCCGGACTCCTCCAGGGTGTCGAGGATCAGCTGGTAGTCGCCGCGTGCCTCGTACAGGGTCAGCCGGCCGCGCGCGAGCACCTTCAGGCCCTCGCGCGGCTGGAACGGCAGCCACTGGCTCTTGGGCTTGAACAGCGCGCATCGCACCTGCGCGCGCGCGTCCTTCAGCGTGAAGTAGAGATGGCCGGACGCCGGGCGCGACACGTTGCCCAGTTCGCCTTCGACGAAGACCAGCGGGAAGGTGTCCTCGAGCAGGTCGCGGGCGAGGGTGTTGAGCTGGCTGGGCGTGAGGATCTCGCCGGTGACCGCGTCGTTCATGCCGGCAGCATAGCGGCGTCGGCGTCATCCGGGTGTCATGCCGTGTCCGTGCGGCGGCCCGAGGGATGGCGCTTCGCGGATGCCGGCAGGGGGCCGCGGATCACGGGTAAAATGGCGCCATGTCCGCCCAGCCGCAATCCAGTCCTTCCCAGGGCGTCCCGCCTTGCCACGCGGATCCGGCGTTGGCCGCGTTCGGGGCCGCGCCTCGCCGCGCGACCCGCCAGGTCGGCATCGGCGGGGTGAAGGTGGGCGGTGACGCGCCGGTGGTGGTGCAGTCGATGACCAACACCGATACCGCCGACGTGGCTGCGACCGCGAAGCAGGTCGGCGAGCTGTGGCGCGCGGGCTCGGAACTGGTGCGCATCACCGTCAACAATCCCGAATCGGCCGCGGCGGTGCCGCGCATCGTCGAGCGCCTGGCGATGCAGGGGATCGAGGTGCCGATCATCGGCGACTTCCACTACAACGGCCACCAGCTGCTGGCGGGCGAGCCGGCCTGCGCCGAAGCATTGGCGAAGTACCGCATCAATCCGGGCAACGTCGGTTTCGGCAGGAAGCGCGACACGCAGTTCGCGCAATTGATCGAATTCGCGATCAAGTACGGCAAGCCGGTGCGCATCGGCGCCAACTGGGGCTCGCTCGACCAGTCGCTCGCGGCCACGCTGATGGACGAGAACGCAACGCGCGCCGAACCCTGGGATGCCGGTCGCGTGCTGCGCGAGGCGTTGATCCGTTCGGCCATCGATTCGGCCGAGCGTGCGGTCGAACTGGGCCTGCCGCGCGAGAAGATCATCCTCTCGGCCAAGGTCAGCGGGGTGCAGGAACTCATTGCCGTGTACCGCGACCTCGCGCGGCGCAGCGATTTCGCGCTGCACCTCGGCCTGACTGAGGCCGGCATCGGCAGCAAGGGCATCGTCGCGTCCAGCGCGGCGCTGGCGGTGCTGCTGCAGGAAGGCATCGGCGACACCATCCGCATCTCGCTCACGCCCGAACCGGGCGCGTCGCGCACGCAGGAAGTGATCGTCGCGCAGGAACTGCTGCAGACCATGGGCCTGCGCGCGTTCACGCCGATGGTCACCGCGTGCCCGGGCTGCGGCCGCACCACGAGCGAGTTCTTCCAGGAACTGGCCAAGGTGGTGCAGGAGCACGTGCGCGCGAAGATGCCGGAGTGGAAGGTCACCCGGCCCGGCGCGGAGAACATGACGCTGGCGGTGATGGGCTGCGTGGTGAATGGCCCCGGCGAGTCGCGGCACGCCAACATCGGCATCTCGTTGCCGGGCACGGGCGAGGCGCCGTCCGCGCCGGTGTTCATCGATGGCGAGAAGGCCGTGACCCTGCGCGGCGAGCACATCGCCCACGAGTTCGTCGCGCTCATCGACGCCTATGTGGACCGCAGCTACGGGCGCGGCGTGGATGCCTGACGCGGGCTGGTGGCGCGACGCCATCGACGCGTGCGCCAGCCTCGCGCGACGCCGCAGCCGCTGGCTGGCGCTGCTGTTCGCCGGCGTCCTCCTGCCGATGTGGGCGTTCATGGAGCTCGCCGACGAGGTGCATGCGTCGGAAGTCATTCCGTTCGACGAACCGATCCTGCTGTTGGCCCGCCACATGGCGCGCGACGGCTTCGACCGGGTGTTCCTGTTCTTCTCGCAGGTGGGCTACGCCTGGGGCGTGGTGCCGGTGGACGTCGGCCTGGTGCTGGTGCTGCTCGCACTGCGGCGATGGCGCGAGGGCCTGTTCGCGGCGGTGGCGCTGGGTGGATCGGGACTGTTGAACGTGGCCGCGAAGCAGTTGTTCGCGCGCGAGCGGCCAACGCTCTGGGAATCGATCGCGCCGGAAAGCAACTTCAGTTTCCCCAGCGGCCACGCGATGGGATCGATGACGCTCGCCTGCGTGCTGGTGCTGCTGGCGTGGCCCACGCGCTGGCGCGGGTGGGTGGTCGGCGCGATGGCGGTGTTCGTGCCGATGGTGGGGCTGTCACGCGTGTACCTCGGCGTGCATTTCCCGTCGGACATCCTGGCCGGCTGGGCGGCCGCGGCGACCTGGGCGGTCGGCACCTACCTGGTGGTCTTCCGCAATGGTCGCTTCGGCGGGCATCCGGCGTCGGTCGACGCGGGGCGCTGACGCTCCGCGATCGCGGGGCACCAGGGGTTGCCATACAGGGCCGCATGGATCCGCACCCGGGCCGGGGCTGCGCGCCGCGCCGGTTCGCGAGGTGGATGCGTGCGTCCGCGCGATTCCGTTTCGCGCCGCAGCACGAATGGACGGCAGTGGGGCGCAGGAGCCGCCGTGCCCGCGTGCGCGGGCCGCATTCATCCGCGGATCGTGCGAGCGGTGTGCACCGATTGCGCGCATCACATGCGAACCCTGTCACAACCGCGGTGAACTCGGGTAGAGTCGGGTCACGTGGGACACGGGGATGCGCGGCCGTACAGGGGCGGCAGTGCACGGCCTCGGCGGCTGCGGCCGCCCGGGCCATTGCACGGCCATCCTGTGTGCTTGCTTGAAAGCGTCGACGGCAGGCCTGGCCTGGATGCCGTCGATTTCCGATGGGGCAGCGGCATCTTTCCGGAGGTGGCATGGATATCAGGGCGCGATGGGGCGTGGCGATTGGCTTGTGCGCGGTGGCAGCCGCGTCGCTGGCCGCGGCGGTGCAGTGGGAAGGCGGGCTTGGCGCGTTGCGCGGCACGTCGTCCGCAAGCGCGTCGCAGGCAACGACTGCGGTGACCGCCGCGGTCGCGGCGACGAAGGCGGGTGGCGCGGCGGCGCAGGCGACCGGCGTGCGCGGCGATGGCACCTACATCGTCGTGTTCCGCGAGCCGGCGGCGGCCGCCTACGAGGGTGGCATCTCCGGACTGGCCGCGCTGCCCAAGCGCGCAAGCGCGTCGGGCAAGCCGCGCGCCGACATGCGCAGTGCGCAGGCAAAGGCCTACGTCAGCCACCTGCAGGATCGCCAGGCCCAGCTCGAACGCGGCATCGCGCAGACCATCGGTCGCCAGCCGCAGGTGAGCAAGCGCTTCCAGCATGCGGTCAACGGCGTGGTCGCCCAGCTCGATCCCGCCGAAGCCGCGCGGGTCGTCAGGCTGCCGGACGTGCTGCTGGTCGAGGAGTACCGCGAGTATGCGCTCGACACCGATACCGGCCCGACGCTGATCGGCGCGCCGCCGGTGTGGAGCGGCAGCAACCCGGGTGCCTCCGGGCCCTACCAGGGCGAAGGCGTGGTCTTCGGCATCCTCGATTCGGGCATCAACTTCGGTAGCCCCTCGTTCGCCGC
>Ga0056909_1000841_pt1 | contig 22668 bp, 13 predicted proteins | sample EBPBio102011_DNA_FD_62115 | JGI IMG/M metagenome (GOLD analysis project Ga0056909, IMG submission 62115) | Wastewater treatment Type I Accumulibacter community from EBPR Bioreactor in Madison, WI, USA - Reactor 1_1/10/2011_ DNA | ecosystem: Engineered > Bioreactor > EBPR > Anaerobic-Aerobic >...
GAGCCGATCGGGAACATTCCGCCCGCCGAGGCAGAAGCAAACTTCTATGCTGCTCTGGAAACTGAACCCATGGCCGCGTAACTAACCCAAATCAGCCTCCGGCAAACCCGGCGCGGTTCAGCTGTTGCCCCAGCGCGGGTCATCCTCGGTGAAACCGCCGCGGGTCAGCCGGTCGAAGCGGAAGCCGACGAAGGGGTTGATCCCGGTTCTGGTATCATAGCCGGCCTCGACCTCTGCGCCGAGGGACTGCGCCCGGAACCGGCCGTTGACAGGCCGGCCCATTGCGACGCGGCTCTGCTCGTAGCTGGCCGTTCCGGCGGAAAGGACGCCCTTCAGGTAGGCTCCGCTGTCGAACCTGGTAGCGGCATAGAGCGCGAGGCCCTGCTGGTCCATGCTGCCCCCGGTCCAGCGCGCCGGCACCGAATAGTCGCCCTGGATCGACGCGAAGGCCAGGCCATAGGTGACGCCATCGTCCGAAAGCCGGTCGATGCCGCCATAGATCGAGGTGTAGCTGTCGCCCGGCTTGGCGCGGCCGAGGTTCTTGCCCGACGACACGTCATCCTCGCCCAGCGACTGGCCGAGCCTGCGGTCGGTCATGATCCAGCCCCGGCGGCGCAGGTCGCAGGCGGCACGCTTGCGCTCGTCCGCCTTGTCGCGGGCGCAGGTCTCAAGATCGCCCGCATTGCCCAGGACGGCATCCCCGAAGGCGGCGCCCGCGGCAAGGCCAAGGCCAGAGGCGGCCGTTGTCCCTTCGCCGGTGAGCGAATCGAGCGCCTGCTGGTACTTGGCCGGATCGCTGATCGCCAGAAGCTCGTAGGCGACCGGCTGATAGGCGGGCACGCCGGCGTTCTGGATCGCGGTGACGTTGTTGGCGTAGCTGTTCTGGTTCGGGGTCAGGATGCTGACGCTGTAGCCCAGGCGATACTGCAGGTAGAGCGTGTCGCCAATGACCGCGAGGCTCGGGTGGAACGTGACCGTGTTCGACGGCGTCCCCGTGGTGAAGGTCGGGAAGATCGTGATGCCCTGGTTGGTGATGCCCCCCGCCGCCTGCAGGAGCGGGATGCGGTAGGTGCCATCCTTGCCGCCGCCGGTGAAGGGTTCGAGCGTGACGAAGCCGCCAAGGGTGGCGCTGCCGCTCACCGCGTAGAAGTCGGCGAAATCGGCGCCGCCCGCCGAGCCGGTGGTGAAGTTGAGGTTGGTCAGCATCTGGCCGCTCGCGCCTTGCTGGAAGTCGCCGGCCACCGAGACATTGCCGTTGGCGTTCTGCGCATTCATCACCAGGCCAAGGCCGCCCGCCGACACATATCCGTTGTTGGCAAAGGCGTTTCCGGCGCCGATGTCGATCAGGTTGCCGGTCTCATAATACGAGCCGGCACCGTTCAGAACGTAGTTCTGGCCGCCGCCGAGTGCGATCGAGCCGATCATCGTCGCGCCGTTCCGGTTGTAGACGCGGTCGTTGCCGGTGGTGCCGGTGATGACCGTATCCCAAAGACCACCCGCGGTGCGCAGGATCGCGGTGTCATTCGGGTCGAGCGCATGGTCGTTGATCAGCTGGTTGTTGGTGCCGCCGACCAGCGCCACGGCCCGGCCGCCCTGCCCGCCCTCGATCAGGCCGGCGTTCTGGATGTCGATATCGCCAGAGGCGAAGCCGGTGCTGTCGGCGGTCAGCGCGGTCGAGCCCGGGGCGGTAGACCGGATCGTGCTGTAGTTCAGCGCCCGGATGTTGCCGGACCGGCCGAGGCCGCCCGCGAAGCTTTGCAGAAGAACCGCCGTGCCGCTGTTGTCCGAGGTGATCGAGCCGCCGCGGTTGTCGAGCGCCACGTTGCCCGCATTGCCCGAGGCCGAACTGCTCCGCACATCGACCGCAGACTTGCTGCCGCCGGTCCGGGCCTCGATCGTGCCGCCGGCCGTCGTGACCGACACGTTGCCGGCCGAACCCGCGCCCTGCGCGGCGCTCAGCGCCTCGATGGCCGCCGCACTTCCGCTGCCCGCGACCTGGATCGTGCCGCCGGCGGCATTGACGCTGACCGCGCCGGCGTCGCCGGTTGCGGCGACACTGCGCGCGTCGATTGCCGCCTGCGTGCCGTTCGCCCCAAAGGTCAGGGTGACGCGCTGGGCCGCGACGTCCACCGCACCGGCGCTGCCGCCGGTCAGGGACCCGGTTTCGCTGACCGCCTCGATCGCCGAGGCCAGGCCCGCGCCGGCCATCTGGAACCCGGCGTTCGCCGCATTGACGCTGACGCCGCCGGCGTTGCCGCTGGACGACTGGCTCCGCGCATCAACTGCGGCCTGGTTGCCCGAGGTGGCGCCGATGACGGTGCCCCCGGCGACATTGACCGCCACAGTGCCCGAGTTCGCCACTGTCGCCGCCGTCGTCTTGCTGCGCGCGATGATGGCCGACGCGGCGGCCGCCCCATAGACGCCGATGCGCCCGCGCGCGGAAGCGGCGGTGACCGCGCCCGCGTCGCCGATGGTCGACGAGCTTTCGGCCCAGAGGCCCGAAGCGCCGTCACCCGTGGCCTGGATCGTGCCGCCGCGGTTCGTCACCGTGACATCGCCCGACGCGACCCCGCTCTGGCCGCTCACGTCAAGGACGCGGCTCGCGCCGACGACGACATGGGCGTTGGTGCCCGTGGTGGTGACGGTGCCGGTATTGTCCAGCGTGACCGTGCCGCTCGCCTGTCCCGCGCCGAAGCTCAGGGCTGCAAGCGCCATCGAACTGTCGCCGCTTGTGCCGACATTGCCGCTGTTAGAAAGGCTCACCTCCCCGCCGCCGCCGGTCTGGCTGCCGACCGGCAGCCCCTGCCAGAAGACATCGCTGGTCCTCAGGCCCGCAAGGCCTGCAACGCCCCCCATGCTGAGGCCGAGGATCCCGTCCGACCGGGTCCCGACGGTCGAGATGCTGCCCGAGTTCGTCAGATCGACGGTGCCGCCGCTGCCGCCGATTCTGCCGGCGGCGCCCGTCGCGCCCGCCGTGGCGCCAGAGGTGGAGCCGTTCGGGCTTGCCGACCAGGACATGTAGGGCGTGCAGCCCACGACGGGCATGATGTTGCAATCGCCCCAGTTGCCGCCCTGTGTCCCCGACCCCACCGACCCGATCGCGCCGCTCGCGCCACCCTGGCCGCCGATCGCGCCAAGGCTTTCGGCCAGCACGGCGGCGGCATCGGAGCTGCCGGTCGTCGCCAGCGACTGCGCGTTCGCGATAATGACATGGCCGCCGGAACCGCCCACGCCGCCCGTGCCGCCCGCACCGCCGGAACCGGAGTTCCCGCCGCTTCCTGCCAGCGTGACCTGGCCGACGTTCCAGGAGGGAACCGTATGGACGATGCCGTGAGAGCCGGAGTTGCCGCCGGTGCCGCCAAGGCCCCCGGTGCCGCCGGTGCCCCCGGTGCCGCCATAGCTCATCCCGACGATGGCGTGGTTGGTGGCCGTGATCGTGCCGGCCGCGTTCGCCACGTTGTCGATGTGGACCAGCCCGCCGGTGCCGCCGGCGCCGCCGGTGCCCGCCGTCCCGCCCGAGCCGCCGGTGCCCCCGCCGCCGCCGCCTTCGGTCACGGTCCGGTTGACGTAGTTCGTGGCCCCTTGCCCGTCGCCGCCTTGGCCGCCAGTGCCGCCCAAGCCGCCGCTGCCCCCCTGGCCGCCCTGACCGCCGTTCGAGATCCCAAGGATGCCGACGTCGTTGGCTGCGACCACGGCCGACAGGTTGGTCAGGTTGACCGTTCCGCCCGATCCGCCATGGCCGCCCTGGCCGCCAAGGCTGCCGGTGCCGCCCAGGCCGCCGCTCTGGCCGGGTTTCCAGGTCGTGCCCGTGACGTAGTCCGTGTAGGCAACCGCATCGCCCCCCATGCCGCCCGTGCCGCCGGTGCCGCCCTGGCCGCCCTGGCCGCCCTGGCCGCCATTCGAGGCGCCGACGACACCGACCTGCACCGTCGCCGTCCCGAGGTTGAAGTCGAGCCGGTTCACCCCGCCCGAGCCACCGGTGCCGCCAGTCCCGCCCGTGCCGCCGATCCCGCCCGTGCCGCCGACATTGCCTGCCGCCGACACGACCCAGACCTGAAGATCGCGCGAGGCGGTAGCGCCCCGGCCGTCACCGCCATTGCCTCCGCTGCCGCCCTGGCCGCCCTGCCCGCCCTGGCCGCCTCGGCCGCCGTTGTTGATCGCGACAATCGCCGCGGGCGCCGTGACCGAATCCGCCGAAAGCGTGTAGTCGATCGCGCCGCCCGTGCCGCCGATCTGCCCGTTGCCGCCTGTCCCGCCGGTCGCACCGCCGCCGCCCGCGCCGCCGCGGGCGAGAAAGAAGTCGGTGCTCGGGATCGGAAAGATCACCTGGTTGATGACCGCGACGGTGCCAGCCGCCGCCACGCCGCCATTGCCGCCATTGCCGCCATTGCCGCCGACACCGGCCTGCCCCGCGTTGCCGCCGTTTGCGGCGATGTTGACCGAACCGGCGCCGGTGCTGATCGTTCCGAAGACGTCGGACGCCGTGACCGCGTTCCCTGCCGCGCCGGCCAGGCCATTGGCGCCGACGCCGATCGCCGCGTTCACCTGGTTTGTGGTGAAGTTCGCAGTCCCGGCCGAAACGAGCGACAGGTCCACGCCATCGACGACGATGTCGTTCGTGGCCGAGGTGAAGCTGCCATTGCCGGAATTGGCCCCGGATATCGTGTAGGCCGCGTTGACCGGGTCCATCCGGGTCGCGATCGGAGCGAACGACAGGTTGCTGGCAGCCGAACCCGCCGTGCCGCCGCCCGAGGTGCTGTCATTGACGACGGTCAGGGTGAAGGCGGTGGCGTCGTTCGTCGCACCCGCAACCGACAGGATGAACTCCCCGGCGTTGTTCGGATCGGCGACCACGCTCGCCGTCAGCCCGTTGCCGAGCGCGTTGATGTCTGCCGCAATGTCGTCGAGCGTCTTGCCGCCGACCGGAAGTTGCGTGGTCGGGTCCAGCGTTTCGACGTAGCTCAGGCTGAACGGCTGGTTGGCCTGATCGACACCGCTGATGGTGAAGGAATAGCCGCCATTGACCGGCGTCGCCTGCGCAAGGCCGCCGTTTGCCGCGATATATTCCGTGTTCTCGGTCCCCGCGACCTGCGTGACGGTGACGGTGAATCCGCCCGAGTTGACGTTGGTCGGGTCGTAGTCGGCGATGTCGACCGTCGAGGGCATGTCGGACTGGACCGTGGTGATCATGCCGCCGCTCGGCGCGTTGCGCCCGGCGCTGGAATTGATCGTCGTGAATGTGCCGAAGTTCCAGAACTGGGCGCAGGCGGCACCCCAGCTCATCTGGTTGCACCGATAGCCGCCGATACGCCCGTTGCCGCCGTTGAGGCCGGCAGTCGGAACCGTGCCGATGTTCCCGACGGTCTGGGGCACCGTGCCGTAACCCAGCGGCGACGTAAGGTCCTGCGCGCCAAGCGGCGCCCCTATTCCGACAAGACCGACGGACAGGAGCAAAACCGCCCTGATCGGCAGGCCGATGATCTGGCCCTTAATGGATGCTTTGGTGACAGGTTTCGCCCACATGCTTCTTCTCGCCATTTGATTTTATGGACTTATCGACAAACAACCTAAAGTTCGGTTAATGCGCGTGCTAAACCTCGCTTTTGCGGGGCCTCCGGGCCTTCGGTCAGATCGGCCGGATAACGGAACAATTTGCGCAGGATTGGGCGCGGGGCGGGCCGTTTTCGGCCACGATTCGCGCGGAGGCCGGGCCCGGGCGGCGAACGCCGGTCCGAACTGCCCAAGGGAGCGGCCCCCTCAAAGCGCCGCGGGGGGCACCAGATGATAGACGCGGTAGTGGCTCGCACCGCGTGCGGCATCGGCGCGCTCGACCGACCAGCCGGCGGATCTGAGCGCGTCGGTCAGCCCGAAGAAATGTTCCCAATCGCCCGTCGTGACCAGGTAGGACGCATGGGTGTTTTCCGCAATTTGCGAAACTGCGCCCGGATCCCGCCGACAACTCGCGAAGGTCGTCCGCCTTTGGACCTCGATGCTCGACACGGTTTTCAATCCGACAAGATCGACCAGCGGCTGTTTACCCGAAAGCGAAATCCTGCCCGCGTCGTGGACCAGGATGACGGCGTCCGGCGGAATGTTTGCCGCGACCCATTCGGCCATGTCCCCATTGTCCCGCGAAAGCACCCGGACCGCAGACAGGTAGAACTGCGCATTGCCCGCTGACAGGATCGCGATCTGAGCGAGGGCCAGCATGGCGGCCGCCTGTCCTGCCCTGCGAACGCGCGGGGACCCGCCCGAAAGGCCGCTGGCCCAGCCAAGGACGGCGAAGGGCAAAAGCATGTAGAGGTAGCGATAGTAATTGTGGCCAAGCGCGCCGGGCAGTCGGATGACATAGGCCGCGAGGAAGATGAACATGAAGGCCAGCGCGACCCAGCGGACGCGCGAGAGCGGGACCAGGACGAACCCCAGCGCCGCGAGGCCGAGCCCGAGCCCGAAAGGCCTGATCTGTTCGGCGGCCAGGCTCAGCTTGTCGGCCAGCGGCAGGCAGCCTTCTGCGAAGAAATAGGTCTTGGCAGAGATCGTGTTGGGCAGGATGGCTCCGGTCAGCCGGAAAAGGGCCGCTGCGCAGACCGTGAAAAGCAGAAGGGTCATCGCCAGGCCGCGCGCCCAGCCTTCGGGCTGCCGCCACATGACCTGGAGGACGCAAAGCCCGGAAAGCGCTGCCAACTCCGGCCGGATGAACGGCAGAATTGCGAACAGGCCATAGGCCCAGGCCGGCGGTCGGTCAGCTTGAAGGGCGACCAGGGTCCAAGCGATGGCGGCCATCGCCAGGCCGGTTTCCAACCCGTTGTTCAGCTGGAAGACGGTTAGCCCGGCAGCGAAGGCAGCCAGAACGACCAGGCAGGCCGGCAGGGGCCCCATCCCGGCCTGCGCGCAGATCCGATAAAGACCGCCGGCAAGAATCAGGACCGCCGCCGAGGTCACAAGCCAGTGGGCAAGGGCGATCGGAAAAAGGCTGCTGGCCATCCAGACGGCCAGCACATGGACAGGGCTCGTGACCCCGTCCCACGGCGTCGCCCCGGGAAACCGCGTCTCTCGCCCGGCCTGAAGCCCTGCCACTGCATGATCGACGATATAGCCGTCATCAAGGGCGTAGTTCCCTATCCCTGTCCGCAAGGCCAGGACGACCATGCCCGCGAGCGCCACCATCAGCGTGGCAAGCAGGGCGGCTCTGTGGTCAAGGGTCAACTTTCTCGTCACCGGCCCGTCATAGCGCCGCAAGGGATTGAAAGTGCGTCCGAACCATGGCCGAAATTGGAGGCAGGCGGGCGCGGCGGGGGCGCACACCGTCTGGTCATTGGCGCGCCATTTTCCCCGCGGTCAGAGCCAACCCGCAACCATCGGACCGGGTCGCCCCTGCCGGAATTCCTTCAGAACTATCAAGCCCCCCCTTGCCGCTCGCGGGGCGACCTCAGAAAGCCTTCCGGCGCCTGGCCCTCACAATCTACGGCTGATCCCGACCCCTTGCCCGAACCATCCATTCCCCGGCCCTTCCGGGCGACCGCTGGACCCGGCCGCCCCTGATCCGCGCCGGGCAAATGGCCGCTGGCGAAGCCATGGGCCAGCGGAAAGGGCCCTATAGGGCACACGGACGTGCGCGGCTGCCCCCCGAAAGTCCCGACCGAATTTCCGATGCCCCCTCTTTTCAGCGGATTTTGGATTGATAATCCGGGGCCAAAATGTTCGATATTACAAAAGACCAGCCAATCCTCCGGAGCAGCACGATGCACGCATCCCCACGCCGAAAGATCCTTGCGCTCGTGCTGCCGGTGGTTGCAGCCCTTGCCGGCACTTCGGCATCGGCGCAAACCGCCGGAGAAATGCCGCCGCAGCCTGTCACCGTCGTGACGGTCCACGCCCAGGATGTCGCGCTGTCCACAACCCTGCCGGGACGGGTCGCGGCCTCGGCCGAAGCGGAAGTAAGGCCGCAGGTCGGCGGAATCATCACCGAGCGGCTCTTCGAGGAAGGGCGCAGCGTCAAGGTCGGCGATCCGCTCTTTCACATCGACCGCACGACCTACGAGGCAGCCCTCGCCAAGGCCGAGGCCGCCGTCGCCCAGGCGCGTGCCCAGGCCGGGGCCGCGGGGCGCGAGGCGGACCGGGTAACCAGCCTCTATAACCGCAGCGTGGTCAGCCAGCAGGCACTGGACGATGCGACCGCCGCCCGTGACGCCGCGGACGCCGCCGTCCAGGTTGCCGAGGCTCAGCTTCTGACCGCGAAGATCGAACTGGACCGGACCACGATCCTCGCCCCCCTTGGCGGCGTGATCGGCCTTGCCAGGACCAGCAAGGGCGAACTGGTCACCGCCGGCCAGGCCAATCCGCTGGCCGTGATCCGCACCATCGACCCCGTCTATGTCGACGTGACTCAGTCGGCGGCGGAAATCATCCGCTTCCGCCGCCAGATGATCGAAAGCGATGGAAAGACCCCCATCGACCGCAGGGTGACACTGCGCCTTGCCGACAATACCGAGTTCAAGCAGCAGGGGACCCTGACTGCGGCCGAACCCTACGTCAACGAAACGACCGGCGTGGTGACCCTGAGGCTGGCCTTCGCCAATCCCGAAAGGCTGCTTCTGCCCGGCATGTATGTGCAGGCGGTCGTCCAGCAGGCCACGGCAAAGGGCGTGGTCCTCGCCCCGCAGGAGGCCGTCTCCCGCGACCGGCGCGGTCAGCCGATCGCGCTGGTCGTCAATGCCGACAACGTGGTCGAACAGCGCTCGCTCAACATCCTGCAGGACATGGGCAACATGTGGATCGTCAACCAGGGGCTCCAGGATGGCGACCGTGTCATCGTCGAGGGCCTTCAGAAGACCGCACCCGGCGCAAAGGTCGCTCCCGAGGAGCGCAAGGCGGCCGAGCCGGCCACAGGAACCGGAGCCGGAACCGGGACTGACGAGGGCGACGGCAGCGCGAGCCCGGCGACCGCGCCCGCCAACTGATCCTGCCTCCCCCGCGCGAACACACAGGAAACCGCCATGGCCCGCTTTTTCATTGATCGTCCGGTGTTCGCATGGGTGATTTCGATCCTCATCATGGCGTTCGGCGTCCTGTCGATCCTGAACCTGCCGATCGCGCAATATCCCGAGATCGCTCCGCCCTCGGTGACGATCCGTGCGTCCTATCCGGGCGCCTCTGCCGAAACGGTGGCCAACACCGTGACCCAGGTGATCGAACAGCAGATGACCGGCCTTGACGGGCTGCGCTATTTCTCGTCGAGCTCGACCTCGGCGGGCACCTCCTCGACGACGCTGACCTTCCAGACGGGGACCGATGCGGACATCGCGCAGGTGCAGGTGCAGAACAAACTTGCACAGGCGACGCCGCTCCTGCCCGAGCCGGTGCAGCGGCAGGGCATCTCGGTCGAGAAGTCGTCGTCCGGCTTCCTGATGGTGATCGGCCTGACTTCGACCGACACGAAATACGAGCAGGTCGACCTGGCCGACTATATGGTCACGAACCTCGTGAATGACCTCAGCCGCGTCGAGGGCGTGGGCTCGGTGCAGGTTTTTGGCGCGCAATATGCCATGCGCATCTGGCTCGATCCCTCCAAGCTCGCGGCCTTCCAGCTGACCCCGAGCGACGTGGTCGCCGCGGTTTCGGCCGAGAACGCCCAGGTGTCCGCCGGGGCCTTCGGCACCCAGCCGGTGCCCAAGGGCCAGATGCTGAACGCCACCATCACGGCGCAGTCGCTTTTGACCACGCCCGAGGATTTCGAGCAGATCGTCCTGCGCGCCCAGCCCGATGGCGGTCTGATCCTTCTGAAAGACGTGGCGCGGGTCGAGATCGGCGCGGAAAGCTACAGCACGAACGCGCGTTACAACGGCCAGCCCGCCGCCGGTATGGCAATCAGCCTGGCCTCGGGCGCGAACGCGCTTGAGACGGCCCAGCGGGTCAAGGCACGGATGGAGGAGTTTGCCCGCTTCTTCCCCGAGGGCATGAGCTATGTCATCCCCTTCGACACCACGCCCTTCGTCACGATCTCGATCGAAGAGGTCGCCAAGACCCTGATCGAGGCGATCGTGCTGGTGTTCTTCGTGATGCTCCTCTTCCTGCAGAACTGGCGGGCGACGATCATTCCAACCCTGGCCGTGCCTGTCGTGCTTCTGGGCACCTTCGGGATCCTCGCCGCCCTGGGCTTCACCATCAATACATTGACCATGCTGGCCATGGTCCTGGCCATCGGCCTTCTGGTCGACGATGCCATCGTCGTGGTCGAGAACGTCGAGCGGATCATGCAGGAAGAAGGCCTTTCGCCGCTCGAGGCGACGCGGAAGTCGATGGACCAGATCACCGGCGCGCTGGTCGGCATCGCGCTCGTGCTGTCGGCGGTGTTCGTGCCGATGGCCTTCTTCGGCGGCTCGACCGGCGTGATCTACAAGCAGTTCGCCATTACCATCGCGTCGGCCATGGGCCTGTCGGTCGTCGTGGCCCTGACGCTCACGCCCGCGCTCTGCGCGACGCTTCTGCGCAATGAACATGGCCACAAGACGCGCGGTATCTTCGGCCTCTTCAACCGCGTCTTCAACTATTTGACGAACGGATACGGCGCGTCCGTCGACTGGATCATCCGCCGCCCCCTGCGTGTCCTGCTTGTCTATCTTCTCATGGGCGCTGCGGTCGTCTTCCTGTTCATGCGGACGCCCACGGGGTTCCTGCCGGACGAGGATCAGGGGATCATGTTCGCGCTGGTCCAGGGCCCGACCGGGGCCACGACTGAGCGCACCGACAAGGTGATCGAGCAGATCCGCCAGTATTTCGCGACCAAGGAATCCGAGAATGTCGAAAGCTTCTTCGGTGTCTCGGGCTTCAGCTTCGCCGGTCAGGGGCAAAACACCGGCATGGCCTTCGTGCGGCTGAAGGACTGGGCGGACCGGCCCCGGGCGGACCAGTCGGTGCAGGCCGTCGCCGCACGGGCCTTCCCGGCGCTGATGCAGATCCGCGATGCGATGGCCTTCCCGATCGTCCCCCCCTCGGTCATCGAACTGGGCAACGTCTCAGGCTTCGACTTCTATCTGCAGGCCCGCGCGGGCCAGGCCCACGACCAGCTTCTGGACGCGCGCAACCAGATTCTGGGCATGTCCGCGCAGGACAAGCGCATCGCATCGGCCCGCCCGAACGGGCTGGAGGATGCCGCGCAGTACAACCTCGACATCGACTGGCGGAAGGCCGGCGCGATGGGCGTGTCCGCGACGGATGTCGGCAATCTTCTGTCGGTCGCCTGGGCCGGGCGCTATGTGAACGACTTCGTCGACCAGGGGCGCATCAAGCGCGTCTATGTGCAGGGCGATGCGGACTCGCGCGCGCTGCCGTCGGACATCGACCGCTGGCGGGTCCGCAACAGTTCTGGCGGGCTGGTGCCCTTCTCGAACTTCGCGGAAGGACGGTGGAGTTTCGGCCCGCAGGGGCTGACACGCTACAACGGCGTGCCCGCGATGCAGATCCAGGGCAGCCCCGCCCCCGGCGTCTCGAGTGGTCAGGGCATGGCGGCCATCGAGGAAATCTCGCAGAAGCTGCCCCCCGGCTACGCCGTCGCCTGGACGGGCCTCTCGCTCGAAGAGCAGCAGGCCGGAAGCCAGACGGCGCTGCTCTATTCCCTCTCGCTTGGTGTCGTGTTCCTGTGCCTCGCGGCCCTTTATGAAAGCTGGGCCATTCCCCTGGCCGTCATGTTCGCGATGCCGATCGGGGTTCTTGGCGCGCTGGTCGGCGCCTGGCTCGGCCACTTCGACAATGGCGTCTTCTTCCAGGTCGGCCTCCTGACGGTGATCGGCCTGACCGGCAAGAACGCCATCCTGATCGTCGAGTTCGCCCGAGAGCAGGCCGAAGCTGGCCGACCGCTCTTCGACGCCGTGGTCGAGGCGGCGCGCCAGAGGTTCCGGCCGATCGTCATGACCTCTGTCGCCTTCTCGCTCGGCGTGCTGCCCTTGGTGCTTTCGCGCGGTGCGGGGGCGAACGGGCGGAACACGATCGGCGCGACGGTGCTCGGCGGCACCGTCTCCGCCACCGCGCTCGGTATCCTCTTCGTGCCGCTCTTCTTCGTCCTCGTCCGCCGCGCCCTTCGCCGACCGGAACCGGCGGTGGTGAAGGCGGAAGGACAGGCCTGAGCGAAGCGGGGCTGCAGCGGTTTTCCGGCGAGCCTGACGTTAGGCCGCCGGGGCTCCTTGGTCACGCGGCCGGGGCGCGGCACCATGGACCGTCCGACGCCCGACCCGGACGCGGCCGGTCAGCAGGCACAGCCGGTCAGATCGGGGCGAGACGGAAGCCGGCAGTCTTGTCGGTCGATCCGGCGCCGGGTCGAGGATCAGCCCGTCCTGGGAAAAGCGCGTTACGAGGATAAGGGTCAGGCCGATTGTGACGTAACGCAGCCGGGCCGGGCCGGCGTCCTGCGCCGGGCGGACGGGAGTGTCGGGGCAAGCTGACCGGGCCCGCGCCCGATCACCATCCGCACGGGCCAGACGCGATGCCACCCGACCGGACCACAATTGACCTTCGCAGCAGGGCCCGCGCGTCAGGCGATGATCTCGAATTGGTCCACGTCGACCATGCCCATGTCGGTGATCTTCAGGTGCGGGATCACGGGCAGGGCCAGGAAGGCCAGTTGCAGGAAGGGTTCCTCGAGCACCACGCCAAGTGACGCCGCCGCCGAGCGCAGCTTCACCAGCGCGTCCCTCACCTCTTCGAACGGCCTGAGGCTCATCAGCCCCGCGACCGGCAGCGGAAGTTCGGCCAGGATCTGCCCGCCCTCGACCACGACGAAACCGCCCTCGACCTCTCTCAGCCGGTTCGCGGCAAGCGCCATGTCGGCATGGTCGACCCCCACGACGGCAATGTTGTGGTGATCGTGGCAGACGGTCGAGCCGATGGCCCCGCGCTGCAGCCCGAAGCCCTTCACGAAGCCTGTCGCCCGGTTACCGTTCACCCCGTGCCGCTCGATCACGGCGATCTTCACCAGGTCGCGGGCAAGGTCCGGCCTCTTGTCGCCATCCTGCGGCGCGATGTCGAAGGTCAGGTGCTCGGTGATGATCTTGCCGGGCAGGATGCCGATGACCGGCGTTTCGGGCCTGTTGCCCATGGTGCGGAAATGGGCGGGCTCGACCACCGGCGCCTTTACCGAGTGCCGCGCGACCGGCTCTGCCCGGGCGCGCGCCGCGAACGCGGCTTCGTCGGCGATGACCCCGCCGGCAAGGACCAACGTCGCGTGGCACCCCGCGAGGCTGTCGATCACCGCGATGTCGGCCCGCTTGCCGGGCGCGATCAGCCCCCGGTCCTTCAGCCCGAAAGCCTCGGCCGCCGACAGGGACGCGGCACGATAGACGGCCAGCGGCGGGGCGCCGAGCTCGATCGCCGTGCGGATCATGTAGTCCAGATGCCCATGCTCGCCGATGTCGAGCGGATTGCGGTCATCCGTGCAGAAGCACAGGTAGGGCGACAGCCGTTCCGTCAGAAGCCCCGCCAGCGCGTGCAGGTCCTTGGACACCGAGCCTTCGCGGATCAGGACCCGCATGCCCTTGCGGAGCTTCTCGAGCCCTTCGTCGTAGCTCGTCGCCTCATGCTCGGTGCGGATGCCCGCGCTGATGTAGCCGTTCAGGTCCATGCCGCGCAAAAGCGGCGCATGGCCGTCGATGTGGCGGCCCTGGAAGGCCTGAAGCTTCTCCAGGCAGCCTGCGTCCTTCATCAGGACGCCCGGGTAGTTCATGAACTCGGCCAGTCCGATCACCTTCGGGTGGTCCATGAACGGCACGAGGTCCGCCGCCGACAGCCGCGCGCCCGTCGTCTCCATGTGGGTCGAAGGCACGCAGGACGAAAGCTGCACCCTGAGGTCCATCACCAATTGCACGGCTGACTGAAGGAAGAACCGTATCCCCTCCAGCCCGCAGACATTCGCAATCTCGTGCGGGTCGCAGATCGCCGTCGTCACCCCGCGCGGCGTCACGCAGCGGTCAAACTCATGCGGCGTCACCAGCGAGCTTTCCACGTGAAGGTGCGTGTCGATGAACCCCGGCACAAGGATCCGGCCCGTCACGTCGATCTCTCGCTTGCCCTGGTAGCTGCCGAAGACGCCGACGATGGTGTCGCCGCAGATGGCAACGTCGGTTTCCACCAGCTCGCCCGTAATCAGGTCGAAGACCCGGCCGCCCTTCAACACCAGGTCGGCCGGCACGCGCCCCCTGCCCTGGTCGATCCGGTCGGCAAGCGGCGCCTCTGGACGGTCCATGCGCTACTCCACCACCTGCATGCCAAGCCGGGTCAGCGTCCGCCGCTCGACCATCAGGACGAGGTAGTAGAAGGCGACCGACAGCAGGACCGAAACCGAGGCGACGGTCCAGATCATCCCGTAATCCAGATAGCCCCGCGACTGGTTCAGAAGGTTGCCAAGCCCCGTGCCGGTCGCCAGCCATTCGGCGATCATCACCCCCAGAAGGGCGCGCGGAACCGTCAGGCGGGTCGCGGCGAACAGATACGGCAGGGCGGCTGGGATCGAGACCATCCGCAACTCCTTCCAGGCCGAGGCGCCATAGGCGCGCGGCAGGTCCAAGACCGATTGCGGCACCCGCTGGATGCCCTGCACCAGAAGGACGAAGGCCGGAAAGAAGGTGACAGAGATGGTGATCCACAGCGTGACAGAGATCCCCCGCCCCAGCATCAGCACCAGAAGCGGCGTCAGCGCCACCAGGGGCATGGTCTGCGTCACCAGCGCGATCGGCATGAACGCGCGGATGAAGCCGGGCATCATCCGGGATGAGATCGCCAGAAGAAACGCAAAGCCAAGGCCCGCCACCATACCCAGCGCCGTGATCGGCAGGGTCTGCAAAAGCGCGGTCCCGAGCTTTGCGCGCGCGACGCCCGAGGCATCGGCGAAGAACAGGTAGTCGACCACGCCCCAGGGGGTCTTGGCGATCATCTCCGGCACGCCGGTCAGCCGGATGAAGGCCCACCAGAGGACGAAGGGCAAGGCTGCCGCAGCCGCCGCCCATGCCACCCTGAGAGCGAGCGGCGCGTTGGCGTCGCCGTCCCCCGGCGGCAGGGCGGTGTTCAGCGTGACCGAGCGGGTCGAACCCAGCACCCGGGCCGAGATCAGGGCAAAGACGGCATAGCTCAGGCCCGCGATCAGCGTGGCCATCAGGCCGATGCCCCAAAGGCGCGCTGGCTCGCCGCGCCCGAGCGAGCCGAGAAGGTAGGTGCCAAGGCCCCAGCGGCCACCGCCCCCGAACTCTGCCAGGATGGCGCCAAGGACGGCGTTCGGCGCCGCGATCCGCAGGCCGCCAAGGATGTCGGGAACAGCGCCGCGCAGGCGCACGAACTTCATCACCTGCCAGTCGCTGCCGCCATAGGCCCGCACCACGTCGGCCGAGCGGCTGTCATATTGCGACAGGCCGACGACGGTGGCGGTCATCGTGACGAAATAGACGCCGAGGGCGGCCAGCACCACGCGGGGCGCCATGCCCTGCAATGTCAGGACAAGGATCGGGGCGATGGCGATGGCGGGCAGGGCGAAGATGGCGATGTTCACCCCGCGCGCCAGCCGTTGCAGCCGGGGAAAGAGCACGAAAAGCACGCCCGCCACGACCGCGAGCACGTTGCCGATCACAAAGCCCAGCGTCGAGGACCAGACCGTCGCCGCCACATGGCCGGGATAGTCGGCCCGGTCGGCCCAGAGGCGGACCAGGATGTCGCTGACGGGCGGCAGCGCACCCCCGGCCACAAGTTTCAGCCGGCCGATGACTTCCCAGGCCACCAGCAGGACCAGCGTGTTGCGCAAGGCCGGGCTGCGCCAGAAACCCTGCCAGCGCGTGCGGTCAGTTGCCATGCAGCACCCGCGCGATCCGGTCGGTCAATTCGTGGAAGGCGGGCGTCGAGAACAGGTCCTCGGTGCGTGGCCGGGGAAAGGGAACCTCGATCACCTCGACCACGCGGCCGGGATTGGCGTGCATCACCACCACGTAATCGGCCAGGAACACCGCCTCGTCGATGCCATGCGTCACCAGAAGCGCGGTGGACCGGGTTTCCTGCCAGATCCGCTGCAGTTCGACGTTCATCTGCCGCCGGCGGATCTGGTCCAGCGCGCCGAAAGGCTCGTCCATGAACAGGACCTCGGGCGAGGTGATGAGCGAGCGCGCGATCGACACCCGCTGCCGCATGCCCCCGGACAGCTGGCCGGGCAGCGAGTTCTCATAGCCCTTCAGGCCTACCAGCTCGATCAGCTTGGCAATCTCGTGGCTGTAGCGCTGCGGATCGCGCCCCAGGACCTCGAGCGGCAGCGAGACGTTGCGCGCCACGCTGCGCCAGGGCAGCAGCGCCGCGTCCTGAAACGCGACGCCGGTGATGCCGCTGGCGGTTGCGGTCGCGGGGGCCTGCCCCGCGATCCGCACCTCGCCCGCGTCGTGATCTTCCAGCCCCAGGGCAATCCGCATCGCGGTCGACTTGCCGCATCCCGAAGGGCCGATCAGCGCGGTGAAGGAACCCGGAGGGCACTCCAGGTTCATGCCCTCCAGCGCGACGATCTCGGCTCCACGGGTCCGGTAGGTCTTGCAGACATTGCTGAGCGAAATGCCCGGAACCCCCTCCATCAGATTTCCGCGAGCAGGGTGGTGTCGAACATGTCGCGCGTGCCGGTGATGCCAACCGCAGACAAGGCCTTGATGTTCTTCTCGATATCCTCGTCCGACATCGAGAAGATGCCGTTCGGGCTTTCGATCAGGGGCTTCTGCGCCGTGTTGAAATAGACCTCGTTCGCAATCGAGCGGCCGGTTCCGGCGAACCAGGTCTTTTCCCACTGCGGCGGATAGACGGCAGGATCGGCCAGCACCTCGGTCCAGCTCTTGCGGCTGGCGCGCAGCCAGGCGACCAGCTCCTTGCGCTTGGACTTGAGCGTGTCCTCGGTCACCACCACGGTGTCGTTGAAAAGCGTCACCCCGTAGTCATAAAGCAGGAAGGAATGCGCCTCCTCGCCCAGCTGGCCGATGGTGAAGGGGACGTTGGTGGTGAAATCGAGGCTCGCGTCGATCTCGCCCTTGACCAGCGGCGTCGGGTCGTAGGCGTAGGGCACGATGTTGACCTTGGCCTTGTCGATGCCGTTCAGCGCCAGAAGCGCCTCGATCGTGCTGATGTTGACCGGCGGCACGGCGATGGTCTTGCCGACCAGGTCGGCCGGCGCGTTGATCGGTGCCTTTTTCAGCGACACGACCCCGATCGGGTTCTTCTGATATTGGGTCCCGATGATCTTGAACTTGGCGCCCTGTTCGGAAATGGCGCGGATCGTCGTGTCGGGCGTGGTCAGCGTCAGGTCGGCCTTTCCGGCGATGATGGCGCTTTCCGGGATCACGTCCGGGCCGCCGGACAGGTAGGTCAGTTCCAGCCCCTCGGCCTTGTAGTAGCCCTTGTCCTGGCCAAGGAAGTAGCCGGAAAACTCCGCGTCGTTGATCCAGGCCGCCTGCATGGTGAAAGGCGTCTCTGCCCGCGCCATGCGCGGCAGCGAGAGTGCGGTGCCGGCAAGTGCCGCGGTCTGCAAGAAGCCGCGCCGTCCAAGCGTCAGTGTCATTCTAACCTCCTGTTGTCTTTGTTGTATTTATGGTTTCAGGCCCTGGCCACGGGTGCCAGGCCCTGGATCGCCCGCAGTTCCTGCAAGGGTGGCGTCTGTTCGATCTGCTTCGGTTCAAGCAGGTCCCAGATCACCCCGTGCGGCCGCTTGGCGCGGCGGTCGACGGTCAGCAGGGCGCCCGGGGTGGCGATGTGGTCGACCAGGATGTCGGTGGGGCTGGGGTGCAGCTTTTCATGGACCACCTGGCAATCATGGACCACCGCGACAACCGGGGTTTCTTCGCCGACAAGGCCCAGGTCGGTGAACATGCCCCATTCCAGATCGAAGAAGCCGTGGCCCTTGCCGAAGCGCACGCCATCCACCGAAACGGCCGAGGCGCCGGTCACGAGGAAGTCGATCTTGCCCTTCCGCGCCACCTCTTCAAGCGAGATCGGGCGCCCGAAATGCTCCATCCCGTCGAGCCAGGCCGCGTAAAGCTCATGCCCCTTCGGGACCGAACCCGGCTCGATGTAGAGGAAGCCCCGGTAAATGCCGTAGGTCGACATGAAGAAGGGCTTGCCCATCTCGATCAGGGCGCGGCGGATCTCGACCAGGCAGTTGTCGGGCGTGATGAAGAGGAACTCGGCGTTCTTGCAGGCCTCCATGTCCAGGACGCGCCGGTTGGCAATTTCCGAACCCTCGAAGTCCGGGATGACCTCGGCGAAGTTCTTGTCGAAGCGGGTGTCGGGCCGCGCCACGTCCTTCAATTTTCCCCAGATCTGCTGGCGGATGATGTTTGATTTAGACACGCTGCGTCCTTACTGTTTCAGAGAAGTGTTTCAGGATTTCGGATAATCGTTCCCATGTTCCAAAATGATGAAACCGCAGTTTCATTCTGTCAAAAGAAAAATTATGTGCCCGTGAGGTAACGAAAAATGTCCACCCGCCTGGCCCTGCGCATCCAGGAGAAGCTCGACCGCCTGACCCGAAGCGAGCAGAAGCTTGCCGCGGTGATTCTGGACCGGCCGGGTCTGATTGAAACACACACTGCAACCGAGCTCGCCGCGATCGCCGAAGTGTCCAAGGCGACGGCAGCACGCTTCTTCCGGGCGCTTGGCTACAGGGACTTCGAAGAGGTCAAGCTCCAGGCCCGGGAAGAGCGCAACCGCACCCAGCCCTACAGCTATTCCGTCGCAACCCCCGGAGGCACCGTCCTTGGCCGCTCGATCGGCGAGCATCTGGACCTGGAACTGGCCAATATCACCCGGACGTTCGAGGAGATGAGCCCCGACACCCTGCGGCAGGCCGCCAAGCTGATCTCGGACGCGCCGCGGCTGTGGTTCCTGGGGCTGGGCGCGGACGACTGGCCGGCCCGCTACGGGCGCGTCCTCTTCTCGCGGCTCAGGCCCAACGTCCACGCCATCGGCATTACCTCGGGCGGCGTGGCCGAAGATCTGGCAATGATGGGTCCGCGCGACGTGATGGTCGTGCTGGCCCAGGGCTCGCAGCCGCGCGAGCTGAAGGCGATCCTGTCCTATGCCCGCACGACACGGGCCGGCATCATCTCGCTGACCGATCACGGGAACCTCGCACTGGCCAAACGCTTCTCGGACCTGGCGCTGCGCTGCCATATCGCCAGCTACGGGCTGATCCCCAGCTACACGACCCTCGTCAGCACGCTCCGGCTCCTGGCGATAGCCTACGTCGGGCTGGTTGGGGACACGGCCCTGCAACGGGCGAGCCTGATCGACGACATCAACGAGGAACTGGACATAATCGGCTAGGGGGCCCCCTGCCCCGCCGCGCCCGGGATGGTGACTGTTGGATGCTGACGGGGGGTGCTGTCGGTTCCGTCCCCTTTGCGACCCGCCCGCGTCGTTCCCGCCGAAGAAAACTTCGCCTGTCATGGCACCTTGCGCGAAACAGGAGAAACCCATGCCGCTGCGCCGCACCCCGTTCCACGCCCTCGCCTCGGCCATGGGGGCCCAGATGGGGCCGGTGGGCGGCGGGTTCCTGAACGTTCACAGCTACGGCGATGTGCCGGGTGAACATCTGAACACCCGCGCCCATGTCGGGGTGCAGGACCTTTCCACGATGGGGAAGATCGACATCAAGGGCCCCGAGGCAGAGGCCCTGGTCAACCATCTGATCGTCAACGATGCCGCCCGCATGGCCCCCGGTCAGGCGCGCTATGCCAGTGTCTGCGCGCCCGATGGCGGCATCATGGATGACCTGACGGTGTTCCGGCTGGGGGCCGAGCATTTCCTGATCGTCTCGGGCTCGCGCAACCGGCTGAAGATCCGCGATTGGGCCACCGAACATGCCGCCGGCCGGCGGGCCTATGTCACCGACATCACCGCAGCAATGGCCTTCCCGACGATCCAGGGACCAAGGTCACGCGCGCTGCTTCAGGATCTGATCGAGGATGTCGATCTGGCCGGGCTGAATCGCTGGACCTTTGCCCAGGGCCACCTTGAGGGCACCCGCGTCCTTGTATCGCGCACCGGCGTCACCGGCGAACTGGGCTTTGAGCTTTTCGTGCCCGCGGACGAGGCGGCCGGCATCTGGAACGCGCTCTTCCGCGCCGGTAGCGCCCACGGGCTCCGCCCATACGGGGTGAAGGCGATGTTCACGCTGGGTCTGGAAAAGCTCTACCCCGCGCACGGCATCGACATGGATGAACGTTTCACCCCGTTCCACGTCGGAACCGATGCCTTCATCAAGTTCGACAAGGGCGATTTCATCGGTCGCGATGCGCTGTTGCGGACACGCGACACGGGCGTGAGCACGGTCTGGGTCGGGCTGGAACTGACAGGCGACATGCCTGCGCCGGACCTGACCCCGGTGATGGCCGAAGGCCGCCAGATCGGCCACATCACCTATTCCGATCACGGCCATTCGGTCGGCGCCGTGCTGGCAACCGCCCATATTCAAAAGGAATTTGCCGCGGACGGCACGGTGGTCACTGTTCTGGGCCAGCCCGCGACCGTGGCGCGCAAGGCGTTCTTCGACCCCGAGGGCCTGCGCTTGAGGTCATAGGGAAGCCGAGCGCGGGCGGAACGGGTGTGATCGGAAGGCGAGCAGACCCCTGGCCAGCGCGACCGCCGAATAGCAAGCGCCGCTGACGCCGATGCCGGGTTCTGTTTGAGCCTCTGCCGGCTCGAAACGGGGAGTCCCGGCTGAAACAGTTCTGGACGGAGGCGGGTTTCTGCAAGCTTGACACCCGTCGGATCCACAATAGGCCCCGCTCCTAACTTCAGAACGGCAGATGTAAAGTCCCGACCCGACCGATGGCCCCGCGGCCGATTTCGCGACCGCCGCAGCGGCAGGAGTGGTTCCGCGCAGCACCCCATGACCTTTGCCCACCCGCAACCAGGACGCGGACGCGGCCGCATCGTTTCGACACTTTCCCAAGGCTTTTCAATGCGCCCCCCCTCTTTGGTCAATGTGGACCCCCGGTCCGGCCACAAGGGCCTGCCCGGTCAACCAGGAGCGCACCGCATCAACCGGCGCCGGGTGCTTCGCTTTGCGCGGGGCGACGAGGTAGAAATCCGATCCCGTCAGCAATTCGGCGTCCAGAACCTGGACAAGTTTGCCCGACGCAAGGTCCTCTGCCACGAGGAAGCGGCCGGCCAGTGCCACTCCCTGTCCGGCGATGGCCGCGTCGATGGCGAGCGCGGTCTGGTTGAACCGCGTATTCTTCTGCACCGGCGGTGCGCCCTGCGGAAAGGCGATGCCCAGGAATTGCGGCCAAAGGTCGTGGCTGTCGTGAAGGAGCGTCAGCCCGTTCAGGCCCAGCCTCATGCCTTCAGCGACCTGTGGGCTGGCGACCGCAAGGATGACCTGCTCGAACAGAAGCCCCGACGTGAGGCCCGGACCGAACGGCGGCCTGCCATGGCGGACAGCCAGGTCGACCGCATCCGTCTGGAAATTGGCGATGCGGTCGCTGGCCACTATGCGCAGGTCGATACCGGGGTGGGCCGCATTGAAATCCGGCAGGCGCGGGATCAGCCATTTCGTGGCAAAGGTCGGCGTCACGCTGATCGTCAGATGGGCGGGCTCGGGCCGGAGAACCTCGGTCGCATCCGCGATCAGCTCGAAGGCCCTGCGGATGTTGGCGACATAGCCGCGACCGGCGTCCGTCAACGCGAGCGCCCGGTTCTGGCGAGAGAAAAGCTGCAAGCCCAACCGGGCCTCCAGGCCGCGCACCTGCTGCGCTACGGCGCCCTGGGTGACGCCCAGCTCCTCGGCAGCCAGGCGAAAATTGAGGTGACGGGCGGCGACCTCGAAGGCGCGCAGCCCGTTCAAGGGCGGAAGGCGGGAAAGGTTCGGTTTCATCGAATAGTTTTTCTACTGACTTAAGTCAGATAACATGGTTCGTGCACTGCCCGTCAATCCGGTAGTTTCCGTCGCGATCGCTGGCCCGCGTCGGGCTGGCCCTTTCGGATGGAGCGGGACATGACGGACAAGGTTGCACTGATTACGGCAGGCGGCTCGGGCATGGGGGCGGCCGCAGCGCGACGCCTGGCAGCCGACGGCTACAGGGTGGCGATCCTGTCCTCCTCGGGCAAGGGCGAGGCGCTGGCCAAGGAGTTGGGCGGCGTGGGCGTCACCGGCTCGAACCTCCAGGATGCCGATGTGAAGCGCCTGGTCGATGCGGCGGCCGACAAGTGGGGGCGGATCGACGTTCTGGTGAACTCCGCCGGCCACGGGCCGCGCAAGCAGATCATCGAACTGACCGATGCCGATTGGCTGACGGGAATGGAGGTCTATTTCCTGTCCGCCATCCGCCCGATCCGGTTGGTGACGCCCTTCATGCAGGCACAAAAAGGCGGCTCGATCGTCAACATCTCGACGGCCTGGGCGTTCGAGCCTTCGTCGATGTTCCCGACCTCGGCAGCCGCGCGCGCGGCGCTCGCGTCGTTTACCAAGGTCTATGCCGACACCTATGCCGCAGAAAACATCCGCATCAACAACGTGCTGCCCGGCTGGATCGACAGCCTGCCCGCCACCGAAGTGAACCGCGCCGGGTTTGCCGGAGGCTCCAACTCCTGAGTAGGATGGAGCATCATGAGCAAGACAACGAACAAGTTTTCCCCTGAAGTGCGCGAACGTGCCGTGCGTCTGGTCCT
>Ga0056909_1000842_pt1 | contig 22658 bp, 19 predicted proteins | sample EBPBio102011_DNA_FD_62115 | JGI IMG/M metagenome (GOLD analysis project Ga0056909, IMG submission 62115) | Wastewater treatment Type I Accumulibacter community from EBPR Bioreactor in Madison, WI, USA - Reactor 1_1/10/2011_ DNA | ecosystem: Engineered > Bioreactor > EBPR > Anaerobic-Aerobic >...
GAAGCCGAGAACCAGACAATGAAGGTCGAGGTGGTCGAGCGCACCGGGCTGATGGACTGGCTGAACGACGTCATCCTCCCCGCCCTCGGCCCCGTCGGAATCTTCGGCATCATCTTCGTCGTCGTGGTCTTCGCGCTTCTCGAACGCGCCACCCTGCGCGACCGGCTGGTGCAACTGATCGGCGGATCGAACATCCTCGCCACCTCGCGCCTGTTGGCCGAGGCGGGGTCGCGTGTCTCGACCTATCTCCTCGCCCAGTTGGTGGTGAATGTGATCTACGCCGTGCCGATCTGGCTTGGCCTCTGGGTGATCGGGGTTCCCAACGCGCTTTTCTTCGGCCTCGTCACCCTCGTGATGCGCTTCGTGCCCTATATCGGCTCCGCGATCTCGGCGATCCTGCCGCTCCTCATGGCCTTCGCCGTTTCGCCCGACTGGTCGCTGGTGATCTGGACCGCCGTCCTGTTTGCCGTGGTCGAATTCACCACCTCGAACATCATCGAGCCCTGGTTCTACGGCCAGCGCACCGGGGTCTCGCCGCTGGCCGTCATCGTCTCGGCCATGTTCTGGACCTGGCTCTGGGGGCCGATGGGCCTGATCATCGCCACGCCGCTGACCGTCTGCCTGGTTGTCATCGGCCACCACGTCCCCAGCCTGCGGCTGTTCCCGATCATGTTCGGCGACCAGCCGGTGCTGGCCGAAAGCGCCCGGCTCTATGACCGGCTGCTGGTCGGCCGATCCTTCGAATTCACCGAATCCGCCGCCGAGACGACGGCGAAGCGCTATCTTGCGGAATATTACGACAAGACCGCGATCCCCGCGCTGGCGTTGGCCGATGCCGACCATGAAGCCGGGCTTCTGTCCGACTACCAGTCGCACCGCATCGCCAATGCCGCCTGGACCCTGACCGAAGAGCTGGAATCCGTGGTCGAGGAGGAACTGTCCCTTGGCGCCGAGACGCCGGAAGCGACCGAGGAGACCTCGCTTGTCGCCAACGGCATACTCGACGGTCTGGGATGCCGGATCGCGGTGATCGGCTCCCAGACCCAGCTTGAGGATGCCGCCGCGCAGATGGTCTCCCAGGCCCTGCGGGCCGAAGGCGCCGAGGTGGTCGCCCTGCCCCTGCGCGCCATGCTGCCCCGCGCCCTCGGGGGCTTCAAGCCAGAGAAGCTGGTGATCGTGACCCTCGGCAGCACGCAGGCCGCAACGGTCGGGTTGCAGGTCCGGCAACTGCGCCGGCGGCTGGCCGGGGTGAAGATCGGGGTCGTGCAATGGTCGGCCACTGACGCCACGCCCCCCGACGCCGCCGCCCCGGCACCCCGCCGCGCGGGAAGCGCCGACTTTGCCGCGCAGGGCATGGAGGACCTGTTCGCGCAGGCCTTCGGCAAGACGGCCGCACCTGCCGTATAGGACGGGTGCGGCGGGCCTTACAGCTCGGTCATGCCGCGTTCGCCAAGATCGGGCGACCGGCCCTGCACCGCGCCGCGCACGATGCTGACGATGCCGCGAAGCACCCCGTGCCCGTCCCAGACATCGACATGGCCGGGGTCGATCACCAGCGTCACCACGTCATGGGCGACCGGCCCGTTCGGCCAGAAGACCTGAGCGCCGGGGTTCCACAGCTCCTTGACCAGGCCCTTGTCGGGGTTCACGACCGCCTGTCCCGCCACCGACAGATGGTCTCCCCGCCCGGCATAGGCCAGCAGCACCGTCCCGTCGCGTCCGATATCCTGCGCTGCCGTCGATTGCGCCTCGGTCAGGATGTGGATCACGCCCTTCTCCGGCGCGGGGATGGTCGACATCGGCCGCGCGCGCATCCCGTCGCCACTGCGCGTGACCAGCATCGCGATATCGATGGCCTTCAGCATCTCCCAGACCTTCTCGGCGGGAAATGCCGCGATTTCCGGGCTGTTCGGGGTGTTCTCATGGTCGCTGACAAGTGACATGGGGGTTCCTCGCGGTTCTGGCGCGGACGGGGCCCGCGCGGCGGATGTCACCGGAAGAACGCGCCGCGCAGGGTCGCGGTTCCGCGTCGTCCGCCGCCGCCTCACTCCAGCCGGTCGTCGAGGGGCCGGTGCTCATAGGGTTCGTCCGCGAAGCGCGACCCCGGGCGCAGAACGACGATGCCCCGCATCCGGCTGCCCAGAACCCTGACGATCAGGGCGCGCACCGGCGGCAGCAGCAGGACCAGCCCCAGTGCGTCGGTGAAGAACCCCGGCAGGATCAGAAGCACCGCCGCCACCCCCAGCAGCGCCCGCTGCGCCAGCGGCGACAGCGGGTCATCCAGCCCCTCCCGGAACCCCTGCCGCAAGCTCTCGCGCCCGCCCAGCGCCATGCCCTTCAGCAAAAGGACCCCCAGCACCCCGGTCAGCAGCACCCAGCCCAGCGTCAGCCACAGGCCCAGCTTCGCCCCAAGCGTCACGAACAGGCCGATCTCGACCAGCGGCCATGCCATCAGCCCAAACACGATCCACATCGCCGCTCTTCCCCTGTTCCTTGCCGCCGCATGGTAGACTTCGCCGCGACCCCACCCTACATAGGGGCAAGCCGTGCCAATTCCAACGGAACCACCCCAGACCAGAGGTCATCCATGAACGGGTCCCTGATCCAGCTCCTCGTCCTTGCCGGGATCGCGATCTTCCTGATCCTCAAGCTGCGCTCCGTCCTCGGCACCCGCGACGGCTTCGAGAAACCGCCGATCCCGCTGGATGAGGTCCGCCCCCGCCTGCGCCGCGACTTCGAGGTGATCGAGGGCGGCCCCGACCGCGACATCACCGACCACGTCGCCGAAGGCTCCGCCTCTGCCCGCGCCCTGGCCGAGATGAAGAAGGCCGAGCCCGGCTTCGCCGTCGGCCCCTTCCTGGAAGGCGCGCGCGGCGCCTACGAGATGATCCTGATGGCCTTCGAGAAGGGCGAGCTGGACCGCATCCGTCCCTTCCTCTCCGACGATGTCGAGGCCAGCTTCGCCGAAGCCATCGCCCAGCGCGAACAGGGCGGCCTGACCGTCGAGGCCAGCTTCCTCGGCATCAAGGAACTGGCCCTGCACGACGCCAGTTTCACCCCCGAAAGCCGCTTCGGCGAGATCGCCGTCCGCTTCGTCGCCGACCAGACCTATGTCGTCCGCAACAAGGCGGGGGAAATCGTCGAAGGCTCGGCGCGCGAGGTCAAGAAGACCCGCGACATCTGGACCTTCGCCCGCCAGATGGGGTCGGACGACCCGAACTGGCAGCTCGTCGCCACCGGCGACTGATCCCTTGGGATGCGCGTCGGACCTTGCATCCTTGCGGTTTCGGCGGCCCTGATGGCCGCCGCGCCCCTTCCCGCCGAAGTCCTCGATTTTGAAGCGCTCGACGGCTGGCGCGACGACAACCATGTCGAAGCCCTGCAAAGCTTCCTTGCCACCTGCGACCTGATCGACCAGCCCGACTGGAAACCGATCTGCGCGATGGCCGCCGACGTCCCGAAGGACGATGCCTCGGCCCGCAGCTTCTTCGAGCTGTTCTTCAAGCCGGTGGTTGTCGGCAATCCCCCCGCCCTCTTCACCGGCTATTTCGAGCCAGAACTCGACGGCTCGCCCACCCGCACTGGCCGCTTCAAGTATCCGATCTACCGCCGCCCGCCCGAGTTGCAGGAGGGCGTCGCCTACCACACCCGCTCGGCCATCGAGGCCGGGGCCATCGCGGGCCGGGGCCTTGAACTCGCCTGGCTCGACGACCCCGTCGACGTCTACTTCCTGCAAGTGCAGGGCTCGGGCCGTATCCGGATGACCGACGGCACGGTGATCCGCGTGGGCTACGCCGGGAAGAACGGCCACGCCTACCGATCGGTCGGGCAGGAGATGGTCCGCCGCGGCACCCATACCCTAGACCAGGTCTCTGCCCCCGAGATTGCCAACTACGTCCGCAGCAACCCCGGCGCGGGGCAGGACCTGCTCGACACCAACCCCTCCTATGTCTTCTTCCGCAAGATCGGCACGCTGAGTCCCCAGGACGGCCCCATCGGCGCGATGGGCCGCTCGATCACCACGCTGCGCTCCATCGCCATCGACCCGAAGTTCACCCCGCTCGGCGCCCCGGTCTGGATCGAGAAGGACGGCAAGCGCCCGATCCGCAGCCTGATGGTCGCGCAGGATACCGGCGGCGCGATCAAGGGGATGCAGCGCGCCGACATCTTCTATGGCACCGGCTCCGGGGCGGGCGCGGCGGCGGGCACGGTGAAGGATCGTGGCCGCATGGTCCTGCTCCTTCCCATCGACCGCGCCTTCGCGATGCTGGAAAGCGACTGATCCATGCGCCGCCGCCGTCACCTCTCGCCCGAGGAGGCGGATCTCTGGCGCTCTGTCGCCCGCACCGCGCGGCCCCTGCACAGCCAGCCGATTTCCCTGCCCGAACAGCCTGCCGCCCCCGAGCCGCCGCCGCCCCTGGCCCATGCCAGACCCCGCCTGACGCCCTTCCTCCTCGGCGAAAAGCACCGCAAACCGGAACAGCGCGACCTCGCCCCCACCTTGCCAGACCGTCTCGACCAGGCCCCGCTGCGGATGGACGCGGGCACCCATGCCCGGATGACCCGCGGCAAGCTGCACCCCGAGGCGCGGATCGACCTGCACGGGATGACCCTTGCCGAGGCGCATCCCGAACTCATCCGCTTCATCCTGAACGCCCAGTCTGCCGGGTTGCGGCTGGTGCTGGTCATCACCGGCAAGGGCAAGCGCCGCGAGGATACCGGCCCGATCCCCCAGCGCGTCGGCGCGCTGCGCCATCAGGTCCCGCACTGGCTGCACCTGCCGCCGCTCGGCCCGGCGGTCCTGCAAGTCAGCGAGGCCCACCTGAAACACGGCGGCGGCGGTGCCTACTACGTCTACCTGCGCAGACGCTGACCTTCTGAAACTTGCCTAAAATTGTGCTTGCTCTCGGGAAAAGTACCCCACGGGTCGCTCGCCGGTTTCGCCACCGGTTCAAGAAACCGAAGGGCTGGGGGGTGTGAAACCCGCGGTGCCCGATTGCGCGCGCTACTGCCCCTCGGCAATCGCGCCCACCGGCTTCAGCACGATCTCGGTCGCGTTCCGCACCGTCAGCACCAGCCCCGGCAGCAGGCCCACCCGCGCCCGGGCGTCCGCGGTGAAGGCATCCGCTATCCCGACCAACCCGCCGAACAGCTTCAGAAGCGCGGGGTTCTCGCCCAGGTTCAGGTGCCCGGTCCCGGTGCTGTAGGCCGCCGTGTCCAGATAGGTCACGTTCAGGTCGGCGATCTTTTCCACGCTGTCGATATTGCCCAGCCGATCCCCCGTCCCCGACAGCGTTGCCGAGATGTTCAGAATCCGGTCCCGCGAGCTTCCGAAGATCACGAAGGGCTGCGGCAGCGCGCCGATATCCTTCGCCTGCGCCCGGAACACGTCCAGGTCCAGGTCCGGCGCGATCAGCACCACGCCCTTGATATGGTCCAGCGCATGCGGCCCGTCCTTCAGCACCATCTGCCGCAGGCCCTCCATCGTCAGGAAGGCCCCCATCGAATGCGCGATGATGATGATGTCCCGCGCCCCGGCATCCTCGACCTCGTCCAGCAGGCTCACGAAGCCCGACCGGCCGAACAGCACCGAATCGCGGTCATAGACGTATCCCAGCGCCGACCCGCGCGAGGGCCAGGCGTAATGCACCGCGACCCCCGGCACCTCCAGGTCATGATGCATCTGCGCCACCCGGTAGACGCCTTCGGCCATCGTGTTGTTGAACCCGTGGACATAGACCACCGCGTCCTTCTGCCCCCGCAGCTTCATCGCCGCCCGCAAGGCCGCGCTGAAGTCATCCGCCGAGGCGAAGGTACGCTGGTCCAGCGTCAGGAAGTCCCGCTTGGCATCCGGTTTGCGCGACCGCGGCGGCCAGTTCACCTTGCCCGGCTCGCGATCCGCCGGGATCGCGATGTCATAGCGCAGGAAGGCCGGCTCGCCCGACCGGCCGAAGGCATAGGCCTCGCCGTCCTTCATCCGCGTGGTGCCGACGAAGATCGCCTCCGGCGTCCCCCCTGCCATACCAGAGGGCGCCAAGGTGAACTCCCCCCGCGCGGCGCAGCCCGCCAGCACCAGAACGATCAACAGCTTGCGCAAGGCCATCTCCCCTTTCGCCCGACCCTCACCCGGCCACCCGGCAGCGTCAACCCGCCCTTCCCGGTGGACAGCGATCCCCCGCCGCCGTTACCCTTCGCCGATCACGGAAGGAGCCGCGAATGAAACTAACCGGCAAGACCGCCCTCGTCACCGGCGGCAACCGTGGCATCGGGCTTGCCACCGTCCGCGCCCTGGCAAAGGCCGGGGCCGATGTCCATTTCACCGCCCGCAGCGCCGCCAACCTCGCCGCCGCCCGCCGCGAGCTGGGCGAGATCCAGGCCACCGGCCACCACGCCAACATGACAGACCGCATCGCGATGGCCACGCTTCTCGACCGGGGCTTCGACATCCTGGTCAACAACGCCGCCGTCATCGCCCCCATCGGCCGCATCCTCGACATCTCCTCCGAGGACTGGGCGCAAAGCATCGACATCAACCTCACCTCCGCCTTCCACGCCACCCAACGCGCACTCGGGCACATGGTTGCCAAGGGCGGCGGCACCATCGTCAACATCTCCTCCGGTGCGGCGCATCGGCCACAAGAGGGCTGGTCCGCCTACTGCGCCGGCAAGGCCGGGCTCGCCATGCTGACCCGCTCGGTCCACCTGGAATATGCCGCGCAAGGCATCCGCATCTTCGGCTTCGCCCCCGGCGTCGTCGACACCGACATGCAGGTCGCCATCCGCGCCTCGGGCATCAACCCGGTCTCGAAGCTCGCCCGCGAAAGCCTTGCCCCCGCCTCCGAGCCCGCCCGCGCCATCGCCTGGCTCTGCACCCCCGGCGCCGATTCGCTGGCCGGGCAAGAGCTTGACATCCGCGCGCCCGACCTGCGCGCTGCCGCCGGGCTTCCGCCGCTCGCCTGATGTATCTACAACCTGTAGTTACATGTATCTACAGCGACTCCCGCAAAGGCAAAGTCCTTGGCGGGATCGTCTCTCCGCCGTAGCCTTGCTCCAGGATTCTGATCGAAAGGCCGTCATGCGCTTCGCCCTCCTCGCCCTCGGCCTTCTGGTCACTCCGGCCCTTGCCGAACCTTCGCTCCAGGACGCCACCTCCGGCCTCGACCTGTTTCCCTGCGCCCTCTCCAGCCTGTCCTGCACCACGCTGACGGTGCCGCTGGACCACCGCGCCAACGATCCCGACCGGACGCTGGACATCACCTTCGCCCTCTCCTTTGCCAGCAATGAAAGCAGGGGCATCCTCTTCTACTTCGTCGGCGGTCCCGGAGGTTCCGGCCTCGCCTCGGCCGAGGGCTATCTGTCCTCCTTCGACCCCTCGCTGGTCGAGAACATGGACATCGTCTTCGTCGACCAGCGTGGCACCGGCCCCGTCCACGGCCTGTCCTGCCCCAAGGCACAGGCCGCCTTCGACATCGCCCCCGCGCTGCTGTCGGACCCGGACGCCATCCTCGCCACCGCGAAGACCTACGTCGCCGATTGCGCCGCCGAGATGGACGCCGACGACCTGCTTGCCGTCGTGAACACCGACCAGGCGATCCGCGATTCCGAGCTGTTCCGCCAGACCATCGGCGCGCCGAAGGTCTGGCTTTACGGCGAAAGCTATGGCACCCAGCTGGTGCAGGCCTATGCCAGCCAATTCCCGACCGCGGTCAAGGGCGTGATCGTCGACGGCGTGGTCGACCTCACCCTCACCCCCGAGCAGTTCTACCGCCGCTACACGCTGGCTTCCGAACAGCTCCTTGCCGAGACCTTCGCCCTTTGCGACACCCTCCCGGCCTGCAAGGCCGACATGCCCGGCGATGCGGCCAAGATCTATGATGATCTCGCCGCCCGCATCGCCGCCGCGCCCGTGTCGGTTCCCTACACCCTCGCCGACGGCAGCACCGTGCTGCGTTCGCTCACCACCGGCCTTCTTGAAGCCAACGCCTTCTACGCCCTCTACTCTCCCGAAGGCCGGGCCGAGTTCCTGCGCACCCTCGCTGCCGCCGGGCGCGGCAATCTCGTCCCGATGCTGCAACTCGGCTACTCCAACATGTATATCGACCCCGAAACCGAGATCGGGATGGAGGACCCCGGCTGGTTTGGCGCCGCCTATTACGCCATCACCTGCGCTGACTACGGCACCGGCAGCGGCACGCCGGACGAACGCGCCCGTCGCATCCTGGACGAAGCCCGCGCCCTGGCCCCTCAGGCCCCCCGCCTCATCCGCTCTTACTTCCTGGAACGTATCGCCTGTGCCTACTGGCCGCAGCAGGGGCCTGACAGCCGCCCCGCACCCTATGCGGGCGGCGATTTCCCGACACTCGTCCTGAATGGCGATCATGACCCGATCACCCCGATCTCGATGGCCTGGTCCGTCCTCGACAACGCCCGGAACGCCTACGGTGTCTTCATGGCAGGCGGTCCGCACGTCATCTGGGGCCGGGGCTTCGCCTGCCCGGACACCATCGTCCAGGCGCTGCTTTATGACGGCACCCTGCCCGCCGCCCGCGAACAGCGCTGCGAACAGGATCCGATCAGTGACTACATCCCGCTCACCCTCACCGACCCCGCGCAACTGGCCGATCCTTTCGCCACCGCCCGCGCCGTTGAAGCCGAGCTTCTGGCCTATATTCCCCTCGCCGGCTGGGACGGTGAAGTCCCCGCCACCTTCGGCTGCCCCGCAGGCGGTACTCTGACCGCCACGCCCACCGACCAAGGCACCGACTTCGCCTTTGCGGAATGCCGCTTCTGGCCCGACCTTGCCTTCTCGGGCACCGGGGTGCAGCTGTCGATGGACGAAGCCGACGATGGCCTCACCCTCACGCTCGGTTTCACCGGCGCGGCGAGCGGGGACCTCACCTACCTCCACCGCACGGCGGATGAGGCCTACAGCCTGACTGGCACCTGGAACGGCCAGCCGGCCGCGCTGCCCCGCAACGGACCGTAGCCATGACCGGGACCCCGGCATCCGATGTCAGCGAAGCTGTCAGCGCCCTGATGCCGGAACTTCGCAGCCGGGCCCTGGTCGCCCTCGGCTGGATCGCGGCCGCCATCCTCGTCTCGGGCCTTCTGGTGGTCCTGATCCTGAACGGCCAGATGGAAAGCCGGGATCTCTGGAAATTCGCGATGCTTGCAGCCGGGGCAGGGGTCTTTGCCGTGGTCATGGCCTGGAAATGGGTCATCCGCGCGCAGGAAGGGCTGGTGATGCCGATCCTCGCGCGCTCCATCGGCCTCAGCTACGCCAAGAACGCCACTCCCTTTGTCCGGGCGCTTCCAAAGCGCCTCCTGCCCGACCGCAGCATCCGCTCTGGCGAGGATCACCTGACCGGCACCCTTGGCGCCCATGCGATCCAGATGGCCGAGGTCACCGCCGAAACCGGGGGCAAGAACTCCAGGGTCCTGTTCAAGGGCATCGTCGCGCAATTTCCCAACCGCACGGCCATGCCTGCCTTCTTCATCGCGCGTGAAGACAAGACCCGCCCCGGCATCTTCTTCGGCGGCGATCTCTCGACCGAGGGCCTGCACCACCTGCGCGACGTCTCGGCAGGCGGGCGGAGCTGCGGCATCTGGACCTCCTGGGCCGAGGGGCCCGAGCCGCCGGCCCTCTCCGCCGTGATCGACATCCTCACCAGCCTGGAAACCCGCCTTGGCCCGGGGGTCGAACTGTACGCGGCCACCTCGAACGGGGTCGAGATGCACGTCGCCCTCAGCCACAGCCGCAACCTTTTCCGGCTCGGCAGCCTGTTCCCTGCCGAAGACCGGATCCTGGCCGATGTGCAGCAGGCGATGCAGGACCTGAAGATACCCGTCACCCTGGCCGAAGCCCTGATCCGGGCCGAGGAAACCGCCAGCGCAAAAAGTTAACCGGGCGTGAATCGCCCCCTGCAACCCGTTGAATCCTTTGCGCGGACAAATCTGTCCACGCAGGAGGGCTACTTCTTCGCCACCCGGGCATTCCGGCTTGCGATCAGACGCAGCCGCAGCGCGTTCAGCCGGATGAACCCCTCGGCATCCTTCTGGTCATAGGCCCCGGCATCCTCCTCGAAGGTGACGTGCTTCTCGGAATAGAGCGACTCCTCCGACCACCGCGCGACGGTCACCGCCCGGCCCTTGTAAAGCTTGACCCTGACCGTCCCGCTGACGTGTTCCTGCGTCTTGTCGATCAGCGCCTGCAACGCCTCGCGTTCGGGCGAGAACCAGAACCCGTTGTAGATCAGCTCGGCATAGCGCGGCATGATCGAATCCTTCAGATGCCCCGCCCCCGCATCCAGCGTGATCTGCTCGATCCCCCGGTGCGCCTCCAGCAGGATCGTCCCGCCGGGCGTCTCGTAGACCCCCCGCGACTTCATGCCCACGAAGCGGTTCTCCACCAGGTCCAGCACGCCGACGCCATGCTTGCCGCCCAGTTCGTTCAGCCGGGTCAGGATCGTGGCCGGGCTCATCGCCTCGCCGTTGATCGCCACAGCATCGCCCTTCTCGAAGGTGATCTCCACCATCTCGGGCTGATCCGGGGCCTCTTCCACCGGCACCACCCGCTGGAGGACGTAATTCGGGAACTCCTCCGCCGGGTTCTCCAGCACACGCCCTTCGGACGAGGTGTGCAGCAGGTTCGCATCCACGCTGAACGGCGCCTCCCCCCGCTTGTCCTTGGCGATCGGAATCTGGTTCGCCTCGGCAAATTCCAGCAGCTTGGTGCGCGAGGTCAGGTCCCACAGCCGCCACGGCGCGATGACCTTGATTGCCGGGTCCAGCGCCGCTGCCGACAATTCGAACCGCACCTGATCGTTGCCCTTGCCCGTTGCCCCATGCGCCACCGCATCGGCCCCGGTCTGATGCGCGATCCGCACCAGATGCTGCGAAATCAGCGGGCGCGCAATCGAGGTCCCCAGCAGATACAGCCCCTCATAAAGGGCATTCGCCCGGAACATCGGGAAGACGAAATCGCGCACGAATTCCTCGCGCACGTCGACGATATGGATGTTCTCCGGCTTGATGCCCATCAGCAGCGCCTTCTGCCGTGCGGGTTCCAGCTCTTCCCCCTGGCCCAGGTCGGCGGTGAAGGTCACCACCTCGCAGCCGTATTCCGTCTGCAGCCATTTCAGGATGATCGAGGTATCAAGGCCCCCCGAATAGGCAAGGACGACTTTCTTGGGCTTCAGCATCGGGAAGGCTCCCCCATTCGCGCGGTTTTGCTGGCGATTAAAGCCAAACGTCCCCAAGGGCAAGGATAGCCCTGTGCCCCTTACAATCCCGGCATGCCAAGGCATTCCTTGCCACCGGCGCGCCCATCCGGCATCTGGGAAGGATGACCCAGTTCAGCACCGCCGCCCGCCAAGCCACCGCCGCCCTGCGCGAGCTGTTTCCCGAGACGCCATTGCAGCGGAATGACTTCCTGTCGGCCCGCCATGAGGCCGAGATCTGGCTGAAGCGCGAGGACCTGACCCCCGTCCGCAGCTACAAGTTGCGCGGGGCGTTCAACGCCATGCGCAAGGTGCGGGCGCGGAACCCGGAGCAGCGCCAGTTCGTCTGCGCCAGCGCGGGCAACCATGCGCAGGGGGTGGCCTTCGCCTGCCGCCACTTCGGGGTCGAGGGCGTGATCTTCATGCCCGTCACCACGCCGCAGCAGAAGATCGACAAGACCCGCGTCTTCGGCGGCGACAACGTGCTGATCGAGCTGACGGGCGACTACTTCGACCAGACCCTCGCCGCCGCGCAATCCTGGTGCGCCGAACGGCAGGCGCATTTCCTGTCACCCTTCGACGATCCTGATGTGATCGAGGGGCAGTCCTCGGTCGCGGTGGAGATGCTGGAACAACTCGGCCGCGCGCCCGACCTCGTGGTCCTGCCGGTGGGTGGCGGCGGGCTCGCCTCCGGCGTCACCGGCTACCTGCGCGAGGTCGCGCCTGAAACCGGCTTCCGCTTCGTCGAGCCCCTGGGCGGTGCCAGCCTGACCACCGCGTTGCTGGAAGGCGCGCCGACGAAGCTTGCGAAGATCAACAGCTTCGTCGATGGAGCCGCCGTCGCGCGGATCGGTGACAACACCTTCCGCATGCTCTCCTGGGTCGACCGGAACGATGTGCTTCTGGCACCGGAGGACCGCATCTGCGTCACCATGCTGGAGATGCTGAACCACGAGGGCATCGTCCTGGAACCCGCCGGGGCGCTGTCGGTCGATGTCCTGCCCGAACTTGCCGGGGAGATTCGTGGCAAGACCGTGGTTTGCGTCACCTCGGGCGGCAATTTCGACTTCGAGCGTCTGCCCGAGGTCAAGGAACGCGCGCAACGCTTCGCGGGACTGAAGAAATACTTCATCCTGCGGATGCCCCAGCGGCCGGGCGCCCTGCGCGAATTCCTGAACCTGCTTGGCCCGGAGGACGACATCACCCGGTTCGAATACCTGAAGAAATCCGCGCGCAACTTCGGCTCGGTCCTGATCGGGATCGAGACCCGGCAGGCCGACGGTTTCGCCCGTTTCACCCAGCGGATGGACGCGGCGGGCCTCGCCTTCCGCGACATCACCAATGACGAGGCGCTGTCCGAGTTCCTGATCTAGGCCGCCCCCGCCTGACCTACCGAGAGCCCGCCCAGCAGACTGGCGCGCGAGGCCCGCCAGATCGCCGCGACCTGCGCCGTATCGACCGAACGGCCTGCAGCCGCCCTGCGCTCGCCCTCCTGACAGATCGCCGCCAGGTCCGAGAGGCCAAGGTTCAGCGCGCTGCCTTTCAGGAAATGCAGCTGGCCCTCCACCTCCTCCGGGGCGAGGCCGGCCACCAGCGCCCGCACCGCGCCTTCCGCTTCGTCCAGGAACATGTCGGCGACCTCGACAAAGCCGTCGGCGCCGATCTCCTCCTTCAATTCCGCAACCCGTTTCCAGTCGATCATGGCAGACACCCCGTTACCCATGCGGCACTCTGCGCCAACGGCGTTAACAATTGGTGGCCGCCGGTTCCCCAGACGCCCGGCATTTTAGCTTTCATCCGCCGTTAAGACCTTCCGCCCAGTCTGCCCGCAGCGGAGGTCCCGACGTGTCTGTCCCTGCCATGAAGCTTGAAGAATCGCCCTTGGCCGCGCTGCCGCGCCATGTGCTGGTCGTGGATGACAGCCGCGCGCAGCGGCACATGGTCTCGATGCAGCTTCGGCGCTGGGGCTATCGCGTCACCGAATGCGACTCGGCGCTTTCCGCGCTGCGGCTGTGCAGCAGTCAGGACATCGACATCATCATCAGCGACTGGATGATGCCCGGCATGACCGGACTGGAATTCTGCAAGGAATTCCGGGCCTTGGGCCGCGAAAGCTATGGCTATTTCGTCCTGCTCACCTCCAAGTCCGAAAAGACCGAGATCGCCGACGGGCTGGAGGCCGGGGCGGATGACTTCCTGACCAAGCCCGTCGCCAGCAACGAACTTCGCGCCCGGCTGCGCGCAGGGGAACGGATGCTGGCCATGCAGGCCGAACTGCTGGCGAAGAACAAGGTCATCGTCTCGACCCTCGTCGAATTGCAAAAACTTTACGATTCGCTCGACCGCGACCTGATCGAGGCGCGGAAGTTGCAACAGACGCTGATCCGCGACCGCGTGCGCGATTATGGCTGGGCGCGGGTCTCGCTGATCCTGCGCAATTCGGGGCGGGTGGGCGGCGATCTGGTCGGCAGCTTCCGCGTCGATGATGACCGGGTGGTGATCTATTCCATCGACGTGTCCGGCCACGGCGTTGCGTCGGCGATGATGACGGCACGGCTGGCGGGGTTCCTGACCGGCTCTTCTCCCGAACAGAACCTGGCGTTCCAGACCGGGCCGGAGGGGGACCATCTCCTCCTTCCCCCCGTGGCCGTGGTCGAACGCTTCAACCGTCTGATGCTGGAGGAAATCCAGGCTGAACAATATTTCACGATGATCCTTGCGGCGATCGACCGCCGGTCCGGCAAGGTCGACCTCGTGCAGGCGGGCCACCCGCACCCGATGCTGATCCGCGCCGACGGCAGCGTGCAAAGACTGGGGCATGGCGGCCTGCCCGTCGGACTTGTCCCCGACGCCGACTACGCGCCGATCTCGGTGCAGGCCTTTCCCGGCGACCGGCTGATCCTCTGTTCGGACGGTTTCACCGAATGTCCGCTGCCAAACGGCAGCGATTTCGGCGAGGACGGGCTGATCGAAAGCCTGCGCGCCTCGGCCCATCTGTCGGGCTCCGACCTGCTGGAGGCGCTGGTCTGGGACCTGACCCGCGCGGCAGGGACCGAGTCCTTTCCCGATGACGTCTCGGGAATCGTGCTGGATCTTCTACCCCAGGACGCGTGCCAGCATCGCCCGGTCCCCGGCATTCCCCAGCCGGGTCAGCGCCTCCTCGACGGGTAGCCAGACGGCGGTGTGCCCCGCTTCGGACGGCGGACCCAGCCGCAGCACGGGCCGCGCCAGATAGACCGTGCACAGCTTTTCCGCCCAGATCTCGTATTCCGGCATGAAGGTGAACCGCCGGAACGCCCCCAGACGCCGCGTCACCGCGATCTTCCAGCCGGTTTCCTCATGGACCTCGCGGTGCAGCGCCAGGATCGGCTGTTCGCCCTTGTCGATTCCGCCGCCGGGCAGCTGGAACTCTGGCACCGGGGCCGCCTGATGCGTCGCCAGGATGTGAGTCCCGTCCAGCAGGATGGCATAGACCCCTGGCCTGCGCACATACCGCTGCCCGGGCTTCACGGCCTCGCCATAGCGCCGGATCATCGAAACCCCCTTGGACCAGCCGTTGCTCTGCCTATATAGGCGCGATATGCCAGCACTGGCACCATCAGGAAATCCCCGAATGACCACCGGAACGCAGATCGCCTGGGACGATTCCGTCCTGCCATTCCAACTCGACGCCTCGGGCATCCGCGGCCGCATCGCCCGGCTGGACGGGGTGCTGGACCAGGTGCTGAAGCAGCACGCCTACCCGTCGGTGATCGAGGCGCTGGTGGCCGAGACCGCGCTTCTCACCGCGCTGATCGGCCAGACCATCAAGCTGCGCTGGAAACTGTCGCTGCAAGTGCGTGGCAAGGGCCCCGTCCGCCTGATCGCGACCGACTACTACGGTCCCGGCGAGGATGGCGAGCCTGCCCGCATCCGCGCCTATGCCAGCTATGATGCCGACCGGCTTGATCCGACCGCCGACCCGTTCAGCCAGATCGGCGAGGGCTATTTCGCCGTCATGATCGACCAGGGCGAGGGGATGCTGCCCTACCAGGGCTTCACCCCCATCGCCGGGAAAAGCCTGTCCGACTGTGCCCAGACCTATTTCGCCCAGTCCGAACAGATCCCCACCCGCTTCGCGCTCGCCTATGGCGAAAGCGCCGAGCCCGGCCGTCCGCTGCACTGGCGTGCCGGGGGCATCATGCTGCAACACATGCCCGCCGTGGGGGGCGTGGCCGCCGAACAGGGCAGTGGCGAGGGTGGCCTCCTGACCCATGCCGACATCCTTGGTGGCGCGGAATCGGAAGACTGGAACCGCGCGAACCTTCTCCTCGACACGGTGGAGGAGCTCGAGATGATCGGCCCCTCGGTCCCGCCGACCGACCTTCTGGTGCGTCTGTTCCATCAGGAAGGCCCCCGGGTGTTCGACGCCCAGCCGGTGCGCTTCGGCTGTTCGTGCAGCGAGGACAAGGTGCGCAATACGATGTCGATCTACAGTCAGAAGGACATCGCGAAGATGACGACCGACGATGGCATCGTCACCGCCGACTGCCAGTTCTGCGGCGCGCATTACGAGCTGGATCCGAAGACCCTGGGGTTCGAGGGCAAACATGGTTGAACTGGCGCTGCTGCGAAGCGCCGTCCATCTGGCGTCTTCGGGCGCGACCTCGGATTTCGACCTGAACCCTGCCGTTGCCCTGCCGCCGGACCGCAAGCTGCGCCCGGCGGCGGTGCTGATCGCCTTCCAGCCGGGCAAGGGCGTCTGGCTGACCAAGCGTTCGTCGCATCTGAAGCACCACCCCGGCCAGATCGCCTTCCCCGGCGGCAAGCTGGATCCCACCGATGCCAGCCTTCAGGCCGCGGCCCTGCGCGAGACCGAGGAGGAAATCGGCCTGCCGCCCGACCATGTGCGGATCCTCGGCGCCCTGCCGCCGCATGAGACTGTCACCGGCTTTCTGGTGACTCCCTTCGTCGGCAATGTGCATCGTGACTTCACCGCCCGGCCCGAGGCGGGCGAGGTGGATGAGGTCTTCACCGTGCCACTGCATCACCTGCTGGACACCGACAACTACCTGATCCAGTCGCGGCAGTGGCAGGGTCTGTTGCGGCGCTACTACACCGTACCCTGGGGTCCCTATTACATCTGGGGCGCGACGGCCCGCATCCTGTATGGCCTCGCCGCCAGGACCCCGGTGTCATGAGGATCACCGGCGGCTGGATCAACCATCCCGGCACCCAGGCCCTTTGCGCGGCGCTGGAAGGTGCAGGGTTCCGGGCGCTCTTCGTCGGCGGCTGCGTGCGCAATGACCTGCTGGCAGAGCCGGTCGGCGATATCGACCTTGCCACCGACGCAACGCCCGAAACCGTCTCTGATCTTGCCCAAGCCGCCGGTTTCAAGGTCGTCCCCACCGGCATTGAGCATGGCACGGTAACTGTCGTGGCGGGGGGCGAGCCGCATGAAGTCACCACCTTCCGCCGCGACGTGGAAACCGACGGCCGCCGCGCCGTGGTGGCTTTCTCCACCCGCATCGAGGAAGACGCCCAGCGCCGCGATTTCACGATGAACGCCCTTTACGCCGACCGGCAGGGCAGGGTGATCGACCCGCTGGACGGCCTGCCCGACCTGCTGGCCCGCCGCGTCCGCTTTGTCGGCGATGCCGAAACCCGCATCCGCGAGGATTACCTGCGGATCCTCCGCTTCTTCCGCTTCCACGCCGCCTATGGCGACCCGCAGGGCGGTCTCGACCCCGAAGGCCTTGCCGCCTGTGCCGTCCTTTCGGCCGGGTTAGAGACGATTTCGGCCGAACGCATCACCGCCGAACTCCGCAAGCTCCTCTCGGCCCGCGACCCCGCCCCATCGGTCGCCGCGATGGCGCAGTCCGGCGTCCTGGCCCGCATCCTGCCCGGCGCCGACCCCCGCGTTCTGGCCCCGCTGGCCCATCTCGACCAGGCCGACCTTCCGCGCTGGCTCCGTCGCCTTGCCGTCCTCGGTGGCGAGACCGAACACCTGCGCCTCTCCAGATCCGAAGCGCGCGACCTCGCCGCTCTCCGTGCCGCGCTGGGCTCTGCCGACACCTCCGCCGCGCTGGGCTGGCGTCTGGGTGAACCCCTCGCCACCGACGCCCTGCTTGCCCGTGCCGCCAGCCTTGGCACCCCTCCGCCAGCCGATTGGCGGGCCGAGGTCGCGCGGGGGGCTGCCTCGGTGTTCCCGGTCGCCGCAGCAGACCTGCCCGGGCTGCAAGGACCCGCCCTCGGCGCTCGGCTGAAGGCGCTGGAGAGGGCATGGTTGCAGTCCGATCTTGCGCTGCCCAAGGCGGACCTGCTGAAAATCTAGCCGCTGGGGGGGTGACAATCCGCCGCAACTGCGCTAGGAAGCGGCCACCCAAGGATGGAGATCAGCATGGAACCCGGGACTACGTTTCGACTCAACTGAGCCGACCAGTCCCGACGTGGCGGTCCGCTTTCAGGTACCGCTTCACCCCATCGCTGCTGCCTTTCAGGGTTTCTCCCCATGTTCCGCTTCCTCGAAAACCTCGTCGATCCCTATCAGCCCTATGATCAGGTCGACGCGCCCCCCACCCGGCTCTGGCCCTTCCTGAAGGATTACGTCCGCGCCTTCCGCAAGGTGTTCGCCGTCACCGCGGTCTTTTCCATCGGCAACGGCGTCCTCGACATCGGCCTGATCTGGTATCTGGGCCGCCTCGTCGACCTGATGACCGGCCAGACCCCGCAGGCGTTCCTGACAGCCCACTGGGCCGAGATCCTACTGGTCGCCGTGGTGATCGTCTTCATCCGCCCCATCGTCGCAGGCGGGTCGGTCGGCCTTCTGCACAACTCGATCCTGACCAACTTCGGCACGATGATGCGCTGGCGGGCGCATCGCCACGTCCTGCGCCAGCCCGTCGGCTGGTTTGAAAGCGACTTCGCCGGCCGGATCGCCAACCGCATCATGCAGGCCCCCCCGGCGGCGGGCGACGCTGTGTTCCAGGTTTTCGACATGGCCGCCTTCGCCTGCACCACCTTTGTCGGCGCGCTTCTGATGCTGGCCGATGCCGACCCGCGCCTGATGATCCCCCTGATCCTCTGGCTGATCGGCTATCTCGCCCTCATGCGCTGGACCATCCGCCGCGCCGGTCCCGCCGCCACCGCCTCGTCTGAAGCGCGCTCTGCCGTCACCGGCCGGGTGGTGGACAGCTATACCAACATCCACTCGGTCAAGCTTTTCGCCCATCAGGACAGCGAAGTTGACTACGCCAAGGATGCCATCGAGACCGCGCGCAGGACCTTCCAGAAGGAAATGCGCATCGTCACCAAGATGGACATCGCGCTCACCTTCCTGAACGGGCTGATGATCCTCGGCGTCTCGGGTCTGGCCATGTGGCTGTGGTTCAACGGCACGGCCTCGGTCGGCGCAGTTGCCGCCGCCGTGGCGCTGGTGCTGCGCATCAACTCGATGACCTACTGGATCATGTGGGCCTCGACCCAGCTGGTGCAGAACCTCGGCACCCTGGCCGAAGGGATGGAAACCATCGCCCAACCCGTCACCCTTGTCGACAAGCCCGGCGCCAAACCGCTGCACTTCCAGCAGGGCCTGATCGAGCTGAAGCAGATCAGCCATCACTACGGCCGCGGCTTCGGCGGGTTGCAGGATGTGTCGCTGACCATCCGTCCCGGTGAGAAGATCGGCGTCGTCGGTCGCTCTGGCGCGGGGAAATCCACGCTGGTCAAGCTGATGCTGCGCTTCTACGACACCGAATCCGGCGCGATCCTGATCGACGGGCAGGACATCGCCGGGGTGACTCAGGAAAGCCTCCGCCAGAAGATCGGCATGGTGCAGCAGGATTCGTCGCTTCTCCACCGTTCGGTGCGCGACAACATCCTCTATGGCCGCCCCGATGCCACCGAAGAGATGATGATCGCAGCGGCGAAGAAGGCCGAGGCACATGACTTCATCCTCACGCTTGAGGATCCGCAGGGCCGCAAGGGCTATGACGCCCATGTCGGCGAACGCGGGGTCAAGCTTTCGGGTGGCCAGCGGCAAAGGGTGGCGATCTCGCGCGTGATCCTCAAGGACGCGCCGATCCTGATCCTGGACGAAGCGACCTCGGCGCTGGACAGCGAGGCCGAGGCCGCGATCCAGGGCGCACTTTACGGCGTGATGGAGGGCAAGACGGTGATCGCCATCGCCCACCGCCTGTCCACCATCGCCGCGATGGACCGGATCGTGGTGCTGGAGGACGGCCGCGTGGTCGAGGACGGCCCCCATGCCGAGCTTCTGCGCCAGAACGGCCTTTACGCCCGCTTCTGGGCCCGCCAGTCCGGTGGTTTCATCGGGCTGGAGGAAGAAGCGGCGGAATAACCTCGTCGTTCGACTTCGTCTTCTCCTCGGTCCAGCAGCGGGGAGGGACGAAGTCCCCGACGAGCGCCGCCGCAGGGAACTGACCCGGCCCCATAGACGTAGCCTCTTGCTTCCCCCAAAGGACCGGCCTACGTCACCCACATGAGCGCACTCCAAAGCCTCGGCTCCCTCATCGACGCCTTCCGCCCTGCCGACGGCCCGCCACCGCAGCGGCTGGGCGCCTTCATGCGCTGGTCACTGGCCGGGTCCTGGCCGATGCTGATCGTCGCCGGGATCCTGTCCTCGCTCGCCGGCGTGACCGAGGTCGTCTCGGCCCTCATCCTCGGCTGGGTGATCGACGCCGCGGTGAGCAGCGGGCCAACCGATTTCTTCGCACAGCACTGGACCCTCGTCATCTGGTTCATCGGGTTCTACATCGTGCTGCGCCCGCTGGCCTTTGCCCTGTCCTCGGCGTCGAACAGCATCATCATCGGGCCGAACGTGATGCCGCTGGTGCTGTCGCGCCTGCACCGCTGGACATTGGGTCAGGCCGTCACCTTCTTCGACAACGATTTCGCCGGCCGCATCTCGCAGAAACAGATGCAGGCCGCCCGTGCCGTCACCGATGTCGCGACCGAGGTGATCAACACCGTCTGCTTCGCGCTGGCTTCGGTCATCGGCTCGGTCGTCTTTCTTGTGGCTGTCGACTACAAGGCCGCTATCGCGCTGGCGGTCTGGCTGGTCGCCTATATCTTCCTGATCCGCTATTTCATGCCGATGATCCGGGTGAACTCTGCCGCCCGCGCGTCGTCGCGGGCGATGGTCTCGGGCCAGGTCGTTGACACGATCACCAATATCAAGACCGTCAAGCTTTTCGCCCATGCCGCGTTTGAGGATCGCGTGGCCATCGACGCGATGGAGGTTTTCCGCGACCGTTCGCTGGAATTCGGCGTGATCTCCACCTGGTTCCGCTTTGCCCTCATGCTCCTGGCCGGGGTGCTGCCGGTGCTCCTGATCGGCGGGACTGTCCTTCTGTGGCAACAGGGCGCGGCCACGGCAGGCGACATCGCCGCTTCGGGTGCCATCGCGCTGCGGATCGCGCAGATGTCGGGCTGGGTCAGCTTCACCCTGATGTCGATCTATACTTCGGTCGGCGAAGTCGAGGATGGGATGCGCACGCTTTCCGTCCCCCACGCCCTGACCGATGCCCCCGACGCCATTGTCCTGCCGCGTGTGACGGGGTCGATTCGCTTCGACGACGTGACCTTCGCCTATGGCCGCGAAAGGGGCGGTGTCCGAGGCATCGACCTGACCGTCCGCGCGGGCGAGAAACTGGCCATTGTCGGGGCCTCTGGTGCGGGCAAATCCTCGCTGGTTTCCCTGCTGCTGCGGCTCTACGATCCGGAAGAGGGCCGTATCACCGTGGACGGACACGACCTGCGGGCCGTGACGCAGGAAAGCTTGCGCAAGCAGATCGGCATGGTCACGCAGGAAACCGCGATGTTCAATCGCAGCGCGCGCGATAATATCGCCTACGGGCGACCCGAGGCATCGGAGGACGAGATCATCACTGCCGCCCGCGCCGCCGAAGCGGATGAGTTCATCACCCATATGCTCGACCATCAGGGCCGCAAGGGCTATGACGCCTTCCTGGGCGAACGCGGGGTCAAGCTGTCCGGGGGCCAGCGCCAGCGCATCGCCCTGGCCCGCGCCTTCCTGAAGGACGCGCCGATCCTGGTGCTGGACGAGGCGACCTCGGCCCTGGATTCCGAGGTCGAGGCTTCGATCCAGGAAGCGCTGGGCCGCGTTATGCAGGGCAAGACCGTGCTGGCCATCGCGCACCGCCTGTCGACCATTGCCGCGATGGACCGGATCATCGTCATGGACCGCGGCCGGATCGTCGAGCAGGGCAGCCATGCCGAATTGCTCGCGCTGGACGGGCTTTACGCCCGCTACTGGAACCGGCAGTCCGGCGGCTTCATCGACACCGAAGACGAAGCGGAAGCGGCAGAGTGATCGTCACCATCGACCGGCTGGGCCATCTGGGCCACGGCATCGCCCCCGGTCCGCTCTACGTTCCGGGCACTCTGCCCGGCGAAGTGGTCGAGGGCACAGCCGACGGCGACCGCCTTCTCGACCCCAAGATCGTCACCCCCTCGCCGAACCGCGTGAAGCCCCCCTGCCGCCACGCCCGCGCCTGTGGCGGCTGCCAGTTGCAACACGCATCGAACGCCTTCGTGGCCGGGTGGAAGCAAGAGGTCGTCGCCACCGCGCTGGCCGCCCAGGGTCTGACCGCCGACTTCCTGCCGCTGGTCACCTCGCCGCCCAATTCCCGCCGTCGCGCCACGCTGTCTGCCCGGCGCACCAAGTCCGGCGTGCTGATGGGCTTCCACGCCCGCGCCTCCGACACCATCGCCGAAATCCCCGATTGCCAGCTCCTTCATCCCGGCCTCCTCGCCGCCTTCCCCGGCCTTCAGGCGCTGGTCCAGGCCGGAGGGTCGCGCACGACCGAACTCTCCCTGTTGGTCACGCTAACCCGTGGTGGCCCGGATGTTGTGGTCACCGGCGGCAAACCCCTCGACGCCGCCCTCCGCCTGGACCTCGCCCGTCTGGTGGAAACCCACAGTTTCGCCCGCCTCACCTGGGACGGCGAGACCGTCGCCCTGCGCGACCGACCCGCGCTGACGATGGGCCAGGCCACCGTCGTCCCCCCCGCCGGAGCCTTCCTGCAAGCCACCACCGAAGGCGAAGCCGCTCTCCTGACGGCGGTCAGGCAAGCCCTTGGCCCGCAGAAGCGCGTCGTCGACCTGTTCTCTGGCGTCGGCACCTTCACCCTTCCCCTCGCCGAAGCGATGGAGGTCCATGCTGTCGAGGGCGACGCCGCGATGACCCGCGCCCTCGACCTTGCCGCCCGCAACACCCCCAACCTTCACCGCATCTCCACCGAGACCCGCGATCTCTTCCGTCGTCCGCTGGAACCTGACGAACTGCTCACCTTCACCGCAGCCGTCATCGACCCGCCCCGCGCCGGAGCGGAAGCCCAGACCGCAGCCCTTGCGCAATCGAAACTTCCGGTCATCGCTGCCGTCTCCTGCAACCCCGTCACCTTCGCCCGCGACGCG
>Ga0056909_1000845_pt1 | contig 22627 bp, 18 predicted proteins | sample EBPBio102011_DNA_FD_62115 | JGI IMG/M metagenome (GOLD analysis project Ga0056909, IMG submission 62115) | Wastewater treatment Type I Accumulibacter community from EBPR Bioreactor in Madison, WI, USA - Reactor 1_1/10/2011_ DNA | ecosystem: Engineered > Bioreactor > EBPR > Anaerobic-Aerobic >...
ATCGGCGTGAACGAGCCGGGGGCCTTTGCCGAATACCTGCGTCTGCCCGCCTTCAACGTGGTGCCCTTGCCCGACACGATCCCGGACGAGATCGGGGCGATCCTCGACCCCCTGGGCAATGCGGTGCATACCGCGCTGAGTTTCGATCTGGTGGGCGAGGATGTGCTGATCACCGGGGCGGGGCCCATCGGCATCATGGCCGGGGCCGTCGCCCGGCATGTCGGCGCGCGGCATGTGGTGATCACCGACGTGAACCCGGCGCGGCTGGAGCTGGCGGGGCAGGTGGCCGATATCGTGCCGGTGAATGTCGCGACCGAGGATCTGCGCGCGGTCATGGCGCGGCTGAAGCTGGTGCAGGGTTTCGATGTCGGCATGGAAATGTCGGGCAATGCCGCGGGCTTCGAGCAGATGGTCGACAGCATGGTCATGGGCGGGCGGATCGCCATGCTGGGCATCCCGCCGGGGCGCACGGCGGTGGACTGGTCGAAGATCGTCTTCAAGGCCCTGACCATCAAGGGCGTCTATGGCCGCGAGATTTTCGAGACCTGGTACAAGATGATCGCCATGCTGGAAAACGGGCTGGATATCAGCCGGGTCATCACCCACCGTTTCCCGGCAAGCGACTTCGAGACCGGCTTTGCCGTCATGCGCTCGGGCCTGTCGGGCAAGGTCGTGCTGGACTGGGCCTGACCGCGCCCGGGCTCCGCGCCAGGGCCTTTTTCCGGCCACATCATTTCGATGGGCTGAGATCCTGTCTTTGCCCATCTTTCCTGTTTTCCCCCTGCTTCCGCCGGGCTTTCGCCAAAGTTTGTTCGGCGGAAATCCCTGCGTTTCCGCCCTTGTGGCGCCGCTTTCCGGCGGTCTTTCGCCCAGTTCGGCATGATCCGGTCGGCGGGTCGGAGCCACCGCGCGCCGCCTTGCGTTGACGCGCGATCGTCGATGCCGCAGTCCATGCTGCGCGTGCACGGACCGCCTGCGGGATGGGCGCCGGGATGCGCGGCTGGCTGGTTTTCGGGCAGATCGGCGGAAAGATGCTAACGGGATGCAACGCAGCCATGCAACGTCATGTTTTAAAACGAATCGCCATTGAAAGGCGCGCGGCGCCAGAGTATGCGGAGCGGGCAGAAGGATGCTGCGGGTGCGAAAGCCGCAGCGCGGAATCTGTGGCGACGGCGAGATGGCCCGGTGCCGAGGGACCCCTGAGGGGAGGCCTTGGCGCGCGGGCCTTGTTCGTGTGGGGCGTGACGTGACGGGCGTGGATCATCACCCGCAAGGGGCGGGCGAGGCGGCGGGCAGGTCGGGCGGGGCGGCATCGGGCCGGCCTTTGCGCAAGGCACGGGACCTGCGGCTCGATTTCTTCCGCGGCCTGGCCATGATCATCATCCTGATCAACCATATCACCGACAATCCCTGGACGCTGTGGACGCCCTCGCGCTTCGGCTTTTCCGATGCGACCGAGATCTTCGTCTTCTGCTCGGGCATCGCCTCGGCGCTGGCCTTTGGCGTCCTGTTCACGCGGGCCGGGTTCTGGCTGGGGACAGTGCGGGTGGTCCACCGGATCTGGCAGGTCTACTGGGTGCATCTGGGCATCTTCTTCGCGGGCCTGCTGGCCATGCTGCTCTTGAACCAGTCGGGCTGGTTCCCGCGCGACGAGGTGGGGGCGCTGAACCTTTACCCGTTCCTGCGCAACACCGGCCCGAATTTCATCGGCCTGATGACCCTGACCTATGTGCCGAACTTCTTCGACGTTCTGCCGATGTATATCGCGATCCTTGCCATGATCCCGGCGATGATCCTGATCGCGCGCATCGACGTGCGGCTGGCGATCCTGTGCAGCTTGACGCTTTGGGTCACCGCCCAGGCGGGCTGGCTGGAGATTCCGGCGGAATGGTGGTTCGCCAATGGCTCGACCCGGGCCTGGTTCTTCAATCCCTTCGCCTGGCAGCTGGTCTTCTTCACCGGCTTCGCCCTGGCCTCGGGCTGGCTGCCTGCGCCGCCCGTCAAGCGCGAGCTGGTCTGGGTCGCGGTGGCCATCGTCGTCCTGACCGTGCCCTTCGCCTGGTACAAGACGATTGGCTGGCTGCCTGCGGTGCAGGCATGGCGGCAGGATTGGGTGATCCTGTACGACAAGACGCATTTCGGCCTGTTGCGCTATGTGCATTTCCTGGCGCTGGCCTATCTGGGCTTCGTTCTGGCCGGGCCGAAAGGCGCAAATCTGACCGCGCGCGCGGGGATGGCGCGGGTGACGGCGGTGGTTTCGCTGATCGGCACGCAATCGCTGGGCGTCTTTGCCGTGTCGATGGTGCTGGCACGCGTGCTGGGCGCTTTCCTGCGGCTTTACGAGTTCAGCTTTGCCGCGACCGTGGCGATCAACCTGATCGGACTTCTGGTGATCTACGCGACGGCCTGGGGCCTGGGCTGGGTCAAGGCATCGCCTTGGAAGGCTGCGGCGCAGCGCCGCAGCGGCGGAACCGATGCCGCAGATGCTATATTGATGCTGCATGGCAGCGGGCGGGATGCGGCCCTTTCCGCGTCGAAGGGAACTGAGGTGAAGGCATGAGCGGCGGTTTCGATCCGACGCGGCGCGGAGTTCTTGGGGCGGTTCTGGCCATGGCCACCGCTCCGGGCGCGCTTTGGGCACAGACGCAAGGCGGAACGGAAGGCGGCGCGGCCGCTCCGGCCACGGGCGAGGCGCCGAAATATGGCGTGACGCTGGGCGAAGCCTCGCCCTTCAGCCGCGAGACGGTGATCGAGGCCGCCCGCAGCCTGGCCGCCAGCCCCTATGCCTCGCCGCCCGAGATTTCGCAGGATTGGCGCAACCTGACCTATGATCAGACCCGCGAGATCTGGTTTGAAAGCCTGAATGCGCTTTATCGCGGCACCGACAGCCCGGTGGCGGCGGAAATGTTCGTGGCGAGCCTCTATCAGACCGCCGAAGTCCAGATCAACGCGGTCGAAGGCGGCCAGTCGCGCCCGCTGGTGTTCGAGCTGCGCCTCTTCGCGACGACCGACCGTTTCCCCGCACTGCCCGAGGATGGCACCGGCTATGCCGGTTTCCGCCTGACCCATCAGGCCGAAGAACCGGGCCAGTATGAGGAATTCGCGGTCTGGCAGGGGGCGAGCTATTTCCGCGCCATCGGCCGCGACCAGGTTTATGGCCTTTCGGCCCGCGGCATCGCGCTGCGCACGGCCTCGGCCAACGGGGCGGAAGAATTCCCGATGTTCCGCAGCTTCTGGATCGAACGCCCGGCGGCGGGCGCGACGGAAACCGTGGTTCATGCCCTGCTGGACGGTCCCTCGCTGACCGGGGCCTACACCTTCCGCATCACCGAAGGCGACAATACCGAGATGGTGGTCGAGGCGGTGCTGTTCCCGCGCGTGGCGCTGGACGAGGTCGGGCTGGCGGCCCAGACCTCGATGTTCCTGTTCAACGACCTGAACCGGCTGCGTTTCGACGATTTCCGCGAAGGCGTGCATGACAGCGACGGCCTGCTGGTCGCCAATGGCGCGGGCGAGCATCTGTGGCGGCCCCTGGCTAACCCGGTCGAAGGGGTCGAGGTCAGTTCTTTCGCCGACACCAATCCGCGTGGCTTCGGCCTGATGCAGCGCGCCCGCGATCCCGGCAGCTATGGCGATTTCGAGGCGCATTACGAAAAGCGGCCCTCGCTTTGGGTCGAACCGCTGGAAGACTGGGGCGCGGGTCGCGTCATGCTGGTCGAGATCGCGGCGGACAAGGAAATCTACGACAATATCGTCTGCTTCTGGCGCCCCGACACGCCGATCGCGGCCGGGGCCGAGACGCGGTTCTCCTATCGCCTTTACTGGGGCGAAGGCGCACCGCCGGTCGAAGGCGAAGTGGCCCGCATCCTTGCCACCCGCACGGGCGAGCGCGTCTTCGAGGAAGGCCGCATCTTCACGGTGGATTTCGAGGACCATCCCGCGCTTGGCGATGATCCCTCGATGCTTGAGGCGCGGATCACCGCTTCGGCGGGGGAATTGCGCCATGTGCAGGTCAAGCCCAATCCGGTGACGGGAGGCGTCCGGATCGCGGCGACCCTGGTTCTGCCCGACGACGTGTCGACGGAACTGCGGGCGGAATTGTGGCGCGGAGGAGCGCGCGTCGGGGAGGTCTGGCTTTACCGTTGGGTGCCAAAATGACCCTTGCCTTGCGTCCGCTTCGGGGCTTTCAGGCGGCACCGCCCCTGCCGCAACCGCTGGCCATGCCGGACCAGCCGCTTGACTGGCATTTCCGCGATCCCGCCGCGCCGGGCGTGACGCAGCGCCACAGCCGCCTTGCGCGGGCGGCGGTGATGCTGGTGCCGCTGGCCGTCGCCACCGGCTTTGCCTATGCCCAGTCGCTGGCGCTGACGGGCGAGGGGGCCGCGGGCGTGGTCCTGGCGATCCTGTCGGGCCTTGCCGTCTTCTGGCTGGCGCAATCGACGGTGACCGCGCTGATCGGTGCCTTCCGCCGCCTGCCGCCGCGCCCCTGTTCGGCCGTGCCGGGCCTGCGGGTGGCGATCCTTGTGCCGCTTTATGGCGAGGATGCCGCCGAGGTCATCGGCCGCGCCGCCGGTCTGCTGGACCGGCTGAACGGCCAGAACCATGCCCATCGCTTCAGCCTGCATGTCCTGTCCGACACGCGCGATGCGCGCAAGGTTCTGGACGAGGCCGCCATCGCCGCCCGCTTCTCGAAAGGCCGGGGCGAGGGGGCGATCCAGTATCGCCACCGCGCCCGCAACACCGATTACAAGCAGGGCAATATCCGCGACTGGATGATCCGCCAGGGCGCGGCTTTCGACGCCGCGCTGATCCTGGATGCCGACAGCGTCATGGGGGCGGAAACCGTGCTGGCCATGGCCGATGCGCTGGTGATCGATCCGGGCTGCGGTCTGGTGCAATCCTCGATCATGGTCGTGCCGGGGGAAACCGTCTGGCAGCGCCTGCAAAGCTTTGCCAACCGCGTCTATGGCGGGCCGCTGGGCCGCGGCTATGCGCATTGGACCGGCTCGGAAGGCAATTTCATGGGCCATAACGCCATGGTCCGCGTCCGCGCCTTTGCCGCAAGCGCCGGTCTGCCGCATCTGTCGGGCCCGCGCCCGCTGGGCGGCGTGATCCAGAGCCATGACTTCGTCGAGGCCGCGCTGTTGCGCCGGGCGGGCTGGGGTGTGCGGATCATGCCCGAGGCCGCCGACAGCCATGAAGAGGCGCCCGAGACGCTGGCGGGACATATTCGCCGCGATGCGCGCTGGTGCCAGGGCAACCTGCAACATGTCCGCCTTCTGACCGTGCCGGGCCTGCATTGGGTGTCGCGCTTCCATCTTCTGTCGGGGGCGATGGCCTATCTGGGTTCCGCGCTGTGGCTGGCGATCCTGTGCCTGGGTGTCGTCACCGGCGGCGGCGGCCCGCTTCTGGCGCTGGGCGTGGTGGCGCTGCTTCTGGCGCCGCGCCTGATCGGCCTGGTCGACCATATGGTCCGCGTCGGCGTGCCGCGTGGCAACCGGCTGCGCTTTGCCGCGACGGCGGTGATCGAATTCGTCGTGGCCACGTTGGTTGCTCCGGTCATGCTGGTGCAGCATGTCATGATCATCGCCCGCGCCTGCACCGGCTTTGACGCTGGCTGGATGCCGCATGAGAAGGGCGCCCTGTCGATCCGCCGGGCGGTCAAGCTGCACAGTCTGGAGACCGGGCTGGGCGTCGCCCTGCTGATCGGCATCGAGGCGGGCATCCTGAGCCTCTGGCTTGCCCCGGTCGTGCTGGGCCTTCTCTTGGCCGCGCCGGTCGCGGTGCTGGTCGGACGGGGCGGGCATTGGCTGGCCGAGGCGGGCTGGAAGGCCTGAGCCACCGCCTCGCGGTGCGTGACAAAAGGGGGCCGGTTCCGCAGGGGGCCGGCCCTTTCCTTCGCGCAGGCTCCGGCGGGACAATCCGTCAAACCCATAAGGGTGCGAAAAACTTTGATTTTCTGGCCTCAATGACTGCTTGACCCTTCGTTAAGGCGGTGTTTACCTGCAGCCCGGGGGAGGTGGGTTGGCGGTTCGTGCCGCCCCTGTCGCGCTGGCCGGAAGGCTGGCGGGATCAGCTGTTGGGTCGCTGTGTTTCCTGCTTGTTTTCAATGTGATGCCGACCGAAATGAACCCTTCGTCCGCCCTGCGCCAACGGCTTGCCATCGTCCATTTCGATGTGGTCGGCGGCTGTCAATTGCGCTGCGTCGGCTGCCCGAATTCGACCCTAGATCCCCGGCCTGAATTCATTTCGCCGGATCTGTTCCAGCGCTGCCTTGCCAATATCGACGTGCAGAAGATCAGCCTGCTGCGCTATTTCAACTATGGCGAGCCTCTGCTGCATCCGCAGCTTGAGGAACTGGGCCGCATCGTCCTTGAAAGCCCAATCGACATTCGTTGGCGGGAAATCTCGACCAATGCCCAGTGCAATGCCGAGGATCGCCTTGCGGCGATGGTGGCGATGGGCGCCGTCAACATCCTGACGATCAGTTGCGACGGCGATGGCACCCCGGCCAGCTATGAGGCGCTGCGCCCCCCGGCCAAATGGTCGAGGCTGATGTCCTTTCTGGCCTTTGCCCGCGATCTGGCGGCCCGATACCCCGCTTTGCGCCTGCAGGCGCGCTGCGTCATCGAAGGGCCCGGCGACGCCCGGCGCTGGCGCGAGGTGCTGAAACCCTTCGGGGTCCGCCCGGAATTCCGCGGGTGGATTCATCTGCCCGACAGTCTGATGGACAAGGCGCGCGACGGGATCGCCATGGGCCAGGGCGGCTGCGGGGTCGTTCTGGATCCCGACTATCTTTACATCAACCATCGCGGCAGCATCGTGCCCTGCTGCTTTCACCCCGGCGCGGCCTTCCTGGGCGATCTTGGCCAGCATCTCTACAGCGAGATTCACGCCGGGCCGAAGCGCGCGGCTTTCCTCGACGCCCTGGCCACGCGCCGCGCCGAGATGCCGATCTGCAACCGCTGCGAGATGGGCGGCGATATGCAGGCCAGTCCGGCGACCGAAGCGGTGATGATGTTCCGCCCGCAGGACCGGCCGAAATGAGCGCCGATCTGCCGCAAGAGACGACTTTGGCGCAAGACCCCGACCGGATGGCCAGTCTGGTCGCTGTGTTGCGGCACCATGCGCAGACCCGGCCCGACAAGATCGCCCTGCGCTTTCTCGAACGGGGCGAGGGCGATGGCCAGTGCCTGACCTATCGCGCGCTTGACCTGCAAGCCCGCGCGCTGGCCGCGCAACTGGCCGCGCTGGGGGCAGGGGGCAAACCCGTCCTGCTGGTCTATCCCGCCGGGCTGCCTTTCATCATCGGCTTCTGCGCCTGCCTTTATGCCGGGGCCATCGCGGTGCCGGCCCCCTTCATCACGCCCGCCCGTTCGGCACCGCGCATCGCCGCGATTGCCGCCGATGCCGCGCCCTGCGCCGTGCTGACCTGCGCCGCCCTGGCCGGCGATCCGGTGATCCGCGCCGCCTTTCCGGCAGAGGGCGCGACGATCCCCTGGCTGGTGACGGACCGCGACCTGCCGGAGACCGTGGCGCAAGACTGGCTGCCGCTGCCGTTGGCCGCCGCTGCCCCGGCCTTTCTGCAATACACCTCCGGCTCGACCGCCGAGCCGCGCGGCGTGATCGTCACCCATGGCAATCTGATGGCCAATATGAAGATGATCCGCCTCGGTTTCGGCCATGATGCCGAGACGCGGATGGTCTCATGGCTGCCCCTGTTTCACGACATGGGTCTGGTGGGCGGGCTGTTGCAGCCGCTTTACCTGGGTGCCCTGGCCGTGCTGATGGCACCGATGGATTTCATCCAGCGCCCCCTGCGCTGGTTGCAGGCGATTTCGCGCTTTGGCGGCACGACAAGCGGCGGGCCGAATTTCGCCTTCGCCCTTTGCGCCGACCGTATCCGTCCTGATCAACTGGCAGGTCTGGACCTGCGATCCTGGCGCGTGGCCTTTTGCGGGGCCGAGCCGGTGCGGGCCGATGATCTTGACCGCTTCGCCCTGGGGCTGGCCAGCGCCGGTTTCGATCCCAAGGCGCTGTTCCCCTGCTATGGCATGGCCGAGACCACGCTTTTCGTCTCGGGCGGGCCGCCGGGCACCGGGCTGGCCTGCGCCAGCACGCCCGCCGCACCGGGCCGGACCGAGCGGACCGACCGGGTGATCTGCGGCGCGGGCGCGGCGGGGCAGGGGCTGGCGATCGTTGACCCAGAAACGCTTTGCCGCCTGCCGGATGGCGAGGTGGGCGAGGTCTGGGTGACCGGCCCACATGTCGCGCCGGGATACTGGCGCAAGGCCGCGCAGTCCGAGGCGGTCTTCCGCGCCAGGTTGAGCGGCGATGCCGATGACAGGCCCTATCTGCGCACCGGCGATCTGGGCGCGCTGGGGGGTGGCGATCTGGTGATCGTCGGGCGGCTGAAAGAGGTGGTCATCGTCCGTGGGGCGAAGCATCACCCCGAGGATATCGAGGCCGCCGCCGCCCGCGCCCATCCCGCCCTCTCGCCCGCCGCCGCCGCCTTTGCGGTGGAACGCGACGGGGGTGAGGCGCTGGTGCTGCTTCTGGAACTGCGGCGGGGCCATCTGGCCGATCCGGCGCCGGACCTTGCCGCCCGGGCAGCGGCGGCGGCGATCATCGAGGGCTTTGGCCTGCGCCCGGCTGATGTGGTGCTTTTGCGGCCCGGAACCCTGCCGCGCACCACCAGCAACAAGATCCGCCGCAGCGCCTGCCGCGCGGCCTATCTGGCAGGCGATCTGGCCGCCCTGGCGCAGGACGGGCCGCAACCCCGCCGCGCCGCGCAAGGGGCCGCGGCGGACAGGGCGGGTCGCGTCCTGGGCGATGCCGCCAGAGGCGGTGCCGATGGCTGACCTCGCCACGTTCAACAGCCTTGCGCCTGCCCTGCGGGATGACCCCTATCCGGTCTATGCCGCGCTGCGCGCCCGGGCGCCGGTCTTCTGGTCCGAGGCGGAACAGGCCTGGGTCCTGCTGCGCCATGCCGAGGTCGGCGCCGCTTTCGCCAATCCCGATCTTCGGGCGCTGGATCTTGGCGATTATGTGCGCAACGTGGCGCGCAGGCTGAAGGAAGACCCCGCCGATCTGCTGCGCCTGCTGGACGTCGCGCTCTTCTTCCGCAACCCGCCCGCCCACGCACCGCTGCGCTCGCTGGTGGCGCGTCTCATGGCCTTTCGCTCGCAGCAAGGCTGCGCAGATGCCGTGGCGCGGATCGCGCGGCGCCTGATCGCTCCGCTGGCGCGTGAGGGTGGCCTGGATCTGATAGCCGATTTCGCCAACCCCCTGCCGCAGCTTTTCATGGGCTGGCTGCTGGGTCTGGCCGAGGATGACGCGCTTTGGCTGGGCCGCAGGCTGGCCGGGGTTCCCGTCGTCCTGAGCCGGGGATGTTCGCTGCGCGACTACCGCGAGGCGGATCTTCGTCTGGCAGAGGCGCATGGCTTTCTGCGCGACCGGATCGCCCGGTGCCGCCGCAGCCCGGGCGAGGGCGGGCTTGACCTGCTGGTCGCGCGCAATGACGCGGCCGAGCAGAAGCTGGACGATGACAGGCTCGCCGCCCTGGCCAGTTTCGTCTTCCTGGCCGGGTTCGAGACGACATCGGCCCTGATCGGCAATGGTCTCTGGCTTCTGCTGCGCGACGAGGCGGTCTTTGGCAAAGTAGCTTCCGATCCCGGACTGATCCCCGGCGCGGTGAACGAGGCGCTGCGTCTGGAACCGCCGATCCAGCAGGTGCGCCGCCGCGCCGGAGGAGATCAGCTCGTCGCCGGTCACGAGATCAAGGCGGGCCAGCAGCTTGTCCTGATGATCGCGGCCGCCAATCGCGACCCACAGGCCTATCCCGACCCCGACCGCTTCCTGCCGGAACGCGCCGGCCTTCCGGTGCTGTCCTTTGGCGGCGGGCTGCATCATTGCCTGGGGGCCTGGCTTGCGCGGCTGGAGGCCGAGGCGGCCCTGCGCGCGGTTCTTGGGGGGCCGCGCCCGTCACTTGTCCTTCAGCAGCCCGACTGGCTGCCGCACCACAATCAAAGGCGCCTGAGCAGCCTTGCCGTCACGGCCTGATCCTCATGCACCATGGAAATCTTCGGAAAATGGGGAAGTTATGCTGAAATCAGATGCGGTCCGCGCCTGGATTGCCGATTTTCTTTCATCGCTGACAGCGACCGATCAGGCTGAAATCAAGGGCGATACGCGGTTCAACACACTGGGACTGGATTCCGTCGATGCGGTGGTGATGGCCGGCGCGATGGAAGAGCATTTCTCGACCCAGATCGACGCCACGCTGGCGCTGCGCAATGCCACGATCGACGATCTTATGGCCGATCTGCGCGCCAATGGCATCGTTGAATGACGACCGCCGCCCCCGAGCTGAGCCTGATCGTGATCAGTCACGAGATGGCGCGGGAATTGCCCCGAACGCTTTACAGCCTGTCGCCGCGCTACCAGAAGGGCATCGCGGCGGCGGAGTATGAAGTGATCGTCATCGACAATGGCTCGCGCATTCCGCCCCGGGCCGAGGATTTCGCCGATCTGGGGTTGAACCTGCGGATCCATTCCTTTGCCAATCCCAGCCCCTCGCCGGTCCGGGCGATCAATCACGGCCTGAGCCTTGCGAAAGCGCCGCTGGTGGGGGTGAATATCGACGGGGCGCGTCTGGCCAGCCCGGGCCTTTTGGATGCGTGCCGGCGCGCGGCGCGGGTCGATCCGGATCCGGTGGTGACGACCCTGTCCTATCAGCTTGGACCGGGCCCGCAGTGGATATCCATGCAGCAGGGCTATGACGCGGCCTGGGAAGACCGGCTGCTGCAAGGCATCGACTGGCAGCAGAACGGCTATCGCCTGTTCGACATCGCCCCCTTTGCCGAGAATGTCGTGCGCGGATGGTTCGGACCGCTGAACGAAAGCAATCTTCTGTTCATGCCGCGCCACCTCTGGCAAGCGCTGGGCGGCTTTGACCCCGCTTTCGAATGCCCCGGCGGCGGGGCCGCGAATGCCGATCTTCTGCGCCGCGCGCTGGAGACGCCCGGCACCCGGCAGGTGGTCGTGCTGGGGGAAGGGGTGTTTCACCAGATCCATGGCGGCACCCATACCAATGCCGGACGCGACTCGCTGGAAGTCCACAAACAGGCGGCCAAGGAATATTACCGGCTGCGCGGCCGGATCCGCATCGTCGATGCAGAGCGCAGCTATTTCGGCCCGGCCTCGCGCGAGGCGGCGGAAAGCTATCACCGCCAGCTTGCCGCGGGCCATGCCGCGCCACGCCACAACGCGACGGCGCTGGACAGGGGCCCCCAGGCATCCGAGCGCTATCTCGATCTGCTGAAATCGGTGCTGCTGAACGAGACCGGGCTCGAGACCGAAGTCGCGCTCGATTCCGTGCGGGGCAGCAAGGAGATTCCGGCCGCCTTCTGGACCGGGACACTGTATGACGTGCCCGGCCATCTGCCGCGGGCGCTGGCCGAAAAGCGCCGTGTCCGCGCCGTCGGGGGCGATACCCAGACCGCGCAATCCGGCCCGCCCCTTGGCCTGACGATGATCGGGCGACAGCGGCTGGACCATTTGCAGGGCTGCGTGACCACCCTGCTTGCCGAAGGCGTGCCGGGCGATCTGATGGAATGCGGCGTCTGGCGCGGCGGCGCCTGCCTGCTGATGAAAGCCGTCCTCGACCTGAGCGGCGATCAGGGGCGCAATGTCTGGCTGGCCGATTCCTTCGCGGGCCTGCCGCCGCCCGCGCGGCCCGAGGACGAGGGACTTGATCTGTCGCGCGGCAATTTTCCCGCCCTGGCGGTGTCGCAGGACCGGGTAGAGCGGGCCTTTGCCGAATTCGGCCTGCTGGACGCGCGGGTGCGCTTCCTGCCCGGTTTCTTCGCCGACACGCTGGCGGGCTGCCCGGTCGAGACGCTGGCCCTGCTGCGGCTGGATGGCGATCTTTACAGCTCGACCATCCAGGTGCTCGAGGCGCTGTATGACCGCGTCGCGCCGGGCGGTTTCATCGTGGTCGACGATTACGGCGGCCTCGGCCAATGCGCCAAGGCGGTCGATGCCTTCCGTGCCGCGCGCGGCATCACCGATCCCCTTGGCATGATCGACTGGACCGGCGCCTTCTGGCGCAAGTCGTAATCCCTTTTCGGAGACAGGTTCCGTGTTCCAATTCTGGCCAAGCGTCGTCAAACCCGTCCTCGACGCCCTGCAGGCCCGCCGCGTGATCGAGATCGGGGCGGATACCGGACGCCACACCCGGCTTCTGGCCGGTTGGGCCAAAGCCGCCGGGGCGCGGCTTGCGATCGTCGATCCCGAACCCGGTTTCGACATCGCGTCCCTGCAGGCGCGGTTCGGTGACAGCATCCGCCTGCATCGCTGCCCCAGCCTTGAGGTTCTGGCCAAGCTTATGCCGGCGGATGCCGTGCTGATCGACGGGGACCACAACTGGTACACGGTCTTTCACGAGCTTGAGGCGATCTATGGCGCTTCCGGCCCGCTCGACGAACAGGCGCCCGTCGCCATTTGCCACGATGTTGAATGGCCTTATGGCCGCCGCGATCTTTATTACAGCCCCGAGCGCATTCCTGCCGAATACCGCCATGACTATCGCCGGGGCGGAATGATGCCGCAGGAGCGCGGTCTCTGGTCCGGCGGCTACAATGCCCATCTCTTCCATGCCCCGCTGGAGGGCGGCCCCCGCAATGGCGTGCGCACAGCGATCGAGGATTTTCTGGCCCGACGCGGCGGGGATTTCCGCGTGGTCTGGCTGCCGATGCTGTTCGGCCTGGCGGTGATCGTTCCGCGCGCCCGGCTGGATCAGGCCAGTGCGCTTGAGGCGGTGCTGGACTCGATTGATCTCAGCCCCCGGCAGCGCAGCCTGTGCAAGATCGCTGAACTGGGCCGGATTGACGCCAACCGGCCCGACCTGGTGGTTGCCGGCACTGACACGGGGCCGACAACCGCCGCGCGCAGCTATTCCAGCGCCTTGCCAGACGCCGTGCTGGAAAGTCTGAACAAAGGCAGCGCCGGATATCGCTACAAGGGCCGGTTGATGCTGCTCAACCCATTGGACATGGCCAATTATCTGGCCCTGATCGGCGATCTGAGACCCGCAGCCGTGATCGAGATCGGCAGCCTAGAAGGCGGGCGCAGCGAATGGCTGGCCGATATGATGACGGCGCTGAACCTTGAGGCCCGGGTGATCAGCGTCGATCTGATACCGCGTGCGCCCAGCCAGCACCCGGGCATCGACGCGCGGGTCGGCGATGCGCATGATCTGGCGCGGGTCCTGCCGGCAGATGAGGTCAGGCGCCTTGGCCATCCCTTGCTGATCATCGAGGATTCCGCCCATGTCGAGGCAACCTGCACCGCGGTGCTTGACTATTTCGACCCGCTTCTAGCGCCGGGCGATTATATGGTCATCGAGGACGGCGCCTTTCGCGCCGAGGGCGACCTTGCCAGTGCCGAAGCCGGTCTGTCGCCGCCCTCGCGCGCGATCGACGCCTTCCTGGCCAGGCGGTCGCAGGATTACCAGATCGACGGCGCGATCTGCGACCGTTTCGGATATAACGCGACCTTCAACTTCAATGGCTGGCTGAGGCGGCGATGAACGACCATCCCGACGGGAACCGGACGCGGGCGCCGCAACGCCAATCGGCGCTGATCGACCCGGCCCTGCTTGAGCGGATCCGCGACGCGGTGGCGGCGGTCAGCCGTCCCTGGTGGCAGGGCGAGGTCGTCAGCGAAAACGGCCTGATCTATGGCGCGAATACCGGCGGGTCGCGGCCGCCCCTGGTCTGGTGCTTCCAGGGCCATGCCGAATTCGCCGCCTTCGCCCGCGCCCTCGGGCCGGATCAGCCGCTTTACGGCATGCGATCGGGCCATATGGTCGTGGCGGCCAGCGCGGAAAACCACCTGCATCTGGCCATGGCCTGCGCGGCGGAACTGCACGCGCTGGGGCTGGCGGGGCCGGTCCACATTGGCGGCAATTGCCAGGGCGCGCTGCTGGCCCAGAAGATCGCCCAGATCCTGATGGCCGCGGGCCGTCCTGTCCCGCTGCTGATCGAGCTTAACCCCTTCCTCCTCACGCCCTATCCCGGGCGGACCGCCCTGATCGTTGGTCGCTACGACAGGACCAACCCATTGCACCGCTTCCATGACCCCGACCGCCTGCTGCGGGCCAACCTGCCCGATTGCAGCGTCGACACCCTGCCGTCGCAGCATGGCGAGATGTTTGGCGGCCGGATCCTGGCGCTGCTGAGCCAGACAGTGCGGCGGCGGATGGACGAGGCGGCGGGGGCCTATCCCGGGTCGTTTCCCGACTGGTCGCTGCGCGCCGAAGTCGCGATGCCGCCCCGGCTGGCGATCGCGGCCGGCAGCTTGCACGAGGTGCCGGTGACGCTGCGCAACACCTCGGAGACCGTCTGGCAACCCAGCCGCCAAAGCGGGATCTCGGTCGGCAATCACTGGTTCCACAGCGATGGCAGTCTGGTCCAATGGCTGGACGGGCAGCAGATGTTCGACCAGGCCCTGCCGCCCGGCGCCGCAATGGAGCTGACGCTTCTGGTCCGCGCCCCCGCCACGCCCGGCGATTATGTGCTGAAAGTCGATGTCCAGCAGGCCGGGATCATGTGGCTCAGCGAGACCGGCATCGAACCCGCGATCTGCCTGGCCCGCGTGACCCAACCGGGCCAAAGCCCCGCCACGCCAGCGGCTGGCACATAAGTTCTTGATCAAGGGAAAGATGGAGGCGGGTACCGGAATCGAACCGGTCTTCACGGATTTGCAATCCGCTGCGTAACCTCTCCGCCAACCCGCCGCTGAAAGGGTAGGGGGGAGATAGCGGAAAGGGTGGGGGGCTGCAAGGGGGTCGCGGGGGGCGTGTGCGGCGGGCGATGTGCGGCGGCAGGGGCTGCGGGGGGCGGCGGCCCCGCCGCCTTTGTCTGCGCGGCGGGGGCCGCGCCGGGCGGTCGGCGCCTTTGCCCTCAGCGGCTGTAGCGGATGAAGGGCGTCACCTTGGCGATGCGGTCGTACAACTGGCGGGCGGTGGTGTTGAAGTCCTGGGTCAGCCAATAGACCGCCGGGGTGCCATTGGCATCGGCCTCGGCATAGACCGTCTCGATCAGCCTGCGGCCAAGGCCGGTGCCGCGCGCCTGCGGATCGACGTAAAGGTCCTGAAGATAACAGACATTCTCGATCTTCCAGCAGTGGCGGTGGAAGAGGAAATGCACCAGGCCAAGCGGTTGCCCGTCGACCAGGGAAAGGCGGCCATGGAAATCCTGCGGGTCATCGCCCAGAAGGCGGGCGAAGGTGGATTGGTAGACCTCTTCCGGCACCCGCGTTTCGTAATAGGCCAGATAGCCGGTCCAGAGGTGGCGCCACGCCGCCTCGTCGGTGGCGCTCAGGGGGCGGATCTCGATCATCGGCATGGGCGGTCCTTTCAGAGCTTGCGTTTCAGCCAGGTGATGAAGGCCGTGACCGGGGCGCGGGTCTCGCCCTGCGGTGTCACGGCCCAATAGGTGACATCGGGCAGGTCCCAGCCCGGCAGGGTCACCAACGCGCCCGAGGCGATGTCGTCGCGCATGATGATCTCGGTCGCGAAGAGAAGGCCCAGACCGCGCAGGGCGGCGGCGCTGGCCAGCATGGAGTTTTCGATGAAGACCCGGGTCAGCCGGGCCGGGTCCAGCCCGCGCGCGGCCAGCCAGCCCGCCTCGAGCCGGTCGTCATCGTTCAGGATCCAGGGCAGGCCGGTCGGATCGGCGGAGCGGGCGATCAGGTCGGGCGTACCGACCACGACCATGCCGGTGCGGCACAGCATCTCGGCCTCGGTACCCGGCCAGGGCGGGCTGCCCGCGCGGATCGCCAGGTCAAAGCCGTCGCGGATCAGGTCGGCATTGCGGCTGTCGGGCACCAGCGAGACCGGGATGTCGGGATGTTCGGCCCAAAAGCCCGCCAGGATCGGCAAGAGCACGCTTTGCGCGAAACCGGGCGTCGTGGTGATGCGCAGGCCGCGGCCGCGATCGGCCAGCCGGGCGCGGTCCAGCGCTTCGGCCATGCCCGCGAAGCCCGCGTTCAGCGCCGCGGCCAGGCGCATGCCTTCTTCCGTCAGCCGCAAGCGCCGCGCCGCCTCGGCCACCAGCCGCACACCCAGATGCTTTTCCAGCGCCCGCACCTGCTGCGCCACTGCCGGATGGGTCACGTTCAGCACCCGCGCTGCGGCCGAGAAACTGCCCAGCCGGGCCGCCGCCTCAAAGGCGCGCAGCGCGGGCAGGGGCGGCAGGCTGCGCCAGTCGAAGGGGACCATCTGAAACCCTGGCTTTCAGGTTGGAAAAAGGCCTGAGCGGCACCCTGCGCCGGTTTGTGGCAAAAGACCAGTGGGTCCAGCAGCAACAGGAGGGTCAAATGTTTCAGATGCCGAACCCCGATCTTCTGCGCGCTATGCGTCGCGTGGCCGAGGAAAACACAAACGAGGGGCGCGAGGCCGCCCATCGCCGTACCCTGGCCCAGGCTCGCCGCGAAAACGCAGCGCGCCCGGGACAGAGCCTCCGGGCGCGCCTGCGTGTCTTGCTTGCCTGGCTGCGGCGCCGGGCCGAAAAAGCCGAGGGCTGGTCTGTCAAGACCGGCCCCCGACAGGGCGTCACATGCCCAGCATCCTTGGCAGGAACAGCGTGATCTCGGGAATATAGGTGATCAGCATCAGGAAGGTCAGCGCCGTCATCAGCCAGGGCCAGGTCGCCACCGTCACCTCGGTCAGCCCCAGCCGCGACAGCGACGAGGCGACATAGAGGTTCAAGCCAACCGGCGGCGTACAGAGACCGATCTCCATGTTGACGACCAGCATGATCCCGAAATGCACCGGATCGACCCCCAGCGCCATCGCCACCGGATACAGGATCGGCGCCATGATCAGCACAATGGCCGAAGGTTCCATCACCATGCCGATCATCAGCAAGAGCACGTTGACCACCAGCAGGAAGCCGATCTTGCCCAGTCCCAGCGACACGATCCATTCCGACAGCGCCTGCGGGATCTGCTCGGAGGTCAGGATGAAGGCGAACATCACGGCATTGGTGATGATGTAAAGCAGCATCGCCGACATCGCCGCCGAAGACAGCAGCACCCGCGGCACATCGCGCAGCTTGATGTCCTTGTAGACCCAGACCGCGATGACGAAGGCATAGACGGCGCTGACGGCGGCGGCCTCGGTCGGCGTGAAGATGCCGCCATAGATCCCGCCCATGATGATCACGATCAGCAGCAGGCCCCAGACGCTTTCGCGGAAGGCCTTCCAGCGCTCGGCAAAGGGCGCGCGGGGCTGGCGCGGATAGTCGTTCTTCCAGGCGCGATACATGGTGGTGGAGCCCAGCATCATGGCCAGCATCAGCCCCGGCACCACGCCCGCGATGAACAGATCGCCGATCGAGGCCGACATCACCGGCTCGCCGTTAGGCCCCTGCACGACCATGCCCGAGGTCGCGACGGCATACATGACCATGACGATCGAGGGCGGGATCAGGATGCCCAGACCGCCCGCCGTGGCCACCGTGCCCACACCGAATTGCGTCGGATAGCCCTGCTTCACCATGGCCGGGATCAGGATCGAGCCCACCGCCATCACCGTCGCGGGCGAAGACCCGGAAATCGCGGCGAACAGCGCGCAGGACAGGACGGCGGCCAGGCCAAGCCCGCCATACCAATGTCCGACCATCGAAGAGGCGAAACGGATCATCCGCCGCGCCACGCCGCCATGGGTCAGGAAGTTGCCCGCAAGGATGAAGAACGGGATCGCCATGATCTCGAACTTCTCGATGCCGGTGAACAGCTTCAGCGCGATGGCATCCAGCGGCACGTCGGACAGCGTGAACAGGAAGGTGAAGACCGTCAGACCCAGCGCGATCGAGACCGGCATCCCGGTGATCAGCAACAGCGCCAGGATCAGGAAGATGATGATGGCGGTCATGCGTGACCTCCCTTGGCAAGATCCTTGGCCTCGTCGTCAAGCCCGTCGACCGCGCCGTGATCGTGATGGGCGATCTCGCCCGTGGTCAGGTACAGGTGCAGCGCCTGAAGGAAACGGAAGCACATCAGCGCCGAACCCAGCGGCACCGCGAGATAGATGATCCACATCTTGATCTCGAGATCGGGCGACACCTGCCCGCCGTGATAGACGTGATAGACGAAATCCGTGCCGATCCAGGTGATGATCGCGGTGAACACCACCCCGCCCGACATGGCGATCACGGTGATCAGCTTGCGCGCATTTCCTTCCAGCCGTTCGGCCAGGATGTCGACGCCGACATGGATGCCGGTGCGCACGCCATAGGCCGCGCCGAATTTGGCCATCCAGACAAAGAGGTAGATGCAGGCTTCCTGCGCCCAGGTCATCTTCAGGCCGTTGATGAACTTGAAGGTCGAGCGGGCATATCCGCCCAGCGTCGCCATGTCATGGGCGCGGGCATAGCCCACAAGATCTGCCGCAAAGCCGACGGCAAAGCGGTGGGTGACGGACAGGAAGATCAACACCGTCGCCGCCGCGATCAGCGTGGCGATCAGCACTTCTTCCAGCCGGTCAAGCAGGCGGAGCATGGCTCACCTCGCGGGCTGAAGGGGGAAGGATTTCGGGAGAACTGAAAAAAGGGGCGGCCCCTGGGGCCGCCCGTCAGGCAGGCGCGGCGTTTAGCTGCCGCTGCCGGTCGCGGCCTTGACTGCCGCGATGGTATCCGCGCCGATCCGACCGGCCATTTCCTCATGCACGGGCGCAAGCGCCTCGATCCATTCGGCCTTTTCCTCGGGCGTCAGCTCGTAGAACTCGGTCGTCCCGGCATCCTTCATCGCCTGAAGGGCGGCGTCATTCTCGTCCTTGGCGATGCCATTGGCATATTCCGTCGCCTCGGCCATGGCCTTCTCCAGACCCTCGCGCACGGCCGGGTCCAGCCCGTCCCAGAACTTCTTGTTCACGATCACCGCATAGCCCAGATAGCCGTGGTTCGACACGGTGGCGTGCTTCTGCACCTCATGCATCTTCTGGGTATACATGTTCGAGGGCGGGTTCTCGGTGCCGTCGACCACGCCGGTCTGCAGGGCCTGGTAGACTTCCGAGAAGGCCATGACCTGCGGCACGGCGCCAAGCGCGTTCATTTCGGCTTCCAGCACCTTGGACGACTGGATGCGCATCTTCAGGCCCAGGAAATCGTCGGGCACATGCAGAGGCGTGTTTGCGGACATGATCTTGAAGCCATTGTCCCAATAGGCCAGGCCCGTGATGCCCTTGTCCTCGAGCTTCGAGAACAGCATCTCGCCGACCTCGCCCATGGTCACTTTGTGCAGGGCCTCATAGCCGTCGAAGATGAAGGGCAGATCGAAGACCTCGAATTCCTGCGCGCCCAGCGGGCCGAACTTGGCCAGCGACGGCGCCAACATCTGCACGGCGCCCAATTGCAGCGCCTCAAGCTCTTCCTTGTCCTTGTAGAGCTGGCTGTTGGGATAGACCTGCACATCCACCGCGCCATTGGTGTACTTCTCGGCCAGTTCCTCGAACTTGGCGGCGCCCTTGCCCTTGGGCGTGTCGGGCGCGACGACATGGCTGAATTTCAGGATGATCGGCTCGGCCAGGGCGGGCAGGGCGGTGGTCAGCGCAAGGGCTGCGGCGCCGCCAAAGGCACCGAGGCTGCGACGGGTCAGCATGTTTTCCTCCTGGTTTCTTCGCGGCGGCCTCTCTCCTCGGGCCGGGCGATGTGGGCTTTCCTTGCCACGCAGGGCGCGGGGCCGCTATTGTGGGTTTCCGCAATCGGGCGCGGAAGACAAGTTGAAGGCGTTCGGAAGGCGTTTGGGAGACGCGGAAAATCAAGCCTTTTCAGGGGCGGGGCAAAAGGGAGGGGCGGTGGACAGACGCGAGGATCAACACCGCCTTGACGATGCGGTCGACCCCTGGTCTGCCGAAGACCCCCCGAAATCCGGCCGGGTCGACCTGCTGTCACTGATCCCGCTTGCCGCCATCGTGCTGCTCGTGGCGCTGGTTGCCGCGCTGGTCTGGGCGGTGACGCGGTCCGAGGCCGAACAGCGCCGCACCAAACTGGCCACCGATGCGCTTTGGGTTGAACAAACCCTGCGTTTTCAATTGTCCATCGACGAAGACATGTTGGTGCGGCTGGCGCTGGACGCGGCGGGCGGCACGGCAAGAGATGTGCTGGAGGCGCGGGCAAGGCTCCATGTCGCGACCAATCCCGAAGTGCTTTCGGTGATCTGGCACGACGCTGACGGCCGTATTCAGGGCGCGGTTCCCGGCCCGGCCTCGCCCGGCGACCCCGATCTGCTCGACCGGCTTTTGCGATCGGGCGCCGTGCCCTCGCGCCCGGTCTATGGCACGGTTCAGAACGGCCGGGTGACCATGATCGTCCGCGCCAGCCCGCAAGGCGATGCCATCAGCACCACGATTTCCCTGCCCCTGATGATCGAACGCCACATCCCCTGGTGGATCGCCGAACAATATGGCGTCGAGCTTGTGGACAACGGGGGCGCAGTGCTGGCGGCGCGGGCGCGGCGGGATGCCAGCACCGAAGGCGCGCCGCACCAGATATCCATCGATCCGCCGCTTGCCGGCACCTTCCTGCGCATCACGCCCTATCCGGCCGAGGCTGTGGGCGGGAACCTTCTTCTCCTCGCCTCGATCGGCGCCCTGGCGGCTTTCGCGATCCTTGCTTTGCTGGCGCTGTACCGCAGCGCCAATCGCGGCCGCCGGGCCGAAGCGCGTCTGTTCGGGGAAATGGCCTTTCGCCGCTCAATGGAGGAAAGCCTCACCGTGGGCCTGCGCGCCAAGGACCATGAAGGCCGCGTCCTTTATGTGAACGCGGCCTTCTGCCGCCTGGTCGGCTGGCCTGCCGCCGCGCTTTTGGGCCGGGCGCCGCCGATGCCCTATTGGGCGCCGGAACGGCTGGATGAAACGCTGGCACGGCAAAAGGCGCTGGCCGAGGGCGGCGCGCAGAGCCAGACCTTCGAGACCCGCTTCCGCCGCGCCGATGGCAGCGAGATCGACGTCCAGGTCTATGAAGCCCCGCTGATCGACGCCCGTGGCCGCCATCGCGGCTGGATGGGCAGCGTGGTCGACATCACCGATGCCAAACGCGCCGCGCGTCTGGCCCGGGCGCAGGACGAGGCGGTGGCGCGGACCGGGCGGCTGGTGACGCTGGGCGAGATGGCCTCGACCCTGGCGCATGAATTGAATCAGCCCCTGGCCGCCATTGCCAGCTATGCAGCCGGGGCGCGCAACCTGATCGAACGCGGCGAGGGCACGGCCGCGGCACTGACGCCGGTCGTCGGGAAACTGTCGCTCCAGGCCGACAGGGCAGGCCAGATCATCCGCCGCATCCAGGATCTGGCCAAGAAGCGCGAACCGAAGTTCACCCGTCTGGCGCTGGACGAGGTCATCCGGGGCACGGCGGGGTTCCTTGCGGCCGATGCGCGCGAGCATCGGGTGCGGATCCAGCTTGCGCTGGGCGCGGCCCCCGAGGTCGAGGCCGACCGCATTCTGATCGAGCAGGTTCTGGTCAACCTGATCCGCAACGGCATGGAGGCCATGGCGACGACGCGCAGCGGCGATGCCTTGACGCTGCGCCTGAGCGATCGCGACGGCGCGGCGGTGATCGAGATCGAGGATCGCGGTCAGGGCGTCGAGACAAGCATGGCCACACGGCTTTACGATCCCTTCGCCTCGTCCAAGGCGCAGGGCATGGGAATGGGGCTGAACATCTGCCGCTCGATCATCGAGTTGCATCGCGGCCAGCTGACCCATCGCGCCGCGCCCGGCGGCGGCACAGTCTTCGAAGTGGTTCTTCCTGCGGCGGGCGATGACCGGATGGCGGCGGAATGAGGGAACTTCATAATAAAAATCAGTATTTTGCGGGAAAGGCGCGCGCATGATCCATATTGTCGATGATGACGAGGCGGTGCGCGACGCCCTGGGTTTCCTGCTGGCCTCGCGCGGAATCGCGACGCAGGGCTGGCCTTCGGGCGAGGCCTTTCTCGAGGCGATGCCGGTCGAGGATTGCGCCTGCGTGATCCTGGATGTGCGCATGGCGGGCCTGTCCGGCCCCGAAGTCTTTGAACGGCTGCGCGCCATGGGCGTGACCGCGCCGGTGATCTTTCTGACCGGCCATGCCGATGTGCCGGTGGCGGTGCGCACGCTGAAGGCCGGCGCCTTCGATTTCGTGGAAAAGCCTTTCAACGACAACCAGATCGTCGATCTGGCCCTCGCGGCGATCGACCGCCATGCCGCCGAACGCGCCGGTGCCGCCGAGCGCGAGGCCCTTGCCGCGCGTCTGTCGGGTCTGTCGGCGCGCGAGGATGAGGTGATGCGGCTGATGCTTCAGGGCCTTTTGAACAAGCAGATCGCGGCGGATCTGGGCATCGCCATGCGAACGGTCGAGGTGCATCGCGGCCGGGTTCTGGCCAAGCTGGGCGCGCGCAATGTCGCGGAACTTGCGCTGTTGCTGGCCGGCGCCGAGCGGGGCGTCTGATCTGGATCAAATCCGCCTCTGCGGCTCCGGCATATAGTCCCGCCTCTTCTTTGTGGAGCCTTGCCCCCGATGCGCCTGACGATCCGAGCCAATCTCGCCATGCGCATCCTGATGCAGGCTGCGGTGAATGCCCC